>JAAUXT010057173.1_pt1 | contig 22437 bp, 29 predicted proteins | sample 7278171 | NCBI WGS metagenome assembly JAAUXT01 (sample SAMN14350112, study PRJNA611818) | marine sediment metagenome | isolation source: surface marine sediment (1.8m) | place: French Polynesia: Moorea | collected 2018-08 | reverse complement strand
TTTTGGGTTCCCGCACAAACAACCACACAAACACCCCCCCCCACACAAACCCACACAAACACACGGCTTTTAAACACTTTTTAATTGTGACTCCCAATTTCCCCCCCCCCCCCCCACACTTCGGCATCGTAGGGTGGTCGTCCGTGCCTTTGAGGCACGAGCCTCACGCGTTCAGCACAATTTATGTTCTTGCAAAATTTTTGCTCATGTTTATTGAGAACTGCAAGTTTTTATGGCTGTCTGACCCTGACGCACTTTGCCCGTTAGTTTTCGGTTGATTACGAGGGGGATCTGCTTTCTGGCAGGAAATGTTCTTGGCTTTGTTGACAGGTATTTAACCACCTTCCCGAGACGTACTGAATGAGGACAAAAGGACGCATATCTGTTTGTATACAAGTCACATGTTGTTAACAATAACAGTGTGTACACTGTGAACAGTCAACCAGATGGCATTGGCAACTTTTTGACACTGTTCTTGGCGATCCTCAGACAGTCACATTCCTTCGAAATATGCCCCCTGATGCTGCAGACACTTCAGCCAGCGCTTCCTCCAGGAGACCATCATGCAGTTCCTGTACTCCATGGCAGAAATCTGTCCAATTTCATCCTCCACCAGCTGCTTCAGTGGCTCCAGTCTTCTGTGATGGTGTCCCCTGAGATTGTGCTTCAGGCGTGCATAGAAGAAAAAATCATTGGGGGCGAGGTCAGGGGAGTATGCTGGATGAGGGATCCTTGTCCAACCCAGGTTTCTGACCAGCTGCAGTGACAGGGTGGCATTGTGAGGACTAGCATTGTCCATATGCACAAATTTCCAGCCGTGGACACTAGCTCTTGGGTGCCTCCTCAGAAAGGCCTGGTGGAATCTCTGGAAGATCTGTCTGAAAATGATTTGGTTAACTGTGGCTGGTCTCTACACAAATTCGTAATAAATTAACCCATGTGAGTCAAAGAAGGTGATGATCATGGTCTTGGAGATACCTATGCCCCTCCTAGGCTTCTGGGGCCTGGGCTCATCCTTCCGGAGCCACTCCCCAGTTGTTTCCTTGAGATGAGGATCATATAAGTAAATCCAAGATTCATCCATTGTGACCATATTGCGAAAAACTCTTGGTTGCTGGAAGTAGAGCCTGTTCTAAAAATGGCAAATGTCCATCCTCCAGGCCTTCTGCACATCAGACAGGAGAGTTGGGGTGTATTTGGCACACTTTTTGGTCAGCTTCAGGTCCTTCTTTAGGATCAAATGCACTGTGTTCCTTTTCAGTCCAGTCTCTGCTGCAAGTCTTGTCACAGAGATATGTCAGTCGATGGTCACCTTGTCCTCTACTTTCCAGATATTGGCTCTGCTTCTTCCACTTTTTGGCTTGGCTTTTCTGTGTAAATCCAACACTTGAGTACATCCTCATCCAAACTGTTGCAACCAGAAATAAATCCTTGAATCACTGAGGACAGCAGCGCCGTAGCAGGTGGTGAGGGCTGTCTTGGTCTGCACAAAATTGTACCCCAACTTGTGGCAGAACATGATGTTGATCCACTGCTGCACTTGCACACTGATCTCTGTAAACCGCTTCATCCTCCAAAAATGCATCCTCCTTGCACAGAAGCTCTCACAAGGTCAGACACTTGCCCTTCATTCACTCAAGATTGCCAAAAGTGTGGTCAGGAAGCATGCACTCATCAGGTCAGAGCTGAGCATGACCAAGAACATTTCCTGCCAGAAAGCAGATCCCCCTCGTACTTGTCGGACGCGCGGATCTTGTGCACAGAACGAAGGGAGGTACGACGTATTCGATTTGAAACTGCGAGCAAGGGACGCGTTCTTGTGTTGAATTGAAGCGAAATGCTGCAGAACACACCAAATTTTAGCCTCCACGAACCGAACACAACTCGGTCCAATTTATATAAGTTCCTGTGTGGCGCCCGTCTCTCTGTTCAAAGTCCGCGAAGTTCTCGACGGCCGGCATTGTACGTATTGTTGGCCTGCAGACTACTGATTATTGTCCGTCCGCTAACAAAGTAGAATGTAACATTCAAAGGTCAATCGTTATCAAAAGTCTGTACGGTTTGAATTTGGGGCTTGCATTGCACAAGTCCGCTCAGTTGAATTTTTCTGTCGAAGCGGAGCAGGTGACTGTGGAACCATGGAAAACGAACTCAGAAAAGTGGTCAAATTGGAAGGAAACTTTCTGAAGTACAGAAAACTTGTCGACATTGGGTCAAGAGTAAAGCAGCTGAAAGAAGAAAAAAATCCAAAGAATAAGAAATTGGTTTGTAGATACGTAGATATCTTTTCTGCTGCGAGTATGTTTTGCTCATAGGTCAGCTACCACATGTTTTGTTTGTGAACTCGGACCAGTCATAAACTGGATCCTAGTGCGCCGATGGCAAGTTTGAAGGTGGACGCGTTTCAGTGCTCGGCGTTGGGCAAAGTTGAGCCACAAAAATAACGCTGGGTCCGGAGTTCTACAGTTCATTGCCAATTTGGCAGAATGAAGCTGCGAAGAGTTGAAAATGTTCACTGCACACGCAGCTGCCTCGTGTTCGTGTGTCTTGCAGTTCCTCCCGTGTCGCGCATGTGTGGCCCGAAAACCCAAGTACCGAGATAACGTTCGCTGGGGTACCCACTCGTCCTGGAAGCCCAGGAAATCGAGGCACTTTTTGGCACGCATTGTAGTTCAGGGACAGTTCAGGTGCAAACCATGAACGCTTCGTGGTTCATCGCTCTTGACCAATTCGTGTCGATGCAACCATCCAACAGTTGATCCCCACAAGAATGGTTGGCAGTGCTCAATTTTTCTCCAAGGTTTGGAAATTGCTCTTGGTTTGCGTTTTCGCTGCTTGTCACTCGCAGAGATCTACGAAAAGTCTGGGTGAAAAAAAGAGTCGACTGCTGTTTTGCATGAGGCCCTTCTTTCTGTCGTTCGCAGAGTTGCTGACGACTGACGAAAATATTTTCTACTTTTCCATGTTCCTGTTGACTTCGCCACCAACGATGTCCGCGCTGTGTCTGACGACACTTTCCTCTCTGCGACTTTGCAAACGTCATGCTGCAATGTTCGCTCAACGTTGCACGACTGCTGCAATTTGGGACCATGAAAAGGTACGTACTGCGTTGACAAGCCTTTCCTTGGGTTTGTTCGATTTTCGTGCCCATCGCACGTCTTTCTAAAATCTTGACCCACAACTGGTGAATTGAATCTGCCGGTTCGTGTTTTGAACGCACCTTGAAGTTAAAGGAGGTGGGTGGTCTTGTTTGCAGATCGACCATGAAGTGAAGAGGTTGCTGGAGCTGAAGGCGGAGCTGGCCGAAGATGGACACAAAAAGTTCGTTCTCAAGACACCGAAGGTACGCCTGGTTCATTGCGATGCTTGCACACTAACCGGCGATTTTGCCTCTGAAACCTCAAAGGAGGTCGAATCGTGCGGTGTTGTTTATTTGTCGCAAATGCCACGAGGTTTAAGTTGCGAATATGTATTTTGAAAGGGCACCAGGGACTACACCCCTGAACAGATGGCGATCAGGGAAGGCGTGTTCAAAACCATCATCGGCACCTTCAAGCGCCACGGAGCCGAGACGATCGACACGCCCGTGTTTGAGCTGAAGGTTTGTGCGTCGTTTCGGGCAGGTCTCACTGTGCAGACTTTGGTCAACTGTGGACAAACGCGTCAACGTTTCATCTCAGTCATAATTTGGTTCTGCGGCATCGGTCCGTTCAACGTGCACAACTTTGACCCTTGTTCTGTTCCTGTTTTTCTTGCAGGACACTCTGACGGGAAAGTACGGGGAAGATTCCAAGCTGATCTACGACCTGAAAGATCAAGGAGGGGAAATCCTCTCTCTGCGATACGACCTCACCGTATCCTTCACAGTGCACAGACGAACGAACAGCTTCGGCTCTTCATCAGGTCAAACACTCGGACTCTTGTGCGAGCGCAGACCGAAAGAAAAACAAGCATAAATTATTACTTTCCTTGACTCGAAGACAGGTGCCATTTGCTCGTTATTTGGCGATGAACAAGATCACCAACATCAAGCGTTACCACATTGCCAAAGTGTACCGGCGAGACAACCCTGCCATGACGAGGGGCAGATACAGAGAGTTTTATCAGTGTGTGAGTTGGCTTTCTGTTCGACAGCAGCAAGAAAGGTTTGACACTTGTTGCGTGCGCCTGTTGGACAGTGGAAAGGTCTTGAAATTCGTTTCACATCACTTCGCAATTTTTTGTCGCTGCAATGTTGTTATTGTCACCATTAGGATTTCGACATCGCAGGCCAGTACGACCCCATGTTGCCTGACGCTGAGTGTATCAAAATTGTGGCGGAGATTCTGACAAACTTGAATCTGGGCGACTTTGTCATCAAGGTTCGTGTCGATCTGTCCTGTTTGCAGCGCTTTCACAGTGAAGTCTTGCAAAGAACAAAATCAGTTCAACGACAAACTCCAGAACTGATGACAGTTGCGAGTGATAAAATGTTAGACCGGTCTATGTTGCAGGTGAATCACCGAAGAATTTTAGACGGGATGTTTGCGTGTTGCGGGGTGCCAGAAGATAAATTCCGAACAATTTGCTCATCGGTGGACAAATTGGACAAGGTAGAAGCTAAAAACTCACTTGGCTCATCAAGAAGCTGGCGTGGTGTGTACAGTGAATCGATTGGTTGATCTCTTGACGGCAGACGTTTTGGGAAGACGTGCGGAGTGAGATGGTGGACGAGAAGGGTCTGTCGCCGGAATCTGCGCACCAGATCGGAAACTACGTCTCTCTCCACGGTAGGCCAGGCCTCGTGCCGGACATGACAGGAGATCTGTTGTCTGTTTTGTGCTCCCGATTCACATGTTCAGAGATCTGGTGAAATGATACAAACCTCGGCGTATCTGGTCTGAGACTCCTCGACATAACTCGGGAAAGCGCAAGACACAACTTCAGCGTGATAAGAGAAGAGCAAAGGAAGCACGCTGACGCGGTGACACGTGGCATTACACGGTGTAAAACCTGCAGGTGGTCTGGACCTGATAGCTGAGCTGAAGGAAGACGAGCTGTTGAAGACCAACAAAGAAGTGATGTTCGGTTTGGAGCAGATGGAGCTGGTTCTCAAGTACTGCGAGATTCTTGGAGTTTCTGACAAAGTGAGTGTTGCAAAAACGGCATTCTGTGCTGTGTGCGCATTTGCAAGAATGAATTTTGTGCCTCAAAAGTGAATGTGCGTTTTGTGTTGGGCGCGTCTATGCGCGCGTCGTGTGGAGTGTCTGACTTCGAGAACACATTGCTTCAGTGCGGTTGCTGAGAAACTTGAAATTGGTCTGTTGCTTCTGTTCTTGGCAGGGGGCGTTGTTTTTGGTCAATGGTCTGTGAACAATATGTTGTAATGACAGGTGCTGTTCGACTTGAGTTTGGCTCGAGGTCTCGACTACTACACAGGCATTATCTACGAGGCCATACTGAAGGGTATTTTCTCTTTTCATTGTCGTTGTGTTCTGGACAAAAAGCGAAAGAGCTGCGGTCACGTGTAAAAGTTCGCGCTTGAATGTTGGCGACAAGAATGCAACAACTTTGTTGCGCCTGTATGACGCGCCGGTGTGTGTCGACAGGTTCTGCCCCGAAGCCGACGGCAGCCGGCGCGACGGAGGAGCCGGTGGGAGTCGGCAGTGTCGCTGGCGGAGGCCGCTACGACGATCTCGTCGGTAAAAACACGTTTGTTGCAGGAATCTGCATCTCTGAACGTACCTGTGCAAATGTCCAACCCAGTTGTGTTTGTTTATTTGCTGATTTACCTGCACCACAGGGATGTTCGACACGAAGGGACGGAGAGTGCCGTGTGTAGGAGTCAGCATTGGGGTGGAGAGAATCTTCTCTATCCTGGAGGCGTTGGCGGACAAGGAGAAATGCAGGACCACCGAAACAGAGGTGTTCGTTGCCTCAGCGCAGAAAAACCTAGTCGAACATAGAATGAAAATCTGCGCAGAGCTCTGGGATGCAGATGTGAAGGTTTGTGATTTCCTTTCGAAGAGTGAAGTAAATTGCAGGCATGCAGGAAACAACACGCAGCTGAACAGGCATCAGCCACTAGGTTTTGCCGTGGAACGGCTTGCGTACCAGAAAAAAAGCACTTAGATTCAGATGGAACATTCCACGAGTTTTCCCAGGCTGTTCGCAACCGGGGGTGCGAAGGTACTGGTTCCATTTCACGCGTCGCGTCCCTGTTTGGCGGAAAGTTTCAGAGCTTTTCTTTGGAAAAGTCACCGGAGCAAAAACATGAACCTGCCCAATGAGTTTCCTCGTCAACCAATAGAACGCGTCCTTGATCTTGGTTGGCTGACAACAACACGGGGAATTCCAGACGCTTCCTTTACTTCCGTGGTGTTGTTTTTACACTCAGCGGAGCCGCAGTGTGTTCATTGTGTTGATTGACCGGTTTGGGGCAGTCACCCAGCAAATTTCAAAATTTCAGTGACCTTGGCGGGGGGTGGGTCACCCAACATCAGAAAGTTCGGATGTTGAAAATTTTCCATTGATAGTGACCCTCAGCAGATTTCAAATGGTTGGTCACCAGCAATTTTTCACATCCAAAGTGTGTATGTACATCCGCCCCCTCACTTCGCATTTGACAGTTGGCGATCAACTGACATGACAGGTAAATGTGATGGTGCTGTCATGGTCTACCACGCTCAGCCGGCCGCCTCTGTTAAATTCAATGTAGCTCAGAGTGACACGATCTCCCAGTCATGTCACTCCTCTTGTAGTAGTCATGGGTTCAGTCACTTTGAGTGGAAGGTGACTGGATCACATCACTTGTTAACATTCAAATGATCATATTTTTGCTTGATAACTATCTTGATGCTTTGCATCTCGATAACTATCTCGCAAAAACATGAGCATTTTCATGTTGACAGCATGACGCAATCTCCCAGTCACCCTCCGCTCTGCGTGACTGATCCCTTACATCTACCGCGTGTCCCATGCAGTTGGCAAGCCAGGTTACCAGCCCCTGACTTTGCCAAAAGTATGTGATTGTGTCCTGGGTCGCTCGAACAGTCTTTGGTGCTGGCCAGTTGCGTTGAGGGTCAATGATCACGATCTCTTGGTGTTGACATGGGCTGGCCTCCGTGCACGAGCGTCAACAACCTTTTTCCTCGCCGGCTGTGACACGCATTCAACAATCTAACTGCCAATATTCCACCCCATTGTCTAGTGTTCGTTTCCCCATGTTTTCACACACGTAATCGGGAGTGAGGACGTGTCTAAACCGGTGGCACCTTCCCCTGCAGGCGGAGCAGTCGTACAAGAAAAACCCGAAACTGCTGCAGCAGTTTCATTACTGCGAGGAGCACCGCATCCCACTCGCCGTCGTCATCGGAGAGTCCGAGATCCAGGCCGGAGTCGTCAAGCTCAGGAACGTTGCCACCAGGGAAGAGGTACGGAAATTTGGTTTCGTGAGAACGGCTATTCAGTCTGAAAGTGTGAGAAACTCAGGGACGTCGTCAGTTTGCACTCTTCCTCAAAGTTGTTCTTGTGCATCGACAAGTGTTCGTGTTTTGAAGAATCAAACTGGAAAATCTCGATCTTTACACACGCGAAGCGTGCTTCCGGAAACAGATCCCTCCCCCTCGCCTGTTTTCAAAAAGTGGCAGTCTGCAAGTTTTCTGCTGAGATTTTGCCTACCAGGAGTCTTGTACTTGTTTGCATTTTGCCTGAATTTGTTTGTTGGTGAGTGTCCCGGGCCGCCCCCATTGCCCTGTTCTTTTCAGAACTTTGCAAAGTAGATCCAGATCTATGCAAGTTTTCTGTTTCGCTAAGGGCTGACACATTGTTGCCGGTTCGGTTCGGGCAGTTTGCCAATACGGCGTGTGCCTTCACCATGAAGTGTTATTGTTTCATGAAGCTGTTTCGAAGCCATTTGCTTCAATGCGCGTTCAACAGACACGCCCCTGCCAGATATACTTGTCAAACAAATTGTTCGCAAGATTTGAGATGAGCTTTGAGTTCATGCGGTCACTTGCGTTTGCAGAGAGAAGTGCCCCGGGACCAGATGGTGAAGGAACTGAAAGAAGAAATCAGCAAGTTGGAGCAGTCGACCGCGAACGGCTTGTGATAGGGTACTTGCCAAACATATTTCAAAGCCCGGTACTTCCTTGCTGAAAATGTAAACATCGCAGATCTGAACTTTGTCGCCATTGGACACCTTGACTTTGGCCGTTGGACACCTTGTGCTGCACGCTGACGGGAACACATTTCTCCGAGGACATTGCCGTTCACGTGATGTGGACTTTTATTTGTCACCAAAACTGCAAATAAATACTGCTTGGTACACAACTGCAGTTGTGCGTCCGTTGAATTTCGAGAGAATGAAAAGCTGGCAGGCGCCAAAAATTTGTACGTTGCTTGTACTGTCAGTCATTCATACCTGCATTGGCACAGAATTGTAAATTCTTGTCAGATCCTTGTTGCTTGGACTCCAAAACAGGAATGTTGGTCAAAAGGGCGTTCTCTGGAGCCCAGTTGTTTGCAGCATTTCGGTTGTTTTCCAAAGAACAAACTAATGGAAAGAGTCGGTGAACATGCTGTCGGTTTCTATACTTCAACCAGAAACTTGAACCAGCTTTTTATCCCGAACAAAGAAGAAAACCTTTTCCACAACAATGTAATGTTATATTTGCAAACAACTGCACGCGAAGTGCGATGTCTTCTCGAGATCTCGCCGAGTAAAATCTCTGCTCACGCTCGAATGGGGATTGCAATCGGTCAATGGCCAGAAACCTGAACCAGGACACTGATGTATCGTCAGATGACATCCAACTGATATGGCCAGACGCCCGGGCCTGAAAAACCCCGTGTCGCGTCACCGGGCCGTGAGAAGTGCGCAGCTCAGTTTTTGGCAGCAAGCCATTGGAATGAGTCGTGTTTTTCACGAGTGTTGTACTTCCGTGTAATCTGTGGAATCCTGTTCCACCCGAGCTGAGGCAAAGGGAATCGGTCAAAGAATCTTGGAGCATTGCACAAAAAAGTTCTGCCATATGAAACGGAAGATATTTGTGCGAAGCATCTTTCGCACACCGAAACAAGTCCCAACAAATTTTGAGATGGGTTTTGATGCAATAAAATGTGGAATGTTAAAATGTATACGAACAGGAACAGAACACTAACAACGTTTGGGTGACTAGATTCGATCATCGCACGCAGAGATGCACGCACCCCGCATCTCGTGTTTGGCGCACGCGAAATGATTTGCTGTGTCCGCATTCTTCTTGTTCTTCTTCGAGTGTCTTGCAGTTTTTGTACCTCCTGTTCTGTCAAATCGAGAGAGTTGGTGCGGTGCAAGTAGTGTTCACAAGTGCAAACAGGCTGAATGGGTAAAAAATGTTTTCGTCGATTCATTTGATCAAAAAGTTTGCTTCCTGTTTGCTTCATTTCGCACCTGTTCGGGTAGCAAGTTTGCGTGCGATTGGCAGTCATCGAACTTCCGGGACCATGGCAATCAGAAACGTGCGGGTCGTGTGAATCAGCTGCAGCCCGGTAGCAAATATATGCAGTGTACATCCATTTGAGTTCGTTGAGTTGTGTCAGATCGAGACTCATTGATGCTTCCGAGGAATGCAGGAACTTGTGCCTTTTTACGCTGGAGAAGGATTTTTAGTCTCATTGGCTGGTATTGTGTCTGCAACAACCAATGCCGAGCGTTTGTGGATCAGTAGTGGACAGTAAAGTGATTCGTCTTCCTGGTTGACGCAGCACTCCTGGAAAAAGGCCTTGAATGGGCGGCGAGTGTCCCACAAGAACAACACTCCGAAGTATGAGAGGGACCAGAACAGCGCGGTGATCGCTCCCGTGCTCAGTGTTTGGGGAATTCCGTGTGTCAAGGGTCTGACCAGAAACAAACCCGGAAAGACGAAGTAGCACAGGACTTGGCTCACAATCCAAAGGAACCAGTTGCAGATCCACAGGCAGGGGCACACGGACCTCGATGTGATTTTGCTCACAACGGCAAAGAGTCTCGGTAACTGAGTCACCATGCCAACCAGCACCAGGGGGAGCACTTGCCTCGTTGCTAGGCACGTGATGTTGACCCCAACGGCTGTCGCGTAGTGAAGGACTGGGATTCTTAGTTTGATGCGGATTCCGTTTTCCCAGTGGAACGCACACGCAGCGGTTTGCACGAGTAGATGTCCAATGTGCACGGAGCAAAGGCTGTCGCCCCAGTCTGCCCAGAGCGCGAGGTCCCTTGACTCGTATTCCGGTGTGAAGAGCAGAATTAACGCCACCGTTGCCCCCACAGGGTAGATCCAACAAGCTACGGGCCTGTAACAAAGACGACTCAGAGCATTGATCACAACTTGTGTTGGACGAAGATTTTTTGCACGAAAGTGAACTTTTGGGGTTTTTTTGGATTAGACTTCCGTTTTCAGCAAGGACACAGCAACAGATCTGTCTCATCTAGAAGTTGCGACAATTGGGCAAACGTATGTTTTGCACCAGAGACACGCAGCTAAATTGTGTGTGAAGTTTCTTTCTTTGGAAGACGAGTATACGTTATTCGGGATGGCGGAGGTTGATCAAAAGATCAGAAATTTGTGGGAAATATGTCTGCTGCATGGATTTGAATGTCATCGAGTCGCGAGCGCGCATGCAGCTTGAGTTGAAATGCACCAATGCGTGCAGTCCTGAGATAAATTATGAAGCCGCACATAAACCTGTAGAAGTCGCCAAAATTATTAAATTTACCCAGGGTTCCTTTTAGACTGGAAAACTGCAAAAACCTGTAGAAATGAGATCTTATATATCGTGGAAATGATTGCACAATGGGACAATGGAATCTGGAAATTGCAAGGTTTCTCGAGACCCTGAAACGGGTGGGTTGCCTGATGTGCTTGCGTGCAAACAGGGGTGGGGACGGTTGTGTGACTTTCAACAAAAGAACTTCAATCCACTAGTGGGTCTGCATGACCTGATCCAGATCCTCTAAATGTCAGTCCTTCAAACCAATTTAGAGGAGCCATTGGAAAGGACTCTCAAAAATGCAACCACCTCGGGAGAAATTCTGGACTTGTGGATTTGATGTCCAAAACGAAGAGAGAAACTCACAGTTCTGAGAGGCTTTTCACGAACGCTTCGCTGTCCGACGTGGAATCGGACGAGTCGGGCTCGCAGAGCAGGAAGCGCCTGGTGCACCAGGTGGAGAGATTCCGCAGCGCGAGCAGCGCAACGAACGTTCCGAGGCAGATCATCACGTCGGACACGACGCGCAGGGTGCGCGCCTTCGCGTCGTCCTCCATGGCATTCAAACTTATCATAACTCGACTCCGCAGTGTTTTCTTTTATCTTTGTAGGTATTTGTCGTTCCCAAAGTGGAGGTTTCTACAATGTGCTAGGCACACAAAGATCAATTCCATGCAGCTTCTGAAAAAGAAGATTGCGCAGTTTTCAGAATGTCGTGCGAAACCAACTCAGTCTTGCTCCCAGATCGAATCAGTGTTCGTAGCTCATCACAAGCGCCTTATTTCTTACAAGAGGCGAAGAAAGGCGTAGACTCTAGTTAACATAGGGAATTTCGTTGTGTTCTCCGTGCACTGATTCAGGAAAATACGAATCTGGTGTGCTTCATAGATTTGATTTCGTTGACTTGTGCATGCAGAGACAATATTTTCGGACTTCTCTGGTGAAAAAGAACTTTGAAAGGGTTGATGCTCTACCTGCATGCGCACTTGACGAAAAGTGCGCATTTTTTGTCTCTCGTCTGACTTGCACGGTTGTTTTGGTTTGGTGGGATTTTTGTGCATGAAACAGAAAATCTTACCTTTTTGTGTTTCGTTCGCAGGTCACTTTTGCCAAAGATATTGCATAACATTTGCACAACGAAGATATAGTTTGTGACTGACCCGACTCTGTAGTGAATTGATCTGTCCAACTGCGCGCTCCTGTACTTTTATAGGAACGCAGCAAGGTTCAGGTTTTTGGAATCCTTCGTCCTTCATTCGGCATTTCCGAAAGTTTCGCTCCTATTGGCTGGCTTCTTATCATATTCTTTCCAAAACACAACAGACCTCAGTGAACACTTTTGATACATTGTGTCTCTGTGCCCCCGGTTTTCAACTTCCCAACCAAGTCCTTGATTTCGACATTTACATTCATTGTGATCCTCATTCCGAGTTTTATTACATATTCATGTTCGGTGTATTTATGAGTTTCAATTTCCGAGAAAAAAACTTCCTGAATGGACATTACTCACGCGCTGTCACACGGAAGCGACTCCAATCGAAGCACTTGATCTGTATCCTCCTTCAAGATCTGTCCACACATGACTTTTTGAACAATTTGTGATTGTTTAATTTGTTGTTCACTTGTTTTTCAAACATCAATGTGTTTGGGGCTTTACTCTTTGTGTCTGTGAGTACACCAAAATTGTTTGCTTGAGATAAAATTGATCTGCATTGGCGTGTGGTCATGAACTGATTGTCTTTTGTTCACGACAAGAACAAAGTCACTTTGTTCGTGTTTACCCAACAATGAAAAATGAAACATGTACCGGCAAATTTGGTGGTGACGGCAAGAAAAGTTTGCGGAACAAACGGAAAATCATCCAAGCGCGTAATTCGTGAACGACAGATCATTTTGACAACCGCACATTCTGAAAACCCCACCGTCGTGGTGATGGACAACAGGGAAGCGGGGTTTTTTTTCAGCTCGTGCATTCTTGCTTTTCTTCCATCCAACATGCTGCGTGCAGAGCTTTTCCTTTTGTTGTTCGCCTCCGACTACGTGAGCGCGTACTTGCATGTTTCCCGACGTGTCTCCAAGCGTGCAGTTTTTGAATGTTCGCACGAGTTCATTTGTCACAGACGACTTCCGAGTTCCGAAGACGTGTCAATGTTGATGGACGTCAACGTCATTGTTCTTCATGCAGCTGAAAACAAACTGCAGCGGTCTCCTTTCGTGTTGCCGGCTATTTGTACCCACTTGACCACGTACACTTAATTGCGTCGCGCTCCATGCTTGGCTCTTAAGCCGAAATATCACTCAATGATTTGTCCAACGAATGACCTGCGTCGCTTTTGTCGAGTGACACTTTCGATCCCATTTTGAAAACAGAAACCAAACAAAGCCTGACGCTTTCCGAAACTCAATGTTTGGCATTGAAATGTGCAACAATGAACATTGTTCGACTGATTTATTGAGAAAATAAAGAAAACAAAAAACAGTATTGAGGTTGCAAGTTTGAAGAGTCATTTTCAAGGTACACGCGTGAAGAAACAACAAATGCTAAAAGAGCGGCCTGAAGAGAGTGCAGCATTTTTGGTGGAAGGAAACTGGGCAGTCTCAGATCATGTGAGGTGAACAAGAACGCTTTCGTGTTTCCTTTCGGCCAAATTCATGAATGCACGACCAGTTTACTTGCAAGAAGTGACAGGAGAGCAAGCTGCGTCGCCCGACAGTCAGAATTTCACTTGGTTCCGCAAGTGTCCCACGCACCCGTGTACAAGACCGACCTTGTTGCCCCAAAACAGTGTCGAAAGCAGGATTGTGTCCAATACACGGGCAGGGTTTGTGATTGTTTCAATGGGACTTCAAAACAAAAAGTCCGTGAACACGTCTTGTACGAGGACCGTACCAAAAGTCCCCGATCGAGTACTCGAATGAGTACTTTGCTTTGGCTGATGTCGACCAAAATTTTTTGACATACCCATGGGTATCTTGGCAACAAAATGCAGTATCATTCATTGCAGAAACTCAACTTTTATTAGGACTTTTTAGACTTAACCAAACAGACTTTTTGCGCCACACTATCGGAATGGGTTTCGCGGATCAACTTGCAAGAATTCAATCGTCATCTGAACTGTCGCTGTCGCTGCCACTGTCCGAATCTGAGGCATCACTTTCAGGTCCTGGAGCAACATTCCCTTCAAAATAGTGACCCCTTGCATCAATGCATCTTTGCCAATGAGCAGCAAGATCTTGGATGGCCTTGTTCATGAGTTCAACTGGAATGTTCCGCATGATCCACCAGGCTTCATCCTGTGCTTCAGCAACAGAGTCAAACTGGATCCCACGCATCTGTCTCTTCAAATAGGGGAAAAGAAAAAAATCACAAGGGGCCAAATCAGGCGAATATGGTGGGTGCCTCAACCAGTGGAAGTCAGCCAACTTCACAGCTGTTGCGCCTGCTGTGTGAGACCTTGCGTTGTCGTGATGGAACCACAGCTGTCTCAGGTGAGGAGTGACAGGGTCAGGATGCCACAGGCCTGGTCTCTTCTGTCTGATTGAATCCTTCAGGCAGTCGATCGTGGCACAGTACCATTCTGCATTGATGTTCCTGTTGCTGAACTCAGCATGAATGACACCAGAATCATCCATGAAAGCTGTCAGCATTGACTTCTGCACTGTTCTTGCACGGAGAGCCTTTTGTGGCCGACAGTTTTCACCAGGAGGGAGCCAGTGAGACGACTGAGATTTGAGATCTGGATCATAGCGATGAAGCCATGTCTCATCTCCTGTGATGATTTTATGGAGAAGAAGAGGGTCTGCAGCAATCCTGTTGAGGTTTTCTTGGCTGATGTCAACACGGGTTTGCCTCTGTACAGTGGTGAGAATTTTGGGCACAAACTTGCTGGAGATTTGCCTGACCTTGAGCTCCTTGCGCAAGATTCTATGGACAGTCCCCTGTGAAAAACCAGTGTTCTCAGCCAGTCTGCGCACTGAAATCCGGCGATCCTTGTCAAGTTCAGCTTGCACACGGTTCACTGTTCTCCTTGTGATTGCAGTTCTTGGCCTTCCTGATCTTGCCATGTCTGTGACAGGTTCCATTCCATCTCCTTCTTTGAAATGTTTTGCCCACATCCTGACCTGTGTCTTGCCCAATCCGGACTCTCCGTACACATCCTGGAGCCGCCTCCAAATCTGGATTGGTGTCTGGCCCTCTGCAACTAAGAATTTAATGACAGTTCTCTGATCTTCACGATCCTTTGGCATTGTTAGGAAATCAAGAAATGTGAGTCCGGTTAGCACTAACACAACAAAGAAAACACAACTGCAAAATTCAAGTCTCATCTCTCGCACTGTAGATAGGAAATTGCCATTGCGACCAAGTGAGCGCACTGACATCAATTCGAACTATTGATTTTTTGTGGTCAAGGGAAGACAGCAGGGCACAGAGATTGACAGTCATGATCCAAAAGACCATGCAGGTTGCGACCAACAACTCCATTTTTTGAACAAAAGTACCGTTGGGTACTCGTGAGTACTCGATCGGGGACTTTTGGTACGGTCCTCGTATACACGGTTGAAAACTATGTTTTCGCAAAACAGAACGACCCATACCAGTATAGCGGGTGTTTACACGAGACCTTGTGTTCGACTCCGCCAGCTCTGCTTCTCTGATCGGAAACCTTTCCAAATTGCATAATCAAGAGTTCTCCCTCATTCCTCACACAGGAAAACATCAAGTGTGATCACAGCAGAGTTGGACCTCCCCTTACACACGACCAAAACCCGGATCCGCCCCTGGATGACTGATGTAGAGTGCAACCCGGTCGCTGTTGTGCGCAGATACCACTGCACGTGAACAATTCTCAGGGCTTGCCTCACACAGGGCGTTGTCCTCGTGTGTATCGAGACTGCAGTGACTGGTCTAGATGATCTGAACGTTCAACAGATGAATTTCCTCATCCGTCGGAGGTTTCCTCAAGTGCAGGAACTCCAGGACATTGTTCTTGACTCCTTTATCGTACGGATTGTAGAATTTGCCTTTGCCGTCCTTCAGATAGTCGTATCTTTTTTTGTTGATTCGCTCGTTGGTTGTCAAGTTTGTGGCAGCGTGGTATATCTGCAAATGTTTTAACGTGCACTCAGTCAATAGATGAACGCGCCTGTTTGGTCAACAAAAGCAACATTTCCACTGAAAAGTGCTTGTCCCGTGTCTTGGCGTGGCCGGGCCAGTTCGTGCCGTGAGCCAACAAATTACGCCTGATAAATCTGACTGTCCGACCGGTGATCACAGTTTGGTCAGTGGCTGTAACATGCATGACAGGAAAAGCATGTTGGAATGGCATATTTCCCACAAAAAAAGAAACTTGTTTCCGATTTGCCGGATACCCCGTCGAATTCAGCTGAATTTGTGTGGAAGGGTGTCGAAGTTCGAGGCAATTTTAACAATAATGAAATTTCCCTTGCATGCAAGTCGGACAGTCTTAGTGAAACGGTCGTTTGAAGCTAATGCTCAGGACGAAACAACGTTGTGGAAACGGTACTTTGCTGACACTTTTTTGTGCATTTTAAAATTAAATATTTTTACTTTCGCCTTTGATGCACATACAAATTTCCCGTTGAAAGGGAAGGGTAAATTTTGCACAACCTCCAGCGGGAAGAGCATTTTACGAAATATCTGACAAGAAGGAACGAACACCTCTTTCAGGTTTCAAACTCAAGTCTCTACTCGCTCGTGCGTCATTCTCACACGCCCAATCATTCACACAACACAAGGAAGACAGATCAAAACGCAGCGCAAACACAAAACTTTGGAAAGAGATCGAGGGATCGAGGTTTGTGCACAAAAGCAAATGTACAGTTTGCAGTGATACGCAGAAAATCTGAAGTGTAAATCAAATGTTAAATGTCTGTCAGTAGCTGTAAAGAGATGTCACACAAAATCATTTCTCTGACACTCAGTCAAACTTCCACTTGGCAATCTCCCTTTCTTTCCAATTCAACATTCCTGTCAAAGTAGATCTCGTGAAAAAATCCCTGAATTCCTTATCCGTGTAGCTCTCGGGATGACCCCAAAGTGGAAATTTGAAAGAGACAATGGGCGGGACTTCGCGAAGAACAAAAACCTGGGAAGAATTCTTGATATCTGACTCCCCAAAACAAAGAAGTCACCTGCCTCTTCACTGAAACAAAGCAAACAAAAACTGCCCCCCGTCCCGTTCCCTCGTTCAAAAGCCGCTGCAAATCTTTACCGTAAATATGGCCACAAAGACGGTGATGGGGTGGAAGATATTACCAAACCCCAGCGCATGAAGGTAGCCCATCTGGACAGACCACGGCTCGTCGTAGTCTCGATAGTACCACATGTAAATCGTGAACAGATTTCCGACGGACCCACTGACCGCGGCGGCGACCACGAACATGATAAACGACACCCTAGAACGGAACATTCAACGATATCACGTTGTGGAATCCTATCGTCGGTTGTTATGGTTCGGGCGATCGAGTTGAGTCATTCCTTCAGCAACCAAAGCAAATCTGTCAAAAGCGATGGTGTGAGAACATCTGTCGGAAATTGTTAGTTTCCTTGTCAGACTAACAGCAGCAATCAGGCGGCGTGGCCTGCAGTTGGCAGAGAACAGAACCACCCGAAACCACAGGTACTGTAATGGGTTTGGCACTGATACTCTTTCGTGGAAGCTGAATCTGATCTGACACCACCTGCAAGTCACACGCGTGTGTGAGCTCATCGAGAGTGATCGTCTGAACTCCTCTTGCCCATCGCCACATGGTTTTTGGCGCAATCTTTAGTGCATGCAAGTACCGAATGAAGCGAAACAAAGTTGGCGATGCCCAGAAAGAAGACTCCTTGCAGTCCGCTGACGATGTACAAAATGGCGAAGACGGGATTGTCGTGGTCATAGTGGTACCAGAAGTACATGGAGAGAATCCACGTGAAGACACCGCTGACGGCGACTGCTGACGTGAATATCGTAAAAGAAACCCTGAAAGACATGTCAAGTGTCCTCCGCGTTAGGTTCGCCGAGAAGCATCGTTGAATCTGCAGTTGACTTGAGAGGTTGTCGTGAAGAAGCACTTCCTGTTGGCTGAGTTATCAAGCATTAGTGACGGGACCTGAACACTCAAACCGGTGTCAACAGCTGGGACGACAAAGAACGGGTTGTACCCAAAACTGCCAAATGGGTCTGGCTCGAGATGAAGCATGGACACAAATCCAATCTGAATTTCTGAAGCCTGTCGGTCAGGCCGTGTCACCCATTGTGAGAGGGACAGAAGGCTCGCAATTCGGGTCAGTCGTCTCGGAAGTTGACTCCGCGTCACACAAGAAAAATCATCACGAATGTTCAGCAAAACTGTGATGGAGAAGGTGAACAGATTACTCTATTTGTAAAACGGGCAGCAAACCGGGCCGTGCTGAAAATGAAGTTGCGCCTTGAGGTGAAAACAACCCACGCAGGACTTACCGCTGATCCAGAAACAAAGACAGCAATAGTCTCAAAGAGGACACCCTGAACAAATCCCACGAAATAGTACCAGCGAGTTCCTTCCAAGTACCACAAGTGCAAAGCGAACACCCAAGTTATTGCCCCGGCAATGGCAACAGATACGGCGTACACCGCGAAGGAAACTCTGAAATAACAACACCCCGGCTTGGCTGAACTTTTGACGAAACGAGAATCCTTCTGGTCAGGAGACAAGCGTCAACCCACCACCAAACGAGAGGCACACTACAGATGCGTACTGCCATTCCCAACACCATGCATCCTGAACAAGGAACTGACAACCTTGCCGAACCACACACCAGAAGCCAAATAAAGTGCCACCAAACCATCACCATGCTGCACACAAACATGCATCCGCCGAGATGAATAAGTCTGCGCTTACCGTACACGACATGACTAGTGCCACGATCACGGTGAAGAAGGCCACTTCAGCGAACCCTAGGCCGACGAGCAAGTCCCAGCCAGACACCCGCATCACGTAGAGACAGAGATACACACTCAACACACCGTTTATCAGCATACACGTGAGGAAACTGAAGAACCACACTCTGCAACGAGACCCAAACCAAACTCAGCGTCAGTATTTTGTAAAATTGTGTGCGAACCACACGAACACGAGATTTGGCCGCCTTCTATTCAGGTTCGAGGTGGAGTCGGCTTCACAACCAATCCCAGGGACGGAAAACATGAAAAGCAAAGTGTCTTTGACAGAATGTGAACCTTTTCCAGTGGTCTCTCAGAGTTGCTCAGCAGCTGGAGGAACACAGCTCGAGAAAGGGGTGCGCAACAAAATCGGTGTGACACAAACGTTGTATCTCTGCCTCTGTTTCCATCAGACATCAAGTCCAAATTTCTTCAGGTTCAGAATACACCTGATTTCAAGAATGTTCTGGTTGAGGGAAATTGACAAAAACCTCCAACATTTGATTTGGGATCGAACCACCAAAAGTGCCAATCATCGAATCTTAAATTAATTGTAATTCCAAAGCGACCCTTGTGAAAGCAGCTCGGAATCAATCAGGCGATGAGCAATCTGTGATTGACAAAGAGGCAATTAGTCAAATTCAACATTTCAAATCACATGTAAAGTACAAAGTATTACCTTCAAAAAAGAGCAAAGTTTGCTTTTCGTTTTTTTCAAATTGACAGATACTTCAACTTTTCGGGACTTCATCTTTGACTACAGAGCCCTGTCAAAAATGGGGCTATGTTTGTTTTTGTTGAACAATGATGGTCGCTTCGCTGGCCATCAAGCTGACACGTTCACGTTTACGTCCGCCCACCCGCCCTCAATCCCACACCCCCGAACAAGCGCACTGTACTGAGCTCATTGCATTCGCATTCTCTCCCAAGTTCCGCCACATCTGTTTGCAGCGATGCTCAAACGTTTCTCATTTCATTCAACTCGACTTCGATCTCAGTTGAGACTTCAAACGTGTAGCTCACCTGTTTTTGATTCCCACACAGTTGTAGATGTAGGGACAATGATGGTCGAACTGCGTGACGCAGCGATTGCAGATGCGGCAGTGTTTGGAGCGCAGCGGCTTCACCGTTCTGCACGTGTGACAAAGCCGACTCAACGGGTTCACTCCCTGTTTCCACTCGTCATAATGCGCCACCTGAAAAATGCGTCGAAACCACATTTCAGGAAAACCGCTTCACTGCACCGTGTTTCGAACAAGTCAACAGAACAAAGCCTCCAACAGATTGTGGATCACGGTGAAGAATTGCAGCGGGCGGGGTGGGGTGGGGCGAGATGGGGTTCATCTCGTTTTCATCGGGAGTGGTGATCAGGACTTGGAAACAAGGGAATTAAGCTTTATACGGGCGCGTCGCTCAGACCGCACGAGCTACGAGTAGCTGGCCCCTCAAAGGCTGGTCGCTACAACCCCAATGGTTGCCAAGAATCCAAATATTTATCAGAACCCGTCACCATCCTGTCCAAGTGGCAACAGAGGGCACTTTCATTCAGCTTCACTTCTAACCAGTGCGCAACACAAGCTCACTCCTTGAGACACGACACCACCGCATTTGGGGCCCGCGGTCTCCCAGAACGTTTCATTGGACAAGAACCTTGCAAGTTTGAAACCAAGTTGGCGGGAGGGGGAGTGTTTGGGGCCTCAGGGATCTGCTGGATGGCAAACTGCTACACAGACAGACAGACAGACACAGAGACAGACAGACAGACAGACACACACACACACACAATCGCGCTTTGTTTTCAATGGTTCACCAACTGCAACAACAAATTGACGACGAAGATTGATCCTGATAATTCATGCTGGTACTCACCTCTTTGATTGCCCTGTCGTACTCTGGGATATTTCTCGGTAAGTATCCTGGGTCGACTGTGGAAGCGTGGTACAGACTGACCCACATGACAACGTTGACTGCCATGAAGAATATGTGCAGAATATGGAGTTCGTTCCATGACACTGGCAATGCCTTCCGAGAAGAAAGAAGTCATGAAAACCCGAACAACGTGGTGGGAACGCCGAATCGGAAAGCTTCTTGTCAAATTCAAGCAGAAATAACTCACCCTGAAAACATACATTGGGTAGCCCCAAAACAACATGTTCACGACGAAAAACACCAACGGGCCCTTTGTGTTTCCTGGAGGCCCAAACACAACAGCCCTGAGGAAGAGAAATAGTGGGATTTTTGCAGACGGATCCATCAGGGTAAAATTCGCAATCAAAATTTCCAACGACTGCTGGTGAGGATTTGCAGCACTCGTCAAAGACGAACGTACCACAGATCGATTTTGGGCAACAGGCTACTTCGCTGCTTCGCGTGCTTCTTGAGGAACTGTACTATTTTTTCGTGCTTTCGACCGACCGCCAGCATCATGGGAGTTTTGCCGTTCTTGTCTGGTGTGTCGAATTCGACATTGTCCTGCAGAAGACCAACAGTTTACGTTTGTTGTGTTTCCAGAAATTGCCATGTTTGGTGAATTCACTGAAGCGTCATCTGTGCAGAGATGCACGACTCAACTGCAAAAGATTGTTCCAAAGAATGCCTACTTGTTCACACAGCTCTCTCACGGCTGTCAGGTTCCCTGATATACTCGCCAGGTGGATCGGCGTTTGTCCAAAGTTATCACGCTGATGTGGATTGAAACCGGAGTAAATAAGTAGCCTCATCAACTCGTTGTGACCTGAAGCAGAGAATGCCGATTTCTCATTTTCTTTGCTTCGCGAAAGATGATCGACCACTCTTCGTTTCACAGATGGAGTGGCACTCACCTTTGAATGCTGCCCAATGTAGAGCCGTGTCTCCGTCTTTGTCGACCAGCTGCAGTCTGGCTCCTTTTCCCATCAAGTACCCGGCCAACATCGTTTTGCCATACTGACAAGCAACTATCAGAGATGAACATCCTTTGTTGTCAGGCGTGTCGATGTTTACACCAGCTTGTAGTAAAACATCGACAACAGCAATGTGTCCGTTGACACAGGCCCAATGAATGGGTCTCTGTCCCAAGTCATTTTCACTGGGCTCGTCCACTGGAGCCTTCATTTCAATGATATAACGGAGAATTGTCGTGTGGCCTCCCAGGCACGCCCAATGCGCCGGTGTATGCCCCTTCTCGTCGCGGCTTTTCAGCACTTTAATGCCCATCGCGTCAATGATTGCCTGCACAGGCACCAACATTCTGGAGGAAAAGAAACAACGACTTATTTGTTTGTCGGCACGCACAAAGAAGACGTTTCTGGTGTCAGTATTATCTTGCAAGACCGTTTCTTTCTTCGGGCATTAGGTGGACGAATGACGAAAAGACTGGGATCTGCACGCAGGAACGTGCACATATGGACTCCCGTGACGCGTCAGTATTTTTTTCTTGCAAATGGGCGATCCATTTGCACAATTTTGAAATAATCAACGACCTCCCCAGTGGACCAAGGAGCCTCCTCCCCGAACTCAAAAAAAAAAAGGAGAGAAAAAGTTCACCCACCCTTTTCGAGACTGGGTCGTGGCCTACCCACCCCCCCCCCTCCGAAAGGTTGGGCACCCACATCCCCGATTCACTGTGGAGTCTGAGAGACAGAAAGAAAGCAAATCACCCACCCAATGCCATTTCAAACAATTCGCGAAGATTCTAACTTCTGCTATCGCATTTGTACAATAGAAATAGTTATTGAACTTTGTACAAAAGACTCATACTCACCATTTGAGTCTCGATTGCTGCACAATCTCGACCGAAATAGTGAGTATTCGTCTTTCG
>JAAUXT010063723.1_pt1 | contig 22440 bp, 20 predicted proteins | sample 7278171 | NCBI WGS metagenome assembly JAAUXT01 (sample SAMN14350112, study PRJNA611818) | marine sediment metagenome | isolation source: surface marine sediment (1.8m) | place: French Polynesia: Moorea | collected 2018-08 | reverse complement strand
TGTTGGAGGGGTCAACTCAGCGATTTGTGGCCACAGAATAGTGTCAACTCGTCCTAATTCTTGAGTGCACAAGGTGATACAACATGCACTGCACCGTCAGCATTGGGATCGTACAGCCCTGGAAGGGTTATCGGTTCAGATAGTACCATTACTAAAAAGTTTATCATGATAGTGGCCTTGTGGTTGCCCTCGCACTCCAACAATTAGCAGAAAAGACACAACACGCACTGAGTTCGAAGCAGCTTGGACTTGTGTTACAACCCTGGAGAAAGTTCACACACAGTGCAAATAAATGTCTTCTTCTGTTTCGGCTCTTTATCAAAGAAAACCGGCTCCAATTTACTGAGTGATCCTGTTCTATTTTTGTGGACAACCAAACAGTTTTGCGTTGGCCAAGTTGAGCAAAGGGAATAATCCTTCAGCAACACTTGATATTTGACAGTTGCAAAGTCCGTCTCGTCAGAATGTCGCACAATGACAAAGGGAAAATTCATAGAATTTCTTGATCCACGAAAGAAACCGCAAACAGTGCATCGAATCGAGCGCAAAGAAAATGATATGTTTCAATTTTTCAGCGAAATACAACCAAAACTCTTGCACCGAGCAGTACCACTCACTTTTTGTCTCCGAGTCTGGATGTCTGGCAGTTTGAGTTCAGATAAACCACCAAAAATATTGCGCCTTTCAGCGCGGAGTGAATTTTATGCGTTCAGAAACATGTTTGGAAAATCAATGACCAAATCTGCGCTTGACACTCAAGGAAAGTTCAATCCGCAGAAAATATGCAAAACGTAAAGCGAAACCGGTGCCAGAAAGCCACGAAAAGTTGCGAAAGCTCAGAGAGATTTCGTCACAGAGTGTAATTTGAGGCGTGCGTTCACCAAAAGTCACAAAAAGTTGAGCAGACGGTCGCGTGCTGACATGGTGTGATTTGTCATACCACATCATCACACCATGTACTTAGTGCATAATTCAGTCACCTTCAAACTGAGCCGACTTGGAAAAAGGGCAGGTGTGTGTCGAACAAAGAATCGCCCTTTTGATTCAAAACTTGTTTGAGAATGTGCTTTTGACTTCATGCCCTGGTCCTCACCCAGACTTTCGCAACAAAATACAGGTGGACAAGGGACTTTGCAGACTTTTACCTTTCACCCCGCATGTTGTAAGAGAATCCTGTTTGTGGCTGTGGCCGCCTGACAGATGCAATTCTTTGGGCAAGGCAGACTTCTTGTAGATCAGATGGGGTTGGTGCCTTTCGCGTGGCCTCTGGTGACCTTTCACTGGCTCAATCAAGAAATCTCCTTTGTCAGTCCGCAAAAGTCCCGTCTGCAAACAGAAACACGTACATAGTTGAGAAACAGTGCTCAAAACACGCATCAAGGCACGTGTACGTACGCCTTATGCTTCGATGCGACAATTCTTTTGCGGAAATGCTGATTTGTGCACACGGCCGAGTGTAGTCCACCATGGCAGAGACTCTCCACCTGATGTTGCGGTCAAGTCCTGCACTCGCGCACTGTGATCGTGAAAAATGAACTTGTGCTGCGAAAGTAATTGGTTTTGGGTACTCTGGACATATGAGACCATCTGGACTGATTTCTTGGAAACTGGACGGCCATTGTGTGGATCACAATGAACAGTCTTCAGTCGCTTGGAAAACCACTGCAGCAAAAACTCGTCGAATCACAACACAACGTACAGTTTGTTTTTCACTCGAAAACTCCCGAGAGTTTCACAAAAAGTTTCACCGGTGGCTGGTGATTGATCAGGCGCGTATTTTGACTGCAACAGTGGAGACGAGAACCTAACCTTTATGAACTGGTGGCATTTGGGAATGAAAATACTTTCAGGCATGACTTTTTTGGCAAAAGACGGGAAAACAGCGAACGTGCGACAGATTGCTTTGACTCCGGTTCTGCAACTGTGGTTGCACCTCCCAAGCACAAAACGGGAAGGCCAAAGGACTGACTTTTCAGATGTGTGTGTGTGTGTGTGTGTGTGTGTGTGTGTGTGTGTGTGTGTGTGCGTGCGTGCCACAGTTCGTGATTTTTCATCGGCCGACATTCTTGGCATTGTGTTGTGTTCCGAGACATGTCCAGTGTGTCAGTCACCCTGCAGGACCCGGCTATCGCCGCTGGCTGAGTGCAGTCACCCCATGTGTGTGTGTGTCCGTCTAGAAGCAAACCAGCTCTCGCTAGTTTACCCGGGGTGGGTGAGAATTAAAACCCACCTGGTATCTTTAACAGTTAGTTTTGAATCTTGCTCCTTCCCCCCCCCCTTCCTGTGGCTGGGTTGCCCCGGGTGAACCAGCAAATATCAAAAGCCTTGTTTTTAACTTCTCACTTCAAATCTCGCTGCATGTTTATGGCCGCGGGCTCGTTGATTTTTGGTCTCTTGTTGGTGGGGGAAAACAGTTCGGAAATACCCTCACTGGATGGCATCCAAATTTTCCGGGGTTTTCCTGTCTTTCTAAAGGCACAAGGCTGAACATTTCACAAAAAAAAGGACCGAAAGAGCCGAATCCAAATGCAAAGTCTTGCGCCTGAACCACGGCTGTTTTTATCTCAACAGATCCGACAACATGCTTGCAGCTGGAACCAGAAGCTGTGCAACGTTTGTTTTGCTGCAGTACGTGCAAAAAGATCGCAACTCACAGAACTTTGTTCCAATTTGGTGGACAGACAAAACACAAATCAAGATCATTTCACAGGCCATTACACCGTGTTGGTCACGGTGGCGATTATGACGCAAATTGACCACACGACCGCTTCGCTGAGAAGCGATCAATCAGTCTGGGCAACAAACAGTCTTGGCTCAATCCACGTGTTGTTCTGGTTGGTTGTCAATTGGTCAATGAGCAGAGCTCTGGAGGTCGTACTTGCAGACCCTTGTTCCATGAAGACAGATGCACACATTATCTTTGAAAAGAACATTTCTGTGCGCCGTCAATGTGTGTGTCGAGGCTGCATCAAAGGCATTTTACTGCATTTGATACGTCATTATCAACGAAAGCAATTGCTCAAGACTTTTTATCGAGGCAGTGTGATCTACAGTTTTGCACCATATTATTATCCACTCCGTCTTTTTTATGACTGCAGGACAGCAAATTATGGAGAATTTGTGCAAACCTCGAACAAGTTTTGGCAACCGGACAACCTCTGATAATTTTTCAGAGCTTGAATGGAAGTTTATTGGTGCACTTATCAAGTTGCGGTTCCCCACTTGTGTCATCCTCATTCGTGATTGATGAATCCAAATTGTGTTAAACCGAGTTTGAAGCAAAAAAAATGGCGTGCGTGCATCAGATGGAATCAATCACAAGCACTTCATCAGAAAGCAGACTTGCCACACGCGCCGCGTGCTGCAACCACATTCGGCGCATCAAGGGGAAGAGGTCACCCTCCTCAGTGAAAACCACAACAGGGAGTGTCCAGTAGGGAGTGGTCATTGAATGGTTGACCACCCCCTGATGATCATCCTTGATGCGACCCCTCTGGCACCCCCTGTGTACCTTTCAACAGGTTGTCCTGTGCTCCGGAGATCATAACTAATCATTGATCATAACTGGTCAATCAATGATCACTCATCTTCCCGATTGCCACCACCACCCCTGACAGTCACCCCCCTCGTCCGTCAATGACACCCCTTTCAATGACCAATGACAGGCCCCACACCCAGAGCGACTGTCCTTCAGTCAAATCTCGTTCTTTTCGTGTGAAGACAGTGCTCGTTGTACTCAGTTGCTCACGTGTCCCACGTTCAGATGAACAATTTGTCAACAGCCGTCATCTGTTCCTGTGGACTGTGATCAGGGTGCAGATTTCCGTCCACAGTTTTGGATGTGTGTCCCGCGGGAAAGCAGATTCTCCATCAAAAAGAGTTCACTGAATGTCGTTCTCAAAATGCCAACGAAACATTGGGTTTGACTTTGCACATGATTTCTTTCTGTTTGGGAAACGTTGAGCAAAAAACTTGGACATTCAGTTGTCCTGAGACAGACTTTGGTCAGTTTGTACTTTTGAAATTCAGTGGGCTGCACTCTCACTCCGCAAGTGGGCTTGGTGCTGTTTGTGTGCCGACTGTACTCACCAATCCGTCGCAGGTCGAGAGGGCCGCCAGGGAAGAACCATGTCCTCTGACCCTTCCTGTGAACTGGCAGCTGTCTTTGTTTGGTCGTCGGATGGTCGCATCGCTTAGATTTCCAAATTTGGCATGTCTTGTCTCAAACACGACACCAGGAGCCAGGAGCTTGTCGTTGTGTTCCAGTTCCACATGTAGATTCTCTCCCTCAACCTGAAAAAAAAAATCGAAGCGCACGGAGGTCAGATTTTCCTTGGTGTCTTTGTGCGAGCACTTGGTATTCATTTTTTGCGTCCATAATTTTTGGAATGTTTTGGTTCTTTTCGGCTTTGTTTGGTGCAGGCTGGTTCGAGTACTCAGTGTTCAGTACAATCAGTACTTCACCAGTACCATCCGAGAACTCGAGAAGATAAAAATGAAGTAACGTCGGCAAGAAATTGCTCCTCACAGAAAAGAAGTCCCTCGTCAGGAAAGTCACAGTCGGTCAAAGTGAGACAAAAGATTCTTTCCAGTCGGGTTTCGCTGGGAAAATGCCTCGGTTTGTGGCAAGACCTGCGTCCTGTGCTCACCTGCAGACGGTAGTGAACGGTTTGGGGAATGTTGTGCGCGTCTCGCTTCCACCTTCCGGACCTCCTGGTCGCCGTGTGGTGCAGCCGGTACGAGATGACTTCTCCTCCTTCATCCACCTTGGCAGGAATTATCACTTCAAACGTTCTCAGGTCGTTCGCAAACTTTCCTGGAGACAGAAATGACGCGAGACAACAGCGTAAGCATCTGCTTGTGTCAAAAATCGTTGTTTTGTCAAGTGCAGTCTGGTGCGCCTGTTGCGCGATGCGGTACGATTGAACGTGTGAGGCGGAAAACGCAAACGCAGGCCTGGATCGACGAATGCGTGTTCAATCACAGCCCCAAAGTACAATGTCAGTTCAACTGCAAAGCTACGAAACACAGCAGACCACCGACATGAACAAAGGCAAATTCCACTGCAGCCTTTGGTTTGGCCCAGGTGAAGGTGAACGTGGTGACAATTCCCTGCTTTTCCTGAATCTGGATACGCTGTCGAAAACACCACGCTCGCTGCGTCTTTTCGATGGATAGATCTATATTTCTGATTCCGACAGGTTGGTTGTCTTTGCAGCAAAGTACACCGGATGCGTAAACAAGGGAGTAAAAGTGCAACTTTGACTTCTGTGGTGTTTCTTTTTCTCCAAGTAAAAGTGCAGTTCTGTCGCACGATGCCAAACAAACTCGGAGACTTTCTCCTTGCCAACCATGTGGTGAAGGATTTTGATAAATACATTTGTCGCTGATTCTGGGAAAATGAGTCTGACGCGTTGTGGAATTCTAAACAGATCGTTTGTTTGTCGGGCACGAGCGTGGGCATCGACAAGCGCTGATCTTGATAATACCGATCCACTGTGGGGCTCCGTTACGATCTCCTGCATCCAACAGTTTATTATATTTTATATCATGTTGCAAACAAAATGCTTGCTTGTACTTGAGTACAAATTATTGTCTTACATTTGAGGTGACTTGAACTTGTACAAGTGTACACCTACTCAAGGGCAGGGTCTGTGTAAACTCACCCGGTGACTCCCAATGTACTGCACACATTTTGAGTATCATGACCAATTTTCTGTATCAGCAATGCTTAGCTTGCTATTGCGTAGCTTTCTGTGGTTCCATGTAGCCATTGACATGAAGCACCTGTGTTTTTGGGAAGTGTTGGACTGATATCTTAAGAGCGCAAACTTCGGAACTTTGCAGCCAGTCACTCACCCGCGAATTTTTTTCAATGATCGGTGACCACTGTTCTTGAGGATTCAGCTTTGCGTTGCGTCAGTCCACGTTCAAGAAAGAAACTTACTTTGATCTAGGTCTGGAAAGTCGAAGTGAACTCCAGTTGAAGTGACTGCATTTAATCCGATGACAGCAAAAATCAGAAAAATGTGTGACGAAGGTGGCATCTTGATCCAGATAATGTGATAGCTGATGAACTGTCCAAGTAAAGTACGACTCTTCTCAGACTGGTGCTCACTTTGTGTGCAACGACGGAGCATGAAATGAAGAAACCGAATTGAATGTCCAGTTTCCTACAATTCCCGAGGTGGCAAGAGATTGTGATCCTTCTTCTCCGTTGTGCTGTAAAATGCACAATCTGTCTCTTTATACTTTCAATCGAAGGATACTTTGTTATCCTGGGAAGTGTTCCGTGAAAAGGAGGGATGTTGACGCTGAACAAATAAGTACATCCAAGAAGTCCGTTCTTTTCTGTATAAAAATTGTCCACTTCACCACAAAATGTCGACTGGTTTATGTTTCCATTCGCCTTCTGCTACTGAATGAGATTTATTCCCCTTTCATTGTGTGCGGCTGCACGTAGAACAACAAGATTCGGCGACCGTTGATCGTTCCCAGTTTATGCTCTTTGCGTTCTTCTGTGCAAAGTCTCGGCATTCTCTGACAGAAGACATCGCGCGAGGCGGCCTTATATGCGTGCATCTGACCGACAGAAAAAAAGTTCCTGGCGAAGAAAAAAAGTCTCGTCGTTGAAGATGCTGGTTTCTCTTGGCAGCAACAGCCGCTTTGGCTGCAGCCCATGCAAGGCGCGCGCTCTTTGCTCTGTGACTGTGCTGCGAACACTCGTGCCGTTTATCGGTGCTTCTGCTGCTCAAATCCGCGCATTTTCCAAGCACGTCCGCGCTGAACGGATACGCAGCTTGGACCGAGGCACAGGTCCACCAAGGTGTACCCGTGCGCTTAAAATGCATTTGATGGAGAAAAGACTCACATATTTTGCTGTTCTAACGAACAAGTGGCGTAAACAAGAAACATCAGCTGAAGTTGAAGTCTGCCTGCTTGTTCTGCATCTCTTTGGAAGAAATGTCTGATGTGAGTCTCGTCACGGGGCAGTTTCGCACAACTTAAGTGCGGTCAGACGATACTGGATGTTTTTGTTCCAACCGTTTGATGTGCTCGTTGACCGGCTTTTCTCACAGCCAGGTAGTCGGCACTCATTTCGGCTCTTCAGCGATCTTTGCTGCGACTGTCCTGGACGATAAACGGAACAAAGTTTTCTTTTTGGGCATCGCAGAACTTCCGTAGTTATTCAGCGATCTGAATTGCATTCTGCGGTCTCCTGCTGACGAATTTTCATAGCCTCCCAAATCTGTGCAACGGCGACGAAAATCCAGATAACTGCACTCCTTGTCTCGGGTCAACCCCTGTGAAAAAGCACTCTGTCGTTTTGTCTGCAACACCCGTCATTCGATCTTTCACGCGACAATGGAAATGTCAACTGAATCTCGACCTGAACAGTGGTTGCCTTTTCTGGGTGTCTGGATAAGGGTCAGTGTTGTTGTGTGCAAATAAGACAAATACCGGGCGGGGGGCGCAAGAGCTCTTCGTGCAGAAAAAGTGCATGAGGTATGTGGCCACTGGCCACTGACTTCGGTCTCATCAGTCAGAACCAATTTTCCCTTGTTTCTGGCGTCAAACTTTTGCGAAAAACTGGCTTTTGTTGCAAAAGGTGTTTCGTCAAGCTCACGTTGGGTCAAACTGAAAGATTTTCTGTCCCGTTTCTCTCTTCGGGTTTGGTCCACTTGGCAAAAGGAATTTGGTGGAAAGTTTCAGTGCGCTCGCCTCAAATCTGTTTTGTTGGGAAGTTCCCTCTCCCGCTCAGGATCTGGACGACAGTCACAGTCAACCCACACAGAAAGTGAACATTTTGGCCCCGAAGAAAAATTGTGTTTCGTTTTTTCAGTCGCACGCATTGGACAGATAGCACCTTCATGATCCAAGTTTTGGAAGACTACCTTGGTGCAACTCTTGGCGCAAATTCTTTGGACTGAGGTGGTCAAAATATGAACGACAAAGATTGTATCGTCAAAATGTATTCAATACAGAAAATACCTCTAGGATACATGTATTGATCTTTGACAACAGCCGTCGGTAAATCTCAAGAGATTTCCAAGTCTGTGATATTTGAAACACTTTTCAGCTCAAACAGGACATGTAGTTTGTACACGGTTTCATATCACAATTTGACTACATTGTCGTTCACGTGCAGGTTCATTTGGTGGCGTGTTTTTTGCAACCTACCAAGATTTTTTCACTGTCTTTCACAAACAACCAACACAATAGCGACAGATGCAGAACGGTGGGCCAAAACCTCCTGTTTGCAGTCTCTCTAACATACTCAAGTATTTCCAACAAATAAAGTGGAAACAGACTGTTTGAACTCCACACCAGATACAACAAAAACAACGTACGTATTGGTGTAATAATAATATCACTGAATATGATTTGACTGCACAAAATCACCCACAATATGTTTTAACAAATCACAATAAGCACTTTCTCGCAGTATGTACAGTTGAGTCAGTCTCAACAACACGACTGTACTTTATGTTGCTTTGTTTTGTGTTGCTGGTTCAACTGTTTTGTTTCTCAAAAGGCACCGAAAACGGCATTCACAGACTCCAATTGCAAAGAAACAACTGTTTACCCCTGCGAAGTGCAAGCCTTCGTGAACAAGTTTCACTCAAAAAAATATTGGAGTAAACTGTTTGAATATGGCAGATCTGAAGTTAAAATTGACAGAGTAAAGCCCAGAAAAATGCGGACGAAAAGGTTTTCAGATCCAAGTCAATAATTATATTTTCTGGAGAGAGGACTCCAATCGATGGTCAGGCCAGTGGACCACAAATAATCAAATTGCACGAGTACGTCTGCCAATGCAGGGTGTATTTTGCCTCAGTGGGTCCACAACTGCGGCACAAGCCAGAACCGAAGACACACCATTCACACTCTACAAAACTGCGAAACCTTTTGACAAGGATGAAATTTTAAATCAAACTTGACACAAATGTAGATCTTTTAGTTTTTGCTGCCCATGCTCAATGCTAACATTCACATTTCTTCACAGCGATGTACATTCATCAAGAAGCACTTTTTTCTTCGTAAGAATGCTTCAAAAGAAACAACTTACGTTCAATTCAAACACCAGAAGCCAGCAACATACAGATAGAAATCATTTGAAATGGCAAGTTTCTGTTTTTTTCTTCAGGCAAAAGCAGGACTCCTTCGCGTTTGAATCAACAGAACATCTGGTAGCAAGTTACACCGAAATATATTTGATTTTCTTGAGCAGCTCGCGCTGCAGTACTTGTCGCTTCAGTGTCATCGTTGGTCCAATACTGCTGTGTGGTAAATGTACAAAATCTTCACAAAACGACGAAGTGACCCTGGTGTGCCCGGTGAACGGAATTCTCTGAAAAGGAAGAACACTTTGAAAGGAACGTGATTGCAAGTGATTTTGTGCAGTAATTATTCGGGACATCTTTTGACATGTTTGAGAAAAAGCTCGCGCGTCCAGATTCGGGTTCAAGCTTAGTTTCCGAACCCAAAACCACAGTTTCACACAAATCAAGTTGCTGAAGCGTCGGCGCGAATCTGGTCAGGGTAGCGTCGGCGCGAATCTGGTCAGGGTAGCGTCGGCGCGAATCTGGTCAGGGTCTGTCGTTCGAATTTTATCGTCGTGGCGAAATTTTACCGCCCTTGACAACAAGGCAACCTAGAGTCGCGTCAGGACTGGTGAGTGTCTAGGTAACAAATTATCGTGTTTGCTCACCTCAAAAATAAATAATTTCTTGCTCAGAAGGCTTCTGCTTTGGGTTTGGCTGGGAATGTGACGGCTGCGCGCCTTGTGTCTGAGGAAGGTTCTGCGGCGGATGCTGAGGTCCCGCGCCGCCGCTCGAGTTGGACCCGCTCCACCTGTCCGACTGCGAGGAGCTCAGCATCTGGTACGTGCGCGGGGGAATAGCAGGCTTCTGTTGCTCTGGGGACAGCGGTGATTTGGGAGGCTGCTTGTTCGATTTGGCCTTGCCACCACTTTGAGCGAGTTTCATGGGAAGGATGGACTGAGTCGGGACTCCCTGGCCCCCTGGTTTCACTCCTGATCCCGCGCCCAGATGCATGGCGGGTTGCGAGCGGAAAGAATGCATCTGCCTCGCTGGCGTGGTCGTTCCTCCACTCGGAACACTGTGCTGCGTATTGGGCATTGTTCGCTTGGGCACCACGGCGGCTTGGTGAACAGGGTGAGCACTGTTCGCCGTTCCTCCTTGTTGAGCATTTGGCGGTCGAAAGCGAACAGCGTTGCCGGTGTTCACTGTGTTTGGCATCTGTTGTTGAGTTTGTGCAGTCGCAAGCGGATGATGGGAGACTGATGCAGGAGCGGTTGCAGGACTAGACACGGGGACGTTGGCCGGGGCAACTGACGATGAGTCCGTTGGTGAGGAGTAGCTGGGCATGGTGTGAGCGGAGCGTCCCTCCAGGCTGCTGCCGGAAGGAGCAGAGGAAAGCTTCATGGGAAGTTTGTTTGGCATTGACAGCGATTGGCTGCGGGACGCTTTGTTTCCACCTGAAGCACCCTTCGGAGCACTGGCGTGCGAAGCAAGCTTCATTGGAAGGTGGTGGGTGTGTTGTGTGGACACTCCTCCCACCCTCTGCTCGTTTGTGGTGCTCATCAGGTGGATGGGCAGGTTTGCCTCTGGAGCCAACTGCAGCGACTGAGTCCTCGCTCCAGCGCTCTGTGGGCGCTGCGGTTTGACACTGCCACCCTTGGCTGATGAGTCTTGGATATGCTGCTGTGGAAGGTCTCCGCCCTGTTGAGTTCGCAAGTTCAACACCAACTCGTCCGAGGAGGAGCGTTTGTGAGCAACATTGTCCCACACTGATTGTGGCACAGAACTGGGGGGAACTGGTTTGGATCCCACGGGACTGTCAGATCTGGATCCCGACCCGCTTTTTCGTGATTGTCTGGGGGTGCCCTGCATCCCCTCGATCCCTGCTGCGATGGCTGCCGCGTGCATGTGGTGCAGGTGTTGCCTCTCCATCTGAAGCTGCTGTTGTGTGTGCTGCAGCTGGATCTTTTGTCTCTCGAACAGGTCCATCTGGCGCTGCAACACTTCCTTTTGCTTTATCAGCTCCTCTTGCGCAGTTTTCAACTCGGCCTACAAAAGTGCAAAAAAGCCTTTTACCACAGGATTCCAGTTGCTCTGAGGTGCCACAGCAATCGACTGAACATTTTGCGGCAACATGCCTCAGAAGAGGCGGTTTGTACCTTTTGCTTATCGATGAGCACATTTTCCCGGTTGATGTTGCTGGTTTCCTGTTCTTTCGTCCGTTCCCACTGCGAACGTTCTTGAGTAATATTTTCCTGCGAGATGACAAGCAAAACATGAAAACTCGTGTCAGTGTGGGTCCAAGAATCGCAACTGTCAGTACATTCGGCTGGATCAGAGACCAAGTGCCCAGGCCCCTGACTTCAACATTTTTGAAGCCTGGCCCTTCTGGCGGCGGAATCCGGTTGTGTGTTTGCCGCATTCCCAAAAGAGATTAAAGAGGGATTGAACAGGTTTGAGCTCTGTGTGTACCACCTGTATGTTTCGAAGTTCTTCCAGTTGCTTGTCGTGTTGAAAGGTTGACTTCCTGTCTCTTCCCATCCTGTCCACCTCGGCGTACAGGTGAGTGATCTTCGCGTTGGCTTCGGCCAACTTCGCTCGAAAACTGCGTGACAAATGCGACAACGTAAGACCAACTTGAAAAACTTGTGTGATTTGTTCACATTTTCTGCTCACTTCTTTGCACCCAGAGTTTTGCGGATGGCAACAGCAAATTGTTTTCCGAGTGTCGAATGCAACGTATCAACGTCTTGAGTGTTTTGTGCGTTTTTTGTCTGTTTGATCCAGCTGAAGCACTTCGATGACGAAATGGGGAATTTTCAAGTCACATTTACTTGGAATTCAATTTTCTTTGAAAGGAGAATGAGTAATTCTGCCTCAAGTGCCTCAGTCCGCTGTTGCAGTGCCACAGTGTAATCTGGCCCACGTCTAATCAAAAGAGAGCTTATCACGACCAATGGAAGGTCCACCATTTTTTCACAACTGAAGATCCTGGATTTAAAGTGCACAAACAACACTTGCTCTCTTTTTCTTGCACAGACCAATGCTGTCTCTTCTCAGGCAATTTTGTTTTTCTCGACATTTGAATCGGTGAAAACACTACAACTTCACAGATAACGCGTCCACGTCAGCACATTCGGGAAACCTCTTGTTGTTCTGGAGCGGAGAAAGACCAAAAATCAAGAAACCTACCTTTCGACCTCAGTGCTTTGCTGCGTTGTCGTTTTCTGTACAAAAGAAACAAACAGGCATGGATTCATTTGTCTTCAGACAGACCTATTGAAGGGCTGCTGACAGAGGCACCTGCGTCTTTCACACAGGTGCGCATCACAAAGTAAAGACCAAACTTCCCGGCCTTCTGCGCAGAAAGGAAACACCACAGAAGAACACTCAGAGTGCGCATTTCGTGTGAAATATTGGCTCTTACACTGATGTAGCGTACTCTTCGGATGTTTCGGAATTTTCAAAGATTTGGGTCAAACAACTTGACCTGTAGTTCCGAATAGGAGCTGGTCGCAAGTGCACTTGCGTACCTGGAAGAATCAGTGCAGCTGTACCTCACACAGATTTGTTCTTTGGGCGACTGCCAGGCACAATGCCAAAATTTGTTTTTGGTGAACCCAAACTGAGCAGCCCAAGCGCGTCCTTTCCGGCACGTCTGTGAGCGCCACAAAGACGCATGGCCTTCGTTTTCAGGGTAATTTCTTCGTTTTGATTCATGCTTGTCTTCCAGAGCGCAAATTGAGTCAGCCAGGTGTTTTCTTTGCTCCGAACCCACCACGGATTGGGTTTGATTGAAGGCTGGAAAACAACCGGATAACGAATCTTATCTCCGCAAAAAGGGAGACGTGATTCATTTCCTGGTTTTCTCGTGACTTTTCCTCACGAACTGTAGCAGTTCTTTTGCAGGTCTTGTTTTACAAAACATCTTGAAAGACCTTCTGCGATTAGATGCTGAGCAGCGTTTTAATCATATTAATTGCAGGGAAAAAAGACTCAACAGATTGTCTGCGTCTCGATCAAAGAATTGAGAAGAGGCAAATATTCTGCACTCAAGATGCACTTGCTGGACAACTGTCCTCTCCGAACAAATTGACATATCAACAGACGAAACTGATATGTTTGTGCCGTAAACTGTACGACCGAATCGGGCCAATGGAAGTGTCCCGAACAAAGCAAATGTGTTGCATGCAACAATCCCGGCTCAAACTGGAACTCCAATGGCGGCTGCAGGCGGACCCTGGGTCTGGCGCGCTGACCACTTTGCAAAGTTCAACTTTGTTGAAATCTGCTCGCTGGGGTTCGTGACCCCGAGAGCTGATCCGGGATCCGCCCCAAAACACACCAGATGATCTTTTGAAAATTTTCGCATGAGGTTCAACAGAAACGTTTTTCGTGAGGATTGCTCTGATGACGATTTTGCAAAATCAAACCTCATTGCTTTCAAACTTGCGGAAAGATTTTGTGTTCCACTTCAGTGTGAAGCAGACGACCAGATTGATTGAACTGTAATGAATCTGACCAGCCAGACAGACAGCAAAGCTCGAAGTCCACTGATTGCCATCTGGTTCAGTTGTCACTGTGTTGACCAGGAAATTACCAATTTGAACTCACCACGAGGCCGTGTATGTAGTGCAGGAGCTGCGCCACGGAAACGCAGTAGTCTTTGCTCGGCGCGACGAGCGGCAGCGCCGACGCCGACGCCGACAGGTCGGCGAGCGAGTCTCGGTCGGCGCTCGAGCCGGCGCTCTCGGAGTCGTCGCCTCGGTCAATGTGCTGCTTGACGAGCAGATGCTGCAAGAAACTGGTGCTCATCCTTCGGTTTATTCGCTCCTGCAAATAGATCAAACTGCATTATGAACTCGAGGTTTTGGTTTTGATGTCTTCTCAAAATACCTTTGCAGTACTGAAAGTCCAGAATGACTCGAGGAAGACGGAGAAGCAAAGAAAAACAACACAATCGGTGAATGTGATTGACAGCAGAAAAAGCACACTCCAAGCAAATCAAGCAAGTTTCAGCTCAGTGGCTCGAGAAGCAAATGAGACTCAGTTAATTTTTCATGTGCAACAATCTGCACAGACAATTCAAGGCCCCAAGAAAAATTAGACTCTTCGGCATTGCTTTGAAATGTAGACCCGAGACTGTTGCCCTTGTTGTGTATCATGCTGGCGACGCTTTTTTATTGCAAATTCACCCAGTTTTGCTTTTCGTTGCAATGCTCAAATTCCTGGGGGTCTGTAAAACATGTAAACAAAAGAAAAGTGCGCGATATATGCAGCTCAAGAAGTTTCCTTCTCTGAACTATGAGATTTGTCGGCTCACATTTTCGTGACTTTGGGTCACGACTCATTACGAAACAATCAGTTCAGGAAAACTAATAAAGATTAGAGAGACCAGGTACAAATATTCAACTTGATACGAAGCTTCAAAACTCCGCTTTGGCGGTGAATCAGCAAGTTGTACAAGTGATTTCTTTCAGTGGGACATTAATTGAATTTTATTGTATCGCCTTATCTCCGACCAGGGCTCGACTGCGAAGCAGTAAATCTCACTGAGGATCTCAACGCTGCAGCGCTGCAAGCGAGGCACGATTGCTGCCAAGTGGCAGACGTGCCGGGAAACTCGCAAACAATTTTCAATCGACAATTCATCGAGACATGCCCAGCCTCGCTGACAGGTGAAAAACTTGTCCACCTGCTCGTCAAAGTTGACCTGGGCATTTTGTTTGTGTCCCTTGACCAAATCCCACAAGCATCCCTCAAAGTTCGGCACAAACACTGAACGCATTGCAGACATTGTCTCATATAAAGGACAAATCTGACCCTGGATTATCCCCAGGGGGTTTGCACTGATGTTTTGTCGGTCCCTCTCGATTTTGACCTGAAGAACGTAAACTTTCGGGTCTTTTTTTGGTTGCCGATGTTTTATTCTCGTTATGATACGAGCATGTTCGAAGAACAGAAACGTTTGTCCTTGAGTTGGTCGTGTTTCCACATTTGACACATCGCTGCGAGTGAAATTGTGAAGTAATATAGGCAGGATCTGGCCGCAACATGGAATCCTACTCCCAGACAATGTATATTTACACAACAATTGGAGGCCGAACGCTTGCACCAGAGAACGTTGTTGTGATAAGACACACCTGTGCCCAGATGCCAACGACTGCAGCACTTGTGATTTTCTGGTCAGTTATTGACATGTTTCTCTCGCACGTTTTCTTTTTCATACCAAAATTGAAGTACTACATTGCACCTATGTAGTCACCACACCAGTTGACGAAAAAAGTAACTTTGCCCTGCTCAAAAGACCCCTCGATCCCGCGCCAGCGTTGGTCGCTGTGTGCGCACGCGTCAACTGGGACCTCCCAAACGCACCCGTTGCAAGACAAAACAATCCGAGCTTGTTTTGATCCCAGCCAATTAGATCGTAAAATACGGGAGAAACAAGCATTGCATTTCGCGCGTTGGACACAACAAGTGCAGACATAACAGCCATGCATCAAGGGGCCAGACAGAAACGTGATAAAACGTTGGGTCACTTTGCAGAGTTTGTATTACCGTGTTTTTATTCGTTGTCAACATGCAAATCGGCGTCAACCTTTTCTGATGATTGATCATCGCTGGGGTCATCCAGTCTCAACCAAAACCACGCCAGACTGGCTCTCGGTCGCTTGTGCTCTCATTGAACTTTCGCTCTTGGTTCGCGTTTATCTGTATTGGTATCAAAAGAAGAATTTGCGAAACCAACCTTGTTGGAGCTCTTCGGCGAGTCGTTCACTCCCGCACTCCCTCGTCTCATTGACAGCGCCTGCAAACAAGGTCAGAGGGTTCATATTCCCAGTCTGTCGTTGATCAGACGAAAGAACGAACCACCGTGTTACAAGAGCCACATCTGCAAGAGTCATCTCACCCTCTGGGTCAAGGCACTGTCAACACTGAGCAAGGAATCCGTGTCTGCGTCGTCTTTCTTGTGTCTGTGACTGATGACGGGACTAGCTGTAGGACTAGAACTCTCGCGGCTGTGGATGCTTTCCGTTGATGAAGCTATCACCGAGTCCTTCACCACCGACTCCAAACGCGCTTTCTTTGCTCCTGCAAATTGTTGAAAGTCGTGTTCGGGGTTCGGCACGGATGTCAAATCGATGGCGTTCATACTGGCGGCGTGCGTGTGTAGGGAGCACGTACCTTTCTCCTTGTCTTTCGCTTCAAAACCGGAAAAGGTCTCGGCGCGCTTGGGCAGAGGTGGCACCTGATATGTACTGCTTTCATGTTCACCAGCTGAACTTACGCTCCGGCTCAAGTTGGTGCTATTGCTTTGAACCATCATTGTGAGTTTGGAAGCTGAAAAACAAGGTGGAAACAGATCATGTGGCAGACCTGGTGTTGCTGAAGAATGCCAAGAGAGCGGAGGGTGTTTTTGGCGCACAACTCAAATGGCGTCTTACCTTCCCTGAGTGCACGTTGAAGTATTTCTTCGGGCTCGAGCAGCTCTTGGCCCTCGTCGTCCCTGTAGACGGACTTGAGGAGCGGTGCGAGGTCCTCGCGTGCGTAGATCTCCATCATGTCCAGCACCACCTTCATCTTCTCGTCGCAGCACCTCCGGATGATCTGGTCCTTGGTGTGCATGATTTCTGCAGTTCACAAGTTAATGTTACGTACAGACAGAACAATTCAGGGCTGCAGAACAACACCAGATAAGAACTTCGTGATGAGGTATCGAGAACGGAAACAAACCAATCAGTTGTCGCAGTTTGGCAGTTCTGGCTTCCATTAGTTTCCTCTCCTCCTCACTCTCGGACGGCAGTCCTTCATCTGAAATGGATATAAAACGTGGTCATTCTTTTCCAGGGTGGCTTCACTCAGAACCCATCCAACAACAAGCGCACTTCGGGAATCTGACGCCTCACCGTCCTCGGGACACTTGGCATTGGCGTCGCGGATGTTGGCGACCCAGCGCCGCCGGTCGTCGACGGTGCGGCACACGAGTTCGTACATCTCCGGCTCAGTCTTAGACTGGCAGATGACGTACAGACCCTTGCTGTCGCGCGTGTCGCCCTTCTCCCGCACCAGCACTTTCGACAGACTCATCACACTCGACTGCAATGGACAGCAAGACATCAGCCCACGAGTTGCCATTGTGCTGCTCGCGGGTCACAATCGGATGTTCTGAACCACCTTTCCAGGACTGAAACGTGTTCAGCTGACGGACACACATCTATGCACCCGTTGTTACCTCGTCGTCAACTCAAGTCTCACCTTGTTGTCTTGAGAAAAGAAGACATATTTCTGGTTGCTCTCTTGCAGGAAGAAAATGACATCCGATAGCACCACAGCAAGAACCTCTGAAAATCAAACATTTATTTGAGCTTTTTGCTTTTCAAATGTGAGGAAAGGAGAAACTGATGTCGCAGATAAAATGTCAAATGCGCGTGTGCCCACCTTGGGTCTTGCCTCTTGCAGACATCCACTTGATCGTTCCTTCGTGCAGGAGCTTCCTGTTATTTGACAACAAGTCCGACTTCTGCAAGACGAGACAGACAAATGTTTTTGTCATAAAACTCGTGTTTTGTCAAAGATGTTGTTCACGGGACATGACGTGTGGACAGGCATTCCTACCTTGAACTTCTTGCCTCGGAACACAGCGGACGATCTCGCGTCCACCTTGTTGAAGATTTCTATCAATCTCTGCTCTTTGGCTCTGGCATCTATCTGATTGTCGATATGCTGCAGTGTCTCTTTAGACAGAGCCAATGCTTGTGTCAGCAACTGGTGATCTGGCTTAGACTCTGCAAGATCAAAGGAAAATTTTCACAAAGTTTTGTGAATAAGTCACAGGAAAGTTCGGAACCCCGGGATAAATGTGACCATGGAAAGTTACCTTTCGTCGTTTTGACGATCGCGTCAATGAGCAGGGGATACTTGGTCATCCGCTGTGTCACCAACAAGATGCACTCAGGAATACCACGCTTCTTGGCCATGCTGTTTTGGGTGCTGCATTTCTGGAAGATCGGAATCAACAAAAGATGTCACGTTGCTGGTCACATCTGCCTGGCGTACTTGATTGAACCATTCACATTCCAAGTCCCAGTTTGAAAGAATCTTCAACTTCAGTGTTGAACGATACCTTGATGAAATTGTGAAATTTTCTGTCGGACTTCAGGATGTCTTTGTAAAGTTGAACGGCTTCGTTGTGCCGACTGCAAAACTCTCCATAGGCTGCTCTCATTCGGTCTCCCATCTCTCCTTCAAACTGGGACACCAAGATGTCAGCTATGTCTTCGATACTCCGGTCGTACTGGAATAAACACACAAAATTTTGTTCAGCTTCTTGATGCGGCAAACCCCAAACACGCCTGAGCTTTCCTTGCGTTCGAAACTGTCACAAACATGAGGTTTGGTTCTTCTGAACAGACATCAATATTCTTGACTGTAAATAATGCGGAATGATGATTGTCAAATGACAGTTGCACTGTCCAAGACTGACTGGCCACCAGCAGGTGCGCACCTTGATCATCTGTCTCTCTGTGAGTCGGTGCAGGAAGGTGAGGTGGATGTCGATCATCTCGTCCAGACTCGGGAAGATGCGTTCCACCATGTCTTTGCTCATGTGCAGCTCGTCCATCATGCCCCGCGCGAAGATCCGGTGCATGATCATCAGCGTGCGACAATGACTTCGCTCCGTCTGGATCAGTTCTGTCAACATCAAATTTGTGTCCTTGTTGCAACACAGCTTGATAGTGTATCGAAATTCTTGCGTTCAAAGAAACAAGTGGCACAAGACATAGTTGTTGAAAATCCTGACAAAAAAACGAAATTTGCCTGTCAAACCAGGAAGCTCACCCCAAATGTGATCCTGGCGTTTGATGTCTTTGGCACTCATCTTCTTGAGCGTTTTCTTGTCGACCGTCACGCTCCAAGCCTCTGCGTCAGGACCTTGGATCATCATCTCAATCTCCTCGTCAAAGTCGCCGTCAGAAGTTCCTGGAACGCAGCACAAACGCCTTCTTTCAGACCAGAATTTTGATCAGACCCAGTTCAATGGCGTTGGCTGTATATCAACGTGTACGTTGTGTGCGAGCAAACGACAAAGAGAAAAATTTCAAACAGTTGAAAACACTGCACGCTCACCCTCATCGAGAGATTCTGTGGAGACTGACAACGTGTCCATGATGCTGAAATCCACAAATAAATCGTCAAAAGATTGTTTCAAATTTATCAGATGTTGTTTGTTTCAAAAGAATTCGGATGAAAAGATTTGTCGCTGGCAACACTTGTTTGATTCTGAAGGAGATTGCTTTGAAAATTTCGAAGCAAATTGGACAGATCTGTCTGAAATTTTTCAAAAGCGTTCGATGATTTATCTGGTTTCCACACTGCCTCTGCCTCACACTGCTCGAGTCCTTCACTGCTCTGGCAACACAAGTGTCCTTACATGGGCGATTCATGCACGGATAGACTGTTGTTGTTCAGTCCGTCTTTGATTTCTGGACTTTTTCCTCCCTTTTCTTCGTTGATGACTTTGCTGAAAAAAAGTGAGAGAAGAAAAGTCAGTTAAACTTCGCAAGTGCGTGTGTGTCTTTGCGTCTGAGTGGTGAAGTCTCCAGAGCGGTGCTCAAGAACGAAGAAGGTGAAGAAATCGACACTTGTGTGCGCGCGCTGATTATGAATCTCACAATCAGAAAGACGGAGACAAAAAAGTATCAAATTCAGCAGTCCGCAACGTCTCAAACTCTCCTTTGCTTGACAAGTTAATCACAAGCAAGTGAGAAATGCTCTGCACGAGTTCTACAAAAATATGGCACGGATAAAATGGGAAACAAAACAGAAATGCATCTTGTGCAACACAGGCTGTACAGCTGTACAATTAAAATTTTCTGGTGCCAAAAAAAGTTGACAAAACGGAAACAAAAATAAGAAGTCTTCAAATTGAGCGTTCCTACATTGCCTCTCTTGATGTAAAGTTTCAGTCAATTTTCTTCGTTGCACAGCTCAAAAATAAATTTCAAGCATGCAGGCAAGAATTCTTCTCGTTCTGCATTCTGTTGGCACAAATTCTAGTTTTGTCAAAAATAGATACTGTACACACAACTGCAAAAATACGTTCACAAATTGTACGTGTGCGTACAAATCTAACACAAAATTGTCCGAAGTGTCCTGCAGGGAGGGGAGAGCGTTTTCCTTCAAATCTCATTGCAAGAAAGAAGACGTCATGCAGTCAGATCGAAAGCACTTGTGGGACAGATGCAAGATATTTGAAAGGAAAACTGAGGAACAACGGCTGACCATGTGAAACCAATCACTTTCAACACAAATTTCCGTGATTCATATTCAGATGTGAAAGAGTCAAACAACTTCAGGTGAAGTGACCTTTGCGGGTGGATCATACAGGTGCAAAAACGGGGTTCACTTCACTGACGCTGGTTAGTTGGGTTGTTTGTGCCGAGGTCTGAAACTTACTCTATTCCTAACTTAGTGGCAACCCTGCGCCACTGAAAATATCCTGTGGAGCCAACGCCGCTACCGCCGTTTACACTGTGTAGAGCAGAGGTACAAACATGCACTTGTCAGAGGTACCAGTAATGTACACACAGTACTCAGAAAACAGAAGTTTTGGGGTTCGACGCTTTGAATTGTGTGACTGTGGATACCGAACATTTGTTTGATGTGGTTGGATTAGAAACGGTCTAAAAACACCTTCAGTAGATCTAATTCCACAATGAGAGGAAATATCAACGTGTCAGTTTTGCAGGAAGACCAAAGCAGGCAAATGTGTGATCATACATTTGAAAGAATAAACCCGGACCACCCAAAGCACATGGTAGCAATCCAGATCAAGTTTGTTGTGGTACTGATTGATTCTGGACAAAATGGTCATCAAAAACGGACCGAAATGTGTGTGCGTGTGTGGTTCTGCTTTACTCTGATGTGTACATTCATTGGTTCACAAATATCCAGAAGAAAGAGGATTCAAAGTAAAAAGCCTCGGAAGTACGAAAAAGAGTTCTTCTTGCAGCTGACACTTGCTTACGAATTGGGCATGCCTTACAGTGTACTTTGGAAGATAAGCAAATCTCTGAAGCGAAGGAGGCGTCTGATCAGAATCAAGTGAAGAAAGAACACCAAATTGTTGAAGACCCCCGCTTCCCACCCGCGATCGCCACAGTGGTGGGCGTGCGTCTGTGAAATTGGGAGGGGTTGTAGTTCAAGTCAAATTCAAGGCTAAATCTGAAACACGTTGTTGCTTCGTCCTTTGGGCATGAAACTTATTTTGTTGTTTTCCGAATAGAACAGTTTCCCAATCCAAATGGGGGCAGCGGGTCCAAGCTGCGTGTGGATCTTTTCTCTTTTTTATTGCAGCTCTCTCTCTCACACATTCGCTCGCACAGACACACACACGCGCGCGCGCGCGCGCAACACCTCATCTGGACTTGTGAACATATTTGCTGAAAAGAACAATTGATTTCCGACTGCATTTGAAAAGGAAGGTCATCTGGTGTGGTGTTGGCCAAATTTCAAACACAACTCGAAACACCAACAAGACATCGAAGACCAATGAGCCCGCGGCCACAAACAGACAGCGAGATTTGAAACGAAACCAGAAGTTGAAAATTTGCAAAAGCAAAAATTTGTTGTTGGTTTGCCCCTGAAACAACTTGAGTTAGTTTTTTTTTACAGGGGGGGGGGGGTTAAACCAACTGAGATGGTTTGCTCCTGGTATTTCTAGTTCGGGGCAAACCAACTTGGTTCATGACCCACCTCCCCCCATGTAAACCAACTTGGTATCAATCCTCACAGACACACATACGTGGGGTGACTGCACAACCCTTGCCTGTCAGATCGCCACTGACTATTTATTCCCAAGGACGCGCCTGCGTGAAAATTTGATATCGCGGCGACCTCAACGTTTTTGGCAAGGAAAATCGGGAGAAATAAAATGCTTGTGGCGAGGAAGAAGCATTTGAAAGCACAAGCTGGGAATTCAGGTTCACAACTTCACCATGAAGGAGTTACCCTTAGTCGCGAGACATACAAAATTTCAGAACTGAACAAATAACAGTTGTTGTATTCACCTGGATGAGGGACTGGAATTGCGTGGCAGCGCGCTTGTCGACTGGGAACCCTGAGAAAAAACAGACCTGGCTGTTTTACTGCAAGAGTTGAAATCGCTTGATCATTGGTCGAATGAAAGGTACTCGAGTTACAGAGGAAACAAGAATGCTACGCATAAAAAGCGTGTGGTCACATAAATGTTCGTTGTTCACAAATGCCTGCCAAAAGTGGGTCCAACCCCCCAACCCCCTGGTTAAACCCACTTTGGCTGAAAAGTGGGTCTAGGGTTAGACCCGCTTTCAAAATTTTTTTTTTTAAAAATGATCAGTAAAATGATCAGTGATGC
>JAAUXT010111747.1_pt1 | contig 22442 bp, 17 predicted proteins | sample 7278171 | NCBI WGS metagenome assembly JAAUXT01 (sample SAMN14350112, study PRJNA611818) | marine sediment metagenome | isolation source: surface marine sediment (1.8m) | place: French Polynesia: Moorea | collected 2018-08 | reverse complement strand
CTCCCTCCCTCCCTCCCGGCCGCACCCCTGCTCCCTCCCGACCGCACCCCTGCTTTCTCCCTCCCTCCTGGCCGCACCCCTGCTCCCTCCCTCCCGGCCGCATCTCTGCCCTGCTCCCGCCCACTGAGCGCGCACGTCGTGTTGTGTTGCAGGAGTGGCACGACGAGAAGCTGACGTGGAACCCGGAGGAGTTCAACGGTCTCAAGACGATGCGCGTCCCGTCGCACCTGCTCTGGAAGCCGGACATCGTTCTGTACAACAGGTGCGTTCACGACACGTGCGATGCGTGCTGCGTTGCTCCCCCCCCCCCAAAAAAAAAGTTACTTGTATCGCAAGCGACAACGTTGTACCCATTTTCTGGTTCAGGGATCCAAGGCATCACGGACACTGATCGATCCAAGGGACTCGGGGCCAGGCTCAGGAAAAATATAGGTTCTCTCTTACTTTTGGGAATCCAGTGGGACAAATTTTCCACTTCAAGTGTGCCAACTTTGTGACGTTGACGTTGGTGTTGTCTCAAAAGACGCAATCTCTATTTGTCTTCCTTACACTGCATCGGAGCCTGGGTCCTGGGCCCTGGGTCCACAGTGGGTTGGTTCCCAGGTCATTGAACTGAACGTAGGCGCACGACACAAACAGCAATAAAAACAGCTTTACGTTTGTGATCTCGCAAATTTTCATTTCTCTGTGTGTTTGCACAAGCCGCGGCCAGTAAACATCGCACACAAAAACTTCTCATATCCATCTCATATCCACAGATCTTATCATCTTCTCCATTCGACACAAACCAAACAAATTGGACTCGTTGAAATCATTCACTCTGATTTGCTTGTCGTGGTATGACAATGGGCACATTCAGGTCGACACCGATGCAATAACCGAGCTCAATGTCCGACTTGTGGCTGCAAACACTGTCCTCCAGTGACAAATTTGATTCTGAGTTTCTGAGCTAAAGAACAGCTGGACAAAAGTAAATATTTTTTGTCAATTACGTCTCTTATTTTATTTTTCTGGGAACAAACTATCCAAAACTCGATGCATGGAAGACAACAAGAAAGTGTTGACAAGCAGAGAATTTTTTTGGAAACTTGTGTCTTTTGGACGACACTTGCTTGTCGCATTTTGAACACGGAGCCGGATAAAACAGGTGCGCAAGACATCTGTGAGAAACTACGCGCTGACAAGCGAGTATCCGACCTCATTTCCAAACGCCAAGACGTATTCCCGGCCTCATCCTCCTGTCATTTGAAACCCACGTGCAGATTGCGCTGCTGAATGTGTCGTGGAAAGCCCGAAGCGCAATCCGAAACAAAGACGAGCTCAGAGACCCTGTCAAACCTGGGCGTTGCGGTGACGTCCTTTTCCGCTGCAGTTCTGCCACATCCGCCACAGAAGCAGTCGGCAAAAGACGTTTTTATCGTCGCGTTGCGTCTCGCAGTGTGGCGCCTGGAGAATGAAATCTCAATGCTTGTGTCTCAGCATGTTGGAGGTTCCTCAGCCAGACAATAGCGTTCCCGCCTAATTGTTTCACACTTTCACCTCCAGCTATACGTATTCTTTCCGAGCCATTACATGTACTCGCTGATGGGCGCGCAGCCGCGGCGCGCTCGGCGCGCATCTCGAACTCGCCCATTGTTCTCAAGGCTTCCAAGGTTCAACGCGGTTTAGTACGAAGAGGTTGAGACGGCAGAACAGAACAAAGGCCAAAAACTGCGTGCATGCTTCTCTCTTTGTGCTGAAAAAAGAGAAACAAAACACTGCCACGACAGAAAATCCTGTCATGCAAGCAGAACTGTTTTTGTTCTTTTCGCGTTGTTGTTTTGTTACGGTGAGGACAGGTTAAAGGGGGAAAACTCCATAGCGAAAGGGCTGTCCTGCACACAATGTTGCCTGTCTTTACAGGCACGTCCTTCGGACCAAGTTATGCTTGCATGGCCCTCCTCCCAACACCAACAGTAAATGTGGGTGGTGATCAGGGGTTACTGCTTCCGAGGCAACAGGGAGGAAAGGGAAAACAGGGGGTGACCACTGCGCGGTGGTGATCAGGGGTGAACACGACAAGTTTGGTGGTGGTGGATTCCCCCACACCGCATCGCACTTGTGATTATGATCGTCGATGATCAAGTGGTGTGTGAACACAAGCTTGCATGGCTGGGACTTGCAGGTGCTGAAAACCCCCATTTTCAAATATGAACTGAGATGTTTGGGCCCTTGCATGTGGGGACTTCCGTTCCTCAAACCTGGGATCTGCTGTCTGATTGTTTGCAAAGAAAACTGCGGTGGGTGTTCGCACATGTTGCAAGAACTATCATTTTCTTTGTAGTCTTTGATGAAGATTCGCAGTCGGCCTGGATGTAACACATACGTGTGGACATCTCGCAGCCCAATTTGTGTGTCTCCTGCGTCTATCTCGCGATAATTGAGCGTTGTGTTACAAACAGCCACCTCCAGACGCTGCAGTGTGTTTTTCAGCCAAAGCCTTGTCTCGAACAGAGCAACAGGTGAACAACCTCCGAGTCAACGCCCTCAGCAAGTCACTGACCACTCTAGATCAGAGTGACCCTGAGGACTGTCTAACTTCCTGGACATTGAAACAGATGAATGGAAAAAACCTTGGCGTAAGAAACCAAGAGGGGACAGGATCCCGAGAAAAAGGTGTCGCTGGTGCACATCAAAACTTTTCACATGGCGAACGTCTTCTTGACTGGTCAACCAATCCGGGCTGCAGACTCCGTACACGTGCCATGTACGTCCCAGTCTGTTCTGTGAGAAATGACGACCTGTCTGTTTCAGCGCGGACGACTATACGGAAGGCTACATGCCGGCCCTCGCCATGGTCAGGCACGACGGCCACATCTTCTGGCCGCCCATCGTCAAGTGAGTACCAGGCGTCGCGTCTCACGTCAAGTGAGTACCAGGCGTCGCGTCTCACGTCAAGTGAGTACCAGGCGTCGCGTCTCACGTCAAGTGAGTACCAGGCGCCGTGTCTCACGTCTTCCAACCGCAGACTCTCTCAACAGCTCCTGGCAGTTTCTAACTCCTTTTATCTCTTGAAGTTATTCAAAGTTGTCGTGTCCAAAGAAATGGCATCTCTGAAAATGACCCCACGCAACACACGTTTGTCGCGACGTGTGTACAAGGCTGATCCCAAAACTCCTTTTCGCTGTCTGCGGCCACTTGCGAGTGCAGCGGGTTTATTCACGTAACAAATGAAGGCAAATGGTCTGTGTCGGCAAACAGGAATGTCAACATGACAGTCGACACAGCGAAAAGGAGTTTTGGTATCAGCCTCGGAATCCAGAACGACGGTTGTGTACGAGTGCATCACGTGCGAGTCTGCTTTTCAAGAACAGAAGAGGGATCTTGAACATCGATGGCCAGGGTCCTCTATTTTCGCCATGGCTGTCTCAGGGTTGCGCTTCAGACGCCTCCACGATGATCGCAGCTGCGGGTGACGTGGCCCGTTTCGAGCCTTTCGAACATGCACACTGATCCCTTTCTTCCTTGCAGGTTACGCAGCACGTGTAAGATCGACATCACCTACTTCCCCTTCGACGATCAGACGTGCTCGCTCAAATTCGGCTCGTGGGCGTACGACGGCTTCCAGGTCAGTCCTCACGCTTTCGTCATGCCTGACGTGTCACGTGTTTTGGTTCATGGACAACGCAACACCTGATGACTGAAACAGGAAGGAAACACACGACACATGCAGCACACATTCACACAGAATTGTGCTCAAACTAGAGCTTTTGGGTTCCGATTGTGTCTGACTCCCTCGCGCTCCACCGGCCCTGTGAGACCCTGGGTTCTTGGTCGCTTGCCCACTACTGAAAAAGTCGTCCTTCCGGAACGCAGTCCAAGGAATGATCCTGGCATCCTCCCCAGGCCCGGTTCACAAAATATTTCTTTCTCGTTTTTTCGATGAAAAGTAGCCCTTTTGCTTGATCAGATCCTGGTTCTTTCTTGATGTTTCTGCACTTTTTAGAGTCTCTGGTGACTAACTGAATCCGAAAAGCTTTGGCAGTGTCACAGAGGTGTGGAAGGTGAAGTCTTGATGTGCTGATTGTGCATTTTTCCCCACGTCCGTACGATGAGAAAACAAAAGGTCGCAGATCCGTCACGTGACTCAAGGGCACGAAGCCTCCCGGCGTTTCCGATTCAGCCGCGACGTGTTCTGCGTGTCGGATTTGACGGGATAATGGTCCGCAGACAGAGACTGTGACGGCCCGGTGCTCTCGCTTCTCCGCCATTTATTTTTCCAAAATGAAGCATTGGCCAAAAAAGAATTTCATTTCAAAAGAAATTTCACTGCCCAAAAGTTGATGGGGAAACAAAGTTTTTGTGAAAGCAACCAACTGCACCAGGATAAGAACAGATGGGGTGCAACCTTCTCCCATTCTCCAATGTCAGATGAGTATCCTACATGCGACCAAATTAAAAGGACGATCGCTCACGTTTTGATGGAGCGGACCCCTGAGCGTCATTCCTGATTCATTCCTCTGCTTCATTGATGTCTGTTCCACATGTTGGTCAAACCAGAAATTCCGTCCAGAATTTCCCTGCAGTCACCAGTGTTTTTACACACCGCCCGTAGCCTTTTTGAGCCACACGACGAAGTGTTGAAGTAATTTGCCCAGGGACGCCGCACGCTCGTATACCTGCGGACAGACCGAGTGAGGGTGATGTACAACGACAGATCCTCATCCGCTGAATGCAGATGCTGCTCTTTGGTGCTTTTGATGTGCACCTCCGAGAATCGGGTTACCTAAAGCACGGAGGGGAAGCGCTCTGTGTGTTAAACTCCTGGTCAGCATGGCCAACACAAGCTGCTTGATGTCACAAATGTGAGTGACAAAGCAACAGGGGAAGGTGACTTCGATGCGACACGTGGTCACCGCCAAAACGTTGTTTTTGGCCGCATTGTCTCGGGTGGCTCCACGGAGATGGGCGTGGTTGGAATCGCACAAGTCGTCCTCGGGTCAACATTTCCCTGCGCTCTCAGCATTGGGCGTGGTTGGAATTATACGAGGCGTTCTCAGGCCAAACTTTCCCTACGCTGAGTGCATAACAGAAGAAATGACCAACCTTTTTTCAGGTCAAAGACCTCGTTGCTTCGTCGTCCTGCCGAGAGCAAAAGGAAACCATGACTTGACCACCCCTCGTACGAGACAGATGTGTCTGTGTGAGCCATGGCAGAACTAGACACAACCAGGTCACTCTGAACACCTCTGTCACAGCTCCCATTGATCCAGGTGTTTGCTTTCCCACCCACGATCACAGCAGTTCAGGACAGCTGCTCCAGGGTAGTTCACATTTCAGGTCAATTTGTTGACCTGTCTCATTCTTGTGCTTGTTATTTGTGTGACAACTTGTGACGCTTGTTTGGTCTTTGCTCCCCGAAGGGCTTTGTTTGTCGTTCTGCCACGAAAAGTGCGCACACAACGTGCACCCAGGACACTCAGCAATAGCAACAGACCACCGATCGACATTTTGAAAACGAACAAATGAACCAGGTCCCTGCAAAGAGCATCTGGCAGAATGACAGATTTCGCACCAACAGGTCAAATTGGCCACTGCGGAGCTCATAAACAATTCACTGGTGACCGCAACTGGTCAGTGCAATCCAGCATTAGTCCTGTCTCTGGTCACTCTGCGGACGGACACTGGACACCGGTCAGCTGATTACTGAGGTGTGCTCTGATGAGGACTGATTTCCAAAGCTGTACAGCTTGGGCCTCGCTTGGAAGGACGACAGATTGTTGGACAACAAGGCTCAGGAAAAGACACGACAAATTTCAGGTCCCTTGTGAGCTTCATCAATGGGCGGCACGGTTGAAGCTGAAGAAGATGAAAGCTGAAGAAATTTTGGGAGGGGCAGTTCAATAGAAGACAGCACAGAAAACAGACGCAAGATTGGACAGAATTAGAGGGACATGTTTCAGTCAGGCCTGCTTTGACAGCTTTGACCTCAAAACACACAAACACAGATCTTCCTCACTTTCCATTCAACCAAATGTAGGGCACCCTTGGGGCACCGTTCTTGAAGGCCACAACAAAACATAAAAACGGCTTTGAGAGGGGATCGCAATGACACCCACGACGCCCATTAAACTATTATTTCTGCGACACCGCAGGGTATGAGTGAGTGGTGCTGCTCATTGCAGGTGGACGTGCTGGAGAGAGACATGCCCATTGACCTGTCCAACTACGTGAGCAATGGAGAGTGGGAGCTGATAGATGTGAAGTCGCACCGCAAGGTGGAGATCTACTCCTGCTGTCCAGGTGAGTCAGAATCCTGGGTCCAGGTGAGCCAGAGTCCCTTTTCTAGCGTTGAATGGTCACACGTGTCACACACGGTACACGCTCGTGTGTGTGTGTGTGTGTGTGTGTGTGTGTGTGTGTGTGTTTGTGTGTGTGCGGTCGGTGGGACTAGACATCAATGTGTGTGAGTGATGATACCCCTCTGAATCTGTTTGAAACCAAACTCAAGTCACCTTTCCCAACCAAGACAGAAACTTTCATACAAAAACGCAGGTCTAAACTCCAAGGCGTCAACGACACGTTTTGTTCACAGGCTCCGTTGAGGGGTGAGATTACGTGTACGCTCTCACATTCCATCCTGTACAATAAAAGCTCCATTCACATCACTCTGTTTGGGATAATGTGCCCAGTCAAAACAATTGTTGTTGTGGGTCATTTCAAATATACCTTCATGATCTGTAGCTTCTTCCAACTTGTCGCAATGGTCAAAAAAAGAACTATTTTCACAAGACCCTTCTCCCAGTAACGTGCAAATTGATTCCCTGATTTTCTCGGACACCGTCCTTCCTGATGTGACACCCGTCAACCAGAAAGAGACAAACACTACATATGAAGAGAGCTTGCACCTGTTGAGAGCAGAAAGGAAAGTGAGGACCAAACATCCCACAGAGCAGCACAGACACATTAGTGCTTGGCAAAAAATCCCATCATGTCTCCAGTGTACAAAACGTAGCGTGGAAGCTTTCAGCAAATCGTTAATTCACTGCAAAACCTCAACAGAATTTGCGCGATTTCAGGCGAGGTAACATGACCTTGGAAGCTCCAGGCCCGCGTGGTTCACACTGAGAGCGTTCAGGAGCTGCGTCCCTTTTGTCTAAGTGTCTGAGTGGGCACACGCTGAGACGGGGCGCCTGTCACTTGATTCATTTTCAATGTTTCCTCGGCCTCTGTCATAGATCTGTCGTGCAACACGCATCCGGGGAACTTGGCTGTTCTGTGAGCGCACACTTGTGCCCTCTTTACTTGAGGGGAGGTTCAGCACGTCCTTTCTGTTGAAACGTGCGGTGCCCCTGTTGCCAAATTGCTGGCACAGACAATAAAACTTACCCTGAATCTCCACTGAAAGTTAATGACAAGTGCCCAAATGATATCTGTGTCGTGTCATGGATCTGGCAATTCGCGTACCCCACGGAAAAGAAAGTTTGCAGTTGCTGAAGCTCGTCATTTTCTCTATGCTTTTCTCCAGAACCGTACCCTGACGTGACCTTCTACCTGCACATGCGGCGACGCACGCTCTACTACACGTACAACGTGATCATCCCGTGCATCATGCTGTCGTCGCTGACGATGCTCGGCTTCTGGATGCCGCCAGAGGGAGGAGAAAAGGTCGGGCTTGGACTCACCATCCTGCTCGCCTACTCCGTCTTCATGCTGCTCGTCGCCGAGAATATGCCCGCGACGTCCTTCTACGTGCCGCTGATAGGTGAGTGTGTGCGTGTGTGTGTGCGTGTGTATGTGGTGGTGGTGGTGGTGGTGGTGGTGCTGATTGTGCATGTGTGCGTGCGCATGAGTGCGAGAGCTCTGTGTGTGTGTGTGTGTGTGTGTGTGTGTGTGTGTGTGTGAGAGAGGGGGTTGTTGCTATTGGATTGTGTACGTGCGTGTGTTTATCTTGCATGTATGTGATTGCTCTTGTACGAGGTACGATTGTACGAGGTGTGTGTTTGTTGTTGGGAAACTGCTCATGTCTTGAGCTGCAAAATGCATGATGCGCAGTTTTCACAAAATACGAGCAAATTTCTTGACGTTTTCAAGAGCTGCTTTCCCAGAATCTTCTTGAAACTCAGTCCAATTTGAGGCACATCTCAACCGAAAAATTGAGGTAATTTGCTCAATTTAAATTTGCACCGGGACCTGGATTGACTGCGTCTCTCGCCCGCAGGTGTGTACATCATCGTGGTGATGGGGCTGAGCAGTCTCTCCGTCCTCTTCGCCGTCATGGTCGGCTACATCCACCATCAGAGCCTCATGGACCGCGAGGTCCCCAACTGGCTCCGCTACGTGGGCGGGAAGCTGAACCGGATTCTCCTCGTGCACCCGCGGCGCAAGGGCGGCGGGGGACCCGCGGGGGGCGGTAAGGACTCCTCCACCGCCGAGACCACCCCAGAACCCAAGCAAGCCTTCAGCTACACAGACAACTTCACCAACTTGAATCTGACTTTCAAGAATGATATGGATGTAGACCACACCCCAAATCACAGACCCAAAGCGCTGCAAGCGCAGCAGACGTATGTGACCAAAGATGGTGGGTTGAAACTGGCCAACAGTACCAAGGAGGGAATGAGGCTGGCCAACTCCACGGGATTCCGAACAAATCACTCTCCGGGGGTGACGACACCCCTGTTAAGTACCGCAAAGGATAAAGGAAGTGGGTGCAATAGCAAGAAATGCAACAGCTATAACCATAACAGTAAAACAACCAATTCAGACGCAAGTGCAGGGAACAGCGCGTGCAACCCAAAGTCTGTGAAGGGCAAATGTTCCAATAAGGACAGAGAACAGAACAGCCCAAAAGTAGTCAAATGTAAAGATGTGCCCCGCAAGTCTCATCAAGACAAAGATTTGGTGCAGTTCAGCCCACAGACTTGTCAAAAGGAAGGACATCATTCTTTGAAGCCTCCCACTCAGAAGCCTGAGACGAACAAAGAGACTGTGCAAAATATCCCAAAGACAAATCACAGTAAAAGTAACAGAAAAGACAAACAGGTGAAACTGGACGGAAGGATTGAGGAGGAGAACATTCCTCTCCAAGCCAGGGAATCCCGCGAGTGCCATGAGTGTAAGTTGTTCAAGCAGGCGAGGGAGGAGGCGCTGCAGGGCTGTCTGCCTCCGCAGCCCCCGGGACTTGGTGCTGGGAGGTCTGGGGGTGAGGGTGGGGCTCACAACGCCACAAACTGCGGGTCTGGGGAGCAGGCGCGCCCCAACCCCGCCCCGGCCGCTGCTACCGCCGCTGCCACCGCCACTGCTCCTGCTCCCGCCGGGAACAGCGCGCCCTCGCCCGCCGCTACCGCCGCCCCGAACGGCGGTGGAACGCGCTCCAGGAAACGGTGCGAGAGGCACTACGAGCAACAGGAGGAGATCCTGAAGCGTCTGTCTCTGCTTCTGCTGCGTCAGGAGGAACTGCTGAAACCGGGCGTCGAGGAGGTCAACAAGGAGTGGCACGAGATCGCCGAGGTGGTGGACCGCTGCTTCTTCTGGTTCTACCTGACAATGACGCTCGGCGTCACCATCGTTATCCTGGTGCTCGTGCCGTTGGGCAAGGTCTCCGATATGACGTTTCCGCCGAACTCTTGAGCTCATCGCCTTGCTACTGAATCAAAACCACAGATGGGGGTGCATCCATGGATGGCTTTGGTATCGTCGACCTCTGGAGCCACTGAAATGGTGGGGCGAAGTTTGGTGCTGGAGTATCAGGAGACGAAGCACACAGCTTGCATTTGTCCCATCAACTCCGAAACCATTCACTGGCCGCACTCGTGCACGTGAGGCTGTCTCACTGTTGTCGAAGTGCAGGGTTGGCTGCGCAGATGAGATGAAATCACGTGCGTGGCAGTGTCTTCCTGCTGGGGTTGTTTCGAAGCGAAGACGCATACAGTCTGCAGGATCTGTGAAGGAGTGTGTGGGAACAATGGTTCTCAGACGCCTTGGTTGTTTTGTGTCGAATCACAAACAGGGCGACGCAACTTGCCTCCCACGCACACAGAGATCATCACAACGCACCCACTGATTCAATCTTCCCTTGCAGCAACACCACAATGCGTCGAGGCTTTCAGAGTGAAGGTAGTTCTCGCTGTTCTTTGTCATAAAGCAATGAAGGACTCTGAAGGTGTACCTCAAGTTCCAGGTACAGCAGCTGTGGATAAAACCCCGACGAAACCATACACTGCAACACTGGTGTAGAAACTGCACCAGACTCGAGACATTTGTGAAGAGCCTGAAGGGGCGTTCCCCACCTCACTTTTCCACGGTCTTTTCTTTGCCTTTGACTCATGTTTCCTCCACCCTGCGATACATATTGTACTTCAAACCGCATGTGATATGATATACCATGAAACTTGTGGATATTTGAAGCTGTTTGACACTGAATGAAAACGCACGTAGTTTGTGTCGACGTAGCTGTCTTTTTGATACCAACGGGGCCACAACGAAACACTGCAATGACTGTACATAGAATGATGAGTTTTTGTTATGCAATGCACCGCAGTCAGCGTTTGAATCATCCCACTTCTCAGTCACCACGGGCATTTCTTGAAACTGAATTCATTTCCCACAAGTCTGGCTTGACCAACAAACAACGAAAAGTTGGGGTTTGAACGTTGCACGATTTGGAATTCAAGATTGGCATAAATTGGTAGAAGGTCTGTTTCACACCATTTGTACATACAACATTCATCATGAAAATGTGCTGTTCTGCCACTTGAAGAGTTTTTCCTCCAGTTTCTGACGAGAATACTCAGTAGATATCAAAGTGTTGTGCTCTGTATCCATCTGCTAAGCCCCAGAGAATCTCGAGGAACCGATCGTTTCCGCAGTGTTTTTGGTTCCAAATTACAGTCGGTTTTGATCACAAATTGAGTTGGGCTTCACCGGGCCCAAATCGGTCGCGGTCAGTCCTTTCACAACAAACACCCACCGTTCACTCAAGGAACAACACATTTTCGTTTTCAAGCGGAAAGAAGATCGCGAATCGCTGTCAGTGTCTCCAGAGAAATTTTGCACTTCAAGATGACTTTCAGACTCAATCAGAAAGCAGCTGAACCTTTTCAGCCAAAGACATGCTTCTACTGAAAGACAAAACACAAGACTTGAAACTCTTTCCGCAAATGTTTGTCGTGAGTCTCAGAACCGACGTGTGACGAAACAAATTACCCCTTGTTTGAGGCTCATTTTCAAATCATATGTCAAGAGACAAACCTTGTGAAGTTTTGTTGAAAACACTTTGCCAGCTGCAAAAAATCAACTATTTTTGCTGAAACTTTTCTTGACCTCGCAGTGGATGCACGAGCGTTGCGTCCCTGAACAAGTCTGTTGGAAGATGCACACCATGACGAGCACAGCACGACAAGTCCTGAAAGACTGTGCATGAATCTCCCATTGTCTTGCAAGTGAGCAACAGATTCAGGTTCCAATAGGTGGAGGGAAACTCTGCCCTCAGTCTCGGAGAGGTGCGTACGACAACGTGATTCGAAAAGACTCGGTGACCTCAGTTGTGCTCGGAACTTGAACAAAAGGGTGTGAATCGTGTGCGTTGAGAAACTCAAGTGCTTGTCGTGAGCGAAGACAAAGCTCACAAAGAATCGGATTGGAATTGTGGTACGTGCTCTTCATGCGCGCTCGATATGAATTGCCAAGCTTTCCCTCTTCGGTCGTTCAAACAAAGACGTTCCTGGATACTCGCACTGTAGATCTGACGCACGTGTACAAGATTACATTCTGTAAATAAAATTTGTAAAATTTTTCAACGGAGTTCCTTCAAACAATGAAATTGGTTTCAGACGTGAAGCATCGGAGGAATGTGGTACTGTAGGTGCAGCCATCCCACAGTCTGGTAATGTTTTCGCATTTCGCATTTGCCAAAACACCCTCCAAGGGATCGTAGAGTTTTGTTTTGCAACGCGACCTGCGTGGGTGGTTTTCGCTCCCCACAACGACACAAACACATCAATTTCAACCAGTCAGCAACTGCTTCAAAATGGCGGATCCAAGATCCAGTCAAGCGGGACTTGACTACCTTGGGATCTTGACGTCAACTTTTGAAAGATTCAGTACGCGCCAGAGACAAAATTTTGTGCCAGCAGCACGTTTCGGGGTGGGGTGATTGACTATTTTCTGGAGCCAAATGGCCAGCCAGGATCCGCCCAACAAGACCACAACCGCAGAACATTCACAACTGTGGTGAAGCCCAAGTGAAAGGGCTGGGGCTGTTTCACCTGCTGGATGAAAAACGCCCTGTCTGGCCCGGCTGCACAGATGCTGCAGGTCCGGGAAAGGAAGCAACTAATCATCCGGGGTGGATCTTGGATTTGGTCCAGGGAGACCCAACCACAGGCCAGGTGCGCTGCGACTCAACATCAGTGCTTTTGCACCCGTTGGCGACTTTCAAGTCCGTTGTTGTGATCTGGGGAGGCAGACTGGCGTTCAGGATCAGTTTTGCGGACAGCAGAAAGGTTCTCATCCTGCATTGCAACTTGTCTGGTGGCTGCAACCGAACCAGGCACCAAGCTAATCTTGGGTGGAGCAAACCAGAAACAAAAAAATATATTATCAAAGATTGCAAGCTTGTGCTTTGTTCACTGACACACAACGTGTGAAAACTGAGAAGCAAAGCATCACAAGCGCCTCATTTCTGAAAAAATGCTCTGAGAAGTCTTTTGCGTCTGGGTGAGGTTTGTCTGTCTGCGTGAATGCCAAAGAGTGGCCTTTGTGTACTTTGCTACCACGGTGATTCATTGAAAGACCAACGCCTGATTTCAAACAACAGGAATATGCAGCATTGGTCTCAATAGCCTGTGCCAGCATTTTGAGCTAATGTCGGTGTCCTGCAGTAGATAATCCCACAGATTCTCACTGGCGACCTCTTTTGAACTTTTGAACAGTGCTCATCGCCCGCCTCATCCAGGGAGAGATGCGCGGCAGAGTCTGCGGAGGATCCAGGGCAGAATCCGGGGAGAACCCGTGTCATTAGACTTTGCTCCAGCCAATCAAAAACAATTGCGCGCGTGGTGCTGGACACACCACAGAGCCCCGCGTTAAGGAGTGTTGTACGCTTGAGTTGTCCCCGGAACACAATTAATCAGTTGTAGCCGGACTAAGGCAGAGTCCGGGGGGATTCCACGTAATTGACCGCACGCTTAATGCCCATGCTTATCTGAGCAACGTGTCGACAACCGGACATGCAAGTGGCCTGATTCCCTGCCCACCCGAGTGGATCCTGATTTGTGGAGGACAATGGTGGAAGAAGCCTTGAGAAAAACAAGGACAGATACAAGGTGTGGGAAGAGGTTGAAGGCCTTTTCATATTAGTGCGAGCATTGTGGCATTGACTTTGGGTTGCTCCCAATTCAGAGTTATTCTTCAGAGTAGATTTCACTGGAAAATGCACGGTACTATCCATTCCAAATGTCTGAGTGGTCCTGGGGCCAGAGGGCCAGGGGCAGAGCAAGGAGGAGTCTTTTCAATTGGATGACCGGGAAGATGCACAAGGAATCCAGGGAACCAGGAGTTCAGGCAGGAGTCCAGAGAGCAAAGGGACACAGGAGTCTTTGAAGCCAAGGGAACCAGGAGTCCAGGGACTTGGCTTTGAACCCAGGGTGCAGTGCCAAATAAACACCTGACAATGTTCAGGGGACCGCGAATTAACAGGGCCAAACAGACAGTCCTGCAACAAGTGGAACAAGGGCCACAGGAGAGCAATAGGAACCATGGAAAAGGCCGGGATACTCAGGGAACAAAGCCTGGGCGAAAGGATCAAGGGGCGGGAGATGAGGGGAACAACGAGTCCACAGGATCAACGGGATCAAGGGGTCAAGAGGTGGAAATGAATCAATGGGCCGAAAGGCCAGAGGAACCAGGAACTCAGGGTACAAAAGGGACATAAGTCAAACGTACAGCTGGGACGTTTTCATTGAAGAAGCCCAGTGTGATTGTCTCATGAAGGGCAACTTTTGACAAAACCTTCGGGCACCAAGGAAACCAAGGAAAGAGACTTGTGAAAGCGACCCTTATGTTACATTGTCACATCTGATGAAGGCTTTGGTTATCTGTTCATCGGTCGGAACATCTCTCGTGACGGATAAACTGAGGCTCATTACAACGACAATGGCGCTGCGCTCCTGCGCTCCTGCGCTCCTGCGCTCCTGCGCTGCTGCGCCCTTCTGTCTCTGGGACGAATCCACGTGCTGCAGCCGTTCACCACGCACACCCACGCAGCTGCCAAGGCGTAAAGTCCAGACAGCAGAATCTATCATCTCTCGACTTCGGTCCAAAGAGAAAGCTAGCTCATCACAAATCTCTGTGTCTCTCTCTGTCTCTCTCTCACTCGCTCTCACTCTTTCCCCCCTTCTCTTCTCTTGCTCTCACTCCCTCTCTCAATATCTCTCTCTCTTTCTCTCTCTCTCTCTCTCACACACACACACACACACACTCACACGCACGAGCACGCGCACGGATTCTGCACTCTTGGTTCTGACGCTCCTTTCGCCCGCACCTGAACGTCCATGTCCTTCGCCGATCAACCTCCACCAAAAGCCTGCACTGCATTTCTGAAGCACTTTGTGCGACAAAGTCTTGGTCTGAATCAAATGTTCAGATGAGTCAGTTCCTCAACCCCTTCACCCGCAACACAAATGCACGGTGCGGTTGATTCGCAAACCCCAATCTTGTTTGTCCTTCCCTGCTCCGGTCACCATCAAAACCTTGACACGTTTTTGTTGCAATTTGTCAATTTGCCATCCAGACGTCGGTCTTGTTTTCTGGCGACGCGCGTGTCCCCCCTCCCCCCCCCCGTCATGCACCGGGATGACTGAACCGCTTGTCTCCTTCAAAAGTGATAGACGCGAGCAGCAATATTGATACCAAGGCCATAGAGATGTGATGTAGACAACAGCGCGACGACCTTGAAACGAGACACAGTCCAAGGAGCTCGCTCCTATCTATGGCCCCAACAAAAAATTGCTTCAAGGGTTCTACTTCGTGTTGATTCTTATGTCTATTTTGCGCATTGACGCACTGAATTTTGTACCACTGTGTCCAAGGGAAAAAGTGGAAAACAATTGCGTGTATGGGGAGACGCTGCATGCGAAGTGTTTGTGGAGTCCGTCCACTCTTTTGCCCACGTTCCGTCTCGTGTTGTGGTAAACACTTTGTTTTGCCATCTTCACGACGCAAATTTTTGAAGCCCACTGTGCTGTCATAAATTGTGACTGTTTTCTGGTGTTTACACATGTGGTCTCGTGTGGTCGTGGTTTCTGGGAAGTGTTGTGAAAAAGGAGACAGAAATAGATTTGCACGCATGAGTAAATTCCAGCTGTTGTGAAAGACAGAAAGAGGATGTGCGTGTGTGTGCGTGTGTTTGCACACTGCTTGCAGAGGTGCGTGCATGTGTGTGCATGTTTGTCCGAGTATGCACGCACGAATAGTGCATGTGGACCACGTGAGCATGTGCGTGTGTGCGTGCTGCCTTTGTGCGTTGTGTGTTGCGTCTACGCTCACGTTGCATGCTTGCAGAACCTCGCTTACGTGTGGACGCCTGCGTACGCCTGCACGCGCCGTGCGTGCACGCATGTGTGTGAAGTCTTGTGCAACCGAACTCTTCTTGGTTTCATTCTGGAACTTGTAAACACTTTATTCTGCCATTCGCAAACGTAAAGCAAACGAAGCTGTTTGGTGCGCAAAGCTGCCATTTGTGCAAATGGTGTGACACCTAATGTGCTGAAGTCCAAGTGAATGTGTTGAAATCTCTTATCGATCCTTAAGCGAGATAAAGGAGACTTTTTTCTGACCATTGAAAAGGTCTTTGGTAGCCGAAAAAAGTTGTAGTGCTCCAGCTGACAGTGAAAAAGCTTTATGAATGGCATGAACCTCCATGGCTGCAGCACTGATCAGATTGCGTAATGCTTGACGGATTCGCTGTGCTGACGGGTTGGTGAAGATTCTTCACAGGGACTACAGAGTCCACGCAGCGGAATCTAACATGAGGCTAGAAAGCAAGATACGTACATATTCAAACCCGTAAATGTCGCTGGGGGCTCTGTTCGCAACTGAAAAGGTGGTTCTCAATCTGACGTCAAAGAAACCACAAAATCCAGTCCACGCATTGTGTACTTGTGTCCTTCGCCCCAATGCCTTTGGCCAAGCCCAGGCCTAGGCCCAGGCCCAGGACCCAGGACCCAGGACCCAAACGCAAACCCAAACCCAAACCCAAACCCAGACCCAGACGAAGACCAAGATTCAAGCCCAGACCCCAGACCCCAGACCCCAGACCCCAGACCCCAGACCCCAGACCCCAGACCCCAGACCCCAGACCCCAGGCTCCAGGCGCCAGGTCCCAGGTCCCTGGCCTGGATCTCAGACCCAGACCCAGACCCAAAGGCAAACGCAAACACAAATTCAAACGCAAACGCAAACGCAAACGCAAACGGAAATGCAAACGCAAACCCAAACCCAAACCCAAACCTAAACCCAAACCCAAACCCAAACCCAAACCCAAACCCAAACCCAGGCCTTGACAAAGACCAATACCCAGAACCAGAGCCACACCCAGACCCAGGCTCAAGACCAAAGACCCAGCACCCAGCACCCAGCACCCAGGGCTCAGGGCCCATCCGAATCCCCATCCCCCATCCCAGACCCAGACCTCAGGACCACGACCAGGAACGTTGCCTCGCGAATCTTTGGCGCTTCTGCACAGCGGCTCGAATCGCAGAGCACAACAAACGACCCTCGGAAGCCGCACCGACCAGCGACTCCGTCAAGAGCCTCGAGGTGATTTGCTGATCAGCCTGGCGAGCTTGCAGCGAGTTGTAATAAAGTAACCGAAGAGCAAGCACTCGGTAATCATAACACCAGCGTGCGGCAGCGCTTCGATACATTGTCTTCACAATTGTTACAAGTAAGTGACTTTCTTGTGTTTGCGTACCTGTTGCTCGAATTGTTTGTTGTGCCATTGAAAGTTGAAACATTCTGACAGGGTTAACGCACTGTTCGCGAGTGAGAGGAGCAGATATCAGAACTGGCGAATGGACATGACAATCCTGAGATTGAAATGTCTGAACACTTGAGACATAGTCGAGACTGTTCACATTTCAATCAAGGGAGAGTCATGTCCATTTGTCTGTTCATTTGCTCTTCTCACAAAGGAACTGTGTGTTAACTTTTTCTACAGTACAGGGTGATTTTTGAGACTGTTCAGTTCTGAGGAGTTATCAGAACTGTCTGTGCGTCATTGCGATGTTTGCGAAACGTTGGATGGTTGACGCCGATGGCACAGCAAATCTTTCGGGTTGAACCACATTCGTGTTGACCTGGGAACAGATCGGTCGTGTCTTTTGTGTGGATTACTGCATGGAGATCCTCATGTGTTTGGAGATTCTTGCTTTTCACTCTGCAATCTGGTTGTGGTTACGTTTTTGAGACGTCTCGATCAAACTTGGTCAACACTTGTTTGACTTGAGTCGAATCGAGGTGAGGAGGATGTGTTTATGCGGGGGAGAAGAGAGGGGTAGATTGTGTGTTTGCAAATGAGTGTGTGTGCAAGTGTGCTTGCGCCAGAGAGAGAAAGACAGACAGCAGACAGACAGACAGACAGACAGGGGAGAGAGGTGATGCAGAGAGAGCGTGTGTGATTGATGGGAGTTAGACAGAGGTCAAACGAGAGAGAGAGAGAGAGAGAGAGAGAGAGAGAGAGAGAGAGAATCCAGGTGAGGAGAGTTGCGCTCGTTTCACGCATCCTTTTCGCGACATCTGGATCTGGAAGCGCGTTCCTCAGGTGGTTTGTTGAGGCGACTGAAACGCAACGCAGACGGACGGCTCCACATCAGGTGGACTTGTTGTGGCGGTGACCGTTGTCTGGCAAAGTCCACTTTGGCACGCACCTGTGGAAGGTTGGCAATGGAGCCAAAGGTTCGTGGCTGACAACAAACGCCGCGGGCCTCAGTGGAACACGAACACGTTCGTTTGATTCGTGAAACTTGCTCTGCTCCCCAAACAAACAGAGTGTGAAGTGAATCCACTGGTTTGGTTGTTGGTTTTTGGAGGTTTCTACGTTTGCCAATTTTCCAAACGAGGAAGAAATGTGTGTCAAAATTACGTAACATCGTGACAAAACACCGTGTGTTTGGACAAGTTGGGAACTTTGTGCACTGGGGACCCCATAATGACGGGTCTTCTCCACAAATATGTGCTTATGCAGAGCCTGTGGGATTACAGCACCTCGGACCGGGAAGCTTCTGTGCGTTGTTGCGCACACCAAACGTGGTTTGCCGAAATGACCTTGTGAGGAACCATTGAGGACCCGCGCACCGTGAAAGGAAATACACGATCCCGAACATACCATTCAACTTCCTCAGCTTTTCAAAATAAAATTCCACACTCTCTGTCGGGTGGGACGGGACGGGACGGGACGGGGACTGTCGTCAGTGCGCGCGAGTCACGTTTGATGATCCAATGAATGCAGTTGTTGCTGCTGTGTTTGTTCGCTTCCATTGATCTCTGAAGCTGTTTGTGCAGCAGTGTTGAAGCCAGTTGACTCGAGTGGAGAGAGTACGAGGAGGCCAGCGGGCAAACAGTCTGACGAGCAAAGTCTTCTCCTGGATAATGGACAACTTGGGGGAAAACCCCTTTCCCCTGGTTCTGTTTTGTACATTCTTTTTTGCACACGTGTGTGGTTCTTTTGGTATTGTACTTTCTGCCTCGTGTGCCCAGGGGCGAGGTGCGTCTGTGTCTGTGTCTGAATGCCACCCGTCCAGTCCTGCATGGACCGAGCCTCTATCTGTGTGTGTGTGTGTGTGTGTGTGTGTGTGTGTGTGTGTGTGTGTATGTATGTATGGGTGTGCGTGCGTGCGTGATGGGTGTGTGTCTCCCCATCACCAGCTGGTCATCGCCGAAGCTCACCAAGTGTGGCTTCGCGTGTGTGCGTGGGTGTGTGTGCTTGTATGGAAGAAAAATTCTTTCTGCCAAACAACGAAGCCTGACATTCCTTGGTGAATTTTCTGCACTCATCCTTCACCCAATGACAACTTTTTTTGTGTTGGTGATGTTCTCTGCTGCACAAAAAAAGTTTCGCTGGAGGTGTCGTCTTGTCGTCTTGTCGTCTTGTCAGTCCCCCATCCTTTCCCCTCGACACTGTCATGCGAACCAGCCATTGAGAAAAGTGGAATCCCCACGGTCCTCACGAAGTGTGCAACATTTTCCTGTCATGAGTCTTGTTTGAATCTCTCGCCTTGTACGTGTTACGTAACAGTGAGCATCCCCTCTCCGCATGGGCATGTCTCGAAGCTTATCTGATAACACTGGCTGTGACAAATTGATGGGGCCACCGTCCACATGACATTTTTGTCAGGCAGGTGGTGGGCGACCAAATTCATTCTGAAAAGGACCGAGCAATAAACAACTTTTTGCTGGCAACACAGGCCGTGAGAAGGAAGTGAGCATTCGTTGAACGTGCTGCACACATCTCCGTGTGTGTCAATTTCCCTGGAACACAATGGGTCAAAGTGTCCCAAGTCCAGAAACATCCAGAATCTTTGAAACAAAACCCTGTTGGTTTTGCACACTTGGAAAACAAAATGTGAAGTTGGGTTGCCCTTCCTCCACCACAAGCTTTGATCTGATGCAGGGTCCAAATGCGTACAAACTGTGCTTCATTTGGAATGCACGCATCACTCCGTAGTTCCTCTTCACCAGTTCTTCGTTCCGACCACGAACTGCTTCACGGGATCTCGTGGAAGAAAGGATACAAGAACACGGCTCTCTCTCTCTCTCTCTCTCTCTCTCTCTCTCTCTCTCTCTCTCTCTCGGTCGGCGGCGCACTTCACTTGGGGAAATCCAGGACTCCCAGTCTCTGGCCAACCGGTCCAGACTTGGGTCAGGTCCCAGGGCCCCAAATTCAAATGGCCTAGGGAACCCAAACTCAAGCTTCAAAATGTTCAACATGTAAAGATTCTGAAGAAAAGTACACCTCTGCTGAAGTATTTGGTGAGAACAAAATTTTTGGGGGCTCAGAGAAAATTTTTGTCACAATGAGCAAGGATTCCAAATCGGCTGAATTCTAGAAATGGAGTCCAAATGAGTCGAAACAGAACTCAAACCAAAATCCAGGAATCCATTTTAACCAAGCGTTATCTGGCCCAAACGTTCAAACCAGCGTTCAACATATTTTTCACGGGTCGAAGGGCCATTCCCGTGTGGCCTTGAACAAATATGCTCTCTGCCCCAGTCATGGGTCCGTACAGCAAGCACACTTTGGGTTGATCCAAGAAGTGTCCAGGCAGTTTCCAAAGTTTCGTGCTGGAAGCTGTTTCTGTGGCTCCAACATGTATCCTGTCCACTTTGAATGACAAATTGCTGCTGCAGATATGAATTTTTTGTCACCAGCTGCAAAAAAGACGGTCCTCTGGCTGCCCATGCTGTCCTATCAAACGGCGGTCCCATTGGGCTGTCACTTAAATGAGAGAAAAAAACGAGGGTCATAAATTTGAGCGCAAGGGGCCAGAAGCATTCGACGTGCATTGAAACGGGATATCCTTGTCGCGTGTCCCATCGCACTTCGAGTCAATCTGCTGCTGGGCGTTGTGAGTGTCGCTGCAAGTTGAAGAAACAGTGGGTTTACTACACTGTGGCAGTGACTTGACTGCTGGTGTTGTGGCCATTGGAGCAATCTTCGTGAGGGTCGAGAGCAGTTCTGTGTTACTCTCACAGTGAAGCGACGCAGGATCAGACGAGAGCTCGCAAAAGGATACTTTGTGCAATTTTTGCCAACAGGTACACTTGCAAGTAAGTTTCTTTTTTTACTTGTCTGTTCAAATTTGCGACTAAGAACAAAACGAGTGGCTACAAATACGAAACAGACTGAGAGTCCAATTTTCCTCACCCGTGCGGTGCGTTTGGATGTGTCGTTTGTGGGAACACTGCAGTGTTTGGTGTTGACTGGATATGCTCCTTGGAGAGCCTCTTGGACAAATGGCGCTGAAACCACTGAGATATCTGGAAGTGTTTTGTCTTGGGGCCGTGTTGGGTGAAGACGGTCACGGAAAGATGAAAAGCTGTTAACACTTTCGGGGTCACAGGTATTGGGTTTTGTCGGGACTTGCCTCAAAACAAAACTTGAACGCAGATCCACGTCTACGTTCACGCTTTAGAATTGCGGAAAGTCCCAGTGGTGAACTGGGTTGGGCGATTGTGTTACAAAGACGAAGCCCCGACCTTCGAGCGGTGTTCGGGACAAGTTGCCGACACCAGGTTCAGATGGTCACTTGAACACGGCTTGGTATGGCCCTCACCAAGACGAAGAAAGCACGCTTGAGCTGTTGTATCTGTTCGCTCAACATGCAGTATGAGACTGCTTCTGGAAAGTTTGCTGGAATTGAGGGAGCGAATTTCTTGATTTAGTTCACAGAACTTCACATGAACTACAGAGATGCCATCAACAGGTAATTTCCGCTCGGATCTCGGGTGGTGCGACCCGGTGTTGATCACCACATTCCTATCGCGAGCTTTTTGCGCAACACAAAAAAAAAGGCACCGTTGATCACGCTTACCGTTCGCCTGGGGATTTAGTGAGTTGTTTGTTTCGCCACGCATTAGGAGCCCACAGTTGAGAAATTTGTTCCTTCCTGGTGAACCCCCGCGTGACCTTGAAGGTGTTGCGCACCAAAAAAAATTTTCCGTCTGTTTCACACTGAATCCGTCCTGTTCCCCCCCCCCCGGCGCTCCGTCATCCCCCGCGACGCATTCGCAGACGACACGCACAGGGAAACATCGCATGATTAATGATGCGCGGTGCGAAACGCGCCTCGAGGTTGGTTCTTTCCTCGGCTCTGCGCTCAGCAGGTGACTGATCAGGCCCCGAGATGGAACATACTTGCGGCTCAGCCGATCAATAAATCTCGAGCGCAGTGAACAAGTCGGTGTGCAAAGGCCTCTCGGTCCGCCTGAACCGAGGCGGGTCGATCAAGCAGCGTGAGCTATCTGCAATGACTCAGTTGAGATCGAAAGGTTGGAAACGTGTGAGTTTGGTTGCCTATCAAGCGCACAACCACAACCACTGTTTCAATGGTTGCATCACATCTTGGACATCACCCCATTTCTCCTCAGCCTCCTTCTGTTCTGTGCGAAAAAGGAAGAACTTGAACGAGCGATGCCATTCTGAGTCCCGGAGTTCGTCAACAAAGAATCGAGCCAAAGATATGATAGCTTTTGGTGCTCATTCTGGTCAATGCAAAAATAGAAAATGGCATGCTCTTTGTCGAAGGCAAGTGTATCTCTGCTGTTGTGTGTGCACGAAGTTTTCGGCGCTTTCCACCCCCACACCCAATCATTTGACCATGGGGGGGGGGGGGGGGGAGCTTTGAACGAGGACCGCCGGCATCGGAAGTGCGGCGGGGTGGGAAATAGGTTGATTAGGTGGG
>JAAUXT010033165.1_pt1 | contig 22445 bp, 23 predicted proteins | sample 7278171 | NCBI WGS metagenome assembly JAAUXT01 (sample SAMN14350112, study PRJNA611818) | marine sediment metagenome | isolation source: surface marine sediment (1.8m) | place: French Polynesia: Moorea | collected 2018-08 | reverse complement strand
GGTTGGACCCACTTTGGGAAAAATGGCCAGAAATGATCAGTGATGTTCACTGACCATTTTTTTCAAAAGCGGGTCCAACCCCCCCCCTTAGACCTGCTTTACACATATGGATGGACATACAGACTGATGGTGATTACATTAAGCGTGTGGTACATGGCCCTTCGGGCGACCACACGCTTAAAAATCCGCGATGTGCTGCAGTCAAATGAATCCGAATAGGTAGAAAAAGGAAGGAACACCATGAAAGAAATGACTAGAAAAAGTGTCTCTGGGCCGAATGCTTGTTTCGTGAGCCACAAAAACTCGCTGCCACCGTTACTGCACTTGTTCTTTTTCACACACACTCAAAAAGACCTGCAAATGGACAAATATTCCGACTAGACTTTGAATCGCATCTGTGTGTTGCAGATACACCCCCTCCCGGAATGACGGGCTCAAAAGGATCGAGGTATTCGTTCATCTCTCACAATAAAACTATTCGTATTTTGCAAAAGCAGATTTCGACAGAAATTTCAAATAAAATGGAGGGTCATCACTGATTGAATTCGGTCGCCATTGCCACAGATCAACCTGAAGGACGAGGGGACCGGCCGCTGCTTCTTCGCTCAGCCCGGAGACCGCATGGGCGCCACGTTCGAGGCCAATGTTTCTCCGATCGGCAACTCGTAAGCACAGTTCGCACATTCTGACACTTTTTTATGTGCGCAGATTCAAGGAGTTCACTTGAAGGAGCACCACGCTCATTCCCGTGTGTTGCAGATTCAGTCCCTATGGAGGAATCACCATTTTTCACGACTTGAACGACACGAATCCACAGCTGCCCTTCCTCGGCGCAGCGCGGCAGTTCGACTCCCTCGGAATGCCTTACATCTTTCAATATCAACTGGTTGTGGACACAGGTGATACTCCTTTTCCCCAAACAACTGGACAATCATTTTCATGTTGTTCAATGAATTGATTTCAGGCTCCTGATGCTGAGGCTTCCCTTTTTCAGAAATACAGAATCCAACATATGTGAACCGCGGTTCGTTTGGATCAGTGCCATGCAGACAAGACTTAGAAATTCCGCCAGAACCGCCCCGGCCCACAACTCCGCTGCCAACTGTGCCTGACTTCGTGGGGCCACCTGGACCTCCAGGACCAACCGTAAGTCTCAATTTGGTGCTCTGGTTTCAAAAATTCTTCACCAGAGCAAGTCAGTTTCCAATGCCCGAATACACGCTTTAGAGAAATGCAAGTGATTCACTTGTCTGTCTGTTCTGAACACAGGGCCAGACAGGGCCTGAGGGCCCACAAGGACCAAAAGGAGACATGGGAGATCGAGGAACTTCAGGGCCGCCGGGGCTGCCCGGGGTACCAGGAACCCGAGGAGACAAGGGCGACCGAGGCACCCAGGGCGACAACGGGCTCCCGGGCTTCCCCGGCCCTCCCGGTCCTCTGGGTGTGCCAGGTGCAACTGGGCAGAAGGGAGAGAGAGGACAGCGCGGACCTCCCGGTCCACCAGGCTCCTCAACCGGGGGCGGCCTCAGACCCAACGAAGGTGCGTTTACCAGCAGGAATGTGAAACACCAGGTTTCGATCAAACTTGTCTTTTTCTTTGAACAGAACAACCAACCAGACTGCCGAAATGGTTTGCAACACGTTACACTTGTGATTGCAGTTGGCGCTGCGTCTGCGACGCAGAGGGAGGACGACTGTGAGTGCGGGAAAGGTCTGCTGCATCCCAACCTCATCCTCGGCCTCATCATCTGGCTCCTCATCCTCACTCTGCTCGTGAGTAGCACTTCACACTGCGAGAATTTTTTCCAGCTGAAGGCAAGAACAAACGCCTGTCAACCAAACGCATCACATCGCACAGTTGCTGCGCCGACCATCCGAACCACGGTGTCCAAACTCCAAACCTTCACTCAAGGATCACCTGGCATCCAACTGCTGAGGTTGTCGGGCGGTCACTCTGCACCAGCCTTTCAGGATTCCCCCACAGAGGACGGCCCCACGAAAAACAGGGTGCACATCGTCATTCACGTGCAAGCACCAGAATGCAGTCAGCGTATCACGTTCAATTGCAACTTTCTGGCGACCCTTTTGAAATCAGCAGCTTCTTCAAAACAACACAAAAAACGCCAACAAAAGATCCAAGATAAGACAGCGCGGAATTATGGATCAATTTCTGATAATACAGGAAATTTGTTGGTTTTTTTCCGCAAAAAACCGCAACTGCCCGAAAGATTTGGGTTGACCACTGTTCAAAGTACCCGTGTCGTGTTTGCAGGTGATCATGCTGATCATCCTGATGACGCGCAGGCAGCAGAAGGCGCACAAGCGCGACTCTCTGCGCCGGCTCCAGGCCGAGGGCCAGTGGATGGACAGCAGCGGCGAGGCGTGGAAGGACTACGGAGTCGAGACCGTCTCCAACAGATAAAACACGCCCAAACACCCTTGCATCCCCCACCCGGTCCCTTCACGACGCAACCCGGGAGTCTGCTCGAATCGACATCAGAATTTTACAACAATTTACGGCAATTTCACAACGCCGATTCTGGCACGTTTCGCAGAATTCAATTTGCTTGACCATTCAGAAGTACTTGTCTTCACGACAATGCTGCAGACTTTGTACAAGAGAGCGGAGCATTGAACACATGTGCGTCCGCTTCGCTTTGCGTTTGTAGGGAGCGAGCAGGACCTGTCCTGATTTGGCATCAGTACGTCCTGGACACACCCAGGACGTAAAGCCTCTCACTCACATTTGCCATTGCAAAATACAAGCTCGCTGCGAAGGAAGCGCCTGTGGCCAAACGCTTGTCATTTGTCACCAAGACCGCAGAGTTTTCGTGCAATTGTTCTATTCTGATGTCAGACTGACCGGACTCCACACAGACCCGCCTTCCCAAGTGCCACGCAATGAACACGCTTCCACGAATGTGCAAAAGATTTCGACAAACATCCAAATACAAAAAAATATATGAAGATTTATTTTTGGAACGAAATGTGATCTGCACCACAATGGCTGAAACAGCCAAAACATCAACTTGTTATGCAATTTCATTTCCCCTGCAGACATGTGCACACTTCATTCAACCCGGGTATGAGGAGATACCAAATGTATCCACGTACTTGTATGCACCTCAACAGGTTCGTTGAGGATTTCCGTACAGAAATTGGTTTGTGATGTTTGAACAAGTTGTAATCGCCTGTTTTTAGGTCACAGTTTTGTTAAACAGCACCCTGATCATCGTTGGTCCCCCTCTCCACTCTCACACTGGACTGACACAATTCAAACCCAGGCGCATTTCTGCATGATATGAGACTGTCTGAGAACCCCCAACCATGATCAGATCTAACACCTGTTACCGTTGTCCAGGGTTGATGTAAAATAAACCAAACGTTTGTACATTTTGCTTTCCGTGTCTGCTCTTTTTTCACAACTGAACACACAACAAAGCCGTGCAAAAAGAAAATTCCAAATCAAATTTTTCAAACAAGTCCGACCTCAGAACCACGATCTGATAACTAGTGACGAACCAGGAAATGCAACGACACTTTTTGTGGAGCACAACGGTCAGTCGTCTCACAGACAACGAACTTCTCTGCTTGGGCACTGGAGGAACCAACACCAACTCAGCTGCACCACACAACACGGCACCCCACGAAGTCCACCCAAAATACCGATTACTTGCTTACAGGTTTGAGAACAAGATGGCTCCGCCCAGAAATTTTGCAGTTCCAAAACGGAAACTTGGCGGACAGGATACTTGCAGATTTGGCGCGACGACTGAGCGTTTTGGCCCAAGGTGACTGACAGCAAGAGGGGAGGAGGGCTTAAGTCACCCAAACTTGTTTTGGCTGGAAGATCATTCACATCAATTCCAAGTCACCTTGATGATTTGTTGTTGTTTGGAAAAAAAAGATCAGTGTCAAATTCCGAGCAAAGATGTTCAGGTGACCAACCCCTCACCCACCCATAAGTCAGCTGAATCTAGCAAACGCACACAGATGCCAATGGTCCAATGGTGATTGCACTGAAAACCGCGGGCTGAAAAAATTAAAGGAGACTTACGTACAGCGATCTCCAAGCTGCTCCTCGCAGCTTAGCGCACGCACCGATGAGCACGTCGCCCTCAGTGTCGGCCGAAACGGCAATCCCGAACCGTTTGACAATCAAAACTTTGATTGTCCATTTCATTTCTTTCTCCGATGTCACATTTTGTCTTCAATTTCGGGTTTTGATGGTTTTCGGAGCACGTAGCGAGCATTGCTGTCCTGCGAAAACAAAAACATTTTGCACAGTTTATACAAGTCGGATCAAGCGCTTTGACAGTCATTGATCTTTACCCCTGCGAACAAAAGTTTCGACCACAATTTCCACGAAAATTCTGCACCTGAAATGACATCAGCTTCAATTTCACTTTGTCTTTTGCACGTGAACTCACTGACCTTTCCGACGTGGTCGACGTGGATGTTGAACTCGGCGGCGACGTCCTTGACGCAACGAATTTCTCCTTCCGACCAGACGCGCATCGGGAGCGGAACCGACTGTAGATCCTCGTCCTCCACAAATGTCCTGAACAGCACAGTCAACGAGTGTGGGTCATGGCCGACGGTGTGACACTACTGCAAGTGTAATGCCTACCGGATATTCCCTTGTGTACCACACTTCTTGGGAGTGGATATTTTACCTGATTTCATCTCGGATGTTGTCTTTGTCTTTCTCCGTGTACGGGGCTCGCAGACTGTCGTGATTCGGCGCTTTTCCGTCTGAAAAGAAGCCACAACAGAAGTCATGTTGGTACCAATAAATAGTCCAGTGGCAGTGAACTTCTGAATGTCGAGCACGCGATGAACAAAACTTACCTGCTGTCATTCCCATCATTGCTTGAGCCAGTTTTCGCTCTTGCATGTTCAACTTTGCGAATTTCCTGTCAGCAGAAAAAGTAGCATAAAATATTGTGCTTTATGTCGCCCCTGCATAAACCACAGGCGCCACCAATGCAAACAAGGCGATGAAAATGTAAGTTTCACTGTCAAAAGCCTTTGAAAAGGAGCAGGAACAACTGGCAATGAGGCAGACTTACATTTCGAGATACTGAAAAGCTTTGTAGATATCTTGGTCCCGGGGTTTCAATTCTTTCGCTTTCAAGAGGGCCTGCTTTGCCTTGTCAAACTCGGCGAGCTCGATCAACGCCTGCAAAAACGTTCGTCAGTCGCAGTGAGGGAAGATAGTTCCACTTCGACACAAACTGTGTGAACGGACTCAAGTGATACCTTTCCTCTCAAGTAAAAGGCCTTTGCATTGTTCCTGTCCAAGTAGATCACTTCGTTCGTGGCTCCGAGACATTTCTTCGGCTCGTTTTCCTGCAAAAATTTGAAAAAAAGAACACTCAGCAGTGTCAACACGTCGAAGGGCTCTTCAAATCTAGACCAAACCTGTGACTGGTTCTGTTCAAGACTTTTTGCGACTTGTACGCGGAGGCAAGAAAGTCACTGGCCCACCAGGGCTGGTGCCCAATTTGCATTCAGCTTGTGTAACAATGATGCCTCAGTAACAACAGGACCAATGTATTTGCAAGCATTTTCACGTTTCCGGCCTGCGCGACGTGTTCACCTTGAGGAAGCAGAGAGCGAGGTTGAGCGACGTTCGGATCATGAGTTTGTTGCGCTCCGTCTCCTCCTCGGCGTCGCCCAGCCGACACTCCTGCAGCTGCCGCACCGCCTGAAACGTGCAACGCTTTCCGTCAACTGTTGAGCAGCTGTGAACTGGCATGCACGGGTGTCGATGGATGGACACACACACAGACACACACACATACACCACGAAGTCTAGACCGGGGAGGAGGGTGGGGTCGATGCTGTGACGTGTCACCTGGATAGTCGGCAGAGCGACATCAAATACGAGGGACGCTTTTTGTGCTTGGTGGTGTTTTTCTTCTTGGTTTAAGTACACTTGAAGGAAATACGAGGAACATTTCACTTCTGATTTCTCTGGTCGCTGCTCACGACGAAGGTACTTGGTGCAGAAAACTTCTGTCACAACATCGTGGTAATCATCGAACAGGGAAATCAGAATCCTTATAAATGGATGCCAATGAAAGACCAAGAGTTACCCGCTTGTACTTTTTCATCGCACCCCATCTGTTTCCACGTGCAAATAATTCATTGCCGTCTTTTCTGTCCTTGTCGACAACTTTGCTGACAATTTCAAAAGGCGCCTCCCGTTTCTCTGCCTGGAAAAGAAATTGAACGAACACGAGCAGTGTTGAAAATGTTTGCAACAGCGACATTCTGCCATGTGATCGGCGGGACACTACTGAACAGGACTTCAGCACGCGTTGTCCCACGTGCAAAATCTTACCGCAGACAAGGAAAAGTATTCATCGAAACCCATCGTGTCAGTGAAATCGAGAAGCTCGACGTCATACAGCACTGAAAGAGATGTTTCCCAAGTGGACTACAGTTGTGTTGTCGTGTTTCAGAGAATCAAAGTAGAACTTTCAACACTGAGAGTTCGAGTCCATCACTTGCAGGAGGGAATATACCCTCTTTCCACTGGTATTCGCGTTGTGTCGTTTTGGGCCATGTGGAGTCGCGCTTGTGTTGACAATACTCACACGTGGCATTTGTTGGTATTCTCGGAGGACAGCCCATTTCTCCGTATGCGTATTGTGGTGCAATGAGAAATTCTGAGCGTTCAGACTTGCGCATCGTGGAAACGGCCGTGTTCAAACCTTTGATGACATTCAAGTACGTCGCGTCTTCTACAATGTCATGGATATCCGGTTTTTTGTTGCAAGCTGAACGTAACTTCAAATTCTCAGGTTTTTCAATTCTCAGCTAGCGAACGGCCAGCTGCACCTTTGCCAAGACGGAATCGATGAGGTGCGTTTCTTATGCGCGAAGAATCAAAGGGTGCGTCATCTCCCTCCACATAAGCGTTGAAGTGAACTGAAAACGAACAAATTTATGCCTTTTTGAAACATGGTTCAACAAAAAACTGAATCAAGAAATTTTGAGACCCCTGTCACCCACCAAAGAGATACTGGCGGCAGTTGTTCAACACCGCTTCACTTTCTCAATGTGGACACAACAGTTTCAGTGACCAACTCTCCACTCACTTTGAACAAAAGCCGCTTCTGGAACGTTGTCACCAAAACCATTCCGCACCACCCTCTTCATCACTCCTTTGTCTCCTGCAATATCACGCACAAAGGGAACCTTCCCGTGGACCCTCTTTTCGAGCATCATCCAGCCAAAGAAAAACAAGCTCAGTTTGTTGATGACTTGAACAAACGCACCTGTCAGATCAGTCATTTCGGCCTCTTTTTTCTCAAAAGAATTCCCGTTTTCTTCATCATCGCTGCCGTCTGCATGCAGGCATCGCGGATTCAAATGATCGTACACTTCCTCTGGACTGTATTGCGAACGAATATCCTCTGCAAGGGAAGTGTCATGAATCTGACATGGAACACAGACCACGAAGGAAAAACGAACAATATACAACGTTCTTGTGCGAATTCAGGCATCGATCAGAATCCTCAAGCAGAAGCCTGTTTCATGCAACTTCCTTCGCCAGTGATTGACAAACCTTGGAAGCTCTCTTCCTGCACCTCGAACGTTTCGCCATCCCTCAGTTGCGTGAGATCGATTCCACCTGTCAATCGAACAGTCGGTTCATCTTCTGCAGGTTCGTCTGCCACATCCTGCAAAACAAGTGAAACATAAATGCCACACACAAAAGTACAAATCGCCAGCGCAGCAACTCAACTGAAAGTCAATCATGACCAAGATCCGCATCTTTTTGGTCAAAATGATTTGTCAGAAGTTCGTTCCACCAGTCAGTTTTATCAGGGTCATGGTGGAAAGCATGCTCTGAACATGGGTGTACGAAAAACTCAGATCTTGAGAAGGTTCTGAGGGCACATGCGAAAGAGGGAGAAAAAGCAGTCACAAGAAAATTTACACTTGTGACACAGATTCAAAGCTTGACGTTTGATTCAAATATCTCTTCACACACCCCACCCACTTCCGTTCCTTTTGTGCTTTTTATCAAGAGGGAAGAGTGTCAGTTACCAGAGAAATAGATGTGTGTGTGTGTGTGTGTGTGTGTGTGTGTGTGTGTGTGTGTGTGTGTGTGTGGAGCAACAGCTTTTGTCAAAATGTTTTTTTCAGGCACTTTCATGTGGGGGTGCAGCGACACTGGGGGACGCTGCAATATGGGGAGGGGGACTGTTGGAGCTGGAAAATGCTCCAAGAGGGAAAGTGCCTCTCCCTGCACAAATACTCGACGGTCTCCCTGCACAAATACTCGACGGTCGTTGAGTATTTCTGCCTCAGGGGCACTGTCGCTGTGATGGAAATTGCCTCCAACAGAGTTTTAAAATGCCTCCACTTGGACGGTGGCACTTTTCTCTGAGACAGAGGCATTTAAACTCTGATAAAAATACTTTCTATGAAGGATGCATTTCTACTCTGAGCAGAGACATTTTCACCCTGATGAATAAATGTTCCATCAAGGAGGCATTTCTGCCCTGAGCAGGAGCATATTCACTTTGATGAAAACTTTTTTATCAAGGAGGCGTCAAAAATTCATCAAAAAGAAAGTGTTTTTTGCTTGCTCATTCATGCCTTCTGTTCTGTCCTTTGACAGAAAATGTTTTCATCAGAGTAAAAATGCCTCTGCTCAGAATAGAAATACCTCATTGACAGAAAATGTTTTTGTGCCTCTCCTTAGTTCTGTTGTAGAAATGCCTCCATGATCAGTGAAAATGCCTCTGCCTCAGATAAAAGTGTCACTGTTCAAGTGGAGGCATTTTAACTCTGATGGGGTGATTTTGAGTAGATCTGTTTATGCAGGGAGAGGCACTTTGCCTCGGAGGTTTGTTTCCCGCCGACAGAACAATTTGGGTCAGGGATGCCAGAAACTGAAGACGGCAGTGCCCAGGGTGTTGCAGATATTTGCCATGTCTTGGCGTACGCTTTTGACCTTTGTGCACTGACACAAATCTCACTCACGGACTTCACAATCTTTAATGTCCCCACATGAAATGTTCGCTTCTTCATGTAGTGATAGCACAAACACACAGGTTGGTACTCGTATCTCAGGAGAGAGACTGTCCCCCGAGGGCGGGAACCTCCGTATTTATTGACCTCATTCCAATCACGCTATCTAGTGAGCAGTGGTTCTAACATTTGAGGCTGGTGTGTCACACCACACTCCTCCCCCACCAGGGGGCACTGGCCTCTACAGAGAATTTTTAATATTCTGAATAATAATTAATTCGATAGAAAAGAGATAGAAAATAGCACAATATCACTATTTTGCTGGCTTTAGCCTGCATCTCTCCCCCACAGGGGTATCACATGATCATGTGACTTGGGTTTTGCCCTCTCTTTTACAACATGGATCTGATCGAGGTGGAGGCCTTCTCCTTTCTCAGATAAGAAATAACCCAGTGGATTATTGTTGAGTCAAACATACAGAATTGATCACCTTTATCAAGGAGTGTGATTGATCAAGTGATCAATCAATTTAATTACTTGGCTCCAATAGCCAATCAATCATTCAGAATGCTGGTGGTTAGATTAGCGTTCAACGTCTATCTGTCGCAACTATAAGGTGAGTGGTTTTCCACATTTATTACGGTTTCATGTCACCCCACATCACTCTACTCACGTGTCTCGATTCTGCCCCGTTTCCCTCCTCGTGTTCGGGCGACTCCATTGTTGCTGGGTATTCAAGCTGTCTGTTCAGAAATGACTCCAACCGAAATCACCGACAAATTCAGCGAACAAAAGAATAGAGCGTTGCACACCGAAAAGAAACCCTCATGGTTGTAACAAACGCAAATTTTACCTATCGTATTATCGCTCCCTGGCTACAGTTTCAGTCTGCGTACGGTTTTTCAAAGCGCATCTTCCTTTTGCAAGGGCGCGACTGCAATATGCAAATGCTGAGCATTCTCTCGACACAACAGGAAACCAAAGAGCACCCTTTTTAGTTGATTTGACGGATTGGCACTGTTCGGCTTTTCAAGCCGGACAGTGTCAAGCTGGACAAATCACCTTGAGGCATCATAGACAGAAATCCTATGGACAAAGGGTTTGGAATGAAATGAAAGTACAGTTTCTAACTTTTTAGGTCCATTTGTGCTATTGTTGGTCCAAGATGTAGTGCAAAAAAGGGAAAAGACTAAATCAAGTGTAGCTTGTCTAAAAGGGCACAAAACATCAAATTTGGGTTATGTTTTCAGCTGGTTTTTTTCAGAAAATATGAAATTGCTCAAAAAGTACAAATATTTGATTCAAAGGATGTATATTGGTAAATGTAGAGGATTAGTTTGTGCATCTTTTAGAAATATACAATTTGTGATTTTGAAATTTTTGGCATGACTTGCATAAATCCTATTGAAAGCTGTTTCAAAATGAAATTCAGTATAACTTTGACCTTTTTGTTCTGTACTGAGTTGAAGATGATGTACAAAAAAAATAAAGATCTAAGTCAAGTATGCCCAGTTTTCAAGTGCAAAAAGGTCAATTTGGAGTATATTGGTTTCATTTCAGAAAATGTAAACTTGCTCAGAAAGTACAAGTATTTCACAAAAATGTAAACAAGGCAAATGTGGAAGATTGGTTGATACACCTTTTGGGTGCAGTGAGCATTCAATTTCAGTACTTTTTAGAAAGTAATAAATTGAACTTTTTGTACTCATTGGGAATTTTTTTTCAATAGGAAAGTCACAAATATTGAGCAAGTTTTCAGTAAATATTTTTTGGTCACAGTCAATTTTTGGTCACAGTTTTCACATATGTATGACCTTTTTACACCAAATCCGAATTATTTGTTGCTGACAAATGCAAAGCAAGGTCACAGAAGAAAATTGATAATGTCTGGGGCTACATGTTTGTGTGTGTTTATTCCTGGTGGATCAAGTTTTGCTCATATTCATTCAGTCAAATCACATCAAACTCCCTGGAGCTATTTTCGAACAAATCACAAACTTTGTTCAGCATTCAAGTCACAAGGGTATGACCAAACCATACTTTTTCACTCGTTTATTCACCTTTTGAAGTTTCCAAATCATTACACGTATCAAGTATTGCGAAACGATTGCCTTCTCTCGCTTCTCAAGGACCTTCTGTGAACACTTGGGCCGGAGAATTTTCACGGTATTTTTGCTGGGGCGCACCTAGTTTTTGGTCACAACTGCAAAGTTGTTTTTCTTTCAGTAAAAGTCGCTGTGGCAGAAGGTAGGAACATCGTCGAAATTGAGGCCAAAACTAGACCCGCAGGATTGAACAAATTTCCAGACCCGAAAAAAATCAGCAGTTCTCACAAAATCAATGGACGTTACCTGTCACACTGGAAAGCTTTAGAGGCACACCACTCACTATTTTGATTTTTTCGCACTCCTTCTGTGGAGAATTTTCAAGACGTGTTTTCTCCTGAAGAAGGTGACAAGTAAAACGAAGAAGTTTATCACGTAAGTTGACACGCAGACGACGCAGAAATCTTCGAGCACGAAGTACAAAATAAAAGCAAGGTAGACGCAGCCCAACATGGCGACCACAGAAAGGGCCAGTGCAATCGACGTCACAACTGCAGTGTTCTGGACACCTGAAAGAGCGAGGCATTCGTTGTACCACAAGCTGTATGGGAAGCAGAAGGAAAACAAGGGGTATGTGTTGGCACAGTGTGGATCTACTCACACAAGGCAAGCTGCAGCAGATAAAACACAACACCAAAGACGGAGTTGGGTTGATTCAAGACGTGGTCCCTTCCTGTGACGAACTCGAGGAGGCCGAATCCTCGTCCATACCTGCAGGTTACAAATTTGAAAAGCAATTCAGGTCGGCGACGAGCAAAATCACGTCCGAAGATGTTCTCTCCGCAATCAGATGAGTTCAACAACCTTGAATTGATACGGGCTTCACTTGATTCTGCCTTGGGAAAGTGCGACACAGTAGATGGTTTGCTATGGCACCTAATCCAGAGAAGGAGGAAGGAACGAGACAACTTACCGAGACGTAAAAACCTTTGAGCAACTGATTCTTTCGCTGATATCACAAGCTGCTTGATATGTAGAGTCGTTCTCTTTTGACGTCTCAACATGGTATGCGTACAACGAGGCAAGCAGACCTAAAATACACAAAATAAATGTGAGAAGAGCGTACGCTCGATTTCCCATGTTTGCATCAGCGCGCTTGCGTGTTTACGCTGACTGAAAAACAAGGTAAACATTTTTTTCCACTGGTTTTGTTCAACCAGCCGAAGCACACAAAATATGTTTGTGTTCCCAAACGTCTTTTTGTACACTTAAACAAATACAATACATTGAAACAAATGCATATTATGTGCACAGCCATTTTTACGAAAAACAAAGCAATTTGTATACATTAGTGTTTTCGAACTATCCCAGATTTAAATTCGCGATCACGTTGGACAGACAGCAAGAAAGGCATGGATGGGTTGGAGCTTTTCCGAAAACTTGGCTTCGGAGCTAAATTGGACTTTACAAGGTTCCACAAAGATGCGGAAAAATTGAAGGTAACACGTCTTTTATGGCTGTGGCCAGAGTGTTGACCCTGTATCAGTTTTTGCATCGTGCGCAAGTCATTTGACGTGCGAACTTCTATTATCGCTCACCCAACAATTTACGAAGAATAGGTCTGTAGCTGTGATAAGCTGTTGTCATTTGATCGTGATCCGCTCGAGGGTATCTTAGATTGTAGCATAGTCCGCCGAGTGTGGATTTGTATATCCGTTGACAAAACTTTACGTACGACAAGTTGATTCAGATGTTTTGTTCGTCAGATAAAGAATGTGAAGGAAACTCCACTTGAAAAAGGTGAAGTAACGAAGTGCCAAAATCTCGAAACATCACACAGGCAACAAAAGCGAAAGGGAGTCGAACTCGAAGGAAACGCCAAGCGAATCAAAATTGGTGAGTGATGTGAACAGAAACGTGAAATTGTGTGGTTGTGTCTGTTCGTGTGCGAGAATTCTGAGAACTGCAGAATTTGGTCAAATGGGACTGCGTGTGAAAAGTGAGGAATGCGAAAAAAAAAAAAAAAAAATCTGTCAAAGTTCTGTTTATTGTAACCGCCCCACCTTTGTACCAGTGAACGAAGATGACGACAACGCAGGAAGCGAGGCAAGCCACGAAAGCGATGAAGACGCGGATTTTCATGTTCTCGGTGTGTGGAGGAAGTGTCTCGCTTGAAGCATTTGACGGCCAAACCTCGGCTTTTCGTTTTCGAAAGACCAAAGTGTGCTTGCATTTGCTCAACTGCAAATTGCTTTTATTTTGACAGGAAATATGAAAGCAAGGAGTGGTAAAGATGTGAAGCTCGCAAGACAGAAACGAAAAAAGAAAAGCAAAGTGAAACGAGCCACCCTTCATCAAGAAAAGGTGGGTGTGCAAATTACGACACCTTCGGTGAACAAACCTAATGTCCAAGAAAATTGTGCTTGCCAGATTTGCACATTTACATCACGTTGAACGTTGCAGATCAGCCACCTTCGCCACAAGCATCACATCCACGTGCATGGGTCGGATGTGCCGGCACCGGTGACGACATTTGAACAACTGCACACAGACTACAACTTGCATCAACAGATCGTAAAGAACCTGCAGCAAGCTGGATTCAATGAACCCACTCCAATTCAGATGCAGGCTGTGCCTGTGATGCTGCAGGTGAGCGGATCGGTCGGCGTCAAAATGCGTCTCTTTGGTGTCTTTTTTTCCAGCAGAAAGTGATTGTGTTCTTGTGATGTACTTTGATGACAAACATCTTTTGACGTGTGTGTTTGCAGAAACGTGAGATACTCGCGTGCGCTCCGACCGGTTCTGGCAAAACAGCAGCGTTCATCTTGCCTGTGCTGCATCATCTCAAAGAGCCTCGGAAGCAGGGCTTCCGCGCGGTGATTCTGTCACCCACGCGAGAACTTGCAACTCAGGTGAGTGTTGGAGCGAAAGGAAATCTGCACGCACAGATTTTTTTTTTTTTTTTTCAAAGCAAGCCAAATGCGTCATCACCCTCACACACAGGAAAGTATTCGCAGGAATGCAGAAGTCCAGGATGTCTTGGGTGTGTTTCATCAAAACTTTTGACTGTGGATGTCCCTCTCCGAACTGCAGAATGACTGACCAGTGCGCTTTCTGTGTAGGAAGTCTCAAACTGTGAGCCAGTTTTCTTCCTTTTGCATTCCAGACGTACCGTGAATTCAATCGATTATCCGAAAACCGAGGCTTCAGAATATTTCTCATCGAGCAGTCCGGGTCAGCTGTGAAGAAATTTGGACCCAAATCTTCCCTGAAATTCGGTAAGCATAACCACGGTGATTGAGTCTCCGGCTTTGTACGTTCCTGTTCATGGCCAGTTGAACTGAGAAACGGACGTGGAACGTGTACGTCCGGTGCTTTTGTGTCTGGCAAGACGTTCAACACACCTAATCTATAAATTTTCTCTGCAGACATTCTTGTGACAACACCGAATCGACTGATTCACCTTTTGAAGCAAGATCCGCCCAGTGTGAATTTATCCAGGTGAGCTGAAGGGCAAAGAAAATACAATGCTTTCTCCTTTACTTGATCAACTTTGTAAACTCGAGTGTTTATATTTTCAGTGTGGAATGGTTGATTGTTGACGAATCTGACAAACTGTTCGAGGAAGGAAAGACAGGATTCAGAGATCAGGTTGGTGTACGAGCCCAACATCGCTCGAAGAATTTGCGCACAGGTTGAAAGATTCTTCAAATTGCGTCTGTTATCGATCATAAATGTTCTTTTAGCTGGCAGCTATTTACCAAGCGTGTGACTCCCCAAACATTCGACGGGCAATGTTCAGTGCGACCTTTTCTTACGAAGTGGAGGAATGGTGCAAAATGAATTTGGACAACGTTGTACAAGTTTACGTTGGAGCAAGGTACGTCAGAAAAATATGTTTTCCGTTCTACTAGAGTCCTCCGCGTGCTTGCAGGTTGAACATGTGCAAGTTTTTTGACAGGAATGCCGCAACGGAAACAATTGAGCAAGAACTATTGTACGTTGGAAACGAATATGGAAAGTTGGTTGCTTTTCGAGATATCATTCGAAAGGTTGGTGCTGCAGTTTGCTGAAGACAAAAAGCACAATTTTCAACTCAAAGTTGTTCAATTTATTTCGTTCAATTGTTTCTTTCCAGGGGCTCCAACCACCAATGTTAATTTTTGTTCAGTCAAAGGAAAGAGCGAAAGAGTTGTTTCACGAGCTAATTTACGACGGAATCAACGTTGACGTCATCCATGCAGACAGAACCCAAACTCAGGTGCTTCGTTGCTCATCATCACTTGAGAAACATTGGGTGGAAAGACTCACCCTTCCGACACTTATGGCAGTCACAGATCTTGTTGGTGACTTGTGAGGAATATTGGGAGACATTGGTTTGTGTTTTCTTGCAGAGGGACAACGTGGTGAAAGGCTTTCGGTCAGGTAAGATTTGGGTGCTCGTCTGCACGGAGCTCATGGGTCGCGGAATCGACTTCAAGGGAGTCAACATCGTCGTCAACTTCGACTTCCCAACAAGTGCCATCAGTTACATTCATCGAATAGGTAAGAGGTGAAATCGTTACTCGGTTGCTTCGCACGAACATATCGCAGGCGAATCACTTCTTGTCGTTATGCAACATTGAAAAGCAATTTTCTTGTCAATTTTCAGGAAGAACGGGTCGCGCGGGCCGGAGCGGCCGAGCCGTCACCCTCTTCACCGAGGACGACGCGAAAAACCTCAGGAGGTGAACACGTGCTGCCATTCTGCGCGTCCTGTGCTCACTTTAGTTACCAGCCATTTGCTTGATGTCCAGTTATGCGCAACTGCAAAATGTGCCCCAAAATTTCAGCATCGCCAACGTGATGAAGGGAGCCGGATGTCCGGTGCCTGACTACATGCTGCAGATCAGCAAGCCCAGGAGGTGAGGCTGCGCCGAGTGTTGATGTTCACATCTAACAGTGTGGACAGCAACGGGAAACTCGAACATAAGTCGCAGAACTATCACATGACCGCAGTTGCTCGCATCCAAGTGTCTTGGCAGGTAATATCAGAGACGCTTGTCTCAACTTCCAGAGTGAATGTTTTTCTGCAGAAAGGTCCTGAAAAAGCTGGCCAGAACTGTTCCCAGTCGACAAACCATCAGGACGGTTCCCAAGTTCGAAATTCAGAAGGCAAAGGACAGAAGGTAAAATCCGTTCCTGCCAATGTTGTGTCTTGCACTCTGTGTGTGCGAACAACGCACCGAAAAAAAAATTGGCAACATTTGAAGAGCTGGCCCACACCTTTGTCTCTCTGTTGTTTTGCAGGAAGAAATTGAGAAAGCAGAGAAACTCGCAGTCAGAAGAGAACCAGTCCAACCTGCGGCGAAGCACAGAGAAGAAAGCTCTAGAAGATCCTTCTCCAAACCACCAAGATTCGAACTTTTTCTCGAAACCACGCACGAAATCTGATCAGACACTCAAGGCACAGTCGCGAACAAAAACAGAAACGAACAAAAGTTCATCGCTGACGAATTCTTCGTAAACTGTAAGTTGATGTTTGATGATCACAGAATATAGAATATGATGATCCACAACACGAGTAGTGTCTTCACTTCAGCCAATATGGCTGCGCAGCAACAAGCAAGGTGTGGGTCGATTTGTTCGTGCGCAATTGTCTACGAGTTTCACCTTGGTTGTGATGAAAACGTGTAGCATCTCTCGTGCAGACCTTTTACGTATACGTATGTGGTCTGGTCTGTCCCAAATGCTCACACTGCGGTCCCCCCTGATCGGATGTTAGACGCGGAGACGGCCGCGGTTTTTGCGGCCTCCTCGTTGCTGCGAGACGTCCTGGCGCGCAGACTGTAGTGCGACGACGGACCCATGGGCGGCATCAGGTGTTGACTGTACGTCTTCTTCGGAATAACTTTCTTGCCGTCGGAACCCGTCAGGTGGTAGATAGGGAACCACAAAACATGCGCCAAGTATCTGAAATTTTTGATGTGGGGTGATGTCGGATTGAATTTTGTCTTCTATGTTCGGCTTTGTTTGACGCATTTTCCGACTGTTGAGTGAAGCACGTTTCTGGAACGACTTTTTGTTGGCAGAGGAGGCCCTTTTTGGGGAGGACTTGTCAGGCCAGCCCATCATAAATGTGATATGAAGATAAAAGACACTCACTTGAACAGCTGCAGCGCAAATAGTGCGCTGTCGGTCTCATTGTCAGTGAAGAGATACAGCGCGTAGAACTTGTCCACTTTGATATACCACAGGTAGATATTGAGGGGCAAATTTGCGATGATGTACGCCCACCCTGTGTAGAAGGTAAAACATTTCTTCTTTGTCATCGGTGAGGCGAGTGCGTGGGTGGGGCGGGGATTTCTGATCATGGCTCGTTGGTAATACCTGCGTAGAAGATAGTCCACGTCCAGCCGGTTTCGGTGATGTAGTGCTGGTCTCGCTGCCTCTTGTAGCGCAGCTTGTTCTTCTCGCGGGGAGGCAGCGTCTGGAGCAGGAATTCCTCGTGCGCGAAGTGCTTTTCGATGGCCACGTGCACGGGCAGCATCACCACGCACGGGACCACCATGTGAAACACAGCGTCCATGATCGGTAACACGTTGTGCCAAAAGTTGTCATACCCCGTTCCTTTGTCCGGCACGCAGATCTGAAACAGTCAGGCGGATTTAGATGACTGAGTCGAAAGTCAGAAATGAGAGGGGTGATTGTTCTAGTTTTGCTGGTTCCGAGCAACTTTGCGTACCTGGCGCACGTCACCATTGTACGGCGAGGGGATGTTTTTGGATCTGACGAGGAAGTAGTGGAGGTTGAGAAGATAGGCAACGAGCTCGGCGAGCATGATGGCGCCGATCGCTGTGCGGAGGCTGATGTGTGCGGCGTGGAACCTGCGGAAATACTCACTCGTGGGTTCCAAGACTTCGCCCAACAACAACAATAAAAGTACGAAAAATTGTTTGACGACAAAGCCAGTTGTTGTAATCTTTCAAAGACTTTGATCTTTGAGGTGTGATAATACCGAGGCTGTTCTTTTTGGCACTGTCAGATATTGAGAATTGGGATTTCTTGGGATGCGAGAGTGTAAAAGAACAAACAGCATTGTCGTCTCTCGAAAGGTCTGAGAAACCGAGAGGACAGGAGGCTGTCCTATTCTTGGAGCGAGAATCTCCAATCCCGAGAATTCGCTGTGTTGAACAACAGAACAATTGTTGGCAATGTATGCGAAACAGATTGCCAGCAGATTCGTAGATAAATTCGCGGCCATTTAGGCTGACGGGAGGCACACACGCACCAACGTTGTTGCGCTGTAAAGATGGCATTCCTGTGGAGTTTGGGAACACACTTCCACAGACGCCGTGAAAGGCGGATGCTGAGCGCTCACTTGGGATGATGGATACTGAGGATTCGTTTCACTGTTGCGAACATGAGCATGAAGCTGACAGTCCACTGTAGGGCTGAGGAGATCCAGTAGTACAGGCCACATCCGACATGATGCTCCACCATAATGGGATCTTTCCAGTTGAACGTGGCCACGTATGCCAATTCACGAATGGAGCTCAGCCAAACGTACAGCAAGGCACTGACGAATTTGACAAGGAGAAGTGCCTGAAAGTTCAAGTAACAACGTCAACAGACAATTGATCACAGCGCCATCAATCCGTTACCGCAGGGATGAACTGCAAAGCGACCGCGCCGATCTTGCTTTTGCCATGAATTGAAATTACTGTCTGCCGTGTTTCTCTCACCTTCAAGGAATCGTTGGCTGTGAGCAAGGAGCCAAACAGCAGTTTGTAGAAAACGGCGAGAATCTGAACCGTACCCAGCACCAGAACGAACACCAAAAAGACCAAGTAGAAGGTCACGACGCTGTAAATCTCTTTTGGCATGAATTCCATCCTGACTGACAGTGGGGTCCGCCTGGAATGGAGAAGTGTGAGTCACCACGGGAGACGGACGAATGGTGTGGGGGTGATTTGTCTACTTGATCTTGATCAGACCCCTGCGGCCTGTCCAGAATCACAATGCGTGCCCGGGCCAGCATGTTGAACGAACACAAACAGAAAGTCTATCAATTCTGGACTCCAGTCTCGTCAGCTCTGGTCTGGAGTCGGCAACCAAGTCAGATCCAGATCTAGAGTCTAGACTGTAGAATCTCGATCTGGACTCTAGATTCTGTCTGTGCCCTCAAAAGACGATCCAAGCAGAGTTTTGTTGTTCAAAACAGACGCATGGACGTTGAAGGAATGAAATGGTTTCCCATGTGGCCTGGTCGTGCATCGCAAAAGACAAAGTCATGGTTCAGACTCAACTGCTGTCACGGACTAACTTTCCACATTCAATGGTTTTCCCAAAATTGGATTCTCGCGACCACGATGTGGAGTTCATCTGCAGATCTTGAGTCTTGCCCAAAAGTCGAAAGAGCTCAGCAATAGACTTGCACGACTCCAATTCTGCACGAAAAGAGGCCGAATTGGCGTCGTCTAGATCTAGCCTCCAGTAAACAGAACCAGAAAAGGCAGAAAATTGGATCTCAAAACACACGCAGAGATTTTCTGGTGTGAGCACCTTGCGCAGTTTCGCTGCGTCTTCGATCGCGCTGTGACGTCACTGTTTCTTGGTGCCGGGATACGATTGTGACGTTGACACCATGACACCACCGAGACTGTGGCGCGCTCTCACGACCTCTCGCTCGAATTGCGCGTGGAGCGAGGAGGAAGCACGTTGGTTCTGTCTTTGGTGCCGTTCTTTTTGAACGGATCGCTCCATTTCTCATTGGGCCCATTGTAAATCTGAGCACTCCAAGTCATTCGGAGCATGAAAAAGAACGGCCCCTTTGATCCATCTAGGGTGTCAAACTGGAAGGGCGATTTCCAACTGTTGGAAGCTTGCGCCTGGTGCCACAAAATTGCTTTGGAGATTTTGCGTGGAACTCAGGACGTCTGCGAGGTCGGATTTCTAGATGGTGTCGGGGTCACAGAAATTGCCCGCACATGTTGGAGAACCTTGATCTGCCCAGCTGACCAAGGGAGTTTGTTCCCAGAACAGTTTGGCTCAAGTGATTTTTGGACTGGTTCCACAGGAATTACGCGTTTTCTTCAAACACTTGCTCACGTGAAGATATCAAAACTTCCAGAAACAATTGGGTTATTTATGTAGACCCATCAGGTTTGCACAGTGCAAGCCAAATTTGGTGCTTTATTTTGTATTTTTTGGCAAATTCACAAAAATGGCAACATCTCGAAAACTAAGCCTCTCAGAGCGATTCTGAGACCAGATTTGCAGAGAACTTGACTCTTGAGGCTTCTTTTGATGTATCTTTCACCTGGTAGTGAAAAAAGTTTTTTAATTTTTTGCACACACCCATAGGGTTGGCTTGCTGATTGTGCAACTTTTCATGCACATTTTTTTTGGGCAATATCTCAAAAACTAAGCCTCACAGAGTGATACTGAGGGCAGATTTTGAAAGGCTACTTTTGATACATTCTTCAAAATGCAAAAACAAACAAAAGTTGTTTTTGCATGATATTATGTTCACACCTGTAGGGTTTGCTTGGTGAGAGTACATATTGCCATGTATGATTTCCAAAAGGGTCATATCTCAAAAAAATATGCTTCACAGAGCAATTCTGAGGCCAGATTTGCAAATAACTTGACTGGGGAGGCTACTTTGGATGTATCTTTCATATTGCCAAAAAATCATATGATATTATACATGTGTAACCCACATGGTTTGCATGGTGAGAGTACTTTATTTGCTGTGTGCAATTTTGGCTATATCATGAAAAGTAAGCCTTGCAGTGCAATTGAAAGGCCAGATTTGGAAAGAATGTCACCTCAGGTGTGGACTTAGGTGTGGACTCAGAAAAATGTAGCCAGTGGGACCCCCCACATACACAAGAATGGACTCAGGCTCAGTTTGCTCCTGGCATTGGAAGAGAGAACATCTCAGCTCAGACAGCATGTGTCAACAGTGCCAAGTGTTCTTGTTACTTGATTGCTTTCATAATAAGCAGAGGAATGGTTTGACCAAGGGTTTGAATCAATTTGTTATTGGTTCGAAATGAACATTCCAGGTGTGTTCTAGTTTTGGCTGTGTAAAACTGTCAGTTTGGACCAGGTGGTAAACTTGTTCCTCAATTGCTTTCAGCAGAGGAATAGTCTAACCAGGGGTTTGAATAAAGTGATAGTGGTGCCAAATTAACATTCCAGGTGTATTTTGGTGTTGGTTGTGTAAAACGTATCAGTTTGGACCTGTTGTTGATGAATGTTGTGCAGTTGCTTTTGAAATGAACAGGGGAATAGTTCAGCTAAAGGTCAAAATCAAGTGGTGTTGGTGTCAAGTGAACATTACAGATGTGTTTTTGTCTTTGGTTGTGTGAAACTGTCAGTTGTTTCCCATATAAATATCCTTTGTTTGTTTGTGTTTTTCTTGTTGTTGTTGTTTTTGTTGTTTGTTTTTTTTGGTGGACGAGAGAATTGTTGCAACGAATTACAAAAAACATTCTCCAAAACAAACAAACAAAATGTCCCTGTGTCTGAAGGAGAAAGCTTCAGACCGACGGAATTTCACGAGCTCTAGACAAATCATTTCGTACAGATTCAAGTTGATTTTGTCAGCTCCCAGACAAATGAAAGTTGATGCGAGAAGTTACAGGCTCGCGGATTTCTGTGTGCCGGCTCTTTTCTTTGATGTGACAGAAAAGCCAATACTGTATGTTTCACAAAGGAAACTTGAGCTACGTCTAGAATGGAGTTATTCTTCTCCGCGTTTGAATGGATCAATTTGCCAAAAATTGCACTTTTTTGCGTTCATCAAACCGACAGAATGTGTCAATGGAAGGACAAACCCTCTCACCACATCAATGAACGTGGTGCGATGCAATTTGTTTTCGACTGCAAAGAGCCTTGAGAACATTCAGGCAGCCGATCATTAGAAACGACAACAAGTGCTCCTCTCATTTGGGACCCCTCCCACGGCAATTCATCCCGATTTGTCCAACGCTTGCGTTTTATTCTGAACAAATGCAACTTTCAAAAATATGGAATTTTGTTGTCTTGTTTCTTGTGGCAAGAGGTATTTTTTGCCAAACTACCCTCCCCCGCAAAAAAATAATATAAAAAGAGTTGTCTTGTTTGAATTTTCTTTGTGCTTGTTTTCATCTTTTGTGAATTTTTTTTTCACAAAACCCTGGGGTTTTGTTTGTCCTGTTATTACACACGCCGTCCTGAGGGAGCGGCGTGTGTTATGCAACGGTGATAGGTGGGACCACCCCCACCCCCCACCCCCGGATAAAATTTTCTGTCTTGAGGGACCGCCCGCCGTGGTTCGGAGTTAAATAAATTTTTTTTCTTTGCCCCTTCGCGGGGGTGGGGTATTTGTTGGGTGTGCGGAAGTGCTGACGTCTGAACTCGAGTGAGCGTGTTCGG
>JAAUXT010019385.1_pt1 | contig 22447 bp, 22 predicted proteins | sample 7278171 | NCBI WGS metagenome assembly JAAUXT01 (sample SAMN14350112, study PRJNA611818) | marine sediment metagenome | isolation source: surface marine sediment (1.8m) | place: French Polynesia: Moorea | collected 2018-08 | reverse complement strand
CTTCAGCGGAGCTGTGCAAAGCTGAAGCTGTGCACTGAACTCGCAACTCGCACTGCCTATTTAAAGCCGCACCCACAACACCCTGCATCTGTCAAGAGCAACAGCTTGAGACAGGAGTGAGCCAATAAACGTTTGAAGCGTACGCTTGAGTTTGACTCCACTGCGGCAGTCCGGCCGAGCCGAGACTGCTTCGTACCGCAGTGCCGCACATGGCGGCAGTTGTGTGGACGGGAACCACCGGGACCCGACCCGCACACAACAAGATTGATTCAGTGTCTCTGTGTTCTTCCCCGACGGCCAGGCTTCTCCCAGCGCTCTCCGCGCTCCGGAGTTGCCGACGCTTCAGAGAATGATTGGGTGTGATAAGTAATATTGATATCAAAATCAATATTTGAGTCTCTATCGCGAGGCGCATTTGAAAAAATCAATCTGGAGCTAATGGCGGTTCGGGGTACTCGCGCGGAAGGTCGTTCTTTTTCTCAGCGAGTGAGCGGCTTGAGGAGACGGACCGCGTCGTGACGGAGAGTCGGCGGAGCACGAGGCGGTCCCGGGCGATAATTGCGCGTCACTCGTTCTGACGCTGCTCAAGATTCAGCGCCTCTATTGTGGTCACCCTTTGGTGTCGGTGTCCGCACACTCCAGATCTGCTTGGTTCGTCAAGGAGATGGTTCCGTTCCTCTCGCCCGCAGACAGAACTTGATCAGCACACTTCTCGAGTCCACCGAACTTGATGGTCTCTCTGGCGTCAGTCGCGGGAGATATCCGACGATCTTCCCGCCCACAGTGACGCTTCCGCGAATTTTCGGCTCGTTAACACTTCCGCGTTCAGGTGCAGAAAGTGGAACTGTTTTCCAAGGGAGTGCAACAAGCTCTGAGTGCAGGCAGGCTCTATCCTCGGACAGAAACGAACGGTTCGTTGTTGCCTGTCAGTTCTGAACACCTGTCTTCAACGTTTTGGCGCGAGTTTTCTGCCAATGAAGCAAAACGCAACACACGTAGCATGACGTCCCATGACGTTGCGGTCCCAAGTTTACTGCGCAGACTGATGAGGGAGTGGCTAACCTGGCGTCGGGCTCGCCAGACAGACGAGGCAAGACCCGTCACCTCCGATTGACGTGCTTCTCGCTGAATTGGGTTTGTTTGGGCTGCAGACTCGCGGCTTTGTTTGGAGGAACTCGTCGTGTAGCGGGTACAGTGCGTCTTGTGTGCGCGGCTCTCCTCGCGAGACCTCGATCCACGCTCGTCCTGTCGATGTTCACTCGCCGCGTGGTGGCCCGGGCTCGCGTTTATCTTGACACCGTCTAAATTTCGCCTGTCAAGATTGATCGCTGTTTTTGCTCCCGTCGGCAGTCGAGGAGCCTCCCGCAGGACTGACGGGCGGCCACGGCTCGTGATGGTGGGTGTCAGATTCTCCTGGAAGATCGGGAACGGAGTCGCCGCTCGCGGAGCGCCCCGAGCAGACCGGACACTCGCGTGAGGAAGGAGCGGGCGACAGAGCTGTATCTCTGTGAGCAGGTTTAGCACGTCAGATCGATGACTTGACACAACAAGTGACGACCTCTGCTTGTGATACGGCCTTTGCGTTTCACCGGTGTTCATGGTGCGGGGCCAAACGAGGGCACATCGCCCTTTCCGTCAAGTTTTGGTGCGAAACCTGCTGCGTGTTGCGTGACGCGGCGTCGCGGGTCACGTTGAAACGTCGGGTGAGCTGTGAGGCAACGACGCCGTCTGCGGTGTCCAGGTGAAGAGGAACGCCTTCGCTAAGGGATGATCGCGCGTCTTCAATACGCAGTGTCCTTGTTTCGGATGCCGTTCGCAAACAAACCGTGAAAGTCGTTCGGAATTGAAGACTGGCCCCGCGCAGTGCCCGAGTGTCTGCTGAGATAAGGCCATTTGTGTCCGGAGACAGTAAAACAACATTTTGATTCGTTCGTGACGTGGGTCAAGTCAATCCATATGGACATCCTGAGTCAGTTTTGGCCTTGTCTTCTCTCAGTTGTGAGGCCAGCTGCTGTCGAAAGCGGCAACGATACTGACCGATCAGGATCAGATCACAGCCTTTATGTTTGTCCCATTGTGGGGTCGTGTGTTTGTGGGTTTGGAGCGGAGGGCTTCAGAGGCAGATGTTGGGGATCAGGCGCAGACCCGACTGCAGAGCGGATCGATACCGGTTCACCATGGACAGGACCCGTACGTCTGTGGATTCAGCCAACAATCCCCACCTGTGAAATCGAGTGGCTGGTTTCTTCATCTGAGGCGCGTATGTGTGTGTGTGTGTGTGTGTGTGTGTGTGTGTGTGGGTGTGTGTGTGTGCTCGTGTTTCTACACTGCGTGCATGTGTGTATACATGTGTGTGTGTGTAATTTCACTTGCCAAAAAAGAATCACGCAATATGACGGTGGATCCCAAGGTTTGGTGTGGCAAGAGCTGAACTTTCAGACAAACCGTGAAACGTGACACTTTTCTTTGCTGCACAAGACAGGTGGCGATGAGCTTTGCTGCTTGTAACTCGTGGAACAAATACAAAGGTGGGGTCATCCCTTCTGGACCGAGCCGCGCTGTCGGTTTGAGCGCTGCCGCCCCGTCCTGCGCTCAGACCGCGGCCCCACGTCCGGGCCCCTCCGCTCGGACAAAGCCCAATCAATGGTGCAGCTTCCCCGGGCAGAATCGCGGCTTTCATGCTTGATTTACGCCTCCGCGATGGAACGGCTGGAGACCCGAGGGCGCCGCCGATGCAGCGCGCTCTTCCTGGAATTGCTCGGATCGCTCTTCGTTTCACGAGACGTCACGCAAGGTGGGTCCAGCCCCCCCCCCCCTCCCACCCTCCAAACAGGCCTCTTGCGGGACTGTCGTTCTGCCCCCATTGGAGAAAAGTTTTGTCGCACTGAGGCGTGCGACCCTCGCATTGATTTGACTATGGACGCGAAATCCTGATGGGAGGTTTCGTCGAATTGTCCTTGCGTGTTCGCTGTGTCGTATTAGAGTGGGCGATGTCACACGGTTTGCGGAAACACAATCTCGAAATTCCCCCATCTCATCCGAAATTTGTGACTTGAGGCCACGCGAAACCGGGGTGGCGCTCGTTTCTGGACGACCCGATCTGGAGAGACGAAGCTGTGGGAGCGAACCGGACGCGACAGTTCCCGCCGAAACCATGTATTCATTTCCTGACGATGTTTTGATGATCTTGACCCTGCTGCACTCGTCCTGAACACCCGATTCACTGAAACAGCTGCTGGTTTATGTGCAGTGTGTGACTGGAAAGGGAACGCGGGTGAGGCTGATGTCGGAAAACGCGGGAGAACGCGCTCGGATGAACCCGCGGATCAATCAGCCGCGCCCGCCACGAGTTGTGCGGAGCTCATTACGAGCAGATCAGGTGTCGCCGAGGCTCCGCTGTGCGAGTTGACGCCGCCGCTGTCTTTTCTGCACCGAGGGGCGACGCGGCTGCGGCGGCTGATCCGCGCTCTGCACCGCGACGACTCGGGCGAACTCGCGTCCCCATCCACCCCCCGCCTCTCCTGCGTGATTTGTGCAGACTCATATCCTCTGATCCCTGATGGTCCAGCACGACTTGAGCAACACTGTTCTCTTCGACTCCCTGATCCTGTGCTGTGACTCCGACGAATCGGCGGCCTCGGCGTCCTGACCCTGCAGCACGATTCTGTTGACCCACATCGGTGCAGCGCACGTGTGGGGGTGGGTGTCAGGAGTTGAGAAGCGACCGCAAGAGAGCACAAAGTTGTTCTGCCCCGTGGAGGAGCGCCTTTGTCTGTGGAAAGAATCCGGGGTCACAGTGCTTCGGGATCACAACTCGTCTTGGGGGGGGGGGAGTTTTGGATTGGGGGGAGTTTTGGGGTTGAGGGACAAACCCAGAACAGAAGCTGGGGATTTCGGGGCGGATCTGGGATTTGAGTAAGGGCGACCCCAGAGTGAGGTCTGGAAGAAAGAAATTTGCACTGGGCAGTGAAAAAGCCAGGAGACAAGTCACCTTAGAAGAGGGCCCTGGATCCGATCCCAGAGCCCCAGATCCCCTGGCTCCGCCGGTGGAGCAAAAGACTCGGCGGACTCCAACTCAGATAACTCGCTCCATCCCGACGCTGTTCTCTCAGCCAGAAAATGCTTCTTCTCAGAAATGATCAAAATAGCCCTTTCCTCCTGAACCTTTCTGCGCCTTATTCGGAGGTTTCTTTGCTACTTCGCTTCATTTACCGAACGGACGCCGCGTTATGAAATAGAGTATGTGTGTGGAGTCCTATGAATGGGAAATTGGCTTCAGAATTCCGCGCTGCCTGGCTGGGCGCATAACACGTAAATAGATCAGTGGTTCCCGCATTGAAACACGAGATTCCGCAGCTCTGTCCCGATGTTGTAAATGCAGGTGAAATTGTAAGTTTTGGGCCCTTTGACATCATCCTTACCTTTCTTGGAACATCAGGCGATGGAGGTTGGTCTGACATTCAGAGTCGATCTACCTCGTGAAGAAGACTGGAGGAAGAGGAGATCAGGGGGGAACCCGTTGGGGGGACGGGTTGGTCCGAGCGACTCCACTGTTGCCGTCGCTGTTAGTGGAAACGTTTCATTCGCGCGCAGGTCACACAGCGTCTCTGGTGCGGACTTGACCTCTGGTGATCTTGCATGCAGCAAGGCTGTCAGAGTCGCGCTTTTGTGAGTGTGTGTTTGTGCACGTCGCGCCGTGAGTCCGCCACTGCCTCCCAGGACTCGATTCTCACCGAGACAGAACGCGACGACGCCGAGATGAGGAGGCGCCGCCACCTTCGCCGCGTGTTCGGCTGATTGCTCCCAGTCACTCTCACTCACTCGCTAAAATGGGAGGTTCACGAGGCAACGGAACCAACCAATCAATAGGATTCCAGAAATAGCAGCAGGAATCCTCACCGAGAGATACGCGTCGACTCCGTGTCCCTACTGGCGGCAAATCCTGCACCGGGTGGATATATGCGTATCATGGGCGGCAGCCCTGCGTTTTCTGGTGTGGGGCTGGTGGGCGACTGCCCCTGGTTGGGTGTGTGTGCGGGTGCAGACTGCCGTCCAGGGTTGAGGATGACTGGCGTCCGCTGGAAGCGTCGACAGCGCTGACGAGTTGAGCTGTTGAGCGCTGAGGAGGCCCCACTCCGCGCGACCCTCGACAGAGGCAGCCTTTTTGAGAGATTATGGAAGAAACTCTCCAGAATGTGACAGTGCGTGATCCATTCAAACTCACTTGTAGTCTTGCTGCTTGCTGGCACTTTTGGGAGACCAGCAGAGATCTGCCAACGAGATTGCAAATCGGCATGGAGTTCCCCAGGTTCTGCAAAATGTAAGGGAAATCCCCAGCAACAGAACGTTGTCGGCTTGTGCTTCAGCCTTTGTTGCATTCCCTCTGGATTCAGTATCTCGGATTCTCAAGGCGGAAATGAAGGACGAACATCCGGTGCAACGTGAGTATTGCCCCAGTGGTTCGGGCCTGTTGCTGTGGCAACCCGCTCCCCGTGGTTCTCTCGTTCGTGAGCTCGTCATTCGGCAATGCGATACGTGTACAACATGGAGGCAAAGTACACTGCACAAATCGCGTTGCCAAGACGGATCTGAACGTTTCCTTCGGTTTGGATGCGTTCTCCGAGTTTATCTGCTCAGGGAAAACCAATCTCGCCGCTGCGTGGGCTTTGACAACACGGAACTTCTGGCAAGTCCCGGGAGTTCTCCCCAATCCAGGGTCAGACCCCAGCTTGGGCCCTGTAATGAAACAGCCAGAACTCGAAACCAGAAGACCTGAAATGGCCAAACACTCAGTGTTCCAAGGCACTTTCTCTGGGAGTGTCTGGCTATTTCAGATTGGAGTTTGAAAGCCACAATTACTGATGTCTGGTTATTTCAGGTTTAAACACGAAGGGGCCGGGCACCGTGCCTGGAAAACCCGTGTCGTGTGTTTTCACCCCTCGGACCCTGGATCTGCCGCGCGGAGCTCTGTCCGGACCCGCACCGCCGTCGTTCCGACCCCTGTTTGATCGGGCGCTCAATCAGAAAGATAAACACGCTCATTCACTCGGCTCCGCTCCCGTCCGCAGCAGCTGCACTTTGGTATTTACGCTCGTCAGGTTGTTAGTGCGACGCTCCATTCAGAGCGGCGTCCGCATGAATACCCGCGCTTGTCATTCAATTATGAAAACGCGATCAGGTGCTGAGTCACATTCGATGGTTGGAGAGCGTCATGCGGTGCGTTCAAACATCCGCCCTCGCTGCGCAGGGAGTCGCGAGTGCACCGCAGAGACCGTGAAAGGGCTGTTCGTTGACCAGCTGGGGCAGTGTTAACCTGCACAAATTGAATGCCGAGTGATGCAAACGAGGCTGCGTCCCGTTCCGCCGTGGTTGAACCGGAAGTCTGAGAGAGGCCGCAGGAAAGGCTCCGTTCGCGTCCTGCCGACCTGCTCCGTGAAGTCAGTGACCAGAGTCCCACTGTGTCGGGATCACATTCCGAGAGCCCGACGTGACCGAATGACTCCGAGGCCTCAGGCCCCCAGGGTTTGTGATGAGTGTGAGACTGGGAGACCTCAAGTCTCTTGGTTGCAGTGGTGTGTGTCACTCACCAAGAACTCGCTGAAGCCCAGAGACTCAAAGCCTCTTGGTATTGTGGATTCTTGAAACCTCTCAGCACACAGAGCCACCCACACACACACCCTCGAGGAAATCAGTTTCCTCGGCTGGGGGCGCGGCTCCCGGTCACTCACCACGATGCGGCTTGTGCGTCACAACGGAATTCCCCGCAGAACGACCAGCGCTGTGTCTTCCGGTCAGATGTTTCGCGAGAGCTGTTTGACTGCGAGTGGCTTGGTCGTGGAGCGCGATGCTTTGTGCGCTGTGACTGATTCCCTCTGCGGTGGAACACAATTCCGAGTTGCTGCAGATGGCATTGTGGTCTGGAAAAGTCTTCGGAAAGCGTGTCTGAAAGTGGGTCGTCTCAAGGCTCGAGAGCAGAGCTGCGAGATCCAGGCCCAAGCGAGAGAAACGGCGCCCTGCAGACTTTCCGAGGGGAAATTTCAGTTGTTGTTCACAGTGCTCTCAATCTGTGTGTTATGCCTCGTAAACTCGCCGTGGAATACAGGGCCCGGTTCTCAGCCTCTCGAGTCACATCAAAGCGGAGAAGGTTCTCTGTGCGCATCGATCAGGCGCCCGCGGTCAGTCGGACGAGCCTCCTGCATCCACCGCTCGCTCTGCAACGTTTACTTGTGGCAAATTGAATACGGAGGCTTGCAGGGGCCCGAAACGCTTTGTTTCCGCGGGGCCGTGCGCTGCTGCTCCCGGGGACCAGGCGCCCGGCCCGGCCCGGCCCGGCGCGACGGCCCGCAGCGGTCGCGGCCTCGCACAATACAACAGCGCGGGCTCTCGTCACGGCTTCGGTCGTGGGGATAAGGAAGCGGAATCGACAATCGCCGCAGGTGCGAATGAATTGCGTCCTCGTCGTCATTTGTTTCCGCGTCCCTGGACTGGCTGGTGTCCTGGACACCGGAGATTGGTCTGTTATATCCTGGGGCGCCATGCGGAATTGCAAGCGCGGGCAATTGTTTCTGGATCATTGCGGACATAGAGAGACTTGGTGGAGGTTGGACTTTTACTGGTTCTATTTTGCCAGATGCTTTGCGTTGTCTCGTGGTCGATACGTGGAAATTGAGTGTGCAGCAGTCAGCAGGTGCACAAGGTGACGCGTCTCGTGTGAACAGACCATGAAAAGGAAAGTGCTGCACGATGATCAATTTGAGCTGTGACACCGGGCATTGTGCCACCCGCGCCTTCTCCCTGAGCCGCCCGTGCGTTCTCTCCGTTTGGCTTGACTCTGTTTGTTCGCTTCGAAAGGCCTCGCTTATCTACGGAGGCTGCAGCATCCAAATCCGATTTCGTCTGGGTTTACAATCAAACTGAAGCGACCCATCAGTTTGATGGCTGATTGGTTTGTTGTGGAGCTGTGTTTCTCCGGGAGACTTCCATGTGTTACACCATCAGAAGACAGACCCGCCAGATTCATGGGTCTCGACCAGTACAAATTTGATTGCAAGAATTGTTGGGTTCACGAAATCTTTGTGATTGTACGTTCTGGAATTCAGTGTGTGTGTCTCTGTGAGAGAGAGAGAGAGAGAGAGAGTGTGTGTGTGTGTGTGTGTGTGTGAGAGAGAGAGAGAGTAGCGAGAGTGAGTGAGCGAGTGAGTGAGTAAGTGACAGACAGACAGACAGACAGACAGACCAACCGGCCGACCGACCAACCGACCAACCGACCAACCGACTGACCGACCGACCAACCGACCGACCGACCGACCGACCGACCGACCGGGATCCAGACTCCGCAGTTTCCGTCGACTCCGCCGACAGACTCTCACAGACGCTCTTGTTCCACCATCACTGACCCGGGCTGCGTCTGTCTGTGTTGCAGGTGCAGATCCACCCGACGGTGCTGACGCCCAAGACGCCAGAGTGGCACGCCATGCAGAGGAGCAAGCACTGCTCAGACAACTTGAAAATCAAGATCGCCATTCGGATGGACAAGCCTCAGAACATGAAACACGCTGGGTACGTGGTGCTGCTGCACGAAATGTTTTCTTAGTTGTCAAACAGATGAACGAATTTCAGTGTTTTGGGTGAGGTTGAAGCGTTGAGCTACATATGAGTAGTTGATGAAGAGTGAGCAGCACACTCACTCAACCTGATTCAACAACCCAGCAGCCTCTGGGGCACTTGTCCGCCAGATCCGTGGGCATGTTCTTTCGGTAAGTGTTCCGTTGCTGTCACCGCAGGTATTTATATGCAATGGGGAAGAACGTGTGGAAGAAGTGGAAGCGGCGCTACTTCGTGCTGGTGCAGGTGTCACAGTACACGTTCGCCATGTGCAGCTACCGCGAGAAGAAGCCCGACCCGACCGAGATGATGCAGGTGGACGGCTACACCGTCGACTACTGCGAACCCTCGACAGGTGAGCGGGTGGGTGGGTGGGCGGGTGGGTGGGTGGGAGGAGAATGGGAAGCGGGCGGACGGGTGGGTGGGCGAGTGAATCGACTGGCGGACGAGGGCGTGAAGTGGCGGGTGAGCACGGGCACGTCCGTGTCGCTCCGTTTTTCCTCGGGCCAATTGGTTCGTTCCGAGTACGTGTTGAACACAGTGAATGATACGGTGCACAAACCCGACCGGAACCTGTTGAGAATTGTAGTTTATCCCACCACCGGTCCTGACCACTGTCTTTTCTCATCCCTGAGATAATTGTGCCAGTCGTGGCAATGCATTCTGGGCACACTGTCCAGCCTGGCCCTGTGTGAACGACCGTCATTTTTCCCGTCGCAGACTGCGAAGGCGGGCGGTTCTTTTTCAACACGGTGAAAGAGGGCGACAACATCACGTTCGCGACGGACGAGGAGGCGGAGCGCACGCTCTGGATCCAGGCCATCTACCGGGCGACAGGGCAGTCGCACAAGCCGCAGCCGCCCGTCACGCTGCAGCAGCAGCAGCAGCAGAACAAACCCAGCACCAACACACAGCTCTCCAAGATGCAGGGCGGTGAGTCGCGAACCCGGGCGGGCCGGAGGCGGGCGATCAGGGATGGGGGGGGGGGTGATGAAGGAAGAGGGCAGGAAGGGCGAGGAGGAAAGTGGGGCGGGAGGCCGTCTGACCCGGAGCGGTGAGTCGCGTGCCGGTTCGACTGGGCGAACCTGTGTGCTCAGAAAAGCAGGACGCAAATGGTTGTCTCACAGAGCGCGATGAAAGATGTTGCGCGATGTGTTTTCAGACGCAGACCGCGCGCGGAAACACGGCTTGGATGAGTACGTGACGGCAGACCCGTGCAAGTTCAACCACGGAAGCCTCTTCAAGACGCTGCAGACGCTCACACTTGACTACAGGCTGGCCGACGTCTACACCTGCGTGGTACGATCACGTTTCGTAGTCACACAAAGCGACAATGAAGGAGCTGGGCGGCAGTATCAGTAAAACCCACACATCTGGCTCTGGTTTGGTTTGAAAGTTTCCCAGTCACACACCTGTAACTTTCAGGCTGTTCTTGCGTTGAAGGTAGAAATCCGTTTTGGGGCAGCGGAGCTGTTGAAAAATTAACGATGGTTGGTGATTGCTGCGCGCACTGAGAAATGAGTTGACGCGGCGGCGTGTTCCTGCGCGCGCTTCCGCCGCTCTCATCTGCGTGCGCAACTCGTAATTACTCACCTACCCCGCAGCACCCGGGGGGAGGGGTGAACGACCGACGGGGGCCCGTTTCACAGCTGATGCATCTTGCGTCGCGCCACGTGCCGGAGATTGGCGCTGGTGCTGGCATGAATCGTCCAGGGACGTACCCAGAACGCTTGTGAACCAGTGTGGCCTGAAATAGTTTCTCCCGTTTCAGCCCCCCCCCCTTCCCAAGTCAGTATTTCTCATCACCAGAAGTTGTCGAAAAATTTTCTCTGGGCGAGATTCTGGTTTGGTGTTGGGGGGGGGGATCCAAACAACTTTTCTCTTCAAGTTCATATTCTTTTTCTGAAATTTTTACGTGTGGGAAATCTGTTTTCCCCGAAAGTTTCTGGCTGGGACCAAGCACGTAGATAAGTCCATTCGTGGGCTCGGTGTGCTGCTCCCTCCCCAGATCCACAACGGAATCTCTGGTCACAACGAAGCAACGCTGTATGGCGAGAAAAATAGAGTGGATGTTTGGTGACGCGTTGTTGTGCGTGTGTCTGCAGGGTTGGTTCAGTCCGGGGCAGGTGTTCGTGCTGGACGAGTACTGCGCGCGGTACGGGGTGCGCGGCTGCCACCGCCACCTCGCCTACCTCACCGACCTGCTCGAGCGCGCCGAGCAGGGCATCATGATCGACCCCACGCTCATGCACTACAGCTTCGCCTTCTGCGCCTCGCACGTCCACGGGAACAGGTGAGGGAGCGAAGCGGGGCGGGGCCGGGCCGGGCGGGTACCGGGAAGTGACGTGGTTGAGACGAGGACGCTGACCGACGTGGAGAGACGGACACCAAAGGGAGGCTGAGGTGGCCCCTAGAGGAGAGGTGGGAGAAATGGGTGAGAGCAAGGCAAGAGAGTGGGCCGAGGTTGGAAACTGGGAAGAAGGCGGGAGTGGAGAGAGAGTCAAGCCATGGGGTGGGCAGGCGGAGTGTGCGACGTGACATGTAAAGAGAGAGATGGGGGTGCGGCCGGGAAGCAGGAGTGGTGGAGACCGGATGCGGAAACCGTTGATTGGGGCAGGAACATCGAGGAGGTGTTTGGTGTGTTTGGTGGTGGGGGTGGGGTTGACTTGCGCTTCTCGAGAAACGCGTGTGGCAGGACGTGGCATCCGGGTGCCGGGGACGGTTGAAGGGTGAAGGGGGTTGACTCGAAGTACCGGAATGACGTCTGCGGCTGGAGGGATTGGACGTTTTGTGCTTTGCTGTTTGAGTCGTGTGTGTGCCTGGGGAGAGGGATCGACCGGTGCCCCAGACCCGTGGGCGGACGAGTGCAGGGGGAGACTGCACTCGGGCGAGTACAGTGTATCAGACCCCCAGCTTGCGCCGAAGACTGGGGAGTTGGGTGGACGACTGTCGGGACAAGTAAGCCGGAGACACGTGCAGCCGGCTCAGCGGAACAACTCCCTGTGCATGTTGTCTGGTTCTTGAGCGCATGACTCCCACGTTGTGTCCGTTCGTTCTCCGCAGGATATTGTTCTGTCACGTCTATTTCGCTTGACAAATGTCTCCGCGTCTGTGTCGCGTGGTCCTTGTTGAATTTTTCAGCAGCTGACGCAGTGGATGGAGGCAGAACTTCCTTTTCACCAGCCTGACTTTTCACATTTCCATTTGACCTTTTCAGCCACATAAATTCATACTTATCTGCGTTCAACCCGGGGTCCCGCCCGAGCAAACTGAAAAACCACGTGCAGGTCGGGGCGCCGGGAGCGGCGGCCCGGAAGCCCAGGGACCGCAGAACGCCGGACGCGCCGAGAGGCGTGACGCGTGATAACGAGACGACGAGGTGACGCCGTTTTCTCTCATGTCTCAGACACAGCAGAACTCGTCTGCAACATCTTCTTGGAGTGTCTGATCCGCCATCTAGACGTTCCATGTCTGACTACACGCTGTCTTTTCCTGCACAAAAATGGGGACAAAGATTTTGAATTTTCATTCCAGGTCCTTTGTTCAGGTTTCATTCAGACTTTTTCAAGCTGCGTGATGTTGTTTGCTGTCACTTCCGCGTGTGTTTTCGCACCACAGCTGTAGTAGAAATTGACAGCGCCACTTGTCCCTCGCAGCCACGGCAGCCAGCCGCTAATGTTGGCGAGAGGCACCATACATCATGGGTGGGAACAGCGAATAAATATGGATGAGGCGCCGCGGCCGGGTGCAGGCGATACCCACTCGGCGCGCCATGCATCATCCTCCGCCGAGCCGGGACCCGGGACCCGCCTTCGTGTGACACGAGCATCTTCTCAGCGTTTCTCTTTGTTTTCTTTCACTCGTTTGTGTCGAATTTTGTACCTCTGGCGGATCCAAAAGGCTGGGCCTGTTCAAGCCCGAAAAAGTCATCCGTCCCGCAATTTCGTGCAATAATTTTGCTTTTTCCGTCTTGAAGTTCTCGGCGGTGTTGCCCCCACCTCAATGGTCAAAACTTGTAAGGACCCCTGAACGCCAATGCTGGAGCCGCTGGAGCGCACTGCCTTCTTTTTGCAAAGCAAATCTCTTGTTGTTCATGACACGTTCAATTTGTGTTTTGTCATCACAGTGAATTTGTTCTGTAACCTCAGAATTGTGCCAAACAGTCGTTCTGATTCCAAGCATCGTTACATTGTGCTGAAGTGCGTGTGTCTTGATGGAGCAGATGCCATTTTGAAACAAAGCTCTGCTCAGCGTGTTCCTGAGAACAGTTCTTCCGAGTTTGAAGAAACCAAGATCTGACTGGGGTTTGGTTTGGGCGTTTTGCAGACCGGACGGTATTGGAACGGTGACAGCCGAGGAGAAGGAGCGATTCGACGAGATCAAAGAGAGGCTGCGGATTCTGCTGGAAAACCAAATCACGCACTTCCGGTTCGTTGCAAGCGAGAAAGCGCGAGACCTGAGAGGAAAAAATCAGAAATTTGTGTCAGAGAAGTGACTCGTGTGTATTCAGGGAGATTGCGGGAAGGTCAGATTTCACTGGGTGTGTGAGGACTGCTTCCGCACTGCAGGTACTGCTTCCCGTTCGGACGGCCGGAGGGCGCGCTCAAGGCGACGCTGTCCCTGCTCGAGCGGGTGAGTCACCAGCACTGCGCCGCGCGACAAGAGCGCACTTCCCTTCCGCTGTTCCTGAGCAGTCTCTCGAGTGCTTCCCTGTGTGTTCTGCCTTGGTTATGTTCCCGCGACAGCAAGAGATAATGACTCAAGCGAAAGTGAACTCGAATGGGTTTAGGCTGCTGTTTTGCGTGCACGCAAACTGTGTGTGTGTGTGTGTGTGTGTGTGTCTACAACCCGGTTGTGTTTCGGCAGGTGTTGATGAAGGACATCGTGACGCCGGTGCCGCCCGAGGAGGTGCGCTACGTCATCAAGAAGTGTCTCGAGAACGCCGCGCTCGTCAACTACACGCGCATCTCCGAGTTCGCTAAGATCGAAGGTACGGCTTCCTGCGCTGTGCGCCGCCGTCTTCACGTGTCCCTGGGGACCGCCGCACATCTCGGCGCTGCGTGCGAACGCACGTCCGAGCTCCGAGGACTGCGGGGAGGTTCGGACACGCGCACGGACGTGTTGCTCGACATCCGAACAAAGTGACTCAGCAGAACACGGTTGTCGTCTCGCATTCTCTCTGCGACGAAAGAATTCATTTGTGCTGCAGATGTCCGTAACGTTTCTTGCTCTTGTTTCTTCCATCGCGCAGCTCGGGCTGTGAAGCAGCAAGGACAAGGTGAAGTAACTGTCTCACCTCGCAGCGTCACACGTTGTCGTGTGGCGTGCTCAGCACAAGCGTTTCGTTTGACGAGCGTTCTGATTTCAGTTCCTGCTTTTCCTGTATGCTGTGTCCAGTGATCGTATTCCCATGATTTGTTGAAATTTTCGTTCTGTTTGTGCGTTACCATCTGTGATGGTGTAGACAGGGGCCTCACAGAATTTCAAAAATTGCAGCTTTCGTTCCTTGAAACTTTGGAATGCAATGTGGCCACCGATGGTCTTTTTTGGTTTGTGTTCTTGTTTTGTGAGACAATCAGTTTGGTGATTCAGATCGTTAGTTTTGAGAATTTGACAGATCTCTGTGTGCAGATACACAACCGTATCATTTCACTCGAGTCTGATGAGCTGGTAGTTTCCGTCTGTTCAGTGTTCTTGTCTTCTCACTCATGATGAAACGACACAGAGCAGAGGTCCCCAAGAGACACCGTGATGCGAGTGCAGCAAGTGTGTGCAGAAAGACCAATTGAAGTGCAAAATTGGACCTCTGTGTCTGGATCTGCACATTGAAGCTGACGCTGACTGCGTGTCAACACGTCGTTCTCGCTCTGTGTCTTGTGTTTGACATCGGGATGCATTCTTTTCGCAGAGGTGTACCGTGAAGACTTGGACTGCAAGAAGAAGTTGGAGGACCTGATCCACCTGGCGGAGCTGTGCATCGAGGTGCTGCAGCAGAACGAGGAGCACCACGCAGAGGTAACGCGCACGCGCCGCCGCGGCGCAGACGCCCCGCTTCCGCCGCTACTTCCTGTCTGTCCACGTGGCAGCGCAAAATTGCATGTCACCGCTTGTCTCACGGAGTAAGTGGTGAGACTGGGGCATCTGTGCTTTGTGAATCTGCAAACAATTCTGCAGTCCGGTGTGACCAGTGTCGAGAAGGAAACAAATATGCAGCCCGCATCAACACGTAAAGTCACGCACGATTTGTTTTGAACTGGAGGAATGCGAACTGAACTGTTCCTTGTGCTTCTATGGCTGTGTTCGATGTTGACTGGTAGCGATAAACCGTATCTCCTTCCTATTGTGAACACAGTTAAGAACATGGTCAGTATGGTGGATACTTGGTAGGATATTGTACTGTAACTATGGCTTATTGTGACACCACAATTCCGCCTGTTCTGTGATTGATGGACATGAAGATGACCGGGAGGGGTCTGCGGATGTTAAACGAACTCGCCCCAACTCCCAGCACTCGAGAACACACACAGCAATCTTGTGTTGTCCCTCGAAAACGAACTGATCACGGCCCGAGGTCAGGTCTGAGCACAAGCACGAGTTACCGCGCGTCCCTCAAATTTCGGAGCCTTGTGCAAGTGGACACGAAGCGTTGGTGCTGCGTGCGTTCTCGTGAACCCCCGGGAGACCAGATGCACTTGTGGATCCCTGTGCATGTCGAGCGCAAAATGAAGTTGTACACGTTGTTCTTTCTTCCCTTTTGTGTCTCGCTGGATGTAGGCATTTAAATCGGTGAGTGAAGGTCAAACATTTGGTAGTTCTTTTTACTCACGTTTTCTCTCGAGACGTTTTGCTGACGTTCCGTTCATTTTCAACATTGCGGTGTAAAGGAGTCGATCTCTGTCCGGGAGGGTCGTCCGGACCCGGAGCGACCGCAGCCGAGGAGCGCGGCGCCGCTCCAAGCATGACGGCATTTTCTCGTTGTTCACGTCGTTCTGTACAGTTTCACGCAGAGAGGGTCATTTTGCTCGGGGCAAAAACGAAAAATGTCTCGAAATTTAAGATGTGCTCGCAAAGAGGCAGTAAAGCTCTTGTTTCCTTTGTTCGCTCCAGAAGAAGAATCAGTCACAATCCTCCTATCAGTGTCAGGCAAGAACGCAAACTCTCCTCAGACTTACGCAAATCTCGCACCAACGATTTCTGTGAAGCTTTCCTTCGAGGATCCTGTTGAAAACCAAAAACACTGAAATCTGGACTCGGTTGGTTGGTGTCGTGTGGCCTGCACGCAGAACCAACAATTTTCTTTTGGCTGCGACAAAATCAGTTCAGCTTCACAGAAACTACAACATTCTTGCAAACTAGATTTTAAACAACAACGTTTTGTCCATTCGTGCAAGAAGAATTAATTTGCATCATCCATTTAGATTTAAACTTCTTGAATTTTTTAATCTGTTCCCCTGAAGAAGTTCAGCAAGCCTAGGTGTTTGTTAGCGAATGCCTCCCCCACTGTATCTGCGGTGTTTAGGTTCTGCATGAAGTGTTCCTCCCTCTGTCACTGCAGCCCTGTTCATTTCATCCGCACAGACATTCATTTCATTTCCAAAACCCACCGTGAGCAAGTTTCTGACTGATCCCAAATTGTTGCTCCCTTCCCGAGGTGGAGAGAGAGAGAGCTTTGTTCGAGCATCGCGGTCGGTGACTTGTTCTGGGTGTCAGGGTGTTACTCGTACAAGATGCGAGACGCGTGACGACAGCACACACCATCGTGGAGAACATGTTTGTTTCATTTTCATCTGGCTTATTTTGAACTGAGATATTGCTCTTTGCAGTTGCTATTTTCAAGGTGTGTTTGGGGTTTTTGTTTCAGCATTTTCCGGTGTAGCCAAACATTCCGTTGCGTTGCGTCGTATTTGATAGGCCAGACTTTGAGGATGTTTCCATCTTCCATCTCCGCTCTACTAACCTGCGATGTTTTATTGTAGCGAAGCTCAACTGCATGTTGTTTTAGCTCAGGATTTTCGGAATTTCGAATCCGAACTGTCCGAACCAGTTTCCACTGTGAACGATACACGGCTACTGTGTACTGTAGGTTCTGGATTTTGCAGAACGCGAAGCGAAAACAGACCAAAAAAGACGCCAGAAAGTGTCTTTCAACGCCATCAGTACATTTCACAGTGTTCTGGTTGTCAGCGTGATTCTGATCGCTCAGCGCCGGAAAAGGTTGTGATTCTTGGACCGGAAGTACGCCTTGGTTCGCCCCCTGGTGGTGTCGCGGTCACGTGGTGACGTCAGCGTTATTTTGCAGGCGTTCGCTTGGTTCAGCGACCTGCTGGTGGAGCACGCGGAGATGTTCTGGTCGCTGTTCGCTGTCGACATGGACGCCGTGCTGTCGATGCAGCCGCCAGACACGTGGGACTCGTTCCCGCTGTTCCAGCTGCTCAATGACTACCTCCGTACAGACGGTGAGTTGCCGGCGGGTAGGGCGTGGCATGTGAAGGAGGTGGGCCTGAGCTGGGTGAAGCGGTCCAGAGAGGGGAGGCCAAACACGTGGCCTGTTTCCCGCTGTTGCGCCACTCCACTTGTGCATGGTCGTGAAAGATCTTGCATGTTCCCTGTTCATGTGTGAAAGGAACTGTGCACGTTCTGCTCTTGCAGAGAACCTGGCGGGCGGGAAGTTCCACAACCACATACGGGACGTGTTCGCGCCGCAGGTGGTGCGCTACGTGGACCTGATGGAGTCCTCCATCGCGCAGTCCATCCACAAGGGCTTCGAGAAGGAGACGTGGAAGCCTCAGGGGTGAGCAGGGGGTCCGGGGCGTGGTGCAGGTGGGGACGAGGCGTCTAGCGGCGTGAAAAAGAGGAAACCCGGGGATGTGGGGACCCAGTGGAAGAGGAAGAGGGAAATGGTAAGCGTGAGTGAAACACGGGACAACTGTGCAGAGGGAAGCCGTGGGGCTTTGGCTTGGTGTGAGGTTGGGGAATCTGACGAGGATAGGGAGGTGGAGGACAGACGGAACAACTGATCTGGGATTGGAACCGTAGGGGTGAACGAGTGCTGGAGGGTGTGTGATGATGGTGCAAAGCTCAGACTCATCGTAGGCTTTGTTTCCGCAGTAACGGGTGTGCGACGTCGGAAGACATGCTGTGGAAGCTGGACGCGCTGCAGTCGTTCATCCGGGACCTGCACTGGCCGGAGGAGGTGTTCGCCGAACACCTCGACCACCGCCTCAAGCTGATGGCGGCCGACATGATCGAGGCCGCCGCCAAACGGTGAGGAGGCGGCGCCGCCTCGAGGCACCGCGCCGAGTCCAGCATAGCGGGCGCAGGGAGAGGCGCCAAGCTCGAACCGAGAGCTGTCCGACGGCTTCAGTTCAGTTTTGCACCAGCAGTGTTTATTTCTACAAACTGTTGGTGGGAATTTCAGCACCTGGATGCGCCTTCTGGCGTTTCGAATTCACGCTTGCAGATCTGACGCGAGTTTGGCGCGGCGCTTTCCTGCACACGAAGACACGGCGTGTGACTTTTGCGTGGTGTTCCAATGGACATGTGACTCGTGTGTTTGACATGTTTCTATGGAGATGTGACGTGCGCTTCTGACGCTGCAGGACGCTGACGGGCTTCGAGTTCTGGATGAAGAAGGGCGGCAAGTCGACGGACTACTACCTGCCGACCGAGATGCTCGTCATGATCAACGTGGTGCTCGACTATAAGAACCAGGTGCGTGCGTGTGCTTGCTTGTGCGTGTGCGCACGCGTTGTGAAGATGGATTCGGTTGCATTTGAATGAAAAGGCCTTGCGGTGAAGTACGAGTGGAAGCGCTCGGTGTGGCTGGCTGAGCCGACGAGGCAGGTCCTCGCTGACCACTGTTCACGTTGTGTGTTCTCGTCGTGGCACCACCCTTGGAAAGAACGACGCTGCACATCAGTGAACTGCTTTGTCTGTTGCAGGCGCTCAAACTGTGTGCATTAGACCACGGAGTCGACATGGTGAGTGAAATTTTCGTCCCCAAACTCTTGAACGCTGATCGAGAATGTTACGCTTTGTCTTCAACTAAAAAACATTGATCACACGAGAGGTTTTCGTGTTTGCTGACACTCAAGCTGAGAATTTTTGTGTTGAATGTAGGACGAAAGGGTAACTATGGAGACGTTGTGTCGGATCATTCACTCTCGTCAATCGCTTGCGTGTCGCGTTTTGCCATTCATCTGGGTTCTGCACGCTGGTCTGACGGTCTGGGCTTTGGGTTGTCTTTGAGTCGCCCACCAAAGCTGCCGAAACCATCAAACTCTGTCCGCTTGTGGAGGGCCGACAACGTGCCAAAATGAGCAGGCGATTGTGTGGTCTCGGTAGCTTGGGTCGGTTCATCGGACACGGCGTCAGAAGTTTTGCGTTGTCAACCGTGAGAGACAGTCGGACAGACTGGCATGCAGAACGTTTGTATGATGTTGAACCAGGTGTGTTGTCTTGATTCTCATTCGAAAGCTGTGAAATTATGCTTGGCAACAAAAGCAACAACTCACCTTTGGCCAAACTGAAAGGTCGTGGTGTCAAAACAACACATTCGTTCATTTTTCGCTCTCAACGGATTTTTCTTCCGCAAACCATTCAATATCGTCTGGTTCCTGCGTTGTCTTTACAGCATGATAAGGTACCTCGGGGCATAAGTATCTTGTTGTCACCTTTAGAATGCAGAAGTTTCTTGTTGTTGCAAAAATTGTGCAGAAAATTGCCATTTTCCTTGTGTTCATTTTCGTGCACTGTCTTGAGCAGAATAGACAAAATACCCTTTTTGTTCTCAGTCACCAGATTTGTATTTTGTCGATGTTTTTCCTTCCACGTGGGTCTTTTGCTGTGTTTTCTGGCATTCTACGTGATTCTGTCAACTGGTCTTTTGACGGAACAGTCGCTGGTTTGCATAACTTTCACACCGATCAGAAAAAAAAGTCTAACGGGGCGTTCTCTCGCATGTGTGGAAGGACTCGCGAGTGACGCCGAACTCTGTGTTGCAGCACCAGTACCACACGAAGAGCGACGAGTTCCTGGAGAAGGTGCAGAATCAGATGGTTCACTCTCTCAATGACAAGGTAACGCAAACTGCACACACCACCACACAAACACAATGTCCAATGTCAAGGGGTTCTCAGTGAAACAAGCATTTCAGTTTCAAGTCGTAGCGGCCCAGTGCGCGTGTGTCTGCGAAAGGTCGCTGCTCGTGACGCGGTGTGACGCCGGTCTTGACGGGACGCCGTCGTCTCTGTTGCAGCTGCTGACGGTTCTGGAGAACATCCTGAGCAAGTTGGCGCGCTACGACGAGGGCTCCTTCTTCTCGTCCATCCTCTCTCTCACGGTGAGTCTGCGAGCCGCTCCCGACACTCGCATCCGCTTCAGCCACATTTGCAAATTCTATCAATGTTCACTTTTCATATCAATTGCCTTTATGCCATTTTACATCTTCCATGTGTGCAAAGCCTTCGCGTCCATAAAACAATGAATACAGCAGTTGCGTGTACAAATCAACATCCAGCTTTGTGCAATAAGCTTTTTTCATTGCTGTGTTTTTCTCTAGCGAACGCAAAAATTAATGGTAATGGTCTCTGTGTATCCCCAACCACTGCTTCGTGTAGCTGTCCATGATCGGGGAATTGCTAGTGCTGTAGCTGCTCTCTTGTCTTTGAGTTGCGTCAAGTCGTAGGATAAACACGTATCACGTGAAGCAACAGAATTTAGGCCCATAGTCCTGTGGCATAGGTCCTAAGTTCACTGTCGGAAGCCTGACCCCAAAGCACTGCGCTGTGTCGCTTTCTCGTTTTGTTTCCAACGTGTAAATTGTCCCAAAATAGTGAAGCGGCGTGGAAAGTGGTGAGTGTAACAAGTGTCACTGATAACCAAGGCCAGGCAGGCGTAGGCTCAGGTTCAGGTTAGATCTAACTGACGTTTGTGGGCACAAAGTGTGGTGTGAACAGCCGTGGAAACAGCGTTGTGCGGACCGCAGAGCAAACCTGTTGAAAAGGTGGGGCGAGAGCAGCGACCCGAACAGAGACGCAGGCTCAGTCGCGTGTGTCTATGTGCGGGTCCGGTGCCGTTCGTTTCACACTCCGCGCGGAGTGGTCAGACTGCTCCGTGCAACACTGTCTCCACTGTGTCCGGATAACACGGTTTTCACGGCCTCGTGTGTCCTGTAGTGTGTCCGACCTGACTGTGAAAGTGCTCACGACACTCCTGAGTTGATTCCCGACTCTGGCATCACCTTGAGTTCGTCAGGTTTTGTAGTTCTCGTGGCGTCGATTCTCACACTGTGAATTCGTTGTTTCAGCTCCCCTGAACTGTGCACAGACAGCAGACTGTTGCGACGGAGTTTGTGATCACAAACGCTGGCTGTAGTCTTGTGTCCCGAGTCATGATTTCGGACGTGCGAGTCTCTCGCCTGTAAATGTTGCGTCGCGTCATCGACTCTGACGGAGAGAAGTTCGGGGGGTGAAACTGTCGCCGTCGTTGCCGTTGTTTCGATGTGTTCTTGTCGGGTGAGGGAGTGAACCGAGCGAAATTGTAGCGACATTCGCGATCATGTCAAACGCTGGTTTTTTCTGCGTCCTGCGCTGCGTCTTCGGAAAAGTCTACGGTCAGCAACGCAGCGTGTTGTCTCGTGCAACGACGCAGCGCAGGACACGCCCGGTGCGCCCCTGGCCTGCGTGGCGCTGACGCGGTTGCGTGTTGCGGTTGCAGAAGCCGACGGACGAGCTGGGCAAGGCGTACGTGAGCTTCATGCGCGTGTCGCTCGAGCAGCTGCGGCAGCGCGTCGTCGACGAGATCTACGTGCTCACCATCTTCGAGGTGCGTGCGTTTGTGTTTGCGTGTGCGCGCACCGGTCGTGACACACTTTCGTGACAGAAGTGTGTGTGTGTGTGTGTGTGCGTGCGTGCGTGCGTGTGTGTGTGTGTGTGTGCGTTCGTGCACAGATTGTGACAGAAGTGTCTCTGTGCGCGCACTGACAACGAAAGAAGTGATCCGACCGATGTGTGTGTGTGTGTGTGTGTGTGTGTGTGTGTGTGTGTGTGTGTGCGCGCACCAGTCGTAAAAACAGTGTTCATTCATAAATATGTGTCGGGACAGACACGTGCTGTAAACAGGATGTATTTGGACAGTTCTGTTGCACGAGGTGTCTTCCGGTTGTCTTCCTCAGTCGTGGTACTGCGCGCAGATGAAGATGCTGAACGACTGGCTGCAGGACCGGCGCGACCAGTCGCTGCACCCCTACCAACTGACGTGTATCCAGAACATCGTCAAGGTAACGGCCCGTCCCGCAGCGCACAAACGGACGCGGCGCCGCCTCGCATGTTCCGTCGCCGTCGGAGGCGTGGATGGCTGAAAACAGCAAAGCACTTGTGCTGCGACAACGGAAGAATATCTGATCGAAACAAGTTTGTTGACATGAAAAGCGAAGGAAAAAGCAAAATATGATTCAGCAGAAACTTGTTTTTTGTTGATATTTGCCCCAAACCTTTGTCGTCTTTGTCCACATCACACGTCGCAGGTCGTGTCGTCTTTGACATTGTGTGCAGATGTTGTTGTGGTGTTGAATTTTTTTCAGAGCAGTTGGAGCGTCAATTCTTCTATCATCTTTTTGAAATTTGACACCCCACAAGTTCTTTATGCCGTGCAAATGTCTGCTGTGCAACAAGATCGAAGTCCCAACTGTCTTCCAGTCCTTTGTGTGCTGGGTAGAAGCAGCATCCTGTTGTTGATTCCAGAACTATGTTGAAACTATTTTGGTTCTGTGTGTGTGTGTGTGTGTGTGTGTGTGTGTGTGTGTGTGTGTGTGTGTGTGTGTGTGTGTGTGTGTGTGTGTGTG
>JAAUXT010123761.1_pt1 | contig 22451 bp, 32 predicted proteins | sample 7278171 | NCBI WGS metagenome assembly JAAUXT01 (sample SAMN14350112, study PRJNA611818) | marine sediment metagenome | isolation source: surface marine sediment (1.8m) | place: French Polynesia: Moorea | collected 2018-08 | reverse complement strand
CAATTATTCTATATAATTTTGTGACAATTCAAAATTTATACTGTAAGTAAAAACATCAATTTGTAGATTCTTTTGAAAAAAATGTAAATTTTTTGTAAAAATTTTTTTTTTTTTTTTGCAAAAATTTAATATATTTTACTTTATTTGTTTTGGAAAAATGGTATACAAAGCCTACTAAAAAAGACAAAAAATACCTGGAAAAAACTTTGAAAACCTGGAAAAATCATGGAATTTTGTTGGTCAACCGCAGTGGGAACCCTGGTTTCTGCTCTCAACAAGTTTGCAACCATTTATCGTTTTTCCAGAACGGCACCAAAGTGTTCCTGGATCTTTCCTACTCACCCCTGAATCAGTCCATTGTGGCGGCGTCGGCGGACAGACACATACGACTTTACGACCCGAGAATCACAGGTGAGTCCCATTTCCAGACCTTTTGTGTCGACTGCCGCGTGCAAGATCACCTCAAACACCGTTTACTTTCAAATCAAAGAAAATACTATTCCTCCTGTGGTGCAGGAAATCAAAATCTGCGCTTTGCAAATTGAAAGTTCCTGTCGTTGGCAGCTGTTTCACACAGCACGTGTCCACACCAACAGGAGTCATTGTTCATGAACAATCTTGCGTTTTCAGATGGAGCCGTGGTGAAGTGCACGTACACATCACACACCGCGTGGGTGTCGAGCGTTGCGTGGTCGCCCTTCGACGAGCACCAGTTTATTTCTGGAGGATATGATACACTCGTCAAGCTCTGGGACACGCGTAGGTGAGAGTCCCGAAATCAAATCACCTGTGATCGAGCCAGACAAGTGGACAAAATAGTTGAAAGGGATTTGTAGCCCCCAGTAGCAGTGTGGATTCCCAACATGTTTTCGCATTTGTTCCGACATGACTCGAGACGGGCAAAACATCCGCGTGTGAACAGAGGTCAGGGATGTGGCATCGAAAACGCTGCGTCAGAGTGACCTCGGCAATGTTGTTTTTCAAAAGTTGCTCACGCGCGAAGTGTAGACTGTGAGAGGGTTGGTGTTCAAACTAAACTTTGAGAAGGGAGTGTGTGTATCCCTCAATCCCTCCTTCTTTCGCATTCTTTATGTGGCTGACGGGGGTTCCCTGTACACACGGATTTGTCAAATATGAACCTTTCCCCTTCCCCCCCCCCAACCCCACCACAAGTGGATGTCGGGTCACCGTCACAGTTTCTCGGCGTGCTTGTGTTCAGCGCGCTGGCGTTGTTGCTGTGCGCATAATGACCCAGTACAAACACTGAAATTGAAGGTTGTTCACCGTTCCCTCTTTTCTCTTCAGTCCTCGCGCTCCCCTGTACGACATGAGCGGGCACGACGACAAGGTCCTGTCCGTCGACTGGACGATGCCGCAGTTCATGCTGAGCGGCGGCGCCGACAACCACCTCAAGATCTTCAAGTACAGCGAGCAGGCGCTGTACAGCCGCACAAGCAGCTGACAGGGGGCGCCGTGAAATTCCATCTGACATCCGGTACTCGTTCTTTGTTCCTTGTTCACCCCTTTGCACTAATAAAGTGTTTCCATTCTTGACCTGAAGTTTTCTTGTGTTGTTGTTCCGTTTGTGGCTTCGCGCTTTTGAGTGGTGTTGATCGTGATGAATTTGACTCGTTGCGACAACGATGAAGTCCGGTCGATGATTTCTCACAAGGGTTTTGTTGAGAATTTGCTCTGCGTGTAGAAAGGTGAGGGAACATGGAAGCTGTGTCAAAACTGTCGAAGCTGAAGTGTGCTGAAAAAAACTGCATCAAGAACAGTGCGGACGTTTGCATGTTCTGTGCGGAAAGCACGCATTGCACAGCAGTTGTTGCGAGATTGAGCAAAGGCAAGTTTATTTGCCTGAGGCACATATTTGATCTCAACGATCGGTTCAGAAAAACTTGCGTGTCGTCCTTCTGTCGTTCAAGCCCGTTTGTCTGGCTGGCGAACATTTCTTCACGCACCAGCAGTGTTTTCTTTCGTCCAGTGATGGTTTTGTTGAAATAGCGCGAAGGCAGAATTTTGCGCAGTTGAAACAAAGACAACAGAGCTTGTTCACTTGCTGCTTTGACCCCCTCAACCTCAGACATCTCCCCACTTTGTCGAGATGCGGGTTCGTGATCAGACAACCGTGGTTTTGGGTGAATTTTAAACGTTTGCTTGCGTGCAATTCAAATTGAAGGCAAGTCATGCAAACTGTCAGTCGTGGAAATGTCTGAAAATGCCATTTCTGGTCAGCTTGCATTCTTGTGCTGGGGTACTTGCAAACAGCTTTTTTCTTCAGTTGAAATTTAACAGGTGGTCACGGGGAAGGCTTGCAGACATTTGTGAAAAAGACAAAAGTTTTCTGCACTTGCCCATCAAAAGTGGGTTTGGGGCAAAAACAAATTGTGCAACATCATGTTGCTTGTATTAGATCCACTTGCAAAGGTCCCCCACCCCCACCCCCACCCGACTTGAAAACCGACCGAGACTGAGGTCAGAGCTTCAGTGTGACGGGCGAAGTTGAGTTTTGAGAATTGACAACTGCATGATCAGGAAAAGCACATGATACTGGGATGTGCTGGGAGAGCCACATTTACTTGATTGAACCCAAAGCAACCAACTGCAGTGCGCCGTCTTTGTGTGTGTGCGTGTGTGTGTGTGTGTGTGTGTGTGTGTGTGTGTGTGTGTGGACACAGGGTGTGTGCCAAACCCTGGTACACTCACAGTGAGCGGAGCAGAACTCAGTTACACGCGTTCAATCATGAGTGGGTTGACGAAGGAGCAGTGAGAACTTTTAGGTACTGGTGGAAGTGCCTTTGGAGTGGCACAAAATTCTAGTTGACGACCAGAGGCCACAGATCGGGTGCTTGCTGTTCTCTGTCCACGGCTCCTGCTTCCATGGTTCCGGTACGTGCAAATTCAGTCTTGCCATTTTTATGGTTTCGAAATGAAGTGACGTTGAAATTGAATGTTTTGCTCAAAGAGTGAAGATCTCGTCCGCTTATTTTTGACCTGGAAGGCAGGGCTTGTGTACATGTAGTTTGCTCCGTGTCGAAACAAACGTACGAAAGTTCAATGCCATGCATGGAGGCCTTCTTTCCCAAAATGGAGGTGCTGTTTGAGCCGTGGTCTTGTCCAGTATTCAGGAACAGCCGATACCTGAATTGAGTCCCTCCTGAATGAAATTTTGTTGAAAAGCAAAACCAAGGTGCTTGTGCTGTCCCTTTGTGCACGTGCAGGTGGCCGCGATGCGCTGTGTGGTGGCGTGGCTCGTCGTGGTCGTGAATCTGCTTCCAGTTCATGGTGCAGCCGTCGACAAAACGATCGTGGATTCGGAAACCGGCGAGGATGTGGTCTGTGTTCTCTTCTGCCATTCGCCGTAGCGGTGAAGTAGGTTTGGTGAGAGCATTGGCTGTCGGAGATCCAAAATTTGGGCACTGAGAAACGCAGAATTCTTTTCCTGGCGGCAACGTTGGCAATAGCGGTGTGCCGATTGAGAAGAGAAGGACCAGACAGGTGTGTGTCTGTGTGTGTGCGTGTGCGTGTGTGGTGTACATTTCTGCGACCCTCCACAGACAAATGATTTTCACGCACTTTTGGTTTGACTTCAGTGCAAAGCGGACACCAAGTCTGAGTTCCTCTGTTGCGAACAATCACGGGGCCCTGTGACAAGTTCTGAGACAAACGACACCTTGGTTTGAGGGAACTCTGAACTGAGCCGCACTTGGAATCTTCGTCAGGACTTTGTGTGCTAACCCAGCAGTCCCTTTGAAACAGACCCCTTGAAACAGAGCTGGATACAGAACACCAACTGGTTGGCTCAGGCTTTTCATAGGTTCACAAAGTTGCAATGGGCCTCATGAAATTCCAAAGTAGTGAAGGCTAAGCAACCCAGGGTGAGCTGTGGGGTGAGAATTTTTGTTGGGCTATTTCAGACGCAGTACGCCTCTTGGTTTTCGATTCCATGCAGGTGGACGCTGTGATTGAGCTGATAAATCGGAACTGCGTGTTCCTCATGGCGGACAACGAGTTTCTGAAGCGCATCGCCAAAGTGGAGAGCGAGTTTGGGACGGCGCCCTCCACCGATCTCGGCAATGGGGGCATCTGGCAGGTGGGTCCGGCACAAGGGTTTTCAATCCGGATTTCTGTGGAAACATGTCCTGTACTCGTGGTGGAATTCGCGCGTGTTGCCTTCCTGTAAACATGTGTACTTTTTTCACACTGAAGGTTGAACAAGTAAAATTCACGAAGACGCAGTCAAGCGAAGCTGCGCAGACCATGTCCGTCGAGCTCGAGAACATCAAAAAAATCTTCAGTAAGAATCAAGCGTTCGACGTTTCACTGTGACCAATTGGATCTGGAAATGTGATGCAGCACAAATAACAGAACGAAACCTCAGAAACCTAGTGAAACGCTATCTTTGGCGACAGACCACCCGTATGCTCGGGACTTCGTTCCCAGGCTACGTCCAGGATGTATCGTGTTTCAGGCATCACGTGGAGCTCGGTGACCTTCTCGGATCTCAAGAAGCCGTTGTACTCCGGACTCGCCGCCAGACTCGTCCTCATGTGGTACTGGGAGTCACTCAGGGTAAACATCTGCGTGACCGCGCACTCACATTGAAAAACATGCAGCTTAACGCAAAGTTGCGTGGCAAAACACCTTTTGAAGGCTTTACACGCGCGAACTTTTGGAAGCAGTTCAGCATGTGTCTGGAATTTTGTTTTTCCTTGGGATTGTTCCCTCCCTTTGGGTGTAATTGGCTTTTTGTTGTTGTTGTTGTTGTTGTTGTTGTTGTTGTTGTTGTTGTTGTTGTTGTTGTTGGCAATCTCAGGCGAGTCAAACAAAGACAGAGAAAATGTGCAGTCCAGATTAGTTTAGTTAACTTGGGCGCAAACACTCTGCTCAGGTCAGTTTTGAGCTTGGATACGACACGCGCTATGTGCCCCGGCCTGACAGATCCTCGTCCAAGTCGGCCCAAATCTTTTCTCAAAATGTTTCAAACGTAATCTCATACGAGTCACCTTGACCTTTCACACGGGTGGACCCCTGAAAATCCCCCATTCAGCAACAACGTTTCTTGTATGTCACAAAAGTGTTGGGAGCATTGCTTGCAATCATACTCAATCACTCAAGCGCCATTTAGGCTGCCTCATGGCACTACTTACCTGTCCCCGTAGTGGAAACGCAGCTGGTCCAGCTTCACGTGAGAATCTCTTGAAACTTTTTTAATTTGTTCGTGTCCCGGTAAAAAATAGATTTGCTTCATGAGAATCTCTTGAAAAATTTGAATTTGTTCGTGCACCGGTAAAAAATATATTTGCTTTAATGACCGTGGATGAAAGATTCATTTGCTCTGTTTTTGTTTCTTTTGTCACTCGTCGCCATTCTCTCGCTCCGTGAGGAGTCTCGTCTCTCGTCGCATCGTGATATTCTGAAAAGTTCAAGGATTTTAGTTTGTTTGCCCTGCAGCCTGACTCCAACTTGGAGCGACACGACATCGATGCCAACACGTTCGTCGACATCCCAATCGAGCTGGGCGACCAGGCCTTCGTCTACGCCAACAACTACAAGACGTCCGGTTCCACAACCACGTTCACCAATGCTGTATCCACGTCTTATGGTGCGTACAATTTCTCAGGTGACAGTTCCCCACTTTTCGCAAACTTTGTGTTCCGCAAGTTCCTCGTTGGACAACATTTTCCCACGAACATGTCGCAGAATGCAAGAACGCCGGAGTGGACCTGATATGGGACATGGATGGCTCTGCGACCTTGGGCTCCACAAAATTCAGTCGCACCCTCGACTTCGCTGAAGGAGTAAGGGCTTCCTTAAATTTGCTGTGTTTTGTTTTGTAAAAATCCTTTGCAACATGACACAAAGCGGCAGGAAGTATATTCCTTGAAAAGGGCTGTGGCATGGTAGTCGTTTGCTTGAATCGCTGAAGTCCTGAGCGCCCAAACTGGAACTTTCTCAACGCGTTCATGGGCAGGTTTCTTTGCGCTTCCATGACACTGCGTTCATGCCCAAGGTTTGTTTTGCCAAGAAGTGCAGTCTTGTGATCGTTGCTTATTTTTTGTTGGCTTATTTGTCGTACAAAAAGGACGTTTCCCGGACCACTTTGTTCATGTTCGCAAATCTCAGAGAACGTTGGCAGTGTACAAATACTGAATCCAGTGGTTTGCATGTGATCTTCCGTTCGTTGAACAAGAAAAATGTACTCAACACTCATCTGGCTGGTTCCAGTGAAAAGGCAATTCAGAGAGGGTTTGTTCACAAGGAGTGAAGAGAATCACAACCGTCCTGCAGGTGACGCGGTCCCTGAACGTGTCACCCGACAGAGACCAGGTCGCTCTGCTTCAGTTCAGCGACAGGAGTTACAGCGGCGACAACCAGGTCAAGTTCATTCACAAAACACTGTTTTGTTCGTTATGACTTGGTGGTTCAATGTTATGTGAAGCCGACAAAGGTAGCGTTCTTTTTACCGACCGCGCGAGGGTACCAAAGGTTCCCGAACCAGTTGGTTGCGTCGGGGACCGCGGCTCCTCTGATCCGCAAAAAGAACGCGGCCAAAGTTCCGTCTGGTATGCATCCCGTTTGGGTCTTTGTTCGACGTCGTTGCTGTTCAGCAAAGTGGACGTCATGCTGCCATGGACAATTTGCAAAAGAGTTCATTCAAGCAACTTTGCAGCTTCCCTCAGCCATTCGCCTCCGAAACGCCCGTTGATGAGAACTGACTAGAGAAACGGCACCGTCGGCACTGCCAAAAAAAAAAAAAAAAAAAAAAAAAAAAAATGGAAGTCAATTAGAAAACGGGGCTGGACCCTGGCATTCCAAACAACAGGGCAGCTGACATCTGGACTCCACAACCACCACGGGTGCAGGCGAACATGCATCCACAAACGTATTCGAACAGTAAAAAATACTCTCTGGTTTGAGGCCCACAAACTAGTCACTCTGGACTTTACTGTGGACAGGTTGTCTTCTGGTACAACAAGTACAGCACGACAACTGATACGTGCAATGCCATTCTCAGCACTGCGTACGACAGCGGAAGCTTCTCTTACACTCATCGTAGCCTCAGACAACTGTTCGAGCGCGCCATCATTCCCTCCGTCTCAGGTTGATGACAAATGGCTGTTTTGTTTCTGCTTGCATTTCCGTCAGATTCAGCAAAAGTTTTCTTTCCCAGACCTTTCCTTGTCAACTCAGTCCTCCGACGTTCCAAGAAACCCGTGCACCTCGATGGCGTGCAGAAACTGTTGGAATGAAGAGGTTTCCGTCTGTTTTGTCAGGGATCAGGCCGTGGGCGGAGGGTCACCCGATGGTGGCGATTGTTGTGACGGACGGACCCTCCACTGACGGCACGAAGACCGTTGCTTTCGCTGCAGAAGTACGACACCAGAGCAGTTGGGAGAAATACAACACAAAGAATTCCTTTGTGCATTCTGTAGAAAACAGCCTGATTCACTGAAACGAGTCCTTTCGTGAAAATTCCAGCCTTGCTGTCAATCATGACAGAAGCGATGCAAGTATTCTGTTTGTCAGGTGCACAAAACTGGGATGGAGGTCATCGTGGTTCAGATCGGGACGATCTTCAGACAGGACGAATTGGACGCGATCGCGACCGATCCAAACTGTCAATACCGCTACATCGTCAAGGGCTTCAAGATGATCATGGACCCAGCCTTCAAGGACCAGATCAACAGGCAGATCTGCAGAAGTGCGAAATGCTATGTGCCGTCTTGTCATTTCTACAGCCTGAATTGCACGTGATGCATTTGTGCATTTTGTCTTCCTGAACCGTACTGAAGGCCGCAAGCTGGCTGGCGCTCCACTTTTTCTTGAGTCCAGGGCTTCAAGGGTTTCAGGTTCCTTCGAAGGGGAGGACGGGTCCATAACTCGTACCTGCAGTGCAAAATTTATGAGGCGAAGAATTTTTCAAAGGTTTCGGGGGCAGTCCCTTAGCGTTTGTCCCTGAAAAAACACCCCCACTTTTTCTGCAGGTCCAGTAAAAATGAACCTGACCGAGTCCATGACCCAGACGCTACCCAAAGACGGAAAGCAGAACTGTAAGATTCTGGTGTATCCGGAAGGAGCAGCCATTACGGTGAGTAAAAGCCTGTTCCACTGAATTGGGTTCGAGGGTTGTTCGCACGGTTAAAACTGATCAAACAGGGAGCTGTGAAAACTTGGAATGCTGCAAAAAATGCCACTCAAAAACTGGACTCGTGAAATTGACACCAGAAAATTCAAAAAATCCTCAAAAACCTGAATCTTTCTGACCCCAAGGGAGCGGAAAACCAAACGTACCGATCGTGAATTCAATGACTTGCTCAATCATTGTGTGCGACGGGATTCCCAAGTTGTGATGCTCTCTCCTGCAGAAGAATTTGTTTCTTGATTCAAAAGACAGTTGGTCCCTGGACAGGTGTGTTCAAGTTTTCTGAGAAAAGGCAAATACTCAGTCGCATGTTTGGCGTGAAGCGAATCTTTGGCCTTCAAAACAAACATGAGTTCGAATGATGCAGTTTGCAGTTCAACAGTATGAGTTGCACTGTGTCGACACGCTAGCTCAATTTCTGGGCGTTTTTGGGCAATACGAGGCAGCAAATTTAAATGACCGATCCACCGCGATATCTTTTGATCGGATGGGAATTTTTCAAAGATGTTGGAGACACATGAAGCCATCATGTTTGTCATCACTTTGGGTCAGACAGGATCAGTGTCAAGGTTCACTGCATGTCGTGGTGACCTAATTTTAAGAGACAGGAATACAGAGGTTGGCACAGATTGGTACTCGGCATCAAGATGTTGGCTGTTTTGTTGGGTTTCTTGCTGTTCTGTGTCAATTCTAAGGTGATTCTGGATGCAAAAGGTGAGCAGCGAGTGACATTAAAGTTTTTAGTGCATTCTGGATGTACACCAATTCAAGCCTGGAGGAAGCTGCATGATGTGTGGGGAGACCGGACACTCTCAAAGACTCAGACAAGATTCTGGTACAAGAAGTTCAGAGAAGGTCAGGAGGAGATTGCTGATGTCCCAAGACCAGGCAGACCTCGCTCACAATGCACAGCCAAGAACATCTGGATGGTGAGTGAAATTCTGGAAGGCAACAGGACTCTCAGCTTGCGGAATTTGAGTGACATGACAGGAATTTCAACCCACACACTGAACCAGATCATCAAAAAAGACCTCAACATGCGCCGCAGAACTCCAAAGTTTGTGCCAAAAGAACTGACTCCTGTTCAACAGTGGACAAGGTGGGCGTTGGCCAGAGACAATCTCGAGTTGGTGACTTCACAGGATGATCCAGATGCGTTTCTCCACCGCATTGTGACAGGTGATGAAACTTGGTTGTCCACCTTTGAGACTGACACAAAACAGAACAGTTGGCAGTGGACCACACCAGAGGAGAAACGACCGAAAAAACCACAAAGGATTGATGGTGTGAAGAAAGTGGTGATGACTTTGTTTTTTGACTGGAAAGGTGTTGTGCTGATTGACTTCCTCAAACCAAAGGAGACCATTGATTCCCCTCAGTACTGCAGAACACTCACTAAATTGAAGGAGGCATTGCGCAGAAAATGCCCAGAACTGTGTGAAGATTGCTTATTCATCTTGCATCATGACAATGCTTCACCCCACATGTCAGACTTCACCATGGAAAGAATTCACAAATGGAACATCAAGATCCTTGAGCACCCTGCGAACTCCCCTGATTTGGCCCCCTGTGACTTTAGCATTTTCCCTAAACTGAAGGCCAAACTCAGGGGAGTCCGTTTCCAGAACCTGCAAAGTCTCAAGGATCAGGCCAAAGAAACTCTCATGTCTTTTGACAAATCTGTGTTTGATGATGCAATCTATGAAATGGTGCTCCGATGGCAAAAGTGTGAGGTGGTAAATGGAGATTATTTTGAGGGTGATGGAGTACAGATCGACCCCTTGTTTGAGAAAACCTCAGGTGACATGTCTGAAGAAGAAGGAGATGATTCCCAGTGTGAGGAACACAATGGTTCTGACTCTGTTTCTGACTCTGATTGAAGTCCGATTTCCACGCCAAATGTGATGTTTTTCAGTTTTTTGCATGACATTTACACTGTTGTCTGTTGTTTGGAAAAACTTTTTTACTACTGCATGTCTTTACCCTTTGACTAGTCTTCATGTTTGCAAAGTTTGACAGGAATCAAATAAACCGTCTCTGAGAACCGCAGGTGGATCGGTCATTTAAATTTGCTGCCTCGTATTGTCAGTGACATTTGCTTGTCTATCTCAGGCCAAGCTGAATTCCGGTTCGGCGGACTTCCTGGTTGCCGGTGACACACTCGTATTTCCGAACAAAGCTTACAACCAACAAGACGTTTCTCTCGTCACGGACACAGATGTTACTGTTTACGTGAGTCTCTCAAAGCGTGCACCAACTTCGCCCCATTCCGATCGACAGTCAAGAAACCGTGCGTCCCTCGATTGCTTCCGCTGATCGCGACAACAATGTCCAGGTTGGAGTAGCTTCTGCGTGCTTTTGACTCAAGTTCAGTGTGATTACAACACGATAAACCCACCATTTGCCCTCAAAAGGTCGAATCATTTCAGCAGTCATGTCCAGACAAACAATTGAAGTCTGGTCTTAAAAATTGAGCGCGCAACCAGGATGAGGTAATTTCTCTCAGAGAAATCCCCCAGAGCTGTACGGACGTCTCATCCAAACGAGACCTCCATGTATAGATGTGTGGTACCTGCTGAGGTTACAAAGGGACGCGACAAATGAGACCTGCCGCCGTCTCCTGCATCTTCTTGCAGGTTGACCACCCCGGACCGGGTACAGATGCCGTCGAGGTCCCTTGCAGCCTGATCAACACGGGCAGCGCCGGCGTCCACGTCAATTTTACCGTCAGGAAAGGTACCTTCTGTGCGTGACAGTTGCAGCGTGCCTGCGGACCATCGTGCTGGTGCAGCATGGGAGCGGGGGTCCTTCAGGCACAAACAAAAACCAAACGCTTGAACTTCCGCTGACACTCTGCCTGCTCTTGGAGTACAATTTGAAACCTTTGTTTTCCTCAGACGAGGATCAGTGCGCTTCCAATCCGTGTCAGAATGGAGGCACGTGCACCGACCTCACAGGGAGCTACAATTGCACGTGCGACGAGCGGTACGACGGGGTCAACTGCGAGAACGGTGGGTCCGTGTTGCGCTCTTGGAATCTGACAACCTCTGCTCACTTACTGAAGTTGGTTGGTCGTTCAGTGGGGCACTTGCGGTTGGAAACAAATTTTGCGAGATCGAATTCGGCGGGGTTGGAGTTGCGCATAGGACAAGAGTTTCGAGTTTGACTTCAAAGGCTGCACAAATGAACAACAATTCACATTGAAATTCTTCAATAAATGAGGGGTGAATTATTCGGTGCCCTTCAAACAATGCACGATCGAACACGCGAATTCAGATTTGTTTCCTTCTTCTCGGCTTCATTGGGTGTTTTGTCTTTTTGTTGTGAAAAACCTTCTGGCTTGGCTTCTTTGCGCTGAGCTTGGTGTGCAATTGTCTGAGTAAGCATTGAAACTTTTTGGATCTGAACAAACCATTTGGAGTGTCAACGCGCATTCAGGAAAATCACATTGAAACAGGAAGAAGTCTCTAACTCAGCCTTCTTCCTCTTTCAGATGGTTCTCTTCGAAATTGGAAAAAACGAAAATTACTCACAAAAACCGAAGAATGTTGCAATGTCCTGATTGGCGATGAGCCACTTGTCCGGTTAGGAGGTAAAAAATTAACATCTTCCCTTCTTTTTATTTCGAAAATTTTCTCAATTTTTGTCACGTTCTTGACAGATTAGTGCAAAGTCTTGACACTGAAATTATTTATTGTTCGATTTGGAACCATTCACTCAGAGAAGCTTGGTTGGTCCACATCATGTACGTGATCGCTTTGAATCGGTGTGTTTGTCTTTAGATGTAAATCCATGTATCTCGAACCCCTGTTTACACGGCGGAGAGTGTGCGAATGTAGATTTGGGCAAAGGCATGTGGGTGTACTCTTGCAACTGTCCTCGACGTTACAGGGGTGTGGACTGTCAGATCGGTGAGCAAGTCGAGTTTGACACACCTTTCCAAAAGACATCGTCGTTCGACTGCGCTGCACTGAGTCATTCCTCGAAGAATGCAAGTTTGAAGATGTTGTCTGTTGCAGACACGGACCCGTGCGCCTCAGACCCGTGTCAGAACGCTGGTACCTGCAGCAACGTGGACTCAGGTGACGGTTTCACCTACAATTGCACCTGCCCAGAGTTCTACACCGGAACCAACTGTGAAAACAGTGGTAAGATCAAGAAGATCGCGCCTTGATAAAAGAAATCTTCCAGTCGCTTTGTGGATTGAAGCCAAGCAAATTTTGTTTTCGTGCAATGTTTTCATTTTCATCGCCATCTGACTTTTCACTTCCTTTGTCATTATTCTGGTCGCTGCTGTTTACGGACACGCCCTTGTGTTGGCCTCCTTGTACTCAACTCAAGAAGCGACCCATTGTTTTCATCAACGGATTGTGAGGTCACTTCTGCCTGATGGAAACGAGATCATCAGTTTCTTTCATGTGCACGCAAGTGTTACACGTGCTTCTGAAACCTTCCCTACCACCACTAAGAGACGAGTCCAAAAACACGCAATTACAGTATCACAGCTTCACCTGTTTGTAACATTTTTGGAAGAATGCAGACGGAAGCCGGTTTGCTCAAAGGAACGGTTCAAGGCACAGTCATGAGTGCACCAGTTGTGGTTGCTTCCCTGGAGCATGTTGGTGGATCTTTGGTTCACCTCGGACGACCCGACGAATTGGAAACAACGAAAAGACGGCAAAAATCTCGGAGACACGTCTTTTGTCGTGGGTTGCTTTCAAAGTTGCCACGACTCCCACCACCTGGCGTCTCAGTTGCCTTTCACTCCCTTTCTTAACTTTTCACACGCGCGCGGCCTGTTTGCGCCTGCTGTTTGTTACCAAGAGCGGACGTACCGGTATGTGTGCTTGGCACTTGCAAAGTCAATGCTGATCTCGCGTCTTCAACACGCAGCGTTCTTGTTCTTGAAAGGACCAAGCCTCATTTTGAAATGTTTGCGTACGTGTCAGCCCAGATTCGTTCTTACGGCTTGGCCCAGCTGGATCTATTTGAACGTGTTTTTCACTTCAATGTTCAACGCACGATGTGTCTTGTGGGGTCCATTGGTTTGAGTCAAGGTTGAAAGATGCAAGCGCGTCATCACCATCATGACCTGGACAACATCACACAGAACTCCTCTGACGGATGTGGACATCAATTGACGGTAAATATTTCTCTTCCATGATCAAAGGTTTTGGTGCGAGTATATCATTGGCATCTTGTTTGCGCAAATGCGCAGTTATCTCAGAGAAACCGTGGCATCCAGCACCCGTCTTCTGTGCAGCACAACAGGTGAGATTCGAACTGGTGAGCTGGTCTCCGGTCGAAGTTTGTCTCTTGGTCTTACCCAAGAGATTTTGCTAACAAAAGTGAATCTCAATGAAATTCTGCCATTTTTTTGCCTTTTCCGCTGCCCGGGCAAGAATTTGTATTCCTGCTCAAGATTCAAAGGCTTGCTTTTTTGGTGAGTGTTGTGCGCGTTCTTGGTGCATGGTGTTTGACAGTCCTCCCAAACCGATAAAGCTTCGAGCTCCTCCCGCGGCAGGCGCGCTGCGATGCCGAGGTTCCCGCGGTGGGCGCCGCCGCCGCTGCTGCTGCTCGCCGTCCTCGTCTCCTGCTGGGTTCGAGTGGTGCGCCCCGCAACTGTCGATCAGACGATTGTTGCAAATGCCAACGGCCTCGAAGTGGTAAGCGCTCGTTCATTTCCTGTCTGTCTGTCTGTCTGTCTGTCTGTCTGTCTGTCTGTCTGTCTGTCTGTCTGTCTGTCTGTCTGTCTGTCTGTCTGTCGCAAGGTTTTCTTGCAGATTGGAACCGAAAACAGCGGACCTCGTCATTTTGTCACAGACGTGGTCACAAGCTTACATTGCAGGTTGACGCGACGTTACGGCGAATCCACGACTCGTGCATCTTCCCCGATGATCACTACTTCATGAAAAGACTCGCCAAGGTGACGACGAACTATGGAACAGCGGGCACAGCGAAGGGAATTTGGCAGGTACGAGGGTGAAAGTAAAACCGTGCTCCTTTGTGAAACGACCTCGCTGAAATCGATGTCCCTCTTCTGTCATTTTTGGGGATTTCTTCCCAAAGATACGGGAAGAACCCAAGAGCAAGGCTTTTGGGCTGCACTGTTGTTTTAACCTCAGAGCCATCTGGAGTCCGAAAGGAAAGCAATGACATTCAAAGCTGTGTCATGGGTGATTTTTCTTTTCCTGGTTTTCGGCACGAACAAGTCTTCAGAGTAGATCTAGAGTGCAAGTCCACTGCAGCCGAGTTGGTTGGTGGGAGGGGTGAAAGGTAAATCTCTCGGTGGACATGTTGCACACATCAGTGGAATGTCCACAATTTATCTCTGGGGACCAATTTGTCCAGCCCCCTTTGGGAAACAGTTCAAAATTTAGAGACAAGCCTTGGCCATGCATGCACGAGGGCTGCGCTTGAGCCACCAGCAGATGTGTGGTTTCGTGGACCTGTGTATCAACAGGTTTGCTGGTTGAACCCAGATTCTGACTCTGACATATTCCATTGCTGCAACATGCGTGATGCAGACTCAAGAACCAGATAACATGAAAAATACCGAAGACTGAACAGAAAATAGTCCAGGAGCAAACTGGCAGAAATGACTCCTTGCTTGTCTGGTGGAGATTCAAACAGAATCGGCTCACAAAGCTTGTGTTCACAGAACACCCCGGCGCAGCTGGCGGAGGCGCAGAGTACACTCTGCGTCAACAGGATGTCGACTGAGATTGCAGCGATCAAGGACAAGTTTGGTATGACGTCCCTTTCTTCTTGATGTGCCACTTCTTTGTTTGTCTGCAACGACAACAATTTTGCGTTTCAGGTTTGTTCAATGGTTTCATACCCACCCGTGCCCCCGACAAAGATGTTTTCAGGTCTCTGTGAATTGCCCTTCAGTCGCAAGAGTTTTGAGTTGTGTGCTGTGAAGTGTGTTTTGCAGGACAAAAAGACGTGTTTTGGGTCAGGTTCAGTCCTTTTTGGAGGTTGAATGGTGAATCTTCACGAACGCACTGTAAGATCATTTTCGAATGTTCTCCAGGAATAATCTGGTCAGGGATCAGGTACGAAGACTTGCAGAAGCCGCTGTTTTCAGCACTTGTTGCTCGTGTGTTCCTCTGCTGCAAGTACGACTTAAGTGTAAGATGATGCACGCAACACACACACGAACATACATGCGCACACACACACGTACGCGCCTTGTTCCGTTTCGTTTGACAGAATCCAGGACTTTGTGCCGGTTGACACGTCTTACCGTTTGCGAGGCTTGCCGAACTGAAAATGTGTCTGAACCTGAATTTCAGGGAGTTACGCAGGCGTCGGAGGACATCAACGCTGATCTAAAAAAGGACTACCCGTACAACATTGCAGCCCAGCAATCCATCTACGATTCCATCTACAAGGACACTACATCCATCCAGTCATACGCTACGATTCAACAAGCGGTTGACAACATGAACAGAGGTTTCTGCATGTTCATGCTTTGGTATCCCGACATTCCGTGCTTTCGGGGGCAATTTTTTTCTGCTTAGTCCCGCAGATCAAAATTTTGCAACAAGGATCAAGCATCTTTTGTTTGCAAATTATTGAGCCCGATTCTATGTCACAGACGTTGGGACAGAACTTGCCACTCGATTGTGCATCTCACACAGGTGTCTCACACAACAAGGTTCGTCTTGTAGATTGCAAGAACAGCGGCGAGGACTTGATCTTCAACCCAGACGGTTCCAACTCGGTCTCTGAGGCAAACTTTGCCTTGATCAAGCAGCTCATGGCCAACGTGAGTTTCTTCCTGAGCTGGTTCCTTGAGTTATATACATTTTTGCAGTGCGTACTCTGCTCTTCGAGCGTGACATCGTGGTATCTCACGGCCCCAGAAATTATCCGGATGCGTAAAATGCCAGTGAGCCAGGTTTCCGGGCGAAACTGCGCCTGGTTTGGCAGGTTTGGCAGATGAGCACTCAGTCTTGATGGACACCTTGCGTGGTCAGGGTTGGTTGGGTGCTTGGCCAGATTTGCCGTGGCAGTTTCATTGGGACATTTGGTATTACGAGGCGACCTCACAAAAATTTGCGAAAATATGATTTGCGGGAAATCTTTTGCGATTTTTTTTTTGGTTTTTGGTGACTGTGCAGGCATGTCAATGAACCACATTTTGGTCAGTTTTGGCAATGTTTTATTCATTGTAAGTACAACTTTGTCCATGTTTTAGTTGCGCATTTTGACAGGTCGAGTGGAATTGAAGTTCGCATTGAGATGAAGTGGTCGAAGGGGCGCGAGTTAATGTTCCTGTGCGCATGTTGCACATTTTCTGTGAGTCACATGTGAGTTTGTCCAAAGTCCAGATTTGGTGAGAACATTGTCCATTGTCACTGCTAACAGCAGCTGCAGTTACTCAAAGTATCTGCCCTCATGACGCACACACTGCCTCCATCGATGGGGGAGCTGGTTGATGGCTGCTGCGAACTCGGCCGGTCGGATGTTCCGGATGATGGCATCGATTTGGGTGCACAAGTCATCTCGATTGGCAAAGCGCCGACCCCTCAGCTGGCGTTTGACTCTGTTGAAAAGCCAGTAGTCACTCGGAGCCAAATTGGGACTGTACCCAGGATGCAGGACTTGTGCAGTATGGTGTCGGCGCAAGTGGTCTTGGACGAGATGGGAGTGGTGTGTGGGGGCGTTGTCTTGTTGGAGATGCCAATTCTGTCGTGCCCACCTTGCTGGACGCCTGCAGCACATTCTTTCACGCAGCTTCCTCAGGTGACGCAGGTGAACATGGGCGGTGACACCTTGGCCTTGCTTGATGAACTCACGAAACACAACACCCTCACGGTCCCAAAAGACAGACATCATGACTTTCACCGTCGCGCGCTCCAACCTGGCGATGTGTGGGCAGTTCCCTCCCGGGGGCAATCCACTCACAACTTGCTTGGCGCGAGGCAGGGTCATAGGCAAAGAACCATGACTCATCCATGGTGACAATGGACCTCAGAAAATCGCGGTTGTTGGCCTTCATGCGCAAGAGGGTGCGGCAACCATTGAGGCGGCGCAGACGTTGGGCGTCTGTCAAGTGGTGGGGGATCCAGCAAGCCGGCCTCTTCTTCCAGCGCAGTTGACGATGGAGAACTTTGTGGATGGTACCCACAGACACACCCATGTCATGTGCCAGGGTCTGCAGGCTGGACTTTGGCTCTCTCTGGAGGATGCCCAGCAACTGGTTCAGGAACGCTGGCGTGACTTTCATTGGACGTCTGCTGCGGGCACGGTCAGTTGTCTTGCGTTCACTGGCGGCAAAGCGGCTCACCCATCGATGGACAGATGACAGCGAATATGCCCCTTGGTTGTGCGCATGGACTAACCTTTGGTGAATGTTCTTGGCTGACAAATTCATCCCATGAAGAATTTTTATGGTCAAATGCTGCTCCTTCTTGTCTTGAGGCATTTTTGTTGCGCACACACTCGTCGCTGGCAAATTCGCTCGAACGGTTGGCACAACCCAAAAAAACACCCCTCAAAAAGTGGGTCAGACTGTCTGTCCAGTGACACAAAGATTTGCGATGACAGCTCTACTTGTGGATGACCATTTGCCAAAAACAAATTGACATCGACACACAGCTTCATATTCAAAAAAATATTTTCGCAAATTTTTGTGAGGTCGCCTCGTATTACCCAGACCTGTGATGAAAAATTAACCAACCTTTGGTTTTTGTCGATTGTGGCCACCCAGCTGTAGGTTTGGGCCAGCAGAGATTCAAAACAGGTTCTTGTCAACCATCAAGCCTTACTGGATGACATCCACCGAGACCCTACAATTGGTTCCCCGTGAGGACACCGCCCCGCCCCCTTCTGGAATCCGCTCTGACAGTTGGGCCAAATTCTGTTCACGCGTTGGTGAGATGACCGTGCCCTCCCTGCACGCGTCAGAGATCGGCCACTATTTTTTTGAAATGTTGAAAAGTTACCAGCCACGAAAGATGCCAAGTGTTGTCTCACGCACCAAAGATCGCGCGCTGTTGTTTTGCGTTCACGGAATGCCACGAAGGCAGTTCTAATCATTGCGCAGCTTTTGCCTGAGATCGCGCCACTTGATCCCTGATCTTTTCAGCTCACGAGTCACATGGACATTGGCCCAGATCAAACTGTCGTCGCTGTCGGTCAGTTCGGAGGCAAGAAGCTGGAAAAGATGGGAGACAAGTTCTTTAACGTTGGCACCACAAAGGACGGAGCGATCACTGTGATTCTGAATATCACTTACCAGTTCGGGAGCTTCACCTACACTCACAGGGCATGTCAGTGGGACTCGATCCAGTTCAACAACTGCACGGCGTCAGGTATATATATACGCAACATGCCATGAAACTATTTTTCATGTGGACGCTTTGTCTCCATGTGTCCTTGCAATCTTTCAAAGACTGCACTACAAGCACGGTGAATTGTTTTCAGGTTGCAGGCCGGAGGAGTTGGCTAAACCGAGGGTCGTGTACATCATTTTGGATGGAAAATCCACGGACACCACCAATGCGCAGACCAAGTGCCAAACGGTCGGTCGTTGAAGCCAGAGCCTAGTCATACCTGTTGGTGTCTGTGCCATTCAAATTGTGCAAATTATTTTTTCGCACGAGAGAAGATTTTCATTGAGAGCCTCGAAGAGTCAAAAGCGCCAGATTTCCTGGCTTCGTCTCCCCAAACTGGCGAGTGTGAGCAGAATCTGTGGAACACATCGGAGAACAGAATGCAGAGTGCAGTTGGACATTCTGTTTCAGCTGAAAGACCAGGGCGTGCAGTTGAACATCATTCAGGTCGGGACCAGATACGACAAGGCGGAACTTCAGAACATCGCGTCGAGCCCACACTGCCGTTACCTCAATTACGTGCCAGACTTCACCGAGATGTCGCACACGGAGCAGTACCTACTGGACCAAATATGCCACAGTACGATTGTTCCCTCCTCCAGATCGCACGGGCAACATTTGTGAAATTTGTGCCTGCCTTGTGAAGTGTTGTTTTGGCCTGCCGGACAAAGATGATTTGTTTGAGTTTTCGACACTAAAGTTCTCCTCTGGAATCGAATTGATTCTGATGGCGTCCACAGGTCCTGTGACGTACACCAAGAGTCTCACGTACACGGAGAAGGTCCCCGTGAGCGGCTACCAAGTGTGCACCTTCACCGTGCCTCCCGCCGGCGCCATCGTCACGGTGCGTCGAATCCTGATTTGTTAGTGCATGGGAACCGAGGGGAAGACGCAGCAAAAATCTACACTCGCATCAGTGTTCTATTTCGCACAAACCCCCAGAAACCCGTTGCGTGTTCTGTTGAATCTCTTTTGCACACAGCTTGAGGGAGTGACTGGACAATTCAAAATGCTGACTGGTCCAGACATCTCCTATCCCAACGGGGCATACTACTTGGGAACAGCTGACGGGACGAGCCCCGCGACCGTCACCTTGAAGGTAGGTACTCGGAGTCTGCTTCCTGTCCCGTTTGTGCTGAAAGGTCAAGCCAAATAAACAAGAAAAAGACTTGCTCAATTTTGACACGTGTTCAAATTGGTTAAAGTTTTTCCTTGTGATTGCTGAATGTTGTTGTGGAGAATACTGCGGTACCAAAAAAAGTGCAAAGAAGGGTATTTTGGCAAATTTTGCACGATGATCCCAACAAGAAGTACATGGGTGACAGGTGATGGGGTCTGGGGTTCCCTCGTCCTTGAAGGTGGTGGAGTTGCCTGAGTGTATGAGATGAAGAATGTTTGACAGGCCCGCGACAGGTTTGTGATCGAATAGTTGTGACAGAGTCCAGGAAAGTTCCCCTGTGATGGATTCCGCCTGATGCAGGTGGACTACCCATCAACAGGGGACGGGACAAACCCAGTGGAAGTGCCGTGCAACTTGATCAACACGGGAACCACGGAGCTACAGGCCAAGATCAATGTCGTGGACGGTAGGTCCCGCTTCACCAATGTGCAGCCGCTGAACTTGGAACTAATGCACAAGTCTGACGAACACGGGCAAACCACGTGCAATAGGAAATCACGTGGTTATCTTAGTTTTTGTCAAGCCATCGTCACATTTCAGACACGGATCAGTGTTCTTCCAATCCATGTCAGAACGGTGGCACCTGCAAGGATTTGGTACGTACCCTTCAGAAAGTGATCTGCGAGTCAGTTGTATACTTTTTGTCATTCGTGACAATGAACATCCGGTTTCCTCACGCCGAAAACGAAGTGCTTCGGCGTGTGTACCATGCTTCAGGAAAAGTGACATGGATGAACACCCATCCCCACCATCATTCATCCATCCTCCACGCGCTTTTCAAATTTGGCAAAATCTGCAAGTTTCATGTTTGGCAAAATGCTGGGCAAATTTTTGTTTGTTAGGAATTTTGTAATTCTTCAGAGTTGCTCGAATTTGTTTTCGTGGGGAGAGGGGTGTCCAGGATCCCATTCCCCTGTTCTTCAGGCCAACAGGGAAAGTTGGTAGTGTTTTGAAAATTGTGCAGGTTCCCTGTCAGGCCAAGTGATGTCGTGACTGTCCGGCGTGCAAACTGCGTTCGTCTGCACTGCTTACTGTTCTTGTTTGTTTTGCAGGCCGGCGCTTATGAATGCAGTTGTCCTGCTGGTTATGGGGGAACCAACTGCGAAACGGGTGAGTACCACGTCGAAGTTGCCCACACCAGATATGATTTGTTTTCATTGGGATGCACGGGTAAAGAAACAGTTGTTTCTGCAGATGTCTCGATAGACACACTACAAAAGGCAAACAGCCATTTACGAATGTTTCAAACATTGTTTCTGAACGCATTCTGAATGTTCCTGCTTCAGCCGTTAACTACTGCAGTCCGAACCCCTGTGAGAATGGCGGAACATGCAGCAATGTTACAGATGGCTACGAGTGCAAGTGCACTGACGAATGGACGGGCACCAACTGCACTCTGGGTGTGTACGATGAACGCCTCATGTGAATTCACGAAACCCTCCATGAAAGTTGGACAATTGTGGCCGTTCCTTTCTCCCATCCTGCTTGCCTTCTGACACGGGCACCGTGGTCCAGTCTTTTGTAAACACGGAAGGGATAAAGTTGCTTGAGTACCGACAGACTTGCTCAGGTTCTGTTTCTTCAGACGCCAATCCGTGCAAGTCGAACCCGTGTCAAAATGGTGCTACTTGTCATAACCGCACCGTGTCTGCCAACACCGCCGCCACCTACGAGTGCATTTGTACCCCTGGATACTCGGGAACCAACTGTGAGACCTGTGAGTTTTCTCTCATGAGCGGCATGCAGTGTATTTTTTCACACAAAAAGAATTGTTTTTTCTAAGTTGTGTGCGAGCTTTCTCCACAGACATTGGTTTCTGATTCTGTTTCTCTTGTCAAATCTCTCGACGCGATTGCGTTGTTAGACACCACGCCGTGCAACTCCAACCCGTGTCAGCGTGGTTCGTGTTCGGACGAGGCTCCGGCCAGCGGCTCGGGAGACTACGTGTACAAGTGCACGTGCCCCACCAGATACACCGGCGTCAACTGCGAGACAGGTCGGGAGACATACACTCAACCGCATCAAGAGCCTCACCATCAGAATTGAAGAAATCGTACTCATGTGTGGTTGGTCCCACACAGTACGAGCCCATAACAAACACTGGACACATCTGAAAATTTTCCACTGAGACCGACCAACGTCGTCATGTTCAATGTTTTGACTCGTGACAGCAGAAAATTCCGTGAATTTTTGTAGTGATAATTGACACATGATTTCAGACATGCAGCCATGCACAGACGTCCCGTGCCAGAACGGCGGCAATTGCACAAACGGAGCGGTACGTCCTGTCTGGTTTCACAATGCTCTGCTGTCAGCGATGTCATCTTCACAGTTTCAATGGGTGGCGTTGTTTACCAACCGCACTGCCCGTTCAAAAATCTTGACTCTTGATTGGTCCTGACATCTTGACACCCAATAAGGGAAGAGAATTTTTGACCGCGCGGTTGCTGCCAGCCTTTCCCCTCCGCTTTTCAGTCTCCTACTTACGGCTACACTTGCGCTTGTGACACCGCGCGTTGGGAGGGAACCAACTGCAGCGCGGGTGAGTGGCAGCAGACAAGTCTGAATACTGAATGGATCGTCACGTAGTCAAATGTGTGGAAGGTTTTTTAAGCGTATGGTCGCCCGAAGGGCCGTGTACCACACGCTTAATGTAATCACCATCAGTCTGTATGTGTGTCTGTCTGTATGTGTAAAGCGGGCCTTGGGGGGGGGGTTGGACCCACTTTTGAAAAAAATGGTCAGTGAACATCACTGATCATTTCTGGCCATTTTT
>JAAUXT010044769.1_pt1 | contig 22457 bp, 20 predicted proteins | sample 7278171 | NCBI WGS metagenome assembly JAAUXT01 (sample SAMN14350112, study PRJNA611818) | marine sediment metagenome | isolation source: surface marine sediment (1.8m) | place: French Polynesia: Moorea | collected 2018-08 | reverse complement strand
GGACTGGATCGAGGACCCGGTCTGGATGGACCGGCCGAGCGAGATCGCCGAGTTGGCCGCCGCGACCGCGGCACCGATCGCCGGCGGCGAGACCCTGGGCGGCCTCGGCGCCTTCCGCGAGCTGATCGCCCAGGACGCTCTCTCCGTCCCGATCGTCGATCTGACCTGGGGCGGCGGCCTGACCTTCGCGCGCAAGGTCGGAGCCCTGGCCGAGGCCGCCGGGCTGCCGGTCGCCTTTCACGACTGCTCGGGCCCGGTCACCCTGGCCGCCTCGGTGCAGCTCGCCCTCGCCTGCCCCAACGTCGCCGAGCAGGAGATCACCCGCGCCTTCTACTACGGCTGGTACGGCGACTACGTCGACCAGCCGCCGCCGCTCGAGAACGGCAGGATCCGCGCCCCCGACGGGCCGGGCCTGGGGATGACACTTCAGGAATCAGCACTGTCGAGGCCCGAGATGGTCGTCAGGCGGAGCGCTCTCTAGGGAAAGAGCGGCTCTCGCCCCTCACGCCTCGCGATCTATGAACCGAGGACCAGGCCGTCTTGGATCTGTCGAAGCGACTGTGCGTCGCGTTGGGCCTTGGTGGCGTCACGCTTGCAAGGACGAAGCCGATAAAGGCCGGACCGCTTTGCGATGATGGCGGCGTGGCGCCGGTGGAACCCGCCGGCTTGGTGGCCTCAGGTAGCTTCGGTCAAGAAAATCGGGCCGGTGGCGACTATTTCGTAATCGCCACCGGCCCTGCCATTGTCCCGAGGTCTCTGGCAATGAGGCGGTTCGACCAGAACACGGGACAAGGCAAGTCCATTAGCTCTGACCGATAAAGGGCGAAAAGAAGATGAGAATGAATGGCATACCAATCAGCGATCCGAACAACAGAGCGAAAACGTCGAAGGCGTGTGTCAACAACTTACGCCGATGCATTGATCCTTCTCCCTTTCCCTCGGCAGATTTCCTGCCCTGGATGTCATGTAACTGGAGACGAAGATCGAATACAGAAGTGACGTGGATCACGGTTTGGTGAATTGCCGCGAGGGCGCGACAAGAAAAGCCCGGCACCGGGCTCGAATTTCAATCAGTCGGGGAATATCAAGGAAGTGATATCCCCATTCCTTGCCGATCTTGATTTAGGAGCGGGAGCGCACGTTGATCAGCTTCTCGAAGGCCGGCCGGTCCATGATGTAGAGATTGCGGCCTTTTCTGCGAAGCAGGCCAGATTGATAGAGGGCGCTGAGCGTACGCGCCACGGTTTCCCGTGTCGTGCTGATATGACTCGCAATTTGCCGCAGCGGCGGAAGCGGCCGAACGACCCACAGCCCGGGAACCGCGGCATCGGGAACGGCGAGGCGCAGGATTTCCGTATAGACCCGTTGAGTCGCGGCCAGCGTGCTCAGTTCGATAATCCGGATGTCACCGTTGCGCACCATTCGAGACAGGGTATGCAGCAGTTTCAATGCGACGCGGCCATCGTCCTGGAGCAGCCTGAGGAAGCGGTCGGAGGGCATGATCGCGATCGTGGTATCGCCCAGAGCGACGGCGCTGGCCGAGCGCGGCTCGCCGTCGATGGCCGCCAGCTCGCCGATGTGGTTGCCCGGCCCCAGCGACGCGAAGGCAACCTCGCGACCAGAGGGACTGGGCACCAGGATCGAAACCGATCCCTCGGTGATGAAGAGCACTTCGCGGCTTTCGCTGCCCTGTTCGATGATCCGCTCGCCGCGCCGATAGCGGCGCCAGCGACAAGTTTCCGAAAGCCGCTTCAGCGCCTCAGGATCCAGGTCCGAGAATATCTCGATCCCCGCGAGCGACCGCTCGATCACCTTACTCAATTCCCGCTCGCCCCCGTCATTGCCCGCCGGTTTCAGGTCCGGCACGGTCTCGCCTGTGAAGGCTGCCGTCTGTGCTCTTCGCCACCCGGTTGCCGCCCTGCTGTCCGCGGCTCAGTTGCGATAGTCCGGTTCGCTGCGCGCCAGGCGGCGCAGAAGCGCGGTCCAAGTGCGATCGCCCCGCTCGTTGTCCTCCTGGGGGCGGCCCCACTTCTTCAGATCCTCCATCGCCTCGGCCGGCGGCATCACCAGTTCGACGCCGGCGCGCAGCGCATCGACCTGGATCTTGCAGGCGGCCTCGAGATCGTAGTGCAGCACGAAGGCCTCGCCCGCGCTGCGCCCGCAGGCCAGGATACCGTGATTGCGCATCAGCATCAGGTAGGCATCGCCCAGATCCCGGGCCAGGAGCTCGCATTCGTCCTCGGCGTCGGTGACCACCTGATAGTCGTGATAGGCCAAGGTGCCGAGCACGATGCCGGCGTGCTGCGAGATCGGCAGCAGACCGTCCTTCATGGTCGAGACCGCGACGCCGGCTCGGGTGTGGCTGTGCAGGACGAAGTTGATCTCGGGCCGGGCCTTGAGCACCGCGCTGTGGATCAGATGGCCGGCCTCGTTGTAGGGATGATCGCCCTCGAGCACCCGGCCGTCGAAGTCGACCTTCAGCAGGTTGGAAGCCGTGACTTCCTCGAAGAACAGGCCATAGGGATTGATCAGGTACTGGTCGGTGCTGCCCGGCACCCGCGCCGAGATGTGTGTCGCCAGCAAGTCGGTCCAGCCGTAGTGGACGAAGCAGCGGTAGAGCGCGGCAAGATCCTCGCGCACCCTGCGCTCCTCGGCGTTCAGAACCGCGAGTCTTGCCGTCTTCGCCATGGGTCCGGCCTCCTTCGTCAGAGCGATGACAGAGGGCGCCCGTCACGGGCCGCCGAGCCATCTTCACCCGAAGCGCAAAGCAGGGCAACGCCGGAGCGACCAGCTACAGGGAAGGTCTATTGGTTTTCCTCTGGATCGATACTGCGCCAGGCGTCGCGCCAGGCCAGCGTGCGCTCGTAACCGCCGATGTCCGGGAAGCGCGTCCAAGGCCAGTCGCTGCCCCAGAGGACGTGCTCTTGCCCCAGTGCCTCGGCCAGTATCCGGTAGAGCGGCTTGCAGCGCCGTGACGCCTCATCGGCGTTGAGGCCCTCGAAGACCCGGTAGGGCGCCGAGGCCTTGACCCAGACGCGCTCGGGCGGCGCTTCGAGCAGCAGCTTCAGACCGGCACAGTGCTGCGGTTGTTCGGGATCAGGCAGACCGAAATGGTCGACCACCAGACGTTCGCAGCGCTCGAGCAGCTGCGGCAGCAGCAAAGGCAAGCGCGGTCCATCCAGGTGCAGTTCGACATGCCAGCCCAGCCGGTTGACGTTCTCGAAAAACCGAGTCCAGGTTCGGCCCCGCAAATCGGGCAGCGGTCGCGCATAGAGATTGAGACGGCAGCCGATCACGCCGACTGCCTGCATCGCGAGTAATTTGTCGAAGGCGCAGTCCGTTTCGACCGCGACCACGCCCCAGAAGCGTTGCGGTGACTCCGCGCCACGCAGCTCCTGCAAGGCGGAAAGCAAGAACTCGTTCGCGGTGCCGAGGAAGCTCGGCTGAACGAGGACGGCACCCGCCATTCGATTGTGCAGCAACAACCGCCGCAACAGCGCAAGGGGCGCATCGGTGCGCGGCGTATAGCGACGATCCGGCGCCATCGGCAGCGAACGCAAAAACACGTGTGCATGCCAATCTATCGCGCCTATCGGTTGCGTATCCGCTTGCGGCAAGAGTGCGCGTGCTGTTTGCTGGTCCAAAGCGATTCTCGCGACCTTGACACTATCAGTCTTATATAAGACTGTTATGGGCGGACTCACAAGGAGGCAATTTGTTGTAATCCGATGGACGCGGCATTGAGAGGGGACGATCGGCTGCCTCGCTACCAAAGGCTCGCTGAAACCCTCAAGCAAGCAATTTCACATCGCCGCTGGCGGCCTGGCGAAAGACTCCCGTCCGAACAAGACCTCGCCTTGCACTTCACGGTCGCTCCGGGCACGGTGCGCCAAGCCATCACGCAACTGGTGGACGAAGGTCTGCTGGAGCGGCATCAGGGCAAGGGCACCTTTGTCCGCAAGCCGAGCTTCGACAGCTCGCTGTTTCGCTTTTTCCGATTCCATGGCACCGAAGAAGAGCGGACGGTGCCGGAGAGCGAGATTCTCCGGCGCGAAGCCGTGGCCGCGCCGGCCGAAGTGGCCAAGACCCTGCGGCTACCGCCCGACTCCAAGGTGATCTCCATGTCGCGCCTGCGCCGGCTCGGCGGCGAACCGGTCCTGGCGGAGCAGATCTGGCTACCCTTCGATCGCTTCAAGGCCCTTCTCGACCTCGAGGACTCCGATATCGGTCCCCTGCTCTATCCGATTTACGAAGAGGCTTGCGGCGAGATCGTCGCTCGCGCCGAGGAAGAGTTGACCGCAGAAGCCTGCTCGAGCAAGCACGCGCAGTTATTGAACCTGAAAAAGGGAACGCCGGTCATCGTCATCGACCGTACCGCTTTCGGTTACGACGACACGCCGCTCGAATGGCGCAGTTCGCGCGGCCGGGCCGACGAATTTCAGTACCACGTCGAAATTCGCTGAAGAAACTAGAGCGGCAGGAGGGGGAGCCATGAAGAGATTTCTTTCGCAGTTGGTCGCATTGGCGGCCTTGGCGGTCATCGCGAACGGCGCCGTCGCCGAACCGCGCGAGGTCCGGGTCGCGAGCCATGTCTCTGCCCTTTCGCCGCTGCACCAGCAGTCCGAGATGTTCGCGGCCGAAATCGAGACCCGATTGCCGGGTCAATTCCGCTTCGAGCTCTTTCCCGGCGGCCAGCTCGGCAAGGAGAAGGCCCTGATCACCAACGTCAAGGCCGGCTCGATCGAGATGATCAACGTCGCCTCCGGGGTCATGAAGCTGGACAAGAAGCTGGGCGTCTTCGACCTGCCCTGGCTGTTCCTGGACCGCGCCCACGTCCAGCGCGCCATGGAGGCGGGCCTGGAGGACGCGGTGCGCGCCCGGATCGAGGAGGTCGCCGGGGTCAAGGTGATCGGCGTCTACGAGAACGGCTTCCGCCACGTCATCAACGCCAAGCGGGCGGTCACCACGCCGAGCGACCTCGACGGCCTGAAGATCCGGATCTCCGGTGGCAAGTTCCGCCAGGGCGTGTTCCAGCAGATGGGCGCGACGCCGCAGAAGGTCTCCTGGAAGGAGACCTTCACCGCCTTGCAGACCGGGGTGGTGGACGGCGCCGAGGCCGCGACCTACGGCTTCTACGAGCAGAAGCACTTCGAGGTCGCCACGCACCTCAGCCTGACCGGGCACGTCTACACACCGTCCTTCCTGATCGCCTCGAAGGGCTTCTGGGACAGCCTAAACGGCGAACAGCAGGCCGCTTTCGAGGCCGCCGGCCGCACAATCACCGCAAGGGCCTACAAGGCCGCCGCCGGACTGGAGACCAAGTACTTCGAGGAGATGAAGTCGAAGCTCTCGATCAACGAGGTCGACCTTTCCGCCTTCCAGAAGGCGACGGCCAAGAGCTACGACGACTACGTCGCGTCCCAGGGCGACGACTGGCTGAAGCTGGTGCGCGCGGCGGCAAGCAGCAACTGACCGGGTATTGGGGCGGTGGGAGGCGGCGGGGCCACGGCTCCGCCGTTTCTCATGGGGCGGCCTTGAGATGACCTTGAAGCTCGTCGACCGGATCGTGACCGCAGCGGCGGTGCTTTGCTTGGTCGCCTCGACCGCGATGATTCTCGCCAACGTCTTCTACCGCTATGTCGTGCTCGGCTGGTTGCGGACCTGGGCGCGCGAGGCCGACTGGCTGATCCCCCTCTACGACCTGCTGAACGAGGCCTTCGGCAGCGTCAGCGTCACCGCCGACGAAGTGCCGGGCTACCTTCTGGTCTGGATCGCCTTCCTCGGTGCCTACCTGGCACTGCGGCGCGACGGCCACATCGGCTTCGACTTGCTGCTTCGCAGCCTGCCGGCCGGCCCGCGCCACGGCCTGCGCATAGCGATCGATGCCGCCATCCTGGTCTTTCTCGGACTGTTGCTTTGGCAGTCCCTACGCATGATCCGGATCGACGGCGCCACCGAGATCGAGACCGCCGAGATCGCCCAGGGCTGGTTCATGGCCGTGCTGCCACTGGCGGCGCTGCTGCTCGCCCTGCCGATCGCCCAGCGGCTGCTGGCCCGCTTGCGTAGTCGCGCCGAGGACTCCTAGGCCATGGCCTGGGGGATCATCGGACTGCTCTTCCTATTGATCGCCCTGGGCGTGCCGATCGGCTTCGCGTTGTTGTTGACCGCGAGCTTCGCCATGGCGATCTCCGGCATCGACCTGATCATGGTGCCGATCCAGATGTTCTCCGGCACCAACTCGGTGGTGCTGCTGGCGATCCCGCTGTTCATCCTGATGGGCGAGTTGATGGGGGCGACCTCGATCTCGCAGCGGCTGATCGCCCTCGCCGCCGCCCTGGTCGGCTGGATCCGCGGCGGGCTCGCCCACGTCAACGTGGTGACCTCGATGTTCCTGGCGGAAATGTCAGGCTCGGCGGTCGCCGACGCGGCGGTGATGAGCAAGGTCTTCGTTCCTTCCATGGAGCGCCAGGGCTACCCGCGCGGCTTTGCCGCAGCGGTGACTGCGACCAGCGCCACTCTCGGGATCATCATCCCGCCCTCGATTCCCATGGTGCTCTACGGGGTGACCACCAACACCTCGATCAAGGAACTTTTCATCGCAGGCATCCTGCCCGGTCTGCTCCTCGGGGCCGCCTTCATGGCGACCAGCTATGTCTTCGCCCGTCGCGAGGGCCACCCCGTCGACAGTCGCTTCGAGGCAGCCCGCCTGGGCCGGACCCTGCTGGCCGCGGCGGTGCCATTGCTGATACCCGTGATCGTGGTCGGCGGTCTGATCGCCGGCATCGTGACCCCGACCGAGGCGGCCGCGGTCGGCGCCTTGGCCGCGCTTGCCTTCGGGCTCCTGCTTCAGCGCGATCTCGGCGGCGCCAAGCTTTACGAGATCCTGGCAACCACGGTTCGCCAGACTTCGGTTGTGATGATGATCATCGCCGGCAGCGCGGTGCTTGGGCAGTTCCTGGCCAACGAGCAACTGCCCCAGAAGCTCGCAGCCGGGCTCGGCGGCTTGACCGACGACTACGTGCTGCGGCTGCTGATGATCAACGCCTTCCTGCTGCTGCTCGGGATGTTCCTGCACGCCTCGGCGGCGATCATCGTGGTCGTGCCGATGCTCCTGCCACTGGCCAGCGACATGGGCCTCGACCCGGTTCACTTCGGCGTCATCGTTTGCCTCAACCTCGGCATCGGCCAGCAGACCCCGCCGGTCGCCTCGGTCCTGCTGACGGTCTGCTCGGCGACCGGGCTGCGCATCGAGCAGGTCATGGGCTACGGCAAGTGGTTCATCCTGGCGATGTTCGCCGTGCTGATGGTGGTAAGCTTCGTTCCGGGCACGGCGATCTGGTTCAAGTAGTGCAGAAACAAGGATCGACGCGGCGATAAACCCCGGCGCGATAGAGTCTTGCCCCCTGTCCATCGACTCCATGATGGCCTTTGGCTCGATGGTCCCCCAATCGCTGAATATCGAACGGCGCTCAGAGACTTATCGAGCCGGACGAAGAGGAAGGCGCGGCGCTGCAGGCCGGGTATCGGGCTCAACAAAACCAATCGCGATGCCAACCGACGCGATGTCGGCAAAGGCCATTGTTCTAGCGAAATCATGGTGCCTGGGATGAGCTCAGGCTCGCGCCTTCCGCTAAGATATCGATCAGCGCCTCGGCCGACTTCGGGAGCCGCTGCGCGACCCTCCGAACAGTTCCGATCGTACGCGACACGCTGGGCGCGATCAGCGGGCGCGAGACGATAAGCGATTCGGCACCTCCGCGTGTTGCCGTCTCGGGCAGCACCGCGACGCCGATTCCAGCCTCGGCTAGGCACAGGGCAGTCGTTGAGCGCCGCACCTCATAAGACCAGCTCAGGTCTTGGCGCGCGCGCGCTAGCGCTTCGTCTACCACCATCCGGTTGCCGGTTCCTTTCATCGCCACGATGAGCGGCAGGCCCTTCAATGACTTCCAATGGACCTCGGTCTGCTTCGCCAGGGGGTGGTCGCGCCTGAAGGCAAGAACGAAGCGATCGTCCGCGATGGGCTGGAAGCTGATATTGGGCTCCAGCGCGGGTATCGAGCTGATCCCGAAATCCGCCTCGCCTTGCGCGACAGCTTCAGCCACATCATTGGCGGACTGGTCGAGAATGCGAATGCGTGCGCTGTGCCCGCGTCTGCGGAACTCCTTGATCGCGCCGGTCAGAATCTGCTGCGTGGCGCTCGGGACAAGGGCCACCGTGACGATCGCGTTACGCTCGTACTCGAACCGAGCCGTCTCGTCCTGAAGCGCCAAGATCGCCTCGGCCGCATCATCCACAATCGCCTGTGCCCGGCTGCGCAAGCGCTTGGCAGCGAGCGTCAAACTCAGCGACCGCGTCGTGCGGTCGAACAGCTTTGCGCCTAAAGATGCCTCGAGTTTCTGAATGCGTCGTGTGAGGGCGGGCTGCGAGAGGTTCAGCTGCTCCGCCGCCCGTTGGAATGAACCAAGGTCAGCGACGGCGAGAAAGGCCTCAAGATCGGAGAACTCGAAAGTTATGCGCATTACGCAATAATAGATAAAGAAATTGCAATTCTCAAATAAACAGACCCGCCTTATCATTGCGTGGTTGGCAGCACTGACGCGTGCCGCTCCACGGCCCCGCAGGCGTGTTCTTTCGGACCATCATCCGTTTGACCTCGGAATTAGGACACCATGTTTGACAAGCGCGAAACCTATGATCTTGTGGTCATTGGAGGCGGCAATGCGGCCCTTTGCGCGGCGATGACCGCTCGTGAGGCCGGCGCCCGGGTGCTGTTGCTGGAGGGGGCGCCCAAGCCCTATCGGGGCGGCAATTCGCGCCACACCCGCAACTTCCGCTGCATGCATCACGGGCCCCTTTCGGTCCTGACCGACAGCTACGGCGAAGACGAGTACTTCGACGATCTGATCAAGGTGACGGCGGGCCAGACCGACGAGGGCCTCGCCCGGCTTGCCATCCGCTCTTCCGAGGCGTGCCTGCCCTGGATGGAAGCGCATGGCGTTCGTTTCCAGCCGTCGCTCTCGGGCACGCTCTCGCTATCGCGCACCAACGCCTTCTTCATGGGCGGCGGCAAGTCGCTGGTGAATGCCTACTACCGGACCGCCCAGAATCTGGGCGTCGACGTGCTCTACGAGGCGCAAGTGACGCACCTGGAACTCGAGGGCGACTATGTCTCCGGCCTCGAATTCACACATCAGGGCGCCAAGCATCGGATCGAACCGAGATCCGTTGTGGTCGCCTCGGGCGGGTTCCAAGCGGATACCGACTGGCTGGCGCGCGCCTGGGGTCCAGCGGCGAAGAATTTCCTCATTCGGGGCACGCCCTACAATCGCGGGGTAGTCCTCAAGGACCTCCTGGATCAGGGCGTTCAGTCGGTCGGCGACCCCACCCAGTGCCACGCGGTGGCCATCGACGGGCGGGCGCCGAAATACGACGGCGGCATCGTCACCCGGCTCGACTGCGTGGTCTATTCCATCGTCGTCAACAAGAACGGTGAGCGCTTCTATGACGAGGGCGAGGATGTCTGGCCCAAGCGCTACGCGATCTGGGGCCGTCTGGTGGCCGGCCAGCCCGATCAGATCGGCTATGTCATCATCGATTCCAAATCGCTGGAGCTTTTCATGCCTTCGGTCTTTCCGCCGATCAAGGCCGACAGCATCGAGGAACTGGCGGACAAGATGGGACTGCCGAAGGAAAGGCTTCGCGCGACGGTCGACAACTTCAACGCCGCCTGCGGCGACGAAAGCGAATTTCACCCAACCGAACTCGACGGAGTTGCCACGACGGGGATCGAACCCCCCAAGACCAACTGGGCCCGGCGCATCTGCGATCCGCCCTTCTACGGCTATAGCCTGAGAACCGGGGTCACCTTTACCTATCTGGGCCTCAAGGTGGACGAGAACGCTCAGACCAGCACCGCTGCGGGCAAGATCAAAAACCTCTGGGCCGCGGGCGAGATCATGGCTGGCTCGATCCTGGGCCAGGGATATCTCGCCGGATTCGGCATGACCATCGGCACCGTCTTCGGACGCATTGCCGGACGCGAGGCCGCCGCCCATGCAAACTGAACCTATCGATGAGGCCCGCCGCCAGATCGAAATCTGCAATGCCTGCCGCTACTGCGAAGGCTATTGCTCGGTCTTTCCCGCGATCAACCGTGAGCGGGCCTTTGCCGACGGCGACGTCACGCAGCTCGCCAACCTCTGCCACAATTGTCGCGGCTGCTACTACGCCTGCCAGTACACCGAGCCGCACGAGTTCGCGTTGAACCTACCGCGGGCCCTGGCCAAGGTCCGGCAGGAGAGCTGGCAGGAATTCGCCCTACCGTCGGTTCTTTCAAAGGCATTCCACATTAGCGGTGTCGCCATCGCTCTCGCCACCATCCTTGGCTTTGCGCTGATCATTTGGGCGATCCGGGCGCTCGGAGACTATGCGCAGGGCGGCGAGGGCTTCTATGCCGTCATCTCGCACAACGCGCTGGTCGCGATCTTTGCGCCGGCCTTCCTGTTTCCGCTCTTCAGCATCTTCCTCAGCCTCAGAAGGTATTGGAATGCCGTGGGCGGCGGCCCCGTTCGCTTGTCCGATGTCGTCTCCGCCTTCGGCTCGGCCGCGCGGATGAAGAACCTCGCCGGCGGTCACGGCGATGGTTGCAATTTCGAGGATGAAGACCGCTTCTCCAACGCCCGTCGCTGGCGCCACCAGATGGTGATGTACGGCTTCCTTCTGTGCTTCGCCGCCACCTCTGTCGCGACGGTGATGCACTACGGATTCGGCCTCGAGGCGCCCTATGGCTTCTTCTCACCGCCGAAGTTGCTGGGCGTTCCGGGCGGCATACTTCTTTCAGTGGGAACGCTGGCGATGATCCAGCTGAAGATGAAATCCGATCGCGAATTGGCGGATTCGAGCGTCTGGGGCGGCGAGATGGCCTTCATCCTGCTGCTGTTCTTCGTCAGCACCTCCGGTTTGGCGCTCTACGCCTTCGGCGGAACCGGGGCGCTGACCGCCCTGATGGCCCTGCACCTCGGGTCGGTGCTCGCTTTCTTCCTGCTGACGCCCTATTCGAAGATGGCGCACGGCTTCTACCGTCTGACGGCGCTGGTCAAGGAGGCGCAGAAGCAAAGCCCGCGACGCGGCGCTGCGCCACCTCCTGTGGTCGGGAAGCCAAAGGAACTCCGCTCATGAGTTTCATCGGTTCCCGAAGCGGCTGACATTGTCTTGCAGGTCGTGGTCTACCTGTGCGCGAAATCGCTGAGCTTTGGAATGCCCAGGTCCAAAGCTGCAGCGTCGAGTTCGGCAAGCGTGTCTTCGGGTATGACGATACCGGCCTTGCGGTTCCGCGCCTCCGCGCGAGCTTCCAGCTCGCCGGGATAGAAGAGTTCTTCGGTCCCTGGTGCGGGCGGGTTGCCCTTGATCGCTTCGATCAGGAGCTCCATGTCCCGGCAGAAATCGGGCAGTGGCCGAAACGATTCTATGTTCAATGCGATCGCCAGATGGCCGACACCGCTTCGTCCTTCCGGAGCATAGGGGCCAACGACATCGGCCCCGAAGTGGCTGCCGCTCAGGATTCCGGAAAGCACGTCCATCATAGTGGCGACCACGTAGCCCTTGTGGCCGGCAAAGGGGAGAATGTTACCCGCAATGCCGGCAGCGGGATCGATCGTCGGACGCCCCTCGCGATCGATCGCCCAGCCCTCCGGGATAGTCTCGCCACGCTGTCTTGCAAGGTAGAGCTTGCCGCGGGCGACGGCCGTGTTGGCGATGTCGAGCATCATCGGAGCATAGCGGCCGGCCGGGGCCGCTATCGACCAAGGATTGGACCCGATCAGTTTCTCGCGTCCACCATAGGGCGCCATTGCCGGGCTGGAATTGGTCGACAGGATGCCCACACAGCCTTCAAGGCTGGCCAGGCGTGTGTAGTACATTGCCGTCCCGAAGTGACCGGAGTTGCGGACTGCGACCGCACCGATGCCGTGCTTCTTCGAACGCTTGATGGCTTCTTGCATGGCGTGGGCCGCGACGACCTGTCCTACGCCATCGCAGCCATCGACCACCGCGATCGCGCCGCCATCGACAAGCAAGGCGGGTTTCGTGACCGCCCTCATGGCACCTGAGCGAAGGCGCGCGCCATACCAGCAGGTGCGCATCACGCCGTGAGATTGGTGCCCCCAGAGGTCGCTTTGGACAAGCGTATCCGCGACTAGATCTGCATCATCCTGCGGTAAGCCAAGGGCCAGGAATGCAGATCGGGCGAAGCTGCGCAGGCGTTTGACTGGTTGCGCTTCGGCGGGCATCAGATCACTCCTGTTGACACATCGGGGTTCGGCCTTCTTTTTCATTCCGCAATCGACTTAGCTTGGCTCCCGCCTGCCGGATCTCCTGCGAGCAGCAAATCGGGTAATCCATGACTGGAATTTGGTGCCGCCAATCATTGACCCTTTTACTGGGTTGGCCGTGGTTTCGAAGCATGGTGTCTTCGACGCTGACTGGGTGAAGCTCCTGCCGCCGAGTGGAGCTTGTTTGTAGGCAGGGGACAACATGATATCCGAAGGAGGGTAGAGGCGTGAACGAGCCGGTTCGAATCGCCGTTCTTGACGATTATCAGGGCGTGGCGGAAGGCTTTGCGGATTGGGGGCGCCTTCCCGCGACCACCACGCTGTCGGTTTTCCACGACACGATCACCGAACCCGAAGCGCTGGTCGAGCGCCTGGCACCCTTCGACATCATCTGCGCGATGCGAGAGCGCACGCCCTTTCCGGCGGCTTTGATCGCGCGCCTGCCGAAGCTCAGGCTGATCGTCACCACCGGCATGCGCAACGCCGCTATCGACGTCGCCGCTGCCAAGCGCCAGGGCGTGCTGGTCTGCGGCACGGCCTCGCCCGGCCATGCCACCGCCGAGTTGACCTTCGGGCTCATACTGGCGCTGGCGCGCGGTCTCGCGCCGGAGAGCCAATCCATGCGCGCTGGCACCTGGCAAGAAGGCGTCGGCCGTGACCTGCGCGGCGCCACCCTCGGCGTCATTGGCCTCGGACGGCTCGGCGCCGAGGTCGCCGGCTTCGGGCAGGCCTTCGGCATGACCGTGATCGCCTGGAGCGAAAACCTAACGGTCGAGCGCTGCGCGTCCCTCGGTGTTGCGCGCGTCGAGAAGAAGGAGCTGCTGGAAAGGGCCGACTTCGTGACCATCCATACCCGGTTGTCCGAGCGCACCCGCGGCCTGATCTCGGCGCCGGACCTGGCGCTGATGAAGCCCGACGCCTATCTGGTGAACACCTCGCGCGGGCCGATCGTGGATTGGCGGGCCCTGCTTGCGGCGCTTGAGGCCGGCCGGCCGGCCGGCGCCGCCCTGGACGTCTACGACGAGGAGCCCCTGGCGCCGGATCATCCGCTGCGCGGCAGCGACAAGCTCCTCCTGACGCCACACATCGGCTATGTGACGCGCGAGACCTATCGGGTCTTCTACGAGGAAACCTTGGAGGCCGTCTTGGCTTTCCTGGAAGGCGCGCCGATCCGTGTGATCGACGGATAGCGGCCCACCTCAGCGACCGTCCCAAACCCGCGAGGGCACGAAGAGCTCGCCGGCCATGAGCTTGCGCGCGGTGCGCAGCAGGCCGGCGCTCTTGAGATCGAGTGCACCATCGCGAAGCTCGTAGTCCATCGACACCTCGATCTGCCCAGAGGGATGTTCGATGGCGAGGGTGGCGGGCATCTCGTCCGGTATCTGCGCCAGTCCCTCGGCTACGCTGCCCGGCGCCAGCAAACAGGCACCGACGCAGATGGCACCCGTGACGGCGTGACTGGGATGGCAACTGGTCGGCACGAAGTAGCGCGATGTGATCGCGCCGCCCTGCCGGGGCGCAGAGAGAAGTCCGAACTTGGGCACCACCTTGCCGGCGACGTCACCCAGGCCCATGCGCCGACCCGCTGCGCGGCGAATGGCCTCCATACGGACGAAGAAATCCGCACTGTCGTCCAGATCGGCTTTGGTCTCGACTCCGGTGAGGCCGAAGCTCTCGGCCCGGGCGATCACCATCGGCATTGCGGCGTCGACGCAGCTGACCTCGATGCCCTCCACTTCCTCACGGGCCTGGCCGCAAGGCAAGAGCGCCCCGGTCTTGGAGCCGACGACGTCCCGGAAGTTCAGCAGGACCGGCGCGGCGGTCCCAGGAACACCATCGATCCTACCGTCGCCTTCGTACTCGACGGCGCTGCAGGGAGTCTGCACGCGAGCCTCGATCAGGGCGCCGGTGTTGGTGGCGCGGATCGGGACGTCGGTCACGCCCGCCTCTGCGGCCACCAGTCCCATCTCGATTGCCGCCGGCCCGACGCCGGACAGGATGTTGCCGCAAGTCGGCGAGAAGTCGACCCGACGCTCCTCGACCGAGACCTGGGCGAAGAAGTAGTCGACCGCAGCCCAGTCGTGGTCCGATTTCGACAGCATGGCGACCTTGGTTGTCACCGGCGCTCCGCCGCCTACGCCGTCAATGGTCAAGGGATGGCCGGCCCCGACCGCGGCGATTAGCACCTCGGCCAGTTTGTCCTGGTCCTCGGGCAGGTCGCTGCGCCGGAAATAGGGACCACGGGAGGTGCCGCCGCGCATGAAGAGACAAGGGATTGCGGTTTGCGACATGGCGCTTCTCACTTACCGGAAGGGCCAGGGCAGTTCGACCAAGTCCTGCAGGAGCCCCGGCGGGAAATCGCGGTTCAAGGCGCCCGCGATGATCAAGAGCGCCGCTATTCCGCCGACCGTCAAGATCAGCGTACGCATCCAGCCGGCCCGCGCGCGCAGGCGCAGGAAGACGACGAAAAAGACCCCAAGCGCAATGACAAAGCCGAAGACCGCGGTCAGAGCGACCAGCAGGGCCAGCCAGCCCAGGGTCTGCCACAGTCCGTGCGGTGCCGTCGCGTCCTCGCCCACTTGCTCCGAATCGACGAATATCGGATCCGTCACCGGACGGCGGCGCATTTGCAGGAACACTATGATCGCCCCGAGCAAGGCAAAGCCGGAGACGATTGCCGGGAAGATCTTGTCGATGAACACCGTCACGCTCAGCGAGTCGGCGAAGGTCAGGAACAGGAAGGCGACCACACCGCCAGCGAAGATCAGTGTGGGCGTCTTGGTCGCAAGAGTGGGTTCGCTACCGGGTTCGGTGGCATGGCCGATTTTTTTGGACTGCCGGGCGCCGAGCCAGACCGAAGCGACCGTGATCACCAGCAGGATGATCACTGTCGGCGAAATCAGGAAATCGATGCCCTTGCGCGCCGCGAACTGTGCGGCCTGGTAAGTGTAGACCTCGGCTTGGTCGGCCAGCACGAAGCCGATCAGGAAGGCCGGGCGCGGCCAATCGAAGCGCCGCATGAAGATGCCCAAAACACCGATGGCCAAGAGCGCCAGCAGGTCCCAGAGGGTCTGCTTGGACTGGAAGGCCGCGAAGGCGATCATCATGAACATGAAGGGCGCGAGCAGCGGGAAGTGAATCGTGGTCAGGCGAGCGATGCCAGGCGAAAGGAAGAGGCAGAGCCCGGCGCCGAGCACGTTGGCCAGGGCCAGCGACCAGACTATGGTGTAGGTCGTTCCCAGCTCGTTGCGGACCATCATCGGGCCCGCCTCGAGGCCGAGCAGCACCATGCCGCCGAGAAACACCGCCATCGAGCCAGAACCCGGGATGCCGAACAGCAGGGTCGGCACCAGGCCGCCGCCCTCCTTGGCATTGTTGGATGATTCCGGCCCGATGATGCCGCGGATCTCGCCCTTGCCGAATTTCGAGCGGTCCTTGGTGGTCTGCACCGTGTGGCCATAGGCGATCCAGTCGACCACCGAGCCGCCGAGGCCGGGAATGACGCCGACGATGGTGCCGATGCCGGCGCAGCGCAGCGAGAGCCCGAGGTTGCGGAACCAGTCGCGGACGCCGTCAATCCAGCCGGCGCCCAGGCTGGCATCCTTGGCGATTGCTCTGTCCTGGCGCAACAGGGCGACGATCTCGGGCACGGCGAAGATTCCGAGGCCGACGATCACCAGCTGGAGCCCGTCTTGCAGGTACCAGGAGCCGAAGTCCAGGCGCGGCGAGCCCTGGGCCGGCGCCTCGCCGATGGCTCCAACGGCGAGGCCGAGGCCGGCCGCGACCAGTCCCTTGAGCAGGCTGCGTCCCGCCAGCACGCCCACCATGGAAAAGCCGAGGATGGTCAGCATCAGGAGCTCGGGCGTGCGGAAGGTCAGGATCAGCGGCCGCGCGATCAGGACGAAGAAGGTCAGGATGAGGGCACCGAAGAGGCCGCCGAAAAGCGAGGAGATGAAAGCGGCCGAGAGCGCTCGTGCCGCCTGTCCCTGCTTCGAGAGCGGAAAGCCGTCGAGTACAGTAGCCTGCGAGGCGGAGGAGCCGGGAATGCCCATCAGCACCGAGGCGAAGGTGTCCGAAGTCGGAATGACCGCGACCAGGCCGACCATCATCGCCAGGCCGGAGATCGTATCCATGCCGTAGAGGAAGGGCAGAAGCAGGGACAGTCCGGCGATGCCGCCGAGCCCCGGGAAGACGCCGATCGACAAGCCCAGGACGACGCCCAGCGCCAGATAGCCGATGTGGTCGATGGTAAAGATCAGGGACAGCGCCTCGCCCAGGGCGGGAAGGGCCGTCGCAAAGGCATCCATGGTTCACGCTCCTGCCGGAGCCAAAGGAAGGCGTGCGGGCACCTCGCCGGCTCAGATGCGAACCGGCGAGGCGCCGACGCAGGCCGCTAGTTGAGCTCGACGCCGAAGCGGTCCTTGAGCCAGCCCTTCACCCAGGTCCGGGCCTCGTCGCTGACCCCGATGGCCTGGGCCAGCTTCGCCTTGGCGCCTTCTCCCGTAGACTGCGGATAGACGCCCAGGCGCTTCTTCGAAGCTTCCGCGAAACCGGGCGCCGAGATGACGGCGCTGAAGGCCGCCGAATAGGCATCGATGATCTCCTGGTCCGTGCCTTTTGGCAGGAAGACCATTTTCTGGGCCGGGAAGCCGGCGGTGAAGAAAGCCTTCCAGGCCTCCCAGGCCGGTCCGCTCGGTTCCTCGCCCTTCAATTGTACGTAGACTTCCTTGAAAGACGGCAGATCCGGAAAGGTTGGGTCTCGGACGACATTCCCCGCGTCGTCCAGGGCGCCCCAGCTCATGACCGGCACGGCCAGACCCTGCTCGACCAGAGGCGTCACTTTCGAGAGGTAGGCCGAGGATGTCTGGTAGTCGATGTTGGTCTCGCCGCGCTCGAAGGCGAGGCGGCCGGCGCCGCGGCCCTTCATGCCGAAGACCGGCTCGACCTTGAGGCCGAGCAGCTCGAAGGCCAGCAACGGCACGAGGTCGAGCGAGGTTGCGCCCTGCGACCCGTAGAGCAGCTCGGTATCCGAAAGCTTGCCGATATCGGCCGCGGACTTCACCCCGAGCTCGGGATTGACGTAGGCGACGCCGCCGGTGGGCGTGGCGAGCACGACGTTCCAGTCCTTGTACTCGTAGCGGACACGGGAATCGTTCAACAGATAAGGGAACTGGGTCGATCCCGAGGTGCCGAAGATGGTCAGGCCATCCGGCTTGGCCCGCGAGGCGAAGAAGTTCGCGCCCTTGGTCGAACCGGCGCCGGGCATGTTCTTGACCACAACGGTCGGCTTGCCCGGCAAGGCATCGGCCAACAGCGGCGCGTAGAAACGCGACCACTTGTCCGATCCGCCGCCTTCCTTGAAGGGGATGATCCATTCGATGGTCTTGCCGGAGAAGTCGGCCGCCTGCAGGGGACCGGACAAAGCGGTGACGGTGGCAAGGACGCAGAGCGTGAAAGCGACGCCCAGTGATTTCTTAAAGCTGGCCATGAAATCGCCTCCCAAAGGCAAATGCAAAACGGCGGAAGGCGAGATTCTCTGGCACTTTCCCGGCGCTCGCCGAGAAGGTCCCGAGGGTGTGCTGCGCCTCCCGCGATCTCCCGCCGCCCTTCGGCTCCCAGGCTGGCCCTTCGGCCAGGCAGCAGGTTGATTGCCATCATCCTGATCTGGCAAGCTTTCATCAAGCTTTCACTCTAGGAGCCTCCTCAGACTGTCCGGGATCGGCAGGCCGGATGCGGATTGCGCTGGTTGAAGACAACGAAATGCTCGCGGACGGAATCGCCAAGGCCCTAGGCGACGAGGGTCACGGTATCGACCTCCTGCAGGACGGCGAGCAAGCGGACGATTATCTCAAGAGCGATTCCGTCGACCTGATAATCCTGGACCTCGCCCTACCGGGACTTGACGGCCTCGAGGTCCTGAAACGCCTGCGACAAAGGGGCAATGCGACCCCTGTCCTGGTCCTGACCGCCCGCGGCGACCTCGGCGACCGGATCAAGGGCCTCGATGTCGGCGCCGACGACTACCTCGTCAAGCCCTTCGAAATGGCCGAGCTCGAGGCGCGGGTCCGCGCCTTGCTGCGCCGGGCCTCGGCGCGCGATAGCCTCGAGGTCGCGCTGCGACGGCTGCGCTACGACCGCGCGGCGCGGCGCGCCTTCGTCGACGAAGCAGAGATCCGACTGCCGATGAAGGAGCTCTCTTTGCTGGAATGCCTCCTCGACCGCCAGGGTCAGATTGTTTCCAAGGAGACCATCGCCGACCATCTCTATGGTGCCGGATCGGACGTCGACGTAAAGGTGATCGAGCTCTACGTCCACCGACTGCGCAAGCGGCTCGTTCAGGCCGAAGTCGGGATCCGCACCGTGCGGGGACTGGGGTATATCATCGAATAAGAAGAAAAAATTCTGACCGCCGGGAGGCCCTGCCATGTTTCTGCCCCTCAGTTCACTTCGCGGGCGCCTGCTGCTGCTGCTCGCCGTACCGACGGTACTGATTGCTGCGGCGGCGATTGCCCAGAGCTATCTCTCGGCGCGCGAGACCGTCCACCAGCTCTATGACAAGACGCTGCTGGCGGTGACCCTGACGATTTCCGAGCAGGTCGTGGCAACCGATGGCGATCTGCTCGCGGAGACGGTCCTGGAATCTCTCACTCAGGGCCTCGGCGACCCGCTCTACTATCACGCGACAGGTCCCGGCAGCGCCTTCGTGACCGGCTATGGGGATCCGCCACCCCTTCCCTCCGGTCTGGTTCTCGAGGGCGGCCAGACGCGCTTCTTCGACAGCAGCTACCTCGGCCAGCCGGTTCGGGTCGCAGCCCTGCGGCAGCTGATATCTGACGGCGTGCTGCAGGGATGGGTGACCGTGCGGGTCTGGCAAACACTCAACGAGCGGGAGGCGCTGTCCCTGAGCCTCGCGCTCGATTCGTTACTGCGGATGCTGGTGATCATCGTTTGCGCGGCTCTGGTGCTCTGGTTCGGCATCAGCCGAGGGCTCCGGCCGCTTGCCGAGCTTCGGGAGTCGGTCGAGCGCCGTTCACCGACTGACCTGTCGGATATCCGCCGCCCGGTGCCCGCGGAGGTCACCAGTCTGGTCGCCGCGATGAATCACCTCTTCCAACGCCTGAAAGCGGCCTTTGCCGAGCGCGAAGCCTTCATCGCCAATGCCTCGCACCAGTTGCGCAACCCGATCGCGGCGATCCAAAGCCAAGCCGAGGCCGCCGCCAAGGCCAAGTCCGAGGATGAGCTGCGCCGGCGGGTCGAAGGCATAGCCGAGGCGGCCAGGCGCAGCGGGCGCTTGACCAACCAGTTGCTCAGCCTGACCCGGACGCGCAGCCAGGCTGAGGAACCGAAGAAGCCCTTTGACCTGGCCGCCGAGACCGCGGAGATCCTGCGCTCGCACAGCCCGCGCGGCCTCCGCCGCGACATGGAGATCTCCTTCGAGGCGCCGGAGACGCCGGTCGAGATCACCGGAAACCGCCTGATGCTGGGCGAGGCCATCTCCAACCTGATCGACAATGCAATCCGATATGGGCGCGACGGCGGCCGGCTCGAGGTCGGAGTGCATCCCCACGCCGACAAGGTGGTCGTGGTCGTCGAAGACGACGGCCCGGGCGTGCCGCCAGCGGACGCCGAACGAATCTTCGACCGCTTCATTCGCCTGACCGAGGAGGTCCCAGAAGGCTGCGGCCTCGGCCTCGCCATCGCCCGCGAGGTCGCCCAAGCTCACGACGGCAACATCCACTTCAGCAATGGCCGCCTCGGAAAAGGATCGCGCTTCGAGCTGCAGCTTCCCGGGCGAGGCTGAACCGCGCCGCAAACCGAGAATCTTGAGTTCGCAACGTTTGGCAGGGAGACCATGAGTCCCGGCCAGCCAGACGGGACTGCGTCTGATCGGGACGTGCGCTAGTCGAGGGCGGCAGTCTCGGACTCGAGGAAATCCAGCAGGGTCCGAGCGGCCGGTGCGAGGGGGGCGGCCTCGCGGGTGACGATCTTGAGGCGACTGCGCGCCCAGGTCTCGCCGAGTGGCGCGCCCTCGATCGCCAGGGCCGTGAGGTACGGCTTGACGCTGCTCTCCCGCAGGAAGCCGACGCCCAGCCCCGCCTCCACCAGGCGCCGCAGGGAATCGAAGCGGGTCACGCGCAGGCTCGGCTCGAGTGGCTTGCCGATGCTCTCGGCCGCCTGTTGCAGCATCTCGTCGAGCACGCCGCCCTGGTGCAGGGAGATCACCGGATGATCAAGCGTTGCGGCGAAGGCGATGGGCGCGTCCGCGGCGCGGCCGGCGAAGAGGGGATGGTCGCGCGCGCCGACCACCCAGACCGGATCGGCGCAGAAGTCGGCGACCGCCAAACCCGCCAGGTCTTCGGAGTCGGCAACGATGCCGAGATCGCAGTCGCCATCGCGGATCGCGGCGACGGCCTCCGCGCTATAGAGCTCGACCAGCTCCAGGCCGATGTCCGGCCAACGCTCGCTGGCATCCTTCAGGAGATCGGCCAGCCGGCCGACGATGGCGGAAGTGACGGCGGCGATCCGGACCCGGCCCCGGTCGCCCTCGGCGAAGTGCTTGAGGGCTGCGTCGAGATCGCGGACCTGGGTCAACAGCCGGCGGCCGTGTTCCGCGAAGGCCTCGCCCGCGGGCGTCAGGACGACCCCGCGGGGCCGGCGCTCGAGCAAGGGCGCCCCGAGCATCAGCTCCAGGTCCTGGATGCGGCGGCTGACCGCGGAGGCCGCGATGTGCTCGCGCCGTGCGGCGCCGGCAATGCTGCCCGCCTCAGCAATCGCCAAGAACAAGCGGATGGTGACGATGTCGAAGCTCTGCATGACCCCGCTGCGGCCGCACCTTGTCCCACTCGCCCTGCCCGGCGGCGGTTTTCGGGCCGATTCCGGCCTGCCGCCTGAAGTCTTCCGATAGGGCCTGCAGGGCCTCCGGCCCCCGATACTGGACGGACTGCGCCCTTTCGCCAACGTCTATCGCGGCGAAGAGCAATCGGATGAACTCTTGGATCGCCCGCATGGCAACCTCCATTCGCGGCCAGGTTCGATATCTCCTCACCGAAAATTGGGCGGCCGGCCGGTCCCCGACCAGCACTGCCTCGCGACGGCAAGCATCGCAGACCGCGAGGGCTGACGGCCGACCGAGCAATCGCTTGCCAGGTCCCGGTATCTGACAGATGATTTCTTTTGTTCGATCATGTGTTTGACCGAGGTCGTTACGATGAAGAAGGAAGCCGGTGGACACCGCCTCTCGCCAGAGGAGATCGCCGCCTTCCGGCGCGACGGGGCGGTCGCTCTCCGCGAGGTCTTTTCCGAAGATTGGATCGATCTCTTGCGCCGGGGCATCGAGGCCGACCTCGAGAGCCCGGCCCCCAATCTGGGCAACCACTGCAAGGACCCGGCGGCGCCGGCCTACTGGGAGGACTTCTGGTGCTGGTCCCACTTTCCGGAGTTCGAGCGCTTCGTCCGCGAGTCGCCCTGCGCCGGTATCGCCGCCCAGCTTCTGGGTGCCGAACGGATCAACCTGGTCATGGACAACTGGTTCCTGCGCGAGGCCGGCTCGCGCTCGCGACCGCCCTTTCATCACGACATCTCCTACTTCGACTTCACCGGCTCGATGTGCGTGCTCTGGCTCCCCCTTGAGCCGGTAACCAAGGAAAATGGGATCGCCTTCGTGCGCGGCTCCCACCTCTGGAACAAGCTCTTCCTCCGGGTCCGCTTCGACGACGGCCACCGGGTCGACGGCGAGGCCTTCGAGGTCGGGGGCCAGCGCTACGAAGCGCCGCCGGACATCGAGGCCGATCCCGGGGCCTACGACCTGCTGGGCTTCGATCTCGACCTCGGGGACTGCGTCTACTTCGACATGCGCACGCTGCACGGCAGCCTGTCGACCGTCACCCCGAGCGAGACCGTGCGGCGCTACACCTTGCGGATGACGGCCGAAGACGGGCAGATCCGCTACCGCGGCGACTGGGCCAAGGAGGAACGCGCGATCTTCGAGGCACATGGCTACCGGGACGGCGATGCGATCGCCGGCGACTTCTTTCCCCAGCTCTGGCCCTAGATCAAACCCCGCTGAATTGGAATCAATTGAGCGGGGATAATTTGATCTATTTCATATAGGTAGAGCAGCCTATCCGC
>JAAUXT010017272.1_pt1 | contig 22457 bp, 18 predicted proteins | sample 7278171 | NCBI WGS metagenome assembly JAAUXT01 (sample SAMN14350112, study PRJNA611818) | marine sediment metagenome | isolation source: surface marine sediment (1.8m) | place: French Polynesia: Moorea | collected 2018-08 | reverse complement strand
TTGTTTCTTTCATATTGACTTCTTGTTGTATTCACACACTTCATTTTACCTCAGAAAGGCAGAATATAAAGGCATGTAACTGTTCAAAATGCATAAAGTTTCCTTCTTTTCCGATTGTTGACCACACGCTCAAAAGAAGGAATTTTTGTAGAAGACCCTCGTAAGTTTCCAGAGCTTTGCCAAATGGGACTTGGAAAACCCTCCCACGATTACCTTCCCTTATCGTTGCCTTTAATTTCTGAAAATGGCTGTGTGTTACGAAGGAGGTGCTTTTCCTCCAATAAATCATTCGTTTGACAGGATCCGCTACGTTTTATGACACACAGGACAGACCAAAGATGGATGTAATCGCCTGAGTTATTTGTTGGGTTGTGTCATAAAACTCGTGCGAGGAAATTTATTGCCTGCTGCTGAAACATAACCTGGACAGGAAGGATTAACACCGAAAGAAGCTGTGAGGGCAGGACGGGCTGCCTTCGTTTTGGGAATTCGTTTGTGATGCCACGAGGAATCAACACGAGTCACAAGTGGAGAACAACTGAAGGTTGGCCGTGGTGGAGGCAACTTTTTCCCCATTTCTGATATGGCTGGACACGGCCGTTGCTATTGCAGTGAGATTTTCACTCGGCTGTGTGTTATCTGTACAACAAGTGTCGTGTGGGCTTTGATTCATATCAGGGAGGAAATTCCAGGCTTTTCTTTCACATTGATCGAAGAAAGTTGGCGACGCTGCGATGCTTCTGAAAACAAAACGCACCCCTCGGACTGAAGAACGAGCGCGAGATGACCGTAAATTCGTCGTGTGCAGTCTCTCGGTCTACAAAGGACCATCAGAATAAGCGATGATGTCTGCAACAGCACATCCGTCGCGATGATATCGCCTCCTGTCGATGCCTAGGTTAGCGCGCTGTTTCGCAAATCAGCACTTGTTGGACTTCCCTGCAGACCGCCTCGAGCCGGACGTCTGATAAATCAGCGTCATTTATTTCTGGTCGAAGGGAAGTGTGGCCTGATATGGAGGCTGTTACTCTTCGCCGTATTGTGATGTTGCCTCCACCCAGGGAACTCTGTCCTTGATGCACAGAGAGGTGGAAGGTACACAGAGTTGAGAGATTAATCATGAAAGTCGGGAAGTTTTTTTGTGGTTCCGCACAGGGATGTCGCGGCGAACTTCTGAGTGTTGCAGACAATGTCATTCAAAAATGAAAGGGCCTTTAGCTTCCATGGCGGAAGCGCAGGAGGCTGCTGGTGCACGTGCTTTGTCGCGGGGCTCTGACGTTCAATCCGAGACGCGAGGCCGGAGAACCTGTTTGTCACGGTCATTTACCGAGAATGGCAGTGTTGGGTGCTGAATCAGACTCGGAGCACACAACAGCAAATACCAGCGAAGGGCCTTTTTGCCTGACTTCGTATCCATGATTCAGACCTGTGCAGTCTCATCTGAGTAAGTGTCGTTCAGTTTCTCTACACTTTCTTTTTCTCTGTGGACCAAAATTGTCCCAAAGCCACACAGTTCCTTGCAAAGTCCATTCTTGTGTGGGAAACGACTTCTGAATCTTTGGGCTTTGTTTTTGTTGGAAGGAGTACATTGCATGATTGCTAGTGGAGCACCTGCATCTGTGCAATCCGTCGACGATTTGGGCGAACAAAGCAACTTGCCAGAAACCTCCTTTGTCATTAGGCGTTGCTGACTTTGTGATCAGGTGTTGAAACGAGACAATCAGTGAACAGAGGGAGGGACAGTCCAGCACGTAGTGACCATGAGCCGGGTCAGGTTCTGCTGTCGCTGGACATTGCGCTCTCCATCCATTACAATTCGCCGCTGCTGAACTGTGATGTCCATCGCTCTAGGGGCCTCTGAGGCTGTTTAATGATCATAAAAGAAAGAAACGTGCGTGGAATAAAGTCTAATTGACTCCAGTTTCCAGGAATAAGAAAGCAGAAGCTGAACGCTGCGTGTTGTTGTTGAAATTTGTTTGATGTCATGTTCACCGTGCAAAATGGAACCTTTTTGCCTGTTTGGCTTCCATTAGAAGGAGTCTCAATGATTTTCGCAATTTTGCAATGTGAAGGAAGTAAAGGTTTCACGTAAACTCAGGTAAAAATGTTTCCTCCTTTGTTGACAAACTGTGAATGAACATTTTTACTCGTACGTGGAAGCAAAAAGCTTTCAGGACCTGCAACTTTTTGCAGGTTCCCTGCACTGACTTGGTGACCGACTTCAAACGTCACGAAACCTTGGCCGGCGTTTTGTGGTGGGGAGACAAGCATTGTCGATTGCCCTGAGGGCTCCCCACGACGCTTTTGTGGATGAATTGAGACCAATCCACAACACATAAAATGGGAGAGTAGGTCTTATGGGCATCCACACCCCAACCACTCGTATTGCATTCGAATCTCGGGTGTTTTTCCGGTGGAAAATGACTCCAAAAGAAAGCAGAATCTACGAAACAAATTTGTATCAAAAGCCCTTTTCAGAGGAGAGATATAGACAACGGGTGTGTACCTTTCTAACAGCACTTGAGAAGTTCCTCGGTGAGGTTGGTCTGCTTCCTGCAGGGCTTGGGGCCCATCCCGTCTCTTCCAAGAACACCCCATTGTGGAGAGGGTCTCAGGGTTCCAGAAATTCACAGCCCGACACTCGGCCTCGGACAGGCTGCCGGTGTCCTGTGGGTCCGGGATATCCAGGATTCTGGCGACGTGCTCAAATGAGAAACCTGGGCTGCGAGGAGACTGCTGCAACTAATGGAAGCTAATCCTCCGGGCAGGCAGTGCAATCGTTAGAAAGTGACCTATGCGCCCATTTTATCATGCGCGGTGAAAACGAGTGCTACATTGGGGCTGCAGAAGCACGAAGATGGTTCGGGAGGCTCGTCGAGGAGCTCAGTGAGCGATAATGAGAAAGCGGGATTACACTGCCAGTCACTTGTCAGATGCGCTCAACGTGTTTTCTTCGCTCCCTTCTTGTAGGAGAGCGAGCAGGTGGAATCGGCAGTTGGGGAGCCTCTTGTCGTTTTGCTCAATTGAGCTATCCTTCCGCAAGCAGTTTGTTCACTCCTGGTACGAGTGCAGGTGTTTTGGGAATGGCCGTTTGAGGGGGTTCTAAAGATGGTGGTTCTGCCCAAGCATTGCGTATGTTTGTTCACAGGTAACGAATCAGCTCGTGTTGTGAGTTTCAGAATTGAATGAGATGACACCTGCAGGTGTCTGTTTCTTCCGTTGTCTGTTGTTGTTTCCATGGCGAGAGACTGGCGGACAGTGTCATGGCCTGGGCCCATCACCGCATTCCGCCAGGGTCCTGTGAATATGATGGAAGCTCCGCATGAATTGACACCCTGGTTCCTCACTCTGTGAGGCGAGATGAAAATCCAACCACACAGACCTTCGAATTCCCGTCCGTGGCCGGGTGGAATTTTACTGACACAAGTCATGGCTGGTGTGTCATCCGAATACTTTGACATCCAAGCAGGTCACTATTGAATTGAAATTGAGGCGAAAATCCGACGCATGTTCTGCTCTGTTGGGAGACAGGCAGCTGAAAACATTCACAAATTGCGTTATTGAATCGGGGGATCAGTGGGAATTGTGATGGAGGAGGCGTGGAGGTTTCCACACCTTCAAATCACGTCGCTTTGGAACCGTTCAGTGTTTGATGTCCTCACAACGACATGTTCAGTGCTTGTGCACAGAAGCACCAGAATTCCAGTGACGGTTTGTTTGCGCAAATGATCGCTTTCGTACAAAGAGTTTTGCATTTTGTCCTTTGGTGTGTGTGATCAGATGTGATTGCAGCGATTGAACCTGACTGAAGCTGTGTTCCTGTGTGCAATGGCATATCGTGTTGAATTGAGCGGTACAGAGACAGAAAGCGTGATTCCAAAAATTGCCAACTAGGTTCAGGACTGATCGGCTGGAAAGAACCAAGTTCATGAAAACAACAGTCATAAAAATCCGAATGGGAGCCAGACCCCAAAGAAATGGTCCTTCATCCTTGTGTTCACAAGTTACTTGGCAAGAAGCAAAGAACTTACCAGTTTTCCCTCGAAAGGCTGCAAAGGTTTATGTGCATGACTGAAGCACTTTGTGGCAGTCTCTCGAGACAGTGCGCAGAATTTCCAAGCACACAAAAACAGCTTGGCTGTTTGGATGTCGAGTACGAACAAGCGACTCACATCACTCGCATTTGTGTACAAATGAGTTTTCACAGATCGTGGAACTGGTAGAGTGAAGCTTCCCACCGCGATGGATTGCCTTACCAGAAGCCTGGAGATTAAATATTGATATCGTTGACAGCACGGAACGGCAAAGTCGTCTTCTCCAGGTACCCTGCGTGTGGTGGAGACAAGAAATTATTGCTTCATTAAACACCGCCATTGCCATCCGTGATGTGATCCACGACCAAATCAAGTGCTTTCATTGCGCACGTCATTACAAACCAGTGTTGATCTTCGTAATTTTATCCCATCATTTGAAGCTGCGGTGGAAAGCGAAGGAGGCTGACTGGAAATTCCTTCCAGGGAAAAGCGTTGGATGCACGGTCGAAATGCAACGGGTGAGCACGAATGAGAAGGAGTAAAATGAACCTGGAGATGTGGAGAAGATAAAAGAGGATCAAGAGAAGTGAGGCTACGCACTGTCTGCACTTGAAGTGGGCATTTTACGAACGTCTCCGGCGATTGGAGCGTCGATATCTCTCACGCCAGCCAAGATGGAATTGAAGAAGCAAAGCTACTCCGTTGCACGAACTATCTCCACCAAGATACGTTCCTCGTGGGAGAAGATACGAGTAAATATTTGCCTGACTCCGAAACACCGGGTCAGACCCCTGGTCGGTTGGATACAAGATCGGTTTCAACATATTTTGCTTGAAGGTTTCATCTTTGTGCCTTTGACCTCGGACGCTACACACAAACACAGGCGAGCGCCACCTCTGCGTTCATAAATCGAGCAGTTCCGAAGCTGAAGTGGAGGTTGTGGAGAAGTGATGCCTTGTCTTTGCCGTGACGGAAGCAATCCTTCAGCTTGGTTGGCACGCACCAGAACAGTGTTAACAAGGGACAATTCCTTTCAATTGTGGTGTCCTTCTCTTTCATCTTGACCAGAGAGACTGAGACAGACAGGGACTTTTCACAGCACAGGGAGATTGCACCTCTCTTCATTAATTTATCGACATGGATCGTCCGAGTGAAGCTAATTGGCTGATTGTTCGTGTTTGGTCGTTGCCCGTATTTCTTCGGCTGTGCGCACCAGTTGCAACGGTGAGGGAAGTGCGGCTTCACGCTTTGCAGGCGCGCGGGGCCGAGGCGGTGGGGCGGTCGGTGGCAGTGAGCTTCACAGCGACTGCTTCACTTCACGACTACAGAGGTACTTGAGCTGCAGACCCTCTTCCTCCGAAATCAGAAGGACCCAGGATATTCAGCGCGTAGCCCAGCACGTAAGGAGGTTGTGACATTCATCTATCTGCCTGTCCCGGTGTCCACTTTATATTGATTGCGCACACGGCGCAGGGGTGATTTGCAAGTGAGACGCCTCTCCAGCTTTGACTGGTCAGTGCAGGAGCTCAACGCTCGTGCATGAAGAGCAGGCAGAGGTTCCACAGGCCGTTTAATTGGGTTTCGGCGCGGTTCGATGCAGGCTCGTCGTGACTGACTGTCCACCACTTGTGCCACACACAAGGAAGGATTAGCATCCTGCAAGCAATCTACCTGCAGACGTCTGTCGAATTCAGAACTCTGTCGGAGTTAAACAAACACCACCGTGCTTGAAAGAGAGACGGATTGGAAGAGCAACGAGGAGGGAGCTTTGTGGTCGTGAAGGGGCAACTTGCCAGGCAGGTATCCTTCCTGCATCGCATCTTGTTCTCTGCCGCACCAGATGCAGACACTGCGCACTCGCTGCTGGATCCTGCAGAAGGTACCGCTGTGTGCCCAGAGCGCTGTCGGTGCACAACACTTTGATTCCGTGTCGTAGGGGTTTTGCTCTCGTACATGCATGCACAGTGAATGGATCTGGTTCTTGAATGCAGCTTGGAACGGCAGCGCTGCATATTGTTGGGGAGGAGGCAATAAAACGGTTGGCTTGTTGAGGTGAACGTACGCTCGTAATGAGCTGGGAACAGTGTTCGGAATTTTGTGATAAATGGCAGTGAATGGGAAGGATGGCTGATTCCGTCTCTTGCTTTGGAGAGTGAGTGATGGCCAAAAATTCCGCACGAAGCAACGTCCTGCTTGATTCACGAGCATCTGGCCAGCTGCAAACGTGTTTGTGGGTGTGGAAAGTGGGCATTGTTACGGACAACCGTTGCAAGATGAAGATATGTAATCAGCTTGCAAGGCACATTCATCTTGTCGCATTAACGGGCAGTAATGGACAGGTATAACGCAAAAGAAGGGCGCTCGACCATCGTCCATCTTCATTTGAAGCCCGCTCCCAGCATAGTGATGTGCTGCCTTTCGCGCCGAGAGCCAGCTTAGTAGGTCGAGAGGTACCCGGACTTGAAGAAGACGGAACGATTGTTGAGTTTTGTTGTTGCAGGGTTGCAGACTTTCCAGCAGCTGATGTCGAGACGATAGGGAAATAAAGATGCTCGACGTGATGAGTCGACTGTGCACCAAGTTCACGCGGCTCTTCGCCGTCAAGCAGCCGACAATCACCAAGGGCATCGTGATCGCGCTGTTCCTGAGCGTCGCGTCGCTGCTGTGCCTCGCCATCTACGTGTCGACGTTCAACAACAACTTGACCCGGCTGCCGCCCGAACCGACCATCTCGTGCGGGACGGAGGCGTCGGGGCTGAGGGGCAAGAGGCAGCACGCCCCGCGCGACCACACGTCGAGCGCCTCCCTCAGAATCGACAACAAAGTCCTCGTGCTTATTGAAACCCAGTATTCCAAACAAGGAGTCGAGATCGTCTCCATACTTGAAGCCAATAGAATCAGATACAAACTGGAGCTCGCTCAAAAGCGCCTGCCGTCATTGACACGAATGGATAAAGGCAAGTATGGTGTGATTGTGTTCGAAAACTTCGAGTCCTACCTGAACATGGAAAACTGGAACAGGCAGTTGCTCGACAAATATTGCTCAGAATACAATGTTGGTGTCATAGCTTTCACATATCCAACAGAGGAGACACTGGTTCAAGCCAAAGTGAAAGGGTTTCCATTGTACGTGCACACGAACCTCGCTATGAAGGATTTTGAAATCAACTCGCACTCGGACGTGTTGAGAGTGACGCGATCCGGGGAAACTCTGTCCGGGTCTCTCCCCGGCGACGACTGGGTCGTGTTTGTGCCCAACCACACAACTTACGAACCTCTGGCGTTCGCGAAAACGCAGTCGGCTGAGATGGTCAGCATGAGCTACAGCGTCGAGGAGAGCAATTACGTGACCGCCATCCAGGACATCGGGCTCCTGGACGGGATTCAGCGGGTTTACTTCGGAAATGACTTCAAGTTCTGGCTGCACATCCCGCTGTTCCTGGACAGCCTATCCTACTTGAGTCACGGCAAGTTCAGCATACCGCTAGATCGCCACATACTCATTGACATCGACGACATCTTCGTTGGAAAATCAGGGATTCGCATGAAGGCAGACGATGTAGTGGTAAGTCTGTTCATCAACCGCTTGCACTAACGTTATTTTACCCGCGTGTCTGGCACCTGTGTGGTGCCCTGATCGTCAAATTTGCCTCTCCCTCCCCTACCCCCACCCGTGGTCTTGTCCAAAATTTAGGACTTGTCATTTTGTGCTTTGTCCAAAAAGGTCTGAAACTCGGCCTACCCCACCCTCACCCATACTTTTGTGTGAAAGTTGGACTTGTCAGTTTTTGTTGTTTTTTTTTTGAGTCTTGTCTGAAAAAGTTGTCCAGAAAAGTTGAGTTGTCTGGTCTACCCCTCCCACCCATCCACCCCCCATCATAAAAAAACATTTGAACTTGTCTTTTTTCCATTTTGGATCTTGTGTGTCCAAAAACATTGGTTGACCTCCACCCCCGCCTCTGGTCACTTTTCGAACAGGACTTATTATGTGAGTTGACTTTCTCAGTATGTTCGGTGCAGTGTGCAGGCTATGTACGCGGCAAGCGGCTGATATTCTACTTGAGTCCAGTTTCAAACACGAAAACAGTTGTCTAGAAAAGCAGAGCAGAAGGATTCTGCTTGAAGTGACATCTTTCTGCCGTGGGTTGTGCTTGTTTGTATCAACGAGCACACGTGCACCCCTTGACACTTGTGCTGAACCAGTGGTGACAGCGCTGGTGGAAGCTAAAATTGTGCACGGAGTGGAACATCCGCATCACATTCTTGTTTCTGTGATCCGTGTTCTTCCCACTAAGCAACAGGTATTTGTATTCCGGTCCGCACGGCTCGTAGAGGAGCAGCAGTTTGTAATTGCTGTGCTTCATTGTGTGCTGGACAGGCTCTAATCGACGCACAGTCACGCCTGCAGAACAGCATCAAGGGCTTCCACTTCAACCTGGGATTCTCCGGCAAATTCTTCCATGGTGGAACTGTTGACGAAAACAAGGGCGACGATCTCCTCCTCGGTGAGTGTATTTCCAGGCTTTTTGCGTCGGCAACCCGCAATTTTGTCTCAGCTGGCCAAACAGAGTTGTTTGAAGCATTCGTTCGTGCCTCCATGTATTACATTGTAAGACCTTGCAACGTTCATGTCTTTGTGCCAAAGTGTTTTGACCATGAGGTCAGGCACAATCGTCCGTTTATTGCGCATAACTAACTGTTTTATTGCTTGTGCAAGGGCCTTCTATCTCCCCGACGACCTGTGATCCTGAAAAGTGAAGAGGGCGTGTTTTTCATCCGCACTCAGCACATTTGTAGAGTTGCAGGGCGTGCGGTGTCGCAGATTCGTGTTTCCGTCGCCTTGAAACGGGTCGTTGCTGGTGTGGTCACCACTTGAAACACTCTAATCGAAGGCGGTCCACTGACGTTTCAGAAAACAGCGACCTCTTCTGGTGGTTTCCGCACACGTGGCGCCACCTGCAGCCTCACAAGTTCGACAACACGTCGAGTCTCGTCAGCGAGATGAGGCTCAACTACAGATTCGCGCAGGTAACAACGGAATCCAGTCCTGACGACCCCGGGTTCTGTCCTTTGTGTCGCAAGTGCATGTTTTGGATGTTTTGGTTGATCGTTGAGTGTTTGTTTACTTTCTGTTGTTTCATTCCCGCAGAATTTTTCTTGGTGTTAATTTCTCCTGGTCGCCTGGAGGGTATTTTCAGGTTGTTAAATTCTGTTTGGCTTCTTGTTGACCAAAACTGAAGAAGAAAAAACGAAAAAGAGAGCCATGGAGAAATTCCGCCGGGAGAAGTTCTGTGACGTTTTGTTGCCCTGTTTTGCTGTTGCAGATTTCTGTGAAATCCGTGTAGATTTAGATCCAGATCTACTCGGAATTCTTGCAGCAAATGCTTCCTTTCTTGTTTTCTGGTGTGGGCAGAATGTCACAGTATTGCATGCAATTTTCTTGTTCCATTGATTGAATGAACATTTTATTTTAAGTCCAAGCATCAGAGCAGCATGATTCTGGTCTTCAGTGACTGCGGAGAAATCGTCCATTGTCCTTTGCTTCGATCGTCCAAACTTTGGCGTGTGCTTTTCATTGATAGTATCCCTTTGTTTTTTTGCTCTTCTCCCCTCATCGATTCCCTGCTCGTCTGCCTTGTCTGTGGTGTTCTTAGCGTATAAGGACCAGTTCACGTGGTTTTGCCATACGTGGAGCCACAGTCAGCCGCACCTGTACAACGACACCGCCGTGGAGGAAGAAATGTTTCTCAACAAACAATTCGCCAAGGTAGGTCGAACCTGGCATGATCATTCGAATTTCCGTTGTCCTCACCATGTTACATTTTGTAGAAGCACATTCGGACGAAGTTCACACGTGTGTGTGGGTGTGTGCGTGTGTGTGTATGTGTGCCATCAGATTGCATACATCTGATGGGGATGAAGCGTGTTCCACTTGCACTCTGAAAGAGTGGTTCCTTGTGATTAGTAGGTCCATTTAATACACGAACCTGCTCATCTTTTGATTCGGGACAAATTCTCCACGTCAAACTTTGGCAATTTGACTGAGCATGTATGTGGCAAAATTTTGAAGGAGGCAAAGAACTCGTATGACAGGAGTCAGGTTCAAGTGTGCGCTGTCCCCTTGTGACTGGTGCTGAAGAAATGGAAGCAATCTGCTACAGTTTTGAGCGTATTTTGCAATTTTGAAGTTTTACGTTCACTGCATAGCGAATCTTTGGGGTCTTCTTGCACAGAGAAAAACGAAATACATTGTTCGTGGTTTGCTTTTTTGATCTGAGAAAAAAGTTTTTCGTTGCTGTAGACGCCGCTTTCATGTGTTTTCGTGCAGTGTGGAGAAAAGAACAAAATGCTCACGTGCAACAACACCATGTTCCTGTTGGGGCACAAAGGGTGTCGCCCCAATGTTTAAAATTTCATCAAGAAAACAATCTGTCTTCACAAACTCGATCAGAAAGAGCCTGCAGCAGCGTGTGGGCTGCAGATTCGCAGCTGCGTCTCGCCTCGCCCAGCGGTGCAGTCGCTCGGTGTCGTTTCTTGCTGGAGAAATGTTACCTTCACTGTGGCAGAACGAACCAACAAATGATTCAGTTGCTTGTGAAGTTGATTTTATGGCCAGGTCCGGCTATTTACTGTGAGCTTGCGTTGTTGTGTTCCAGGTTGAACTGCATGGTGTGATACGAGGCGGTTTTCATAAGTATTGATTCCTCGGCTTGTGTACTCATGGCAATACTTTTGAGGAAATTCCAATGAGAGTTTCTCACAGCCATAGTCATGATCTTCATGTATATAATAAGAAAATAATTACAAAAGCATTACTGAAGGTACAATTGAGGTCTGAAAAATGGTTAATTAATATCTGTTGCTAAAAATTAAACAAAATTAAACAAAATTTGAGGTATTCTGATGAAGTTTTTCTCTAATTCTTTTTGTTAAAATTTTTTTGATAATTGCTATGTGACAAATGATTCTCAGATCATTTTGGAAGCAGTAGCATCCCATTTAAATATGATATTCAAATCTGTGTGATTTTTGCAGATACTAAAAATCTCTAGTTTTTTTTTTGTTTTGCTATTGGAAAACTTTCCTGTGTATTTGGTAAAATATTGAAAATGTTCACATCAGTTGACAGTTATTTGCATCAGTTTCACGGTCAAGGAATCAATACTTATGAAAACAGCTACGTATTCCATGTTTGGAAAGGGCAGGGGAAAATTGTGGACACTGTTCTCACAGACAAAGCGAGTGCTTGCTCGTTCTCAAATGATCATTAGCGACTTTTGAGAAAAGTGGTCAACAAAGCAAGAGAAATGATTCTTTCCGGTGGGCGAATCGGTTCCTTCTGTGGATCGCAAGACATGTGAAAGAAACGTGAAGATGCAGCGCAGTCACCAAAGGGACAGAGTGTGCCTCCGTTGTGCAGGCAGGTGTTCAACAACCATGCGCTGCCAACTTTCGTTGGGATGTACAAACAAAAGAAAGCATGCCCCGAGGACTTTTTTAGTCGAAGATCAATTATTTTAATGCTGCAAATGGAAGTCTTGTGGTGAAATTCAAACAACAAATCAATTTTAGCCTGCTCAGGCGTTTTCGGTGCCTGCAGTCCCAACACATGGCATTGTTTGAAGGAACTCAAGGCAGGTCTTGAGCTGAAAGTTTCGCTGCGCCAAATCCTGGGCTCGTGTGTGACAGCAGAACCATCAGAATAATGAAATTTAGACAAATCAGAGCTGCACAGTGAGCAATGCTCTGATCCGATTTGGTGCGCTGGTTGAAGACTAACGGGCAACCTATTCCGATGCTAATGTAGATTTACATTCACCAAGCAAACTTGGTGCTCAGCAAAGGCCTGCTTTGTATGGCGGACTCGGCACTCGTTTGTCTTAATATTTCAATAACTGTACCTGGAGTCCTGTCTGGGTTACTTTTCAGGCTGTGATGGAAACTACTTTGTCCTTTGGATGTAATGGGTTGAGAACGAACCGAGGTAAAGCAAACCTGTGTCAGCACACTCAAAATGCAGCGAGAGAGCGGTGAAATGAGTGGTGAGGCACTGTCAGTGTGTGAAGCCTTACTTTTCTGCAAGAGACACGACAACCACGTCTGCAGGAACGCACCAATTAACTGTCGTGTGGGGAAATAGACCTGGAAGAGTTCATCAGGAGAGTAAGGAAATACCAACATTGGCACATATGTCCTGTTCTGGTCGCAACAAAGCACAAGACTAAGACTCCACTTGTTAGCAGAACAACAATATACATCTTTCCGATGTCTCTCCTATTTAAAGTGACCTTCTGTCATTTTGAACGGGTCAGAATTGTCACGAAAAGCAAGGGATTATTGAGATGTATTCCTCGTGCGTGCTCTGTGCCCCCAGAGCTGTAGACTCTGCTGCCAAAATGAGATGAAGTAAGATCAAAAGATTTGACTGGGAACCTGCTGAACCTATCACAACTGCAGATCATCTTGCACCTTGCTTCCATTGCTCCTGCCCCCAGTTTCTGTCTGCACTTGTCATCAATAACCAGATTGTTAGCAGCGAAAACATGCCTCTGCCTTCTGATCTGATTTGGCCCGCCCGCTGACGCGTTAAGTCCTGTGCATACAAAGAGAGCTGCTTGTTTGACGATGAATACGAGTCACTGGACCAGTGGTTTGTGCTGTGAACGCTTTTTGGTCATTTTGCAGAGTCGCATTTGTCACGTTGAAATGAGGTCCACCGGCCTGAGTAAGCCAAGTCGTAAAAGGACAATTTATGATCACATTGCCTTTCGGAAGTCAACAGAGTCAATAGATGTATTGATGGAGACACATTGGCAAGTTTTGCAGAGACGTGAAGATGCCCTTTAGCCATCCACCCAGAGATATGGTCATTTTCTCCCTCGGGGAGGTCAGCACAGCGAACTGACAATCAAATCTAGTCGCACTTTTTCACTTTTGACAGTTTGAGTCGGAAGCAAATTTCAAGGGTCTTGAGCATACCCAAACCGCAGAACATTGCTCCTGCTCGCCTGTCACGCAGAATACACTGCAGCTTGAAGTGTCGGGTGGACAGCAGCGTCGTGTGGAGTCTGTGGTTGGTTTGTTGAAATCCAGACTGATGCCATTTTGGGTTCCGCCTGGAAACGGACATTGTTTTATTCCGCTACATTTCCTCACTAAATCGGCAATTTGTTCTTGTGTCGATTCTGCTTGACGAGAGAACTGGTACAAGTTGTGTTCATTTGCAGCTTTTCTCGTGTGTCTTCTGAAACTGAAAGGCGAAATCTGAAGCCGATTTCGTGCCAAATCTTTCAGCACCGAGAAGGGTCAGTCAGGATGACGAGATTGCAAGTTTTACCCACGAAATGGTGTTGGGTATGAAATAAATAACGGAGCTCAAAAGTGTGTTTGCTCAGTATTGTAAGTTTCCGCGAGGATCAGTGGATAAGTGTCAGGGAGTTTTGCAGGAAAATCGTGGTTTATGCAACCGAATAGAGATGTTTGCAAACCATCACACTTTCACCACGTCGGAGTGACCTGCCAAGTTCCAGCTTTTGTGTCACGGGCGGAACACTATCACGCGTGTTGAGGTTCTTGTCTTGACATTCAACCCGTTTCCTTTTCAACACCCAAGATCCCACAACAAGTGCACCAGTTTGCGAAGAAAGTTTGTTTGCATTGTTAATTGAAAAAAAGCGCGACAGATGCCCTCTTGGCAGGAGATCGCGCGGTTTATTGAGTTTCAGGCATCGCTGCATTTCAGCGGAGATTTGGCAGATGTTCCGACAGACGCAGGAAAGACACCAGCCAAGTGAGCTCAGGGAAATCGATGTGGGAGGGACAAACGTTTTGGCTAAGGTTACTGGCCCCGGCTCTGCGAGCCAGTGGTAATGGTCTCTGGAGATGTTTGATTCACCGAGAGACTCTGCACTCACTCACGCTTCTTCTCGGAGCACCTCAGTTTTCATGGCTGCAAACACTTCATGAATTTTTCATTCCGAGGATACATGAAAGTTTTATCTTCACTTTGTCGTTTGTTCTGGGTCGCACAGACACAGATGACTGGCATGTGACAGAATATTTCGTGAGCTGTAAGGCCAAAAACCCAAACGTTGTTTGAACAGGAATGAGCACTTTTCCAGTCAATTGCGTTCTTCAACTTGAGTCGGTCAATGGAGTCACTGGAGTCTGCGTTGTGTGCGAATGTCCTTTCGTGATCCGGATACAAGCGTATGCTTTTATCCGAGTTCTGATGGACGGCTGGCTGCTGCTGCTGCTGCTGCTGCAGTTTCTTTCTTTGCCGCATCGGAAGCTGCGAGAGTGTTTTGACTTTGTCAGAAGGTGGATGATTGTTACAAGCAATAATTTTGAATGATTCCTTCAGAATATTTTTTTTGTGTGAATCATTGTCAGATCCTTAAGATACCCGTCAACGAAATAGGGAGCCGCTCGCCCAATGTCAAGGCGCCAAGATGCCAAATTGGAGCAGGCAGTTTGTTACGACACAATCATGCGATTGCCTTGATTTGTTGCCACACAGATAGCAAATGTTGCCGTTGCAGGGAAGCGTGAAATTGTCTTTATGCTCGGTAATCAATTCTTGCGATTGAATCCAGCTTCCTTGCGCCGAGTGGACAACGCTTCGCTGTGCAGGGCTGAAATCAATGTGACACAGCTCTGGGTTCCTCTTTGAAAGACGGAAACGGCGTTTGATTAGGGTCAACACTGATGGTACACATGTTTTGCAAGCAATAGCGCTTTCAAGATTGAGTGCCGAGTTTGAGCATGTTCAATCGTTGCCAAACATACGGACGGCAATCCTTGGGCTGATTTTCCGCAGTTCGTGCTCGAAGTGAGCAGGCTGCATCAAAAATGAGACCCGCACTCCAGGGGTTTTACTTTCCACCACGCGTATCTTGTTATGTCGCTGGAATTAATTCCTTAACCTCAAACCCGGGTCCAAACAGGCTTTCCAAGTCTTTGTGATCCGGCAGGAAAGTGCAATTCACGCAGAACGTTGGCATGAATAATTTACCCCTCAGTTTACATCGAAATTTCTTCAGGGAGCAGAAAATTGTCGTGCGCTTGTCAGAAAAGGTGCAAACTTTCATTGACAGAGAAAGCTCAGACTGCTTACAAATGCTTTGAACAAAATATGAATAGCCAGTGCGGTCTATTGTGTTGCGTGAAAAGTTCTGTGGTTTGCATAATGAATTGCAATTGGCCTTTCAATATGCACACTCACGACTTACATCTGCTGCTGGAATTTATGGTTGTGATTTCGTCGGAAGGTGATTCGAGCCCACTGCGGAGTGCGATTTGAGTGAGACTGTAAGCCCCAATTTCGGTTGTTCCATATTGGAAGGACACGCAGGCTGCATTCAAGTGTGATGAGAGTGGAAGACAGATGGTGGACGATTGCGATACTCAGCGAAAGGACCACTGCAGTTTCAATTGTGATTGGTGCAAGAATACGGGCCATGGAGAGGCTTGGGCCGACGGAGAATGAGAAGTGGACGCACATTGAGTGGCCTGATCGCCTTGGACCAAGCCCCAGATGCTTTTGTGTTTCACCTTCTTCTGCCTGTTTTCTGCTGGTCTGTCTCTGGTCTGGGTCATTGAGTCCCCTCTTCCCTTTGTCTGTCCCTGTTGATTCCAAGGCTCAAATCCACGAATTTTGTTGGTGGTACCATTCGAAGTGCCCGTCAGAAGTTGCGGGCAGAACGTGAATGATGCACAGAAAGATCACTGGCGCTTCAGGTGGTACGGATGGCAAACGCCGCGGCTGAATACAGTTACTTCGTTTCTTTACCTCCATTAGCCACTGGGTTCGTCCCTGCTCAACCCGATATGTTATCAATCAATACGGGAGAAGAGGAGGAGTTCAAGTGCCAGGCTCGACGTGATCTGATTTCTCGTATTGACCCCACTTATTGGACTGTTTGCATTTGCCAGTTTCGTCGAAAATACTGCCCCAGGTGGGGCTGTCTCCAGATTGTGTTGTTTTGGTAATGCAACTATCTCTTTGACAACTTTGGACTGGGTGTTCTTCTTGGAGTCTTTGAGATGAGACTTGGAAATGGAGAAATTTTATCTCCACCAAGCTCAGAGCTGTGGACGGAAAAAAGCTTTGAGAAATCAATTTTGATCGGACCGTATTCATTCGCAAAGAGCTTTTCCACTGCCATTGGGAACAATAGCAATCGGATCTTGTTTTAATATCGCATCGTAAAATGCTGTTTGTGCCTTTTAATAACCAAATGCAAACTCAATTTGCCTCCCAACACAGGAACATTTCTTTTGAGCCCTGAAACAAGGCTGAGTAAAATGGAATCGAGAAATGATCGGATTTTACCATGCTTTACTCTATTGCTTCTCATATGCCGATGTCAATCAATTATGTTCCTTATCAAGCAGCATTAATGAGTTCTTTCAGCCCGGATGATGAAAACTGTCGCAGCACAGCTGAAATGCTGGCATATGCTTCACAGTGGAGGAGGAAAGCTGTCAAAAATTCAAAACGGGTGCCGTGCAAATGCCAAGTCCGCAGAGAGATGGTGTCACTTGATGAAAGGATTCTGCTTTCAAATTGACGCCGCCAAACTCGGTGGGAAAACATCAAGCAAGTTGTTGTGCTTGGCTACGTTCGGAAAATGTACCAAGCTCTTGTACGTTATTTCATCACAAGAGAGGGCTCACCCCACTGGTGGTAGACCACATTTGTGGGTGCTCAGCGCGGAAAGGGGAATGTTGTTCATCGTTTGGTTCCGTGAGTTTCACTGCTCGAGTTCATTTTTCCAATCGCCAGTGGAACTGTGGCAGAGATAAATTGCAATGGATGAAGCTATTTGGTATCTGGTCATTTGTGAAGACAACATCAGTTCTTCTCCACTGGAAAGTCAGTCACTACGACTGCCACGTCCAAATCAAGGCACCAAGGCGTGGCTTGTTCCAGTTGTGTTTCTTGAGATACATGGATCTGCAAATTTGTTTCGGCGCTTTGTCTTTATCTGTCGAGAGTTTTCTCCATTTCCACCGAGGCGTTTGGAGATACCATCACGACATTAAAATGCCTGGGACATCCCACGTCCATTTGGGTCGAAACAATTGCATTACTTGTCCACTTTCCTGCTCAGGGAGGCTTCCATCTTGTGATGCATGAGACTCAATCAAGTCTGACTTCCACTGTCCCTGATGATTCTGAAGTCGTGGGCAAGGAGCAACGAAGAAAAGACATTTGAAAAGGAAAGAAGTTCAAAGGGACATCAACGAAACAGGGATACAAAGAGTGAGGAAGCGAAAATGACCTGAAGTTTTCTGTTGTGCAACTCGAGTTTTCACGTGATGTGTGAGTTTGGACGCCTCTGTGTGGACATTGCAGGAGCACGGGATCCCGGTGAACGGGAGCTACGCTGTCGCGCCGCACCACTCGGGCGTCTTTCCGGTGCACGAGCCGCTGTACGACGCGTGGCGCCGCGTCTGGGGGATTCGCGTCACCAGCACCGAGGAGTACCCTCATCTCCGCCCCGCCCGGCGCAGGCGCGGCTACACGTACAAAAATATCATGGTCAGAACCTGCCGCCATTCAGTCGATAAATATTTGATTTTCTTGTTCCGTGTTCAGTCGATTGTACATTTACGTCTCCTACTCACACAAAACTTGAATTCGTATTCTCACTGGCAATTATTGTCGGTGTTTTGTTCCGCCCACACAAGAAGTGCACCGTTGTCTGCAGTGATGATGATGCTCCACGACACCATTTGATGTGATGGGTTGTTTCTGCAGGTGCTACCGCGTCAGACTTGCGGTCTCTTCACGCACACGATCCTCTTCGACAAGTTCCCGGGCGGCAGCGAACGTCTGGAGAGCAGCATACGAGGCGGAGAGCTCTTCCAAACCGTTCTCTTCAACCCTGTGAGTTCTTGTGCAGCACCTGACAAGTGTCCAAACAGCTGAGTCGTAAAATAATGCTACATGTTTGCAGGATCCGCGCTGGTGATTTGGTTGGTCATTGAGGTTTGACGATGTGACTCGCAGGTGATGGTGTTCATGACGCACATGTCCAACTACGGCAACGACCGGCTGGGGCTCTACACGTTCGAGAGCGTTGTCAAGTTCGTGCAGTGCTGGACGAACCTGCAGCTCAAGTCGCTGCCGCCTCTTGACCTCGCCCGTCTCTACTTCAAGATGTACCCGGACGAGAAAGATCCAGTCTGGAGGGTGAGTGCAGCCCTGGCTCCGAAGGCGAAGTCATGCCAGTGTGTCATGAGTTTTCAGATTTTGTGTTGCGGGAGGGGTGGAGAAAACGCTTTGACACTGATACAAAAATCTCCGGGTGGGGGTCTGACGGACGGCCCCAAAAGACACGCCGTGATTCCTTCAGTCGACCCCTGCACGCTTCTTTCACCTTGCAGAATCCATGCGATGACAAGAGACACCTAGAGATCTGGTCAGAGCAGAAAACATGCAACCGACTACCTCACTTCCTGGTCATCGGGCCCCAGAAAACGGGGACCACGGCTCTCTACACATTCCTCTCCATGCACCCGTCTATGGACCACAACTTCGACAGTGAAAACACCTTCGAAGAGGTGCAGTTCTTCAACGGCAGGAATTACTTCAATGGGGTTGATTGGTAAATGCTGTTTTTCACTTCTAACAAACATTATTCTGGTCATAAAATTGTGTCAAAAATATCAGTGGGAGTGTCTTGTGTGCTTTACCTGGTACTTGGCTAACTGGCTTGCAAGGACTGGGAATTCGTCGGTCTCCGCAGTCTTGTTTTCATGTTGTTCCTCGTCCGAACAGGTACATGCAACACTTCCCCAGTCGGAAAGGAAAGATGATGTTCGAGAAGAGTGCGAACTACTTCGACGCAGACGACGCGCCTCGTCGTGCGCACGCGCTGCTGCCCAACGTGAAGCTCATCACCATCCTCATCAACCCGGCCAAGCGAGCCTACTCCTGGTACCAGGTGAGCGCGTCTTCGTGTGTGTACGGGGGTTGGCCAGATTCATGGACAACGCCTTTCTGAGGTTGTGGCTAGCTTATTGAGGACCCCAAGGTTGCACTGCAATGTTCACGTGACGTGGCGTTCACTTCACCGCGGGCGCTTTCCTCCTCCTTGAAAAAGTGGTCAGTATTTCGTGCCTGGATGGAGGAGGGATTGGAAGCAGCAGTTGCGCCTGATGACACCTGCAATATTGGGTGGATTAAACCGTCTTTCAGCATCAGAGATCGCACCAGGACAAGACGGCGCTAGAGTACTCGTTCTATGAAGTGGTGGCGGCAGGAGACGACGCTCCGCGCCATCTGCGGGAGCTGCGCAACCGGTGCCTCGACCCGGGCATGTACGCGCTGCACCTGGAGCACTGGCTGTCTTACTACACACCCGGACAGGTGGGTCACACACTCTAAAACACACACACACACACACACACACACACACACACACACACACACACACCGCTCGCACACAGGCAGGCACGGGCACAGACGCTTGGAAGAAACATTTGTCCCGAACGCAGTTCTGAATGCAAACGTGCAGCTGTGATTCTTGTGACTTGCAGCTCATGGTTATCGACGGCGAGGAGCTGAGATCCGACCCTGTATCTGTGATGGACAAAGTGCAACTATTTCTCAACTCTGAACCTTACATAGATTATTCCTACAGGCTCAAGTGAGTACCTTCTGTCCACACATTTCGGTGCCAATCTTGGCAGTATTTATGTTGTCTTCATGATTTTGTTGAAGTGTTTTTGTCGATACAAAGATTTTTGGCTCTGTCAGTGTGAAGACAAATCTTTGATCACAAGTACACTTTGGTAAAGATATCGATGTCAAATTTGGTGCCAGGTTCAACAAGAAGAAGGGATTCTTCTGCCAAGTGGTGAACGGAGAGCAGTCCAAGTGCCTTGGTAGAAGCAAAGGGAGACTTTATCCGCAGATGGAAGTCAAAGCGGAAAAGTTTCTTAGCACTTACTACAGGTGAGGGGTACACTTTGTGTCCTGTTTATGAATGATTTTGTTGTAGTTACCTCAAGAGTTTTTGAGGGACTCTTTCACAAGTGGAACATTCATTGGGGTTGTATTTGCAGAAAATATAACGTCGCCTTGTCGAAGTTGCTTTCGAGACTGGGCCAACCAGTTCCAAAATGGCTCGCAGAAGAACTGAGAGAAAGCTGACGAAGACCTTCACACTCGTCCCTCAGTATCGACACGTTTTAGTTGTCTCCCGTTTCTGCAAGAACAGCTGACCAAAGAAGAACCTTCAAACTTGTGATTGACAGCTGAGATTCTTGACGTGTGCCCTGATGAGAGTCCGTGTGCAGGTGACATCACAGGAGTTTTGTCGCACGTGAAACGAACATTTGTTGCAATTCCAAGGTGCTAAGATAACACATTTGAAATGTCATTTTATTCTTCCCGTGTCTCATTTGCCTGTTTTAATGTGTTGGCTTCTGAAAATGACTGATTTTTTCTGAGTTTAGCCTGAATTTAGACGAGTGTCACGTGACAGAAGGCGCGCAGAACAAAACAAATCTTACGATTGCTTCTCTGGTCGCTGATCAGTCAGCGAAAGATGCACTAGTCAAACAGATTAATTCGACGGATTGTGTTGAGATTATCTCTTTCCGTTTCGTTTGTGGAAATTTACTTTTTATAGGCCTGCGGTCTGACAACCGTGCCCCTGTGACAGTAACGAGTCGGTGTGTGGACTGTGAACCATTGAAACATGACAGTGCCCCCTTGTAAACCTTTTTCTGATCACCAAAGGCACGCCCACAAACACCAGCAGGTGGCATATGGCCTTGCTGGTTTGTTTTCATGATGCAGTGCGCCTGTCCCCTGCCCTGAACTGACGTTTCTTTTTTTTGGGGGGGGGGAGGGGAGAGAATAGGCCCAAGAAATGTGATGAAGGAAAGACGTGCGTTGTCATTTCACCACACAGTGGTTTGTGGCGGGCGTGTCTTCCTTGTGAGCACAGCTCTTCAGCAAAAACCAAAGCACGAGTTTCCTTTTTCAAACGCACGGCTCTGCGAAGCTGGCCATGTCATGCGGTTGATGCAGTGGTACTGTGGCGTTGCTGTGCGTGTGCAAGGAAGGGCAACACCCAGCCCAGGCTTATGCTGACCGGGAACTTCAATGCAAACCTCGAGGAGCCGCTTGCGCGATGATCTCTGATCTCTTCTTTGTTTTTCCACAGACTTGTATTTTTGAGCTTTGTGCGTTTGACTGTTACTGCTTGTTTGACAAAATGTGCTGCCAGCTGGAAAGCTACTTTGTGTGTGTGTGTGTGTGTGTGTGTGTGTGTGTGTGTGTGTGTGTGTGTGTGTGTGTGTGTGAAAGCTTGTCTGAAACGGACAGGTCACTTGTCGTGTGTCAAAGGTGGACGGACGCATCACTTGATGTGACTGATTCAGGATATTTTTTCTATGTGAAGGGCGACCAGCTCCAACTTTGACAATTTAACACTGCGCGCAAAAATTGGACAATTATGTGGGGACGGACAGTTGTTTGGGGGAGTAGATCTACTGAAGGCTTGTCATGTCTGACCAGTAAAGGCTTGTCATGTCTGACCAGTTACTTGTGTGAAAGTACCCACTTTTTTCTGACATGGGGGCAATATTTCTGTTGTACAGTTCTGTGTGCGTGTGTGTGTATATATGCTTGCGTGCGTGCGTGAAGTGTGCGTACGTACGTACGTTCGTGTGTGTGCGTGCAGCACGCGTGTGTGCTTGAACGAGTGCGTGCGTGCGTGTGTGTGCGTGTGTGTTGCTTGAAGCAACACAGGTGCGAGCCAGGACTTGCTGCCCTCACAGATGAAATCAGGGCACTTCAAATTATCAAATTCCTCTGTCTCAACATTTTCAAAACCAAAGCTATTGCCACTGTTGGTGATATTCGACACTGAAATTTTAGACCAGTTACCTTCAAACACTGTTGTTACACAACAGTTGACCTTGAAGCCGGTGGTTGCGATTGATCTGAGCGCGTCATTCACCAAAGCATTGTAAGATTGTTTGCTGAATAAACTCTGTGAACCAACAAGCGAACTGCTTTGGAGATCTCAGACAAGAAGCACATCAAAGATCTGGTCGGCTGAGCTGGATAAGGAAACTTTTCAAGCCTGCCGGTCTCAGTGTACATGCCAACCAACTTCGCTGGTTTGTTGAACCTGTGTGACTTGTTGTGCGAAGTCCCTTTAGGGCGAAGCACCATGTGGTAATGCAGTATATGGCAGCTGGACCAAAATGTCCCCTGCCCCCCCTCCCCCCCCCAGACCCCCCCCCCAGACCCCCCAACCGGCCAGACCCCCCCCAGACCCCCCCCTGGCTAGACCCCCCCCTGCAGAAGACAGCATGGCTGGTGGAGGACAAGGAGGACCAGGAAGAATTGATAAACAAGGAAGAATTGATGACATTAACGCCACTGCAACGCTG
>JAAUXT010099058.1_pt1:12500-22460 | contig 22460 bp, 24 predicted proteins | sample 7278171 | NCBI WGS metagenome assembly JAAUXT01 (sample SAMN14350112, study PRJNA611818) | marine sediment metagenome | isolation source: surface marine sediment (1.8m) | place: French Polynesia: Moorea | collected 2018-08 | reverse complement strand
GACCAATCAGAGGGCTGGATTTTGAATTCTAGACCAATCAGAGGCCTTCCCGCCCTCATTATCTCTGCCCCATAGTGGGGGGCTCTTCTCTGCGAAGGGCGAACATCAAAGGGCTCAACAGCTGGGCGAGATACCTAATGGCTCAAGAAAGATGTGTGGAGTCGGGTGCGCGATGAGCTCACCATTCTGCCTCACACACCTGGGACTGATCCAGGTGGGGTGGGGTGTGGGGCATGTCTTTTCTCACCATTTATTTCAAAACTGACCACAAAAAATTTGACTTGTGGTCCATTGATGTTTCAATTGACTGAAACCAGCATGATCTATTCTCGGCAAAACAAAAAGACAGGTGAATCCAGGTGCAAAAGCGCACTCCGCATCTGGTGTGAAACGAGGCTTCTCCTTTGACCCACAGCACGTTGTAGAGCAAATTGCGATTCTGGGAAATGTCTCCATTGACGGGTTCCGGTCCATTGAGTCTCAGCTGCCGTAACGGCGGGAAATGCAAATGCGCGGGATCCAACCAGGGGCGGATTCAGGGACAGGATCCAGGGGCTGGGAATGGAACTACTCTCGGGGAGTTGACTTTCAAGTTTTGAAGATCTGACACGCCCCATCTGAGACAGGTTTGGACCAGGGCTTCTTGACCCACAGCTGCATAGAAGTTGGGTCAAGAGGGAGTTTGGTCTTCTCCAGCAGTTTGCGGCCCAAACCTCAACAGCTCACAATAGGGAGGTTCAGCAGTGATACATTTTATCGGTCCGCTATGAGAAAGCAGCGCCACATTGGTGTTGAGAATAGAAGGATGACACCTGTGATTGGCTGTGAGTGGCATGCGAAGCACAGACCGTACATTTGGTGCCATGTGTTTTGAGGTTTCTATGGATCTTCCGCGTGCATGGTGTGGGGAGGAAATTGAACAGCCACCAATGAGGCTCACCGCAGCGTTGCCATTTTCGTGCGTGCTGAACCTCCCCAATGTATGTAAGCAACCCTCTTGGTGGAGGACCTCCACTGGATCCCTTTGAACTGCATGCATTGTGTTACCTGGATCCTTCGTGCAGGTGATTAGCGATCGCAGTGACGCTGAACGTGAGGGTCGATTTGAAGCACGGGTCCGTTACGTGCGGGTCAATCTGCTGCACGTGGTTCACGGCACGAAATTCATCAGCTGAACGTGCCGTGTTTTCTGTGTGACCTGACACGGGAGCCTTGAGATGCTGGGAAAGAGAGTGGGACAGGGGACCATTGCAGCGAGGACATGCACGCAGCTTGGGGGAGACAAGAACAGAAATTCAGAAAGCAGGAGATAGAGAGAGAGAGAGAGAGAGAGAGAGAGAGTCAGTCAGTCAGTCAGTCAGTCAGTCAGTCAGAGTGATAGACAAAACCAAAGGAATTAGAAAATCAGAAAAGAGCTTGAGAGAGTGACAAAAGAGAGAGTCGCAGACAAACAGAAGAAAAACAAGGGGAGACAGGGGGACAAAAAAATGAGAGGAAGAGAGACTGCGACAAGACAAGAACAAAACCGTTGACGCACAGATACCCTGGAAGAATGGGGTAAGGCATGCGCACCCAGCGTGGAACGGCCCTGGAGTTTCTTACTCTCTTGAGTTGTTGATTTGAGTAGCTCAGTAGATCTACACGTACTGCTTCAGAGCCGATCAATCCTCGCAACAATCCATCTCCACGGCAACCGATTCATCAACGTAGCTTTTTGTTTGCATTTCATGGCAACGAGTTGAATTCTTTCTTTCTGCGCCAAAATCGAATGTTTGTTGTGAAAACTTCTTTTGAGTTGTGAACGTGATTTTTTTCCGATCAAGACCCCAAATCGCTTACGAAAGATGTCTGCAGAAATTTAGACAAAAATTGTTGATCAAATGTTTTTTCTTTGGTTCTTGTTAAGTTTTATTTTGTGAACTTTTTTTACAAGATCAACTTCTCAAAAAACAAAGTTGTTTTCCCCAAATGACCCGTTTTTCACAGGGTGGATCTTCATTAATTTTACGTTGCGTAGCAACACATGTTTTATCAATACAACTGCTCAACCCAACAGACAGACTGACAGATTCCCCAGTTCAATTCCAATCACGTCTCCAGAGGTAAAAATCCCCACTGAGCTTCTCGGTTCCTGGTACATGCTCCAACTATGCAGTGGATTCAGAGACACAACCACAGAGGGATATTGTCAGGTTTGTATCTTCCCGGTCAGCCGAAACTGATCCTACCACCCAGATTCGTTGCAGATCTATGGTGTTCCAGGGGTGCGGTCTCAGATTTGGTTGAAGGCTTCAAAATCCCCAAGCTCGAGAACGTACTCGAAACAAAATGCGTTTGACACAGGGAACAATTAATTTTGCACTTGACAGTGCAAACATGAGGTTGTTGTGTTGGCCTGGGAAAGGACCAAGGACCTGGCAGGAGGCCAGGACCCCTTCCTCTGGATCTGCCTCACGAGCCCCTCCCTGCCTGACTCCGTCGGTGGAATGTTTGGACAGCAGCCTTCGGAATCTCAACAGGCACCAGAGTCTAATTGTGTTGAGCTGCGAATATCTACCTGCGATCACCGAGCCTCTGGTGGATCCAGGGGCCTGAAAAAGAAAGCAGGGGTTTCAGCCCCAATCCCGGATCTGAGCTTCTGACAGGAGGGAGCTTTCCAGCAGCCGCATCTCCTGGGAGCTGCACTGGGTTTAGTATTGAGGTCGGGCATGAGGCAGTCGGAATGATAATATTCCAGCAAAGGGGCAATTTTCAAACGCAAAAAGCTCCAGGAAAACATGAACTTCTATTCTGAACTGACACGCCCAGGGCAAGCTGGAGATTTGGGCCTGCTTCATGCCTGGCTCTAGTTCTCACCTGGGTCCACTCTTGCGTCATTTGTCATTCGTGTGTGAATCTGATCTTCGCTATTCTGTGCGAGTTAGTCCTGGATTGGCCTCGAAAGCTCCTCTAACCCTGGATCTGCCTTTGATGTGGATCGGAGACTTACTGGCCTCAGTTTCATTGAGAAGAATGGAGTGACTCCCATCTGAGAGAAAACCCCACCAACCCTGCGCACACCCCATCCACACACCCAGACCTCGGGGCAGGGTAGGGCCGGTTCATACCAACAGGTTCTGGTTCATATCAGACACGTCACGGTGTCGTCTGCATCGCTGCTCACAGAATGCGTCGCTTGTGTGTGTGTGTGTGTGTGTGTGTGTGTGTGTGTGTGTGTGTGTGTGTGTGTCTGTGTCTGTGTCTGTGTCTGTCTGTCTGTGCACATGTCAGTGTGTGTGTGTGTGTGTGTGTGTGTGTGTGTCTGTCTGTCTGTCTGTCAATCTGTCTGTCTGTCTGTCTGTCTGTGTCAGTGTGTGTGTGTCTGTCTGTGTCAGTGTGTGTGTGTGTGTGTGTGTGTGTCTGTCTGTCTGTCTGTCTGTCTGTGTCAGTGTATCTGTGTGTGTGTGTGTGTGTGTGCTGCTCCAGATTCACCAGCAAGAAGGAACGCAGGACGCATCCGATGTGAACCAGACTTGGCGCCACTTTCAACTGCCACTCCACCCTGTCTGCACCCAACTGTTTTTTCCTGAAATCAATTTACGGTCTCTCCGAGCCTTGATTGCTCCGTCCGCAACAAACTCCATCCTTCGGTGTCTGCCGCTTTTTCGCTTTGCAATTTACCCTGAGTGCAAGAAGAAAACATTCTTCCAACTGCATTTGGTGCGCGCTAATAGTCCAAAAACTCGCTTGCAGGCAGGCACACACACACACACACACACACACACACACACACACACACGAGCTGAGAGACAAAGATTTCTTTCTGTCCACACACAGACGCACTGACACACACGCACACACGTGTCTCACTTTGCGCGTCAACCAAGATCCAGGGTCTGACCCCCCCCCCCTCCTTCATCCACTCGCCTGTGCATGGATCGAAATCGGACGGGGCCCAACCTCGCGGTCTCCTCCAAGTCCATTCACGCACGCGTCAGACCCTCAGATTGGTCAATCAGATGCCTTTGTGCATGAAGTCAAACTTTGGTTGTGGGTCTGCAAAATTTTGACGAAGTCCCCACCTGGATCCACGAGATTCAAACCACTGTAGTGTGCTTCATCTCCCCGCTCCATAGTCCAGGTTCCCACTGCCCCTCACCCCACTGACGCTGCGCTGAGCACACGTTCTCACCATCCCGCGCAGGTTTCCACACACGCGTCTGGAGCCCCATCTCGGAGTCAGCTGTACTCAGTCCAATTAGAAGGCTCCGCCGCTCCCAAGGCAAATTCCTCACATTCCCTGCTGTTGTTTGAGTGAGCCTCCATGGTTCATACTGGATGAGAATTATGTTGCGTCGCTGAACACGCGTGGTCGTTGCACCTGCGTATGGTCGCTCCAGCGTTGGTCCCAGGGCATTTTGATGCAGAAACATGTGATGAATCCAGCTCCATGGATCCTGGGGGCAGGTTCGGTATGGCAAATGACAATTGCCCATAGTTTGAGTGTCACAATGAAGTCAAGGCTTCTACGTATGAAAGAAAAGCATCTGCCTGCCTCTGCGTTTCTTTCTGTGACGGCTGAAACCTGACCGAATCCCAAGTTGCACCCTCAAGCCCGGCTCTGGATCTGCCAGAGCTGATCCAGTGTGAACCAGGCACCCCGGTCGCAAACGAGAACCGATTTGCGTTTGCCCTGCGGAGCCTTCGGCACACAGATTTTTGAAAAAAAAAAACTGAACACGGTGCCATTTTTCGTACATACATTTATTCTGTTTCTCATCATTTTCTCAATTTCAAGTTTCTTTGGCGTGCACACATGCGACATTTCGTCCAATTGACATGAAATACAATTCGCTGCAATCGGTCAGATCTGAACGCGATTTTTCTTATTCCGTTTGCTTCGTGTTGTTTGTATTTGGGTTGGTCCACTGATCGAGTTTCTCAAGAATCAAAGACATGCGTTGCACCATGCAGGGCCGGTTCCCTTTTGGTGGGGCCAGATACACCACACCAACTGGCGAGGCCAGACCCACCAAAAAATAACTGGTGAGCCTGGAGCTACCTTCTCAACTGGTGGGCCCAGACCCACCATACCAACTGATGGGGCCAGATCCACCACACTAACTGTTTGGTGGGGCCAAGTCCACCACACCGCTGTGTGGTATTGACGATGTCTTGGCTTTTTGCGTGTGGTGCTGCGATTGTACTCCGTCGACGTACAGATGAGCATCACGCATGACGCATTCAGTGTGAACCCGACTTCCAGGGACCAGCGTTTATACGACCCTGGCTGAACGTAATAAATTCCACCAAATCCGCACAAATTGCGGCCTCCGGTAAAGATCAATAGAATGGATCAATTTAATTGGAGGGCATTGATCCCTGGATCCTTGATGTCACACACCTGTGCACACACACGCACGTGCACTCACAACCGAGGCCGCTTTGCTTTGTTGTCATTCGATATTTTTGAACCCAGAAAAGTCAGGCTTTTGAGTTGAAGCCAATATCACCCAAAAGACGTTTTGTTGTGCGTGCAAATTCTGTCACACACAAATCGCGCAATCTTGAGATCGTTCTGTATCCAGGGAACAGATTGTTTGCTGTGATGCACTCGGGTATCAGAAACACTGTCGGGTTGTTATGGTTCCACACAGCGCGTCACTGATAACAATGATAACCCACGGAACCAGGGGCGGATCCAGGGGCCACGGGGTCCAAGGCTCAGGCCCCGTCTCCCCAGACTGCACAAAATTGTGTTTTGCCTTCAGGACTTTTGTTCCCAGTTTGTAAATTTTGAAAGTGATAGGCCATGATGAGGTTACATCGTTCAGGAGCCGAGCACCATGCAGGGCCGGGAACCTTGGAGTCGAGTTCACACGAAACGAGCGTCAATTTCGGGTCGCAACGACGCCGTGTCCGTTGAATGTGCAAAAGCTCTCTGTTGGCAGCTGCACATTCAAAATTCAACACTATCTGACCATGCAGAGCCGGCCAAAGGTCCAGCACTCGCTGATTCGAATTTAGCTCCAGGTGCATGGGAACGAATTCCGCCAGTGTTCGAGGAACGCTTCTGACTGAGTCAGACACGCAAAAAGTTTCTCCATTGACTTTTGATTGTTGTTTTTGAAAACAACACCGATGTTATTATCCCCGCACAAGTGTATGCCACGGGGTACAAGTATGTGTGATAACACAGACGTGTTGGGAGAATCGTAAACAAATCTCTCTGGTGGATCCAGTGGGAGTCGCAACCCCATGCAGGCCCCTCTACGAGGCTGTTGCGCCTTGAATCTTGCTGTGCAATTTCATGTCGCGTTTTCCTGTTGACAAAACCAAAGTCAAGACCCTTGGCTGCAGGTCTGATCCAAGCCCTGGGTTGCATTGGATAACCATTCTGGATCATTCAGAGAAACTTGCACTGGAGCTGAATTGTCCGAATTGAGTCTCCTGCTCCAGACCAGCTTTTGTCCCATCTGCTGTGGCCAAATTTATGTGAACAAACTATTCAACAACAGACATGGTTGTTGAGGCCCCATTGTTCTGAAGCTACAAAGGAATTCTGACGTTGCCTGTTCTTGCTCCTGTAGCTTTGGGTGTGTTTGATTTGCTCAGCGAACGCGCGCAGGGTGTGTTCGGCGTGCAAATCGAACATACGAGGGGCGTCCAAAGAGATTCTTTTGCGGCGTTTTTGAAGACAAACGCATACTTGTAAATGCCAACAACTATTTTTTACTTGCATCTGAATATGCCAACAGTATGTGAACACAGTTTTCGACTTTGCCAACATAACGTCAAGTGCCAATACAACAATTTTTTCTTATGAAGTAACAAATCAATTGCGATCTTGCTGGAGACTCGGCTTGCCATCTGATGACTTAGCTCTGCTGGAGCGACACTTTGAACCAATAACTCGATCTCTGACTGACATTTTGAGTTTCTGCAATGAAAGTCAATATGTGAATGAACAACTCAAACCACAAGAGAGTCATTGAACTACTGTCCGTCTGGATCCACTTGTGGGTTGTCAGCGCGCATCTTGCGGAGACCCTCGAAGTACTGTCCATTGTTCAAGACACATTTCCTCCAGCGGTCAGGAAGCTCCAGGATGGCTCTCTCAAACTCTTCTGGTTTGATATCATCAAGCAGAATTCTGGAAACTTCACCCTTGAGAGTGGCCAAGTTGGCAAACCGCCATCCTCTCAACTCCCTTTTGAGTCTGGGGAATAAGAAATAGTCCGACGGGGCCATGTCCGGACTGTAGGCAGGGTGTGGAAGGAGGTCGATTCCTGTTTCCATCAGCCTGGCCTGGGTCATGAGGGCATTGTGAGCAGGTGCGTTGTCTTGGTGCAAGTACAACTGGTGTTGCCTGTCCTCACTGGAAGCCCACATGGACAGACGCCTCTTTCTCACAGCTTCTCTCAATCTGCCAAGAATTTGGCAGTATACGAACCTGTTCACTGTACGTTGCACAAACTCGAAATGTACCATCCCAGCATCATCAAAAACCACCACTAACATGGTCTTCTTCTGCGAGCGACTGCACAAGGCCTTGGTGGGGCATGCACCTGTATGACCCACCCACTCCTGAGACTTGTGTTTCATCTCAGGGTTGTACAGGTACACCCAACTTTTGTCTCCAGTGATGATTTGCTGAAGGACAGTGGGGTCAGCAGCAACCATGTCGGTGCATTTGGTGGCTGCCTCCACCCTTCTTTGGCGCTGTTCATCCGTCAGGATCTTTGGAACAAACTTGGCTGAATCTTTGTCAGGGTGAGGTCCTTGCGCAAAATGTTATGAACACTTCCAGTACTCATGCCTGCTTGAACTGAGATGGCACACACGGTCAAACGGCGATCCATGGCGAGCAGGGCCTTGATCTTGTTGATGGTGGCTGGATTCCTGGTGGTCCTCGGGCCTCCGGAGCGTGGACGATCGAGACAGGAGCAATCAGGGTCATCATCGAAGCGGCGCACCCAGCTGCGGACACTTTGCTGCGACAAGGCATTGCCTCCATGTACACGTCTCAACTGCTCCCAAATGTGGACCGGTGTGATCCCCTGATGTTGGAGGAAGCGGATGACGACATGTTGGTCGGTTTTCCCCTGTTTGCCACTTTTGAACATGGTGTTCAATGTATCCTGGTCATGCACAATTGTCTGTTTAAGAAGTCACTCGGAACACAAGTCGATCGCCTCGCACAATTACCCATCCAAAGTGTGTCTTTCAGCAGTCGCAACACAGCAGCACATAGAGCGCAGATAGGCAAATCGCGGGACCTTCGCAGAGACACAATTGCACTGACACCAAAACCAGGCAATAGTCAATGGAGACTAGTCTCAGTTGAGGCAAATTTATCGAGGAAGAGGCTCAACACTTTTTGGTCATTGTGTGAAATTTGCACAAAAACAAGATTGCACACAAGTTGCTCGAAAACGCCGCGAAAGAATCTCTTTGGACGCCCCTCGTATACCAGCGAATGCGACTGTGCTGGGTTTGGACCGTTTGTGTGCAGATGCAGCGAAAGCGCAGGGTCCTTGGTCCCTACTGAAGCGAGCTGATTTTTGATTCCGAGACCAATGCTGATCAATGTTTCTGAAGCAGATCCAGGTTCTCCCAGACGAGGCTCGAAGGCAAGAGAGCCCCAAAACGATTCAGGGTACACATCTTTTCAGAGTTGGAGTGAGAGTTTCAGAACGGCCCCAACTTGTCCCCAGTTCGGGACTTTCTGGAGGTGTCTACGGGGCGTCAAGATTGGGGAGGGACAAAGGTCCCCTGGGTCTGCTTCTGTTGCGCAAAACACTGGAGTCTCATCAGTTGTGGTTGTCCGCAAACCCATTCATGTGTTTGAAGCCCTCTTCTCCCCTTGCCCTGGGCTCGGGTCGACCTCTGTGTCTTCGGGGTACCCCGTACACGAAGGGTCCGCTCTGGTACCAGTCCGCTTCCCTGGAGTTCTCGCGCGAGTTCTCGCACGAGTTCTCGTCAGGCGACTGCGCGCACGCGGCGGTTCTGCGCGCGGTCGTCCTGCGTTTCTTCAAGTGATGCGTCACGTTTGCGTTGTCGTCCGTGAGAATCTCGTTCTCCTCGTCGTCGGCCTGGTAGAACAGGTCTGGACTGTCCTCCGGACGCAAGGGGATGATGTTGGAATCTTTATCCAGAACCCCGTCCATCCAGATCAAGTCTTGATGTACCGGGGACCCTGGAACCCCACGTTCCTTCCCGCTGGAGTTCAAGGTGTCCAGAGCCTCCTGGATTCTTGGATTCTGGACACTGGAGGACATGTCTATGACGTCACTGTCAGTTTGTGACGTCATGGTGACGTCATCATCACTGAGACGCTTGCGCAGATCACTGACAGTGATGAGTTCACCGTTCCTGTAGTTCTCGATGTGGATCTTGACGGATCCATCTGAAGTCACGTGTTTCTCCTCGACGATCTTGGTGAACTCGAGACCGGAAGTGAAGTCGACACCGGAAGTCGGGTAGATACCGGAAGCGGCAGCTGCGGTGCCCTGGACTTTGCAGCTGCTGTACGTCCTCGGCTCCATCAGGACACTGGACTTGAACCTGAAAGACACAGTTGTTCCTGTGAACACTCAAGGGAGATTCCAGATTCCTCCGAAGAGGACATAAAATTCACGTCTTGCGTCCACGACAGAGCTCAGCGGCGAAAACCTCCCTTCAACACGTCAAAAATGTTCAAAGGAGAAAATTTAGTGGGAGAACGAGCAAATTCCTGGGGTCAAGAGGAGGCTCCAACAACCCAAATTGGGAAGTGAAAATTGGGAAATGAAGTTGTTGGGCTGGGGAACTTGGAGCACCAGTCAAAGAGTTTTTAGCACCACTTTCCTGGCTTGTAAACACGTTTTCCTTGAGAAATTTTCTCACGTTCACGAGAAAATGTGCGGGTGTCGTGTGGTTTATTGCACTGCATCAGAGCGCCTGTGTGACGGCACCAGTGTTTTCTCGAAACAGGGACGG
>JAAUXT010099058.1_pt1:0-7500 | contig 22460 bp, 24 predicted proteins | sample 7278171 | NCBI WGS metagenome assembly JAAUXT01 (sample SAMN14350112, study PRJNA611818) | marine sediment metagenome | isolation source: surface marine sediment (1.8m) | place: French Polynesia: Moorea | collected 2018-08 | reverse complement strand
AAGGGCCGTATTCATCCTGTCTTGATCCCGTTTGATTCCAACAAATTTGTGCACACGAGTGCAGATCCAAAATGTTGCACCTCTGTCCGCAGCAATGGTGTGAAGAAAGTTGTGTCTCAATTTGTTGACAACGTCGCGTGTTCACTGACTCGATCCTTACTGGTGGTTCACGCGTGATGCGACGACGGCAGTGGCAGTGTGTGGGTGCGTATGATGAGTGCGGGTTGCAAGACAAGCAGAGCCTTTGGTCCAATGGTCCACCGCAGTCTCGTAGTTGACGCGGTTGATGCTGGTTCGTCACACACGCACGAGGCAGCTCTTGTCAATCTGAACGTCTCAATCCAACACGAAACGTTCAGTGTGACGCACTGTGTGACTGATCCAGTCAGCTCTGAGTGCTACTGTGGGTGTGGAATGTGCGTTGTTTGTCGCAGGAACCTGAGTAGCGCTGCATCGCGGTAGTTTTTGTCCCTCGGTTGTCGTCACCCAGCCCTTCTGTCTGCGACACTGTTGCACCCACAATGAGACTGTTGAACTCAGACGATCCAGAGAAGCGCAGAAGGTTTTGCGTGTCTCTGGAGCGAGCGATTGTCCTTGTCTTCGTCAGCTGTGCGCGACCTTCGTTCTTGGCACACTGAAGAATAAATGCACATGCGTGAACGTTCTTCAGTCTTTGGTGGATTTATCACAGAACTTTGGTGTTGGGCGATTTTCACGAAGGTACCCGCAGCGGGCTGGAACATGTGGGGTTTTTCACACAGTTTACTTGTGCAGAAACGCAACACACATCGCATCCAGTGTGAAACAGCCTAGAAAGCCTGAAGTGGCGTCAATAAATTCAAACCCCGCCTGCAGCACATGTTTTCACAGTTCCTACAGTTCCTGCACGATTGCAGGGTTTTTTTGCAGGGGCGTGCAGGAGCTTCTTGCACAGTCACTCAAAATCCATTGTGAGAGCAAAACATTTCGCCCTGGTATTTCCGCCGTCGTGACACAAAAGACGACAAGGGTGGATCTGGGATTTTGAATCAAGCGCGGCAGAACCCTGAGGGGCTTCGCACGAGCGTTAGATATTTCAACGAGAAAAGCGAAAAGGTGTGTGTCTGTGTGTGTGTGTTTGTGTGTGTGTGTGTGTGTGTGCGTGTGTGTTTGTGTGTGTGTGTGTGTGCGTGTGTGTGCGTGTGTGTGTGCGTGTGCATGTGTTTGTATGTGAACGCATGTGTGTGCGTGTGCCTGCGTGCGTGCACGCGTGGCGCATGTGTGTGTCTGCCTCTGCGTGTGTTTGCCAGTGTGTGCGTGTGCGTGTGCGTGTGCGTGCGTGCGCGTGTGTGCAAAAAGTGTTGCACCTGTGCCCTCAGGATCCACCCTGTGAGTGCGGATGTTTGGAGTCTTCAGGTATTTCCACAGCCTTGACACAAGTCACGGCACAAGGAGAAACAAACGATCCACATCTCGCCCAAAGACGTGTGTCTGGTCGCAGGAGCCTGTAGCATCCGGTCATCTCAAAACAACTTCAACCCCCCCCCCCAATTTGTCTCGAAAAGTCCTGTCAGGGGTCATGTCCAAAATCCAAAATTCACTACTTGGGCAGCATGCGAGTGCACAAGGACTTCAGCCTCGATGTTGTTGACAGCGAATACAGCGTGAAACATAGACCTGAGTCTTGCAAAGGATGAATGTGATTCTGATCTTTCCAAAACCTTCACACAAGGAACAGAACAGTGATTTTGCTGTGTGTGTACAACTTGGAATTTGACCACCGCAAACAGCTGCTTATACTTGGTGAGTGGTACTCACAACTTGTGGGGAAATCGCGCCTTCTTTGATCGAAGTTTCTGCAGTCACGGCAAGTTACAGAATGGAATGTGTAAGTACCTGAAGGTCAACATGAGTACTGCGTAAGGTCAGCGTGAGTACTCACCAGGTACTTACAAGGTCACCGCGAGGTCAAACACCCGCGGTGACCTCAACCCCCTCCAACTCAGAAGTCAACACCTTGGGTGGGTCGAATTGCACCCTCAATGGGCAATTAACAGTCATTCCAGTGATTCCGGATCGAGGGGCGGATCTGGCTTTTCATCAAGGGTACCTGCACTCCGAGAGGCACGATTTGCACGAGGAAATAGAACATCCCTCCCCCCCCCAAAGAAAAACCACAAATTGCGCCTGTGCTGCAGCACATTTGGAGGTCCACGAGAGTGGCGTCCGAGCCCCTTGCGGATAATGGGCGAACGAACCACCATCCCCACCCTGTCTGTGTCCGGCCTCTGCCACCATCCCCACTGACCCAGACAATCATGGCGTTGTCTGTGCAGTTTCCTTTTCACATGCAAACGTCTTCCAGTTCACATCCTGAACCAAATCATGAATCCGCCCCTGTCTCCGCAAATGCATGTTCAATCCACACAGGAATTCATGGAATTTTTCCGGATGAATTCCGGACTTTGTTCTGCTCGGATGTTTGCATTGACCTGTGCTGGACTGGATCTGGCAACCACAACAGGTGACGGTTGAAATCAGCAGCTAATTCCCAGGGGCGGATCTGGGGACCCTGAGGGCCGTATCTGCTAGGCCCTCAAAAGTCTCTTTGTCTCCTGAACTGTCAATGCCCCAACATTGTGCCCCCATGGACGACCTGTCCCTGACTCAGGGTAGTTTCCACGCCAACAATTTTTTCCTTCAGTCTTTGTTTGAAGTTCAAACATTGAGTGACGCCTCCACCCCCCCCCCCCAACATTTTGCTTCCTGGACCAGTCGGCAGCTGATCCGGGGGCCTGGTCCCCACTCTGACAAACTTTCCCAGCAGCGTTTTCCCCCCATGATGTCCAAGATGCGCGTCTCCGAATACTGCACCCAGGTGGCCGCCCCGTCCAAAGAATCCTCCGTTTCGCTCAAATACTGTTTGGCTCCGCACCTGCTGTGATTTGTGGTGAACATGTACGCTTGTATAGAGATCGAGCATTCACGCATACGAAACAGAACCAAACTGTTGTCAGGCCGAATCAATTGAGTGAAAAACTCTCACCAACCTGGATCCAGAGGCAGAGGGACCACCTGGGGGACCTGGAACTTGCTGCTGACGAACAAACAAAACAAGACCCTAAATTTCCGCTCCAGTTCAACATAATCTGATGTTCACATGAGAAGTTTGCAAATTGGCTCCACAGGTTGGAAACTGGCTCCCCAGACCTCATTCCTACATTCGTTGGAGCCTTATGCCACAGATTCAATCAAGGTTTTCCAATCCTCCACATCCGCTGCACCACAATTCACATCCTGATTCACTCCCTTCGAATTTGCCAAGGACAGGTGCATTGACCCCCACACTGATAAGCGGAGGGGGTGAGTCTCAAACGCAAAAAAAAATCCTTTTTGCCTCACCCGTAAAAAATCCAACCTGGTCCTCAAGTGAACACAGATCTATATCCACTGCACATTTCTCGGACTTTTCCGCATTACTAACGAGCTCTGGAGTACCAGCCACGGGGTTTGGTTCTGCAGGAGACGGCAGACCCCACTTCAGATGCAGGAATTCCTGCTCGGCTGTGAACCGCAGAGATTTCTCTGCCAAGCCGCGCCTCACTATCTGTGGAGGGAATCGAATCCGACGTTAACGGCCCTATGAATTTCCGGATGCGTCGACAGCCGAAGAAAAGGCCTGTTTCACACCAGATGCGTGAGAACATTTTGCGTTGCAGTGAAGGATGTCACGTTTCTCTGCCATGCAGGTGCGTGCAGGGGCAGATCCATAAGTGTGTTCTTTTTGAACATTTTGGGGTGAAATCACAGATTGGTTTGAGGGGATTGAGGGTCATACTGACCGGCTCGCATGGAACGCAACGCGTGGCGCGTCAAGTTTCAAAGCGCTGGATGGGTGTGTGTTTTACGCATGCAGTGTGTGTTGAATCTTTGTTGTGTGTTGAGAGAGGCCTGTTTCACACAGAATGCGTGACGATGTGGCACTCTGACGCAGTGCTGCAACGCGCCACGCATCCAGTGTGAAACGACCCAAACACCCGGATTTACCTTGTTGAATCTTTGATTCAGGATCTCCGGCGCCTGCTCCTCCAGATGTGGAAGCTTCACACGGATGTCAGTTTCACCAAAAAATCCGAAGTTGAAAGTCGGTGGAAGTTGTCCAACCAGTTCAGTATCCAAAATGCGCGGCTGGCAGATTCAACCTGGATCTTTTCCTTCAAGATTTTCACAACAGTTGGGTGTGACGGTCTCACATACCGCTCAGCTTCTGACCCCAGATTTGTCCTGGTCTATTCCTCTTCTGGACTCCACGTTGTATTGAATCCCGGATTGCATGTATCCAGGTTGGTCCACAGCTATTTCCTCAGTTCAGCTTCTGTAGTTTCTGCCCCATGCAGTCATGCTCTACAATAAACGAAACGACGGATTCATTTACTGTTTCTTTTCACATGTGTTGTGCGTGTGTTGCGTGAACCGCAGATCTACGGCCGATCTACACGCAGTTGTGTGTTTTTCGCACGGGTGCCAACAAAGGGTGAATGTTTGACTCAGGAGCCACTGAAACTTGCTGCCAACAAACCAATGAAAAATGTGAATCAGATCAGCAATATTTCGCTGCCAAGTCGTCCAGAGCCTTGGAAAGCGAAAACTATTTTCAGCAAGAACGAAATGACAAATTGGAAGACCAAAATCTGGATCTGTCGACTAATTGTTCAAAAAGCCTCAATTTTTGCAGTGGGTGCGTCCACGCATTGGTTCCCGGCTACACGCAGTACAAGCGCTTCGAAGTCAAGGCCTGGCACACACTAGATCGTGCTGTCGTGTCGTGTGCCCCTTGCCCCAGGCCACGGAAAAATTCAACTGCATTCAAACGCACCACGCACCCAATGCGAAGCAGGCTGACTGATTCTCAAATCATTCAGCGAAGGCCAGGAGATTCTTGCGAGTTCCAGTGCGTTTCGTGGAGGTATCCGGACGGCTCCAGCCCGACTGATGGCTCCGCGTGCCGTGTGTACGATGAGAGACTGAGGGTCTGTGTGCCTCGCGCTGATACCTATCGCATCAGGTGTCACCCGACCTGCGCGCGGGGCACGGTGACGGCGCGCAAACACACACTGAGGAGGGGAGACTCAGTTAGACAGGGCAGGGTGTGTGGAAGGAGCGGAAATTGTGCACGGGCAACGTGCGCAGGAAGTATCAGAGAGAGAGAGAGGCAGTGAGGGAGAGAGAGACAGACACACACACACATACAGACAGATAGATAGATAGACAGACAGACAGACAAACGGGCACAGACAGACAGACAGACAGATATAGATGAGGCCAACAAAGCGATAACGAGTCGATTCAAGGGTAGAGACACAGATTGTGGGGTTTTCACCAAGCAGGGTGCAGAAGCTAAACCAGAGAGTAGAAACTACAACATGCGGAGCAGGGTGCAGGAGCAGAAAGAGACGCAACAATGTTCCAGCCCCCCATGCACAGTATGAACTCACCGTTCCGTGGGTGTGTCTGTTGATTGGTTCTGAGAGCGTAAATATTTGTGATCCAACCTGGTGCCGGCGTCGCTATGTAAATGACCGTTGTCATCGCTCTGCTGCCCTGGCAACCGTCTCATAAATCCGAGATCGAAGTCCAGTCACAGCTGACCAGTCCGAACATGACGAAAAAGTGCAGGCAGATGCCCCGTCCGAACGTTGGTTGCACCACTGGTTCTGAATTGTCAGTAGCCCCTCTGAACAGTGTCTCTCCCGAAATGTGGTGAATCTGACTCTTGTCTGTCTCGTTGAGTGCGGTGAAGATCGCGTGTATTTCGTCGCCTCCTAAGTTTTGAACGGGTGTTGACAGCCGCAAATCTTGAGGTGGACTCTACACATCCACATCAGCGTTCAGCTTGTTCACGAAAGGTGTATCACGTTCTGTGTAAATTGCTGTCTTGTCAAAACTTCCCACTCAATGATCTCAGTGTGATGTCGTCCAAAATTGAACTCACAATGTGGAGGAATCATGTTACACGGGTGGCTGGGGAGAAATCTTGACGGACCCCGCGGAAAACTCGAAACTGCCTCCTGCCCAACCACCCAAGTTCAGAGTTGTATGGAGTTCTCCTCACCATGCGCCCAGCCGCACATTTGACCATGGCGTTAACCCTGTGGTATTTGTTCCCAAGGGGGTCGCCAAACGCCAAAGCAATTCACGAACACAGGAACCACTTGGTCACGGAGTCTGTTTCTTCTGGCTGAAACGTGTCCTCATGGAGCGTGCACGAGACTTGTTGCGATGCTTCTTGTTTTGACCTGTTTCGGTATCTTTGACATGAGTCTTGACGTGTCTTTAAGTCAGCTTGTTTCAGCACACTCAAACGTGTTTGTTTGGTGTGTTTTCAATGTGTGTTGTCGTGTTCAGCGTGTGTCAGCATGTTGACGTCCACGTCGAAAAGGTGTCAGTGCAGAGCATGGTCCCCAGCTGTTCTCCAGATTATTGAAGCCACCCGACTCAAATGCCGAAGACCTCGGACGTGCAGCCCATGTATATCTGTTGGGTTGACGCGAGCGCAGTATCCGTGCAGCGTAGGTCACGACGTGTGTCTCGGGTGGTTCATGCTGCACGTCTCCACTGGCTGCAAAGAAACAAAGAAAATGTGGACAACGGAGATTCATATTGGATTTGACACACAAAGCATCGAGTGTGATATCCGCCTGAAGACCACAACGTTGCCCAGAGCTTTGCAACACAGCTTTGACCACAACGCAAGACCTACCCACCTGAAGACAGCTTTGTGTCTGTGAAACTTTCCTGAGAAGCTCCGTCAAACACACATGAATGGAATGTGCTTGCAGGCACTCACAATTTGATCTGGGGGATAAAACGCCTCTGGTGTGAAGCAGGCCTCACGCACGCATGCTTGAATCAAGTGGTTCGCTGAACTCCTGCGGAGGCAGTGGCATCAACGACAAAGATAATCCTCAAATTGAAGACGAAGACTTGTGTAATGGTTGAAGCTGCATGTTTGGTTAAATGACAAAGGGGAATTTTGCCTGCTGTGTTTTACCTGAAGAAGTTGTCACAACAGTCGATAAAGAATGTCGATTTTAGCAAGTCTATAGCCAAAATCTTTAGCACACGTGTGCGTTTGGTGTTGTGGATATTCAGCTGTCTTGAACAGTTTTCGTGTGTGAACGAAAGGTACGTTTGTATCACACCTGTGTCCCTAGGGGCGGACCAACGGGGCCCCAGCCGAACTTAGAGCTCCCTTCGCCTTGGAAGGTCTTTGCCCCAGAATACATTGTTTGAACCAGGCTCCATGTTGAACACTACCTGGATCTGCCACTGTCATTGGATGCATATCCAGCGGGGTAGGTATTGAAACAAGAAGCAACTGCAGTGCGAAGTCCCTTGCGGCATCGGTAATGTCATCAATTCTTCCTTGTTCATCAATTCTTCCCTGTCCTCCGTGTCTTCCACCAGTTATGCTATCTGCTGAGGGGGGGGGTGTCCTGCCTCCGGTAGGGGGGTCTGCCT
>JAAUXT010006221.1_pt1 | contig 22460 bp, 20 predicted proteins | sample 7278171 | NCBI WGS metagenome assembly JAAUXT01 (sample SAMN14350112, study PRJNA611818) | marine sediment metagenome | isolation source: surface marine sediment (1.8m) | place: French Polynesia: Moorea | collected 2018-08 | reverse complement strand
TGTCAAATGCAAAATTGCGGGTCCATGACATTGAGGGGAATTTGCCGACATCATTGTGACACTTGAATTTGCAACTTGACAAGAACAACTGAGGCACACTTCTTCAATGTCGCATTGTTCTCAGTCTCGAAGTGCTTCAGCAGTGTGGCAACTCGTTCCTTCAGTGATCTCTCAATAATTTCTTGCATCCCTGGACGTGTCTGCTGAATTGTGGCATTGACCACTTGTGTCACATTTGGCCATTTGTCTGGATTGCAATACGGGTTTTGTGACACAACTTCTTTGAGAATCACGATATCCATGTCTGGATAATAGTACACACCCTGCAATAAAAGTAAACTTTCATCCACTTGCGCACAATTCATGTAGACTGCAGGAGTACTGACTAGATCTACCATCTTCCGATTTGACCCGCCATTTCCATGTTTGACACACATTTTTTCTACCTGCAACACAATGTTTAAAAATGCTCCAACAGTACCAATTCTGCACCAGGACATACACAAGTCTTCCTTCTTCACCCCCACACACACACACCTTACCATTTGCCTTTATTTCTTCGCAAATCTAATACGGAAACAAGGTACGTGGCAAAATCTCTTGGCGCGTAAATCGGTGCGGCGGTGATCGTCTGCCCGGTGCGTGACGTCACAGATTCATGTGTAAACAGCCCTGGACGTCATACCGGACGTCACACCGCACGTAGCACGTGCTGCATCGAAACCTCTCTATTGTGATTGCTGCCCCCGCTGCACCATTTGGACAATCACCTTCTTGACCCAGCTAACCATCGGTTACTTCACTGCTGCAAATCATCACCCTCTGTTGCATTCTGCACGGGAAGGATTACGCTTGCGTAAGACGTTCACTCACCGGCAATTAGCCAGGATTGAATTCCATAACGAAATCCAATAGAATAGTATCACATATGGGCAATTTCAGTGACCATTAGTCTGCATTATGTCTCAGTGCCAGCTGTCATCGGACACACCGAGGGTAAGGTTAGACTTGGTTTACTGCAGGAAGCGCAGGAGAAATAGAAGGGTCGCGTGCACCTAATGCTTCTTGTGCAATCGCTTGGAAATCTCAAATCTCCTCAAATTTGAAATCTGATTCTGACAATGTCCAATATGAGTACCCCTTGTGTCACCAATTACGCAAGCAGCAATTCGAGACTGTCAGTCATCCTAACACCACGAACACAAAGAGTAACGTTCTGCCAGACGCGAGAAAGAGCCCATTTGGAACAAAAGTTTATTTTGTCTGGAATAAATATCACGTCACAATATCGAATCAAACAACCAGATTCTGAAGTGAAAATAATGGATAGCATGAATCCATCTTCTTTCACAGGAAACGACAAAAATAACGTGGTCCAAGTCGAGCCTTGCCGTGATGGCTCCGTTTCTCTCTGTTCTTCTGGATGACACGCCGCACATAATCAGCAGTTTTGTGGTGACAAAATAATTCCCAACGCAACATGTATCATACCTCGAGGTCATTTAGCCAATATTCGTGATTAAACGCTGCAACAATGTGGGATTATTCTTCACCAAATGCCTATTCAGTACGTTTTGTGCGCAGCAAAAAGTCTTCAAAGGAACACTTCGTGTTTTGCACACGAACATTTTGACAACCAGTATTTACTGTGACCAGTTTTTTGCACAGTTCAACATTGCGACAAGATCAAAGATGCGGCCTGCCACCGACGCCACTTTAGTTTGTCAGCCTGTTTCGTGTGCTTCGAATACCCTCACCTCTGCACATGAGTGTGCAGAAAGGAGACTCACCGAAGCTAACGATGGTTTTGTTGCAGCCTGGACACCTGAGTTCTTGCAGCTATCAACAACCAACAACAAGCTGCATGTACGAGCACGAAAAAAAATGCTCTGGTCAAGTCTGAGTTTTTGTCGTCGTAGACACAATGTTCAGGGCAAACACAACGCACAGCACACAACCTCGGTGCAAAACACTTCTTCCATCCAAACATCTTCTTAACAGGAGGTTGGTGTTGTCCATCGCACTTCTGACTAGACTGAAACTTCCTCGTGTTGGCACTCCTGTTCTTCCGTTCTTCCTTTCCGATCAATTCCCAACCTGATGTCTACACACATCGATCACTTGTTTGTCCATTCCGACGGTTACTTGGGCAGGCAGGAAGCAAAGTCATTTCGCCGACCGTATAACTGCAGTCAACGCCACCGGTTCCGACCACTCCAGATGCATGCAGCCACGTCTGCAAAGAAACAAGCAGAAAGAAACTTGTAGTCAATCGGAGTGTATCTACTTTGCGTGAGATGTTTGTTTCAGACACAAAATGTTCAGGAGACTTGGATAGTGTGTTTATTTTCCTGAGGATTAAACTCAAGGCAAAAAGGCTTGATTAAAGATACTCATTGGCATTGGTAAATATGTGTTGAAAAGCACTTGTAAGCATTTTATAGACAGCCTCTAAGCATTTTATGGACAGCCTCCAGTCAGAAACAAACAAGCCGAGAGCCAAAATAATAAACTACAAAGCACTCGCTTGGCATCGCAAAGTACCAAGTCCGCGAAACGTATGAGAAACGTCAACATTTCTCGGCTTCTGGCAAATAAAAATGTGAATTTTGCAAATCTGCGCGACTTTGAAGTAACGGGCAAGGGTTCATGTGACTTACGGTTGTGTGGAAGTGGGTGTAACAAGAAAATCCACGGCTCGTTGTTTCTTTGGACTGGAGAATGTTTGAAGTGTGTGTTTTTTATTCGTACAATGTCGTGGCTTGACCAGACCCACCTGGTCAACGCACAGAGGAGTGGAGTGAAAACCAAACACACTTCTCCAGACTGGCGTTTGTCTTTCTCGAGAGCTGTTTGCTGACCACATCCAGTCTCAAGAGGAGCACAGGGACGATACACATCTCAAGTATTTCAACAGGAAAACATCACAAAAAGTATCTTTTCATTCCACAAAAGACGACCAGAAAACATTTCAAATCACCAAAGCCGATGGCATTTCCAATTCAAATCCACCAGTTTTGGAAAACTGCAGAAACGTTTTATCTCCAAACAAACAGAAAAAAACACATGAATATTTTACTGAAATCTAAATGTTATCGTGCTGATATCAAAATTGTTCCGGTTTGGCTTTCAATTAGAAGCAAATCTATGTGTCGGATGTTGCTGAATATTACAGGGGATGTGGTTGGGAACTGCCTTCTTCAAACCTAAATTTCCTGCTGAGTGCAATAGTTCATTTCAAGAAGGAGATTCATTTTGAGATAACATTGATGTCGTTCCTCTCTGAGATTCCTGATATGTGCCTCACATTTGACTTGCGGATCATTTTTCAGACCTGATCACCGAACTCTGATTAACATAATTTTCTTTGGTCGTCTTTGTGGGTTGGCTTGGGATGCCATACCGCTGTAGATGAAAGCCCCCGGGGTTCGAATGTTACACCCAGAAAGTGCCACTCGAATCCTATTAAGTGTGCGGCACAAGAGCACGGGGCGCTTGGACAATCGGGCAAAAGTGATCATTACACCGCGAAGATTTACCATAAAGCTTGTTCAATTTCAAAAGGGACATTGTCCTTCAAGGGGTCAACTGACATTGACCCTCGGAGCCATAAGCCACCCAGCATCGCTGGACATCTACTTTTTACATCAGATATTACATGGGGAACATTGTGCGCGGTTCTCTTTGATGAAGTCTTTGAAGCATTGTGAGACCTGCTCCCGTCTAGACAGGTGGAGTAATTACCGATAGAAATCGGCATAAAGCACAGAAGCCTCGAGTACGGCACACTGAAATTGAAATGAGGCCTTGATGACACCATTATTTCTAGGTACGAGCAGATAATGGGAGATGCGTCCTCGAGGGTTGGCCGGGGAAAGGAAAAGAAAAACAAACGTGATCATGCAAATAATAGACGTTCATTTGACGCAGAAGGAATCAAGAGAGAGGATTTCCCTTCACGAGACTCGCTCCATCAATTTCCTGAACAAATAGGAATCACTTACAACTTCAAAGGGCTGTGGACTCTTTTGCTCAGAAGCTTAACAACGTGAAAAGAAGATTAGCAACATCTTGAGAGGCACTTAAAAATTCATTTGCATAATGCGGGCCAGTTTTTTATCATCAAAGCAAAAGGAGTCAGAGAAGAATAGCAGTCACTGAAGATTTTCCCTGCAATCAACTTTCAAGCCAAGTTGAAATGGAAATCATGTGGAAGTTGTGATCTGCGTGCAGTTCGCAGACGGTTCGGACTCTGCAATTTCAGACATTTTACTGCTAAACTTTGACGGGTAATTTGCAGTCACAGGCACTCCACATGGGTGCCTCGTTTGAGTGAAATCACTTGTTCTGATTCTTATGGTCCAAGAAGACTCGTCAAAGACGTCCCGCGAGTGGTGAAGCAACGAAATTGCATATGAAAATCTGTGATTGGTCATGGCTTGAGGCGATTGTGCACGAATCGCGCATTTCAACGATTCTGCAGCGTCTTACATCAAAGCGAAGCACTGCGCGAGCTGGACCTGCGAGGCAAATTCTCCAATCAAACAGAAATGCAAAACATCCCCAAGACCGACACGCGTTCTTTTGGGACGTACATCTGAGTTTCTTCGATCCAACGGTGATGCTCTTTGAATCTGATTTCTTCAACACTTTGAAGCTTCACAAAACTTTTGCCTGACAAAAATGGCCCTCAAAGGTAACTTCATTCAAAATCTAGTCACACTGCTTCAAAAGGAACTTTTCCATTTTCATGAATTTTGCAGACTTTATGTGTACGTCGTTGATGTCGATGTCAAGTTTCTTGAGGTTAAATGAACGAACACGGTCGCAGGTCTTCTTCTGTTTGCTCCTCAGTCCACAAGACAAGGACTGAATACGTTGACGCAACAATCACAAAGCATGAAAAAGGTTGTCCCGAAGTACCCCATGGGCAAACAATCCAGTCAAATTCCGTTGTTTTGCTGTTTCGGCTCCCGAAGAAGAACAATCTGAGACGCTAGGCACGCCTGGACTGAGCAATTGACCTCACTTGTCACGGGAAATGTCACCTGTAACGCCGAGCCGGCGATAACAGTCAATGTCATATTCATCGCTCTCAATGTGGCATGCAAAATGACAAAGTTGCGCCAATTAACATCACACATATGACTGCCATCCAGTCACATTTTAAAACAGTTCTCCAGTTGCTGTACTGAAAGAGGTTCGGTCGCTTCAGTCTGCACAGACTCGTACTGTTCGAAATGATAGGTTTTGGTTTCCAGCATTCAATTCTCAACTCTTTGTTGTAGGTTCAATGAATGGCCAATTAAAGAGAATTACATAAATTTTCACTTGTCGGAAACCTGACCGAGAATGTAAAGAACCTCACAAGAACAGAAATGAAGATAAGAAATCGCCACAAGCAAAAATGAAATCGAATGTAATCCTGGAATTGAACGCTGCCCGAGGATATGAAAGAGAAGGACAATGTTCTGCTTTCAGATGTCCAGGAAACCTTGAGGCCTCGAGGAGCAACCTGGACAGGTGCCACAGACTGATACCTGAACACCTCCCTGTCCTGCAGGTCGTGATAGGTCAGGACATTAGACAAACAACATCTTGAGAAACGTGGAAGACCAAATACTTGTGTGTCTTTGAAGTCAAGATATTTCCAAAGGGCAAAAAATATCAATGCCTTTGAATGACATGGCATCAGAAGAATTCCTTGTTTTTCACTTCGTGACATGAGGCAAACAGGAGGCATATTTGCAGATCGTTGACATTTCATGAAACAAGCTTCACGCTGTACCAAGTGCAAAACTTACACCCTTCAAGTCCTAATCAAAATTCAAAGGATGAAGTTCGAACAGTAAATTGAGGAGATGAACATCAAGCCGTCCGGTTCGGAATGTGCTGGTTCCTGTGTGTGCTCACACGCTTTGGTGCGGCACAGTGTCACTTTTACTCGTCTTGAATTTCCGTCGGGCCAAACTGACTGAATATATTTCAAAAGCCTCGGGCAAGAGAATGCGTGGCCAAAATGCAAATTTGGATCGCTTTAACATGTGAAAAGACTCGGTGGTTGTTTGGGCGTTTGTGTGTGCGGATTGTGAAGTCAGTGGCAAACTCGTCAGGGGCAAACTCTCACCTTGGTTCTGCTGCACCGGAACTGCTGTGGGGTCCAGAGGTCAGTGGGGACTCGGAGTGTTTCTCCTCTTCTTCACCGGAAAATATTCTGCAAAGGAAAGGTGACCACATTCTCAAAATTTGACTTGCAGTGATTGACACGACTGTTTTTAACAAAGCTAAATTGGCATGAGAAAATTTCTATCCAATTGGCAAAGGGGTTCAGCTAAGTACCATATTTCCAGACGCGCAAGAATGTAGAGACCCAATTCCTTGGAGATACCCTGTGGTTTACCATTTGGAGCTTTTTCCCCGTGTGGAAAGGACACATTGACGTTTGCCTCTCTGTCAAAGGTACTTCAGCAGTGAACTACAAGTGTAAGCAAGTCGGACCGTGCCTCGGGACAGAGCCAGTTATTACTCCTTCACTGTTGCTTGATAAGGACATTCCTTTTCTCAGGATTTCAGACGAGAGTCCTCCGTACAGTGTGTTGTCACACTGGAATAATAAAATACAATCTCAGCTATTGACGCTGTTGACAGAGCGGGCGGTATTAGCTGCTGCAGACAGCCAGTGCTTCAGATTAACACAGATTTGCAATCCATCATTAACCCATATGTAGCAGTTTGGCTGTAATGCTCGTCCAAACAAGAACTGCATTAAAGTCTCAGTGACGGGGCACCTTGCACCACAGCGAGAAAAGAGGCCAGACGAGTGTGTGTCTGGAAGAAGATGTAATAAAAGATGCCTATCAATAATGCATTCAATGGAAGATATATAATTTGTGCTGTGTGACTCGAGGTTCACCTCAGTGCTCTGTCACAATATGCTTCGGGAGTTCTCGGGCGAGGGAAGAGTTGGAGGGGGACGCGCCGTCTGCATCTCGCTCCCTGAGCCGACACCGCCGCCGCACTCACTCAGCCTCCATTTGTCAGTCACGCCAAATTTTCAGTCTTCAAAAATGCGCAGCGTTGCATTTAATCTGGCACACAGAGTGAGGAAGGGAACTGAAGATAATTTCAGGCTTGTTTGACTGCTTTAGTCGCTGAAAAGAGCACTTTCTGCGCAAAATGTCGTCTTTATTCCTGTTGTGGGCCCACTCAGAACTCGTCTTTCATTTGGGCCTGTCCCCCCTCCTTCACTTTCACAACACCCTTTCCGTCAGCGAAAACTGACCAGCACGGGCAATTTTGTCAAGATAAACCAGACTCACTCTGCACAAATGCAACTTTTTCCAGTCCTCTCGTGATCTTGTGACCAAAATGCCAAAGTGACTTTGAGACGTCTGTGTGACATCACCCCCACTTGATGTGCAGAGGACCACGACGTCTGGCTAAAGCGTGCACTCAGCGCCGTGTGTGTACAAAATAACTTTCCCAGGGACTGAACACATACATCGTGTGACCTGTATGAATATGGGTAAAAATTGCACGGTCTTAGCACCTTTGCCAGTCTGTTAGTCTACACAAAAAGAAACGTCTACTGTTGACAGGGATGCACCTGTGTTTAACGAGTGTGTCAAATCTCAGACGCAACAGATACAAAACGCAGAAGAATATCCACAACTGGCAAACAGCTAAAGTCTGCATTTTAAATTTCAGACCAACGTGCATGCAGTCAATTCGCCATGAATCATAACGAATTCCTGCAAATTTATTGGCTGCTGATGGCTTTATGGATGCGAGTATGACACATGCTTACACATGTTATCGCGGCACGATAAGATTTCATATCTCTCGTGTGTGCGGAGACACGTTTTCATGGCACGAAGAGATTCAAGAAATGACTGAGAAAAAAGTTTGGACTTGTTGGTATTGTTTCCGGACTTCTCTTGCACCAGATGAATTTTTCCATTTCAAACCGTTTCTCAGAGAGAAATCTCAGACCAAATTTGAAATAATTTCAGACGAATCTTGCGCCGCCGCACCATCATGTTATCGCATCACAAGCACCTGTGAAGGAAAGTGGCGAAATCACCTGGAATTCACCTGTGCACTTTGCCGGTTGAAACTCCAATGAAAAAATGAAAATGCATGAGACAACAATTGTGCCACACATTTTGGAGGAAACGGGTCAGATTCTTCTTCGTTGTGCCCTCACTCTTGTCACTGAAAGACCCCAACTTTTGTGACAATTTACCGTCTCCCGTGGATGCCAAGCACCACAATATCGTTTCACGAACTGCATAGTTGCAAGTTTCCCAACGAGATTGGGATGTCAGAGACACCAAGATGCGATAATTTCAGGCCAGAACTGGGTAAAAGGTTGTCTGAGCCAGGCCCGAGGACCAGCGAGGACAACAACGTGGAATGCGACTGAAAGCCTTGGGTTCTTCAAATGCAGTTTGAGGCCCTTTCGGCTCCCAAGTTCAGCGAAAAATGGGCAAATTAATTTGCAGTACAAACGCACAAGAAAGATTTACACGCGGAATCACTGTATTCGTTTGCTGTACCGTTCTGTGAAGTGAAAGTCAGTGTTTTTTCATTCCAATTTTCATTTCTTTGTCTGACTGAAGTTTCCTAAAAAGGACGGAGTTTCATTTCAGACAGTGCTTCATTTAGGTTGAGTAAAGACGAGCATATGGAGGAGGTACCCTTCACCCCCAGGGCCATCGCATGTGATGCACACGAATGACAGCAGCAAGACCATGCCTGAATGACACTGTAAAGGCTTGGAAATTTTTCCCACGGAAAGAGAAAGGCACCTGTACGCCAAAGTGGCACGGGGATCAGGGAGGAACAAGAGGCCGCTGAACCACGTCGGTGACCCCCTGGAGGCCGCTCATGCTATTCATGCCCCTGCCACAGACCTGTGGAAGCGGTATGCAGACGGCATACTCACTCGCTTCTTCACTGTCATTAGAAACGTGAGGGATGCCACGGCGTGCGTGCCCCGCACTGTCGTTCTCCCGTTATGTGTGACTTCTTCGCGAGCCACACTTTCCTGTTCGTGCACGATCTTCTGCTTTTTTTGTGAAAAAGTACGAAAATCGTCTGGGCATGCAGATTTCTATGTGGATGGATTTTCAAAGTCTTTCACCAAAGAATCTTGTGTTTGTGTCAACTCAGCTGAAAAAAAAACTGCGATGTTGCTTGTCTGAAGACTTCCTGAAAAGAGGTCAATGAGAGGAGGAATTCCACTCAATTTTGGTCCTGTTTTCTGTGGCTGTGTGTGTTTTACGCAGTCCTCTTCCTTTGTTCCAAGAAACCGAACAAGTTTTGCAACAGCCTGATTCAAGGAAATAACACAAATTGCCTTGGTTTTGTAACTTTATTGGTGTCTGGAACCGGATTGCTCGCAGGGAAAGCTGATGGGATCTACTCGCACGCATTTCGCACACGTTTGGAGATCACAGTCCCATTCTAGCACGATTCACCTTGAATTTCACTTGGCTTTGAGCGCATGGCACCGTGCTTCTTCTCCATTGTATGCGCACGGATGCACAGCGAAAAAGGAGAGTGATCACGCTCTCAGATAAAAAATACATGCAGAATAATTGCATGATTATTGAGGGAAAGGATCTCGGGATAAAATGCTGCAAACCTTTGACCTCCTAACAGATAATATCACACAGTATTTATATTAAAGGGTTGGAGGGGACATAAAATAATTTTTTCCTCACTTTCCCACGAATGGCACACAGTTCTCTTGTATGAACTTTGACAAGATACGTAGAAATGACTGGATCAAGGATGCATGCAACCGCAATCCCCAGGGCCTGATGGGGCGACGGTGGGACAACAACTCCTGAGCAATCAGGGCTGGTCAGTGCAGGTCATCATAACTCACTTTTGTTGGCTTGGCGGGAAAAAAGTATCTGCCTGAGAAAGGACACAAGTTGCGCACGTGCTGACCTGTTGTTGGATGCAGTCATAACTGAAGACCTCAAACTCAAGTGAAGTGTCCATCACAAGACGACACAATCAGTTCGGGGTTTCCCAGTCAATGCTGGAACAAATCCGGTCTCGTTCGTTGTGTCGGACGAAACCCTCACGTCAATTATTTCTCTGCAATAGCATGGAGTGCAACAAAAATTGTGAGTTTGCAATTTATTATTGCGTTGGACTTTCTGCATTGTTTTGCCGCACAACCACGAAACAACTCTGATTTCCGAAAGCCGTTTCACTTCTTTCCCAACCTGACATGACAGTCAGACATTCACAAGAGAAACTCGTGAGAAATCTGTACCTCCGGAATTGAAGTCCGGGTCGAAAGTTCAAAGCGCAAGGTGCACAATGCCCGCATTGTTCTCACAGTTTGCACCCAAGCTGGGCAATTTACTGCTGAACCTGCACCTGTCACAGGTGCAGGACGTTGCGCCGACCGCAACACGTCTCATCGGCGCAGGTTCAGTAGCGACCCGCTGTCCATCTTCATAGTTGAGGTCAAGTTTGTCTCTCAGCGGCAGCAGCGGAGGAAGGAAGTGGAGTCCGTGACCCACGGGCTGCGGGCAGCGAGACGCCGAGACGCGGTCAACACACGCTTTGGACGGACGACACCTCCACGCCAAGACCCTCGACAGCCTTTGAGGTTGCTTCCAGACTGATAGATGGCTTCTTGAGCACTTTTTTCCGCCTCTGACATCTCCCGACAAAAGCATTGGGTGCTTTGAATGCACACACATGCGCGAGCGCCTGCAGGTACGTATTCGATCGACATTTGCGTCTTTGGCGGGAAAGTAAAATTGAAGATCCAAATCGACATCGTAGTCGAGGACGTAGGAAGATCGGGATGGATCCAAAAGGGTTCGGCCCATCTTTTTGTTTTGCACTAATTTCCAGGCTTGGTCTATTTGTGTCGCTCACGCGCGACTCTGACTCTTTACCCTCTGATTCAGGTGAAGATCAAAGGTAAAATTGAAGGTGGAATCCCAGTTCGATTTTTGTCCGGACAACGGTCATCGTAAAAGCACAGGTCAGTGGTGTTCGTTTTGCTGTGCCACAAGCAGTATCTGTGGTTTCTTCAAAACATGCGTGTGTGTGTTTGTGTGTGTGTTTGTGTGTGTGTTTGTGTGTGTGTGTGTGTGCGTCTGTGTGTGTCCGTGTGTGTTTGTGTGTTTTTGTATTTGTGTATGTGTGTGTGTTTCTCCATGTCTTCGTTCGTCACTGTGCCGACCAGATGTAGAGTTGCAAATTTGAAAATATCTTTGCAGTGCATGCCAACACATGTTCGACAGTCTGAGCAACGTGAATATCAGCGAGGATGGGATCTTTACAGCGCAGCACCCTTGGTCTGTTGACCTTCTGTCAGGATACAAAGACAGGAATGTTGTAAATAAATTTCACGCAAATTGATCAAATACGAGGACACCTCAACTCCGCAATAAATGATCAAACGACATCATTGCAAAGTGATTAAACCGAGACCCATTATTTGCGCAGGTAAGTGCTGGTGTCCCCTCGGATTGTTACGTGAGATAAAGATGCCTGGCGGGGAAACGAGGTCCTAATTGAGGGATCCAGCGAAGTGCGAGGCAGACAACTGCGCGGGACACTGTGTGTACGAGACACAAATTGTTGGAGAAACTTCCAAGCTCAACAGATAGATATACGAATGAGGCTTCTCACTTTCGTCTGAGATTCTGATCCTTGTTGGAGTGTGTGCGTGTGTGGGAGGGGCAGGTATATCCACTCCAGAGCTGTGTGAGAGGTTATGAAATCAAACTGAGCCCCCTATTTCATTTCGATCGATGCAGAGCCGGCCCATCCCAGAACTACCACAAATTATGGCTTCAACCACAGAAACCATGGCAATCCAAATCTACCAAAAGAACGAAAATTACACGACGGAGGTATTCTGTTGAGCGACAGACTTCGTTCCAAGACACGAAACAGCCAGCCACACGACCATTGCAGGATTGCAGGTTGAAAACGCAACTCCAAAACGGGAGACACAAATACGACACGTATATGAGCAGAACTTTTGGATCAAAAGCCTGAGTCACCAAACTCAAGACAACAAGTCCAAGCCTGCCCCAGCGATCTCAGCTGATCCCATCAATTGTAACAGGATATGTTTTTTGGTCGCAGCTATGTAAACAAGACAACCACTTCAGAAACCACTTCATTGTTAATTAGCTCACTAGCCACATTGTCCTGACTTGTTTTGGCGGTTCTCACTCGCTGAGAAGAACCAGGCTCCCAATAACTCAACCAACTTGCAACAATGCGATAAACTCCATTGTCTGAACAATTGACTGACCTGGAATTGTCTCCTTTCGGTCAAAGACCAGCTTCCTCTTGCACGTAGAATTGGCGGGAGCATCTGGTTTCTCATCCACTGGTTTTTCTGCCGCCAGTTGTCGACTGGAACCTGGCTGCCGACATCTGGTTTCAGAGCCAGGACGAACACGCCTCGAGTTCTTCGTCTTCGACTCTGACTTTTTCGGGTATTCCTTTTCACGGTAGCAAGAGGGAACGTCGTCCTCTTTCACAGCTTGCCAGTCGTACTTTCCTGGCAATGGCTTCTCAGCTTCGAAGTCGAAGTTCCACTTCTCTTTGCTTTCTGCGTAAATCTCGTTCAACCTGTCCTGCAGGACAGATTTGGAGCAGTTGCGATTTTCCATGTTTGTCCTGACACTTTTCAAGCACGAGTGATCACTGTGTGTTTGTTGCACAATGCCTAATCCTTTTGTGATCCTCCGCATGTGGCAGCAGCGTTCAAAATAACCACGGTTGGGCCCTGACGTCGCGTGATCGTCCAATCAGGCGTTTCGAGAAACGTCGCCAGATCCTTTGGCGGGAAATCGTTTTTTGGAAATCGCTTTTCGTTTTTTGGATGCGTTTGTGTGAAGTAACAATTTGTGACCAGTTTTTCCTCAGTTTTTACGTTACAATGCAAATGGAAACCACGGTGCAAAGGAAGTTTCACATTGCTCGTTCGCACAACATTCATGGAAGCTGAAAATTTTGCTTCAGTGCAACATTCCCCAATTATGTTTGGCAGAAATCTTGCACGTCCTCACAATCGCCACAGAAACGAACTGCGTGCTTAGAATTGAACATAGATCTCCCCAGCAAACCAAAAACTGCGATGTTTGTTTGAGAAAAAAGACCAGGGCTCGCTCACGCTGAACTTGTCTGGGCAGATCTCGAAACCATAACTGCCACTTGAACCTTGATATTTCTCCAGGAAAGCATACATATCTTCAAAATGGCAACAAAAAGGGTCAGAATGACATTATGCGACGAGTCTCTGCTCTGCTTCATTTGCTGTGGACAATTCTGGAAATTCCACAGTTGAGTTGAGTCGCTGCAACAATCTGGATCACCGTCTGATTGACGACCTTCTGGAAATGTCTGCTGCCAGCAACTTTGTGTTCCGAGTATCCAGTTTCATTTGAGTATGACGTGAGGCGCAAAACTGCAAAAAATAGAGTTGGCACCAGAGTTCTGCGTGATGCAAGGCACAGCTAATGATCTCACCAAGCCACCAAGCACATTTTTTTGGTCAGAGAAATACCCAAGCAAGTACAAGCAGGTACACGCTCAGCGAGGCTCTCCTGAATGGAGATAAACATTGCTCACGTGTGTGCTGCGTTCCTTCAAATCACACAAGATTCCTTTATCTTTTCTCTCAGATCTAATTCGTCCTTTATCAGTTCTTCAAGTGTCCGATTCGTTGTTTTTTTTGTATCTTGCGTCATGCAACTTTGTGGACTGTGTCCCTCTCGTTGCACCGCTGCTCATGGCAGTTTTTGTTGTCAATCCAAGGCCCAATTCTGTGACGAATAAGACAGGGAATTGTGTCAGTGAACCAAAGTGAGTCGAACTCAAGGCCCGCCAAGCCTCCGAGCTCTAACTTGTTTTTCTTCAATCTCGTCACTGCCATGGGATCAAAACGTCTCTTCAAAGAGTCGATCTCCGAATAGAAAACTAATTTAGCATTCAAGATATTCCAAAAACTGTTGAAACTCTTTCATTGAGAGCATAAGCCCCCTGTTGTGAGAACGTTTGACCATGTTTGCTTGAACTGTCAACACCCTTCGGGGGAATCAGGTGTAATTGTCCAAATTGCGGGCCTTTCAAGGATCGTGATGGATCTCTGTGGGGAAAGATTATCTCCACAGGTAACACAGAGATCTCCTTGTGGTCAGACATTAGACATTACATACCCCCATTTAACTGCGTCTGGGGCATAAACCCTGAAATCCTAACAAGACAAAGCCATTCAAACCACGTCTGCTGCATAGGTGGATCCCAACAAACAAACCATTCTGAGGTTTAAGTATTTTTGAGACTGTGCAAAGTCGACAGGCTTGCATTAAAATCATTGTAAATTTGGATCACATTGCAGTCCACCCCTTTCCACACAGTATTTTTCTGTTTGTACAATATGGTTCAAGTTGATTAGGACCCATGTCATGACTTTGCAACGCAGAAGAATGCACTGGGGGAAAACTGACATCTTACATTCGGCGTTGTCTCGCCCACTTAGAATACTCAAGAACACTACAGTCTGTCAGACGCGATGGATTGCTGATCTCTGCGTTCTTCAGATGCATGTCTGAAGTCACCAAATGCGTGTTTCTTTCGAATCTGTTCTGTCGATTGACTTGACAAATTTCGATCTGCGCCAGCGGATCCATGACACTCGATCCTTTCCTTCAGACATCGAACTCCGTGACATTGTTTTTGTTTTTGCATTTTTTGCCACTTGCTTGTGAAATGCGAAGAATGTTTTCAGAGTTTGCGTGGACTGTTTTCCTCAGAGTTCCTTCTACGCTCGTGTTCTCTTAGACTGCAAGCAGCTTTCCAATCAATTCTGGGTCTTCACCCCTTGCGAAAAATTCGGCGTTCTTTGTTCACTTGCGTATTGCTTGAAATGACCATGACCTGCCACGTATTCTCACCAGAAAATTTGCATCTGTTTTCTGGTAAAGAAAATACGTGTGGCAAGAATAACTTCTTCAGCCTTTCGCAACGGTATTTTTTATCAGCCCCGACAAATGGCAAATTGTCACGGAAAGGCTACAGTCGCACGCTGTTTATGAATATTTGGAGGGAAATGTCATCTCAAATGCACAAGTGGATTCGGCACGGCACACAAGAACACAAGTCTTTCACACAGCCAAAAACCATTTATGCACACAAAGTTATCGCTAAACTGTCTCTCATTTTATCACGTACGTTTTCCTGACTGGATTGTCCATTCTGAAGGACAAAGACTCATTGGGGCCGCAGTTGAAGTAATGGCATCTTGGAACGCAACATTCCTTGAAAAGATTCTTTGTGAAGAACAAGTGCGCCGCGCCAAGAAAAGAGGCGTGCAGTCGCGTCGGTCAGGAAATAGATCCAGACAAAAGCGACTTGCAAAACTCAGAAAGGTTCAGAGAAGAGCCAGTCAAACAAAAGGCTTTCCGGTTTTGTAACTTGCTTCCAAAATATGTTCTCGTGAAAGATATATAGTGGAGACAAAATATGCACAAACACAAACACTCTTCGTCCCAAAATGAACTGAAGAATCATGAAATGACTTTAGAAATATTTCGTTCGACAAGCTTTGCGTCATTAGCGTCGGATGAATTTGGACTCTGACCCCACTATTCAGTCATACAATGCTTGTTTGCCACAGGAAAAGTCCCAAATTGAACGGGCTATTGTTCAACGATGGAACATATCAATTACGTTTGTTTGAGCTGTCAGGCAATGAAAAAGCACTTGAGATCTCTGTCAAATAACGTTTCGCAAAGTCAAATAAAGTGTGACGCCCTCCCCAGGTAACAGGAAGTGGAGTGGAAGCGTTACCAGGGTGAACCCACCCTAGTCATCAGTTGTCCTGTGCTGTCACACCGATTCCAACTCGCAAGGCCCTCCTCACCCCCCTGTCGCAGGAAAAGCTGAATGTCAGTGTGACTCAAAGTTGGGTTTCTCACGTTGGTGATCGGTGTGGCACGCATGCCTTTTTGCAGCCGTTTGTTCAAAAGCTTAATTCAGTGCATTCCTGCCTTTTTTGTAAGGACCTCGGAGGTGCATACACACATTTGTGTCGTCTGTGCGCAACTTTGTCATGGGTCTTCTCTTGGCATGAGTCCTGAGGTCAAACGCTTTTTGTCGAGGTGTACCTGTAGTTGGCACGACAGTTTGTTTCTTCTTTGGGAAAATTTGGTCCAAAGATCATAAAAGCCTCGAGAAAGACTCAATAACGGCTTTCAACCACTAAATAATCAGCAGATTGCACAGCAGATGACTTGCCAAGAAGGTGAAGACATGCGACGCGTGAATGAAGATTCACATGAAGTGAAAAAGACGCCGACGATGTCTTTCATTGAGGGTGAAATTACCTCACTGGAGCTCTGTTCGTGGGAAGAACACAATGTTTCCAAGTCCTTCCAAGGTCTCATCACGGCACACTTTCAACAAGAGTGATGTCAGTTCTGGACCAAGACAGGGAGATGTCAACATTTCTTTCTCTCCGAATAGCTGAAAACTTCGTGGACAACACAGTGAAGAGCCGATGTTCCCAGAGCCTTTGGCCCAAGGATGCCACAACCTCCTTTGCACAAATCGTCGGATCCACAACTCTGTTTTCCTCACAAATTCACACACAGACACACGCAAACACACACGCACACAAACCCACACACACACACGCACACGCACACGCACACGCACACGCACACGCACACATGCACACATATCGAGTGCACAAGGACACGACCGTTGCTGTTTGCTGGGCTGCCAACGAAAATCTTTCCACACGTCGAAAGTTCAGGCGAACGAAAGGCCACAAAGACTAGTTGGATGAACAAACCACAGGTGTCTCGTGAACGATGATTCTGAGTCTGGGCGTCAAGTGACAACGGACAAAAACTACAAGCACCCATGCATCAGGTTGCTGGTATTTTCAGCTGACACAAACAAACAATGAGAAAAGACGACCGCTCATGTGATCGGAAGACAAAGGCTCCAGATGTCATTCTGTGTCCTGTCGACACGGCGAGACACGACGATCACGACACGACGTGACGTGGCGTTATGCGACGTGACCGCGACTTTCGAGATGAGGTCGCATCAAAGATTCAGCCGTTCTGCGCCAAATTTAATCAAAAATTGCCTCGGATAGTCTGCCAGCAGTGTTTGGTGCTTTTCCTTCATTCTTGTCTTCGTGCACAACCTTTGGCCATGAACACTGAGTCCTGTTGAGGCCATAACTCCTGTTGGATTTTATCTTGTTTCACAGATAGAAAAGATCTATTTGGGAGTTCGCCAGCACGAATCTTGTTGGGTTGAAACGTCTGGCCAGCCCTTATTTTCCTTTGGTAAATTGAACCAAGTCTGCAAATGCCTGACCAATTTCCAATTTCTTCCACACTAATTCCAACAGTCAACATTTAGACACCTCGACCATATTCATTGGAGACGGGCACTTTATTTGCCAAAATATTATGAAAATCCTTTCAAAAATGAAAGAGACCCTTCGCCATTGACAAGTGATATTTGGACTGGATCCTAAGAAAATGATTTTAGCCTTCCAAAGTAAATTTATTTGTGAGTTCTTTGTTCGCAAAGGCAGATACGAGGCCCGTCTCAATTTGGTTGAACTTTTTGCACTCCTGTGTTTTGTTTACGATCGGCATGCTCGATCTTCGGGTCCCATGTAGGACATGCTTTTGGCCGTGTGCAGGCGTGTGAGCGACCTGTTCAGCACTGGCCTTGCATGTCAAATCGTGAGTCAAAGACAGGAAAGTTTTGCTGCCCGGCGGATTTCAGTATGCAATCCAGAATTGAGATGAGATCCAACATCAAGCTGGGTGTCCGGTTGGGTCAGACGCAACAGCAGGTGTTCCAAACTCTCAGACAGGCATATGGAGATGAAGCCCCAAGCAAGAGTACTGTCCATAGATGGTTCCTGCGAATCCAGAATGACCAGGCAGTGGATTTGAAAGGTGGACAAAGCTCCGGTCGACCATGCTCCACCCGCACTGCTGCCAACATTGCTGCTGTCAAAGCCTGTGTGGATGAAGACTCCCGACAGACTGTGCGCCAAATTGCCGTGGATACTGGAATTTCCAGACCAACTGTGCACCGGATTCTGACCAAGGAGCTCAAACTGAAGAACATTGCATCAAGGTTTGTCCCCCACATCCTGTCAGAAGAACAGAGGGAAAGGCATTGCTTTGTTTGCATGGAGAATCTGGTTGCAGTGCGTGAGGACCCCACCCTGCTTGACCGGATCATAACAATGGACGAATCCTGGATTTCCACCTATGAGCCTGAACTGAAAAGTCAATCAATGCACTGGCTGACAAGATCTCAAGCACGCCCAACCAAAGCCCGGAGGAACAGAGCTGCCAAAAAGTCCATGTTGCTGCTGTTCTTCGATTCTCAAGGCACAGTCCACAGTGAGTTCCTTCCTGACAAACAGACTGTCAAATCTGAGTACTTCATCCAAGTGTTGGGGCGTGTGCGTGAGTCCATCCGGAAGAAGAGGCCGCAGAGATGGCAGAACAAGGACTGGGTGCTGTTGCAGGACAACGCCTCCAGCCACACTGCAGGCCCCACCCAGTTGTTCCTGTTCAAACATGGTGTGGAGACCCTTCAACATCCTGCCTATTCGCCGGATCTGGCGCCGTGCGACTATTGGGCGTTCCCTTTCCTCAAATCTCACATCCGAAGTCGCAGATTCGACACTGTTGAGGAGCTCCACATTGAAGTCAGGCGCATCTTGCGCACCACAGACAAAGCAGACTACTCACAGGCGATCCACAGGCTGACCCACCGCTGGCAGAAGTGTTTGGACCACAATGGTCATTACTTTGAAGGACAAAGTCGCGGAAGGAATGACTGAGCTTTTTCCGGACAATTGATCTGGATGACCAAAAGTTTGCCGGACTCTCTCTAACTCCCAAATTGAGGACAGTGTTGCGGATTGTTGTGCATGTTGTTTGGCATGTGGTAGTGTTCCAATAAAAATTTGGTTAACTTTGAACTATTCCTTCACAAAAAACCAGACCTCAACATCACCCCCCCCCAATGAGCGCAAAAAGTTCAACCAAATTGAGACGGGCCTCGTACAGGTGAATCGCCTTTCGAGCACAATCTGGGTCTCCAAACTTTACGCTTCTCACAGGTTGGATCGCCTGAGACGGACGTCAAGCAAGAAAATGAACTTTGTTTCCTTTTTGAAGTCCCAGAACACGTCAGGGTGTCCTGACTTTCCACCGCTCAACATTTGTTGCTTTGCGCTTTGCGTGAAAGTGAGGTTTGTTTCAATATTCATGTCAGGCGTTGAAAGTTTTCAGCAAAAGCGTCCCCGTGAAACCCACTCCAAACTTGGGTATAGACTGAGTATTTTGGAATCAAGAAGCAATTGAAAGTCCTTTCTATGATCTGTGTATTGGTGAAGGCACTTTTGGGATATGTCATACCTCCCATGAGGTGAATTTGCTGGTAAGTAATTTTCATTAGCCTTGCAAACAAACGCACAATGGAAGTCACTGCCCTTCCTCTCCCGCAATGAAGACCACGACAAACAAATTTGTCCTCGTAAATTGTTGGAAACGTTCGGTAAATATGAACATCTCCTGAGGTTTTGTCATTCAGAAGTTCTCATTTCTGACCTGCCCCCACACTCACTGGAAATAGAATCTGATCCTAGTTCAATACGAAGTTTCAAATCATTTTGAATTTCCAAATGATACACTTGCGAAAAGCTGTGAGACCTCGTCCAGTGACTCGGGCCTGCACTCTGCATTTTATTCCTGAAGTGAAATTTCAATTTGAATGGTCCACTAGAAATATAATAGCCGAACTTGACTTCAAGGTGCCGGGGTTTCATGACTTGAGTGAAAGAATACGTGATGTCCAGGAGCGGGGTCAGCAAATGGAGGACCAACGCGCATTCCGACCAGAACCTTTCACCCTTTACCAAGCAACTTTCTTGTAGGAATTGCTGGTTATAACATATGTCGAGTGTCCAGCCATGTGTTGAGGATATGAAATATGTATTGCAAATATTACATTCCTTCCCAGGTGGTATCATCATAAATTTCTCTTCAATAATTGTGCGTAAGTGCACATACATCATTTGATATGACCAGGTGGGCCACCCTCGCACAAAAATTACAAGGTGCAGTCCTTGACCAAGAGCATGTGTACGAGGTAATACATTTTCAACATGCACTCAAGCTCGTCTCCGAATGAAACGTTTTCAGAATCATACACCTGAACTTCCATCCGAAGCATTCGAACAGTATGTGCACAAGGTACACAAATTATTGGCAACTCCAATGCTTGAGGCTCTCATGTACATCACCAGTTTTTAAAAATGGATCTGATAGGTGTGTTTCCTGTCAGATTATCTCATGATTCTTCCGGTTCTTTTCAGTGCAGCCAGACGTTTAGAATCAGGACATCTTTCTGCAAATATTCTTGGTATATTTGACAATAACTGTCAATGGAAAAAGAGGGAGGGTTATCGGCACATCAGCGTGAGATACAAAGCAGCTTGCTCACATTGAATCAACTCAAAATCTTGCAAGTTGACTGGAAGACTGTGGGATTGTAAAAGGTGATAGGACAACACACATGCAGAGATCTGAGCATCAAGTGCAACTTTCCATCACCTTCGGAGAATGAACACACCGTGTAACATGCCTAAAACAGGCACACCCACAACAATTGTCTGCGATCGCTCATTCTACTGCATATCGGCGTGAAAAAAGTCTCAAAGTGACTGTTTTGCTGTCCCCCTGGAAGTCCCATTGAAGAAGTGACTGTCACTGATTTAAAGACCTATTCGTCTCAAACTGAAAGTTCCAGCATTTGGTACAACTTTGGAATTGTCAGGGAAAAGGTCAGCAACGTGTCTCTCACTGGACTTTCAACATTGTGTGAAGTCAAGCCAGTGAGGAAGTTTTGCTGCTGGGGATTGGACTTTGGGTGCATCTGCCTGGACCTCATTGTGGAAACGCTTCTGTGTTGATGAGCCCGGGATCTCGATCAGGGAGCGCGGTTTCCTTTGTCATGTCGGAGAGCAGGGGGACTTCAACGACAAAATGATGAGCGAAATCTGCAACACTCGCTGGAACTGATTGTAACCGCTCTTTGCGTGTTACCTCAGCAAATAATGCCAGAAACTGTACTTTTTGCGGAATAATTGCCTGGTTGTTCACAGTACTTAAGTCTTCAACGCAGCAGGGGTTGGCGGTCAATTTTCATTGTAATTTGGAAGCGATGTTGTGTTCTCACCGCTTTCGAACATGCGACTCAAACAGATAAAAATTGCCTGATTGGAAAAGTGCAGCAAGTTCTCCAACTCAAACTCAATTTGGGTTGTTCACAGACAAGGTCCACTTCAATCCGTGAACTTGGTTCACAAAATTGCGCTCGGGAAGACAACGCTCGGTTGTCAACAGGTGTTTCCGCGGGTGCACCGAAAAATGTCTCAACTGGTGAAAATCCCCTCTTGAAGTTTCCCACGACAAACCACAACTGTCATCTTCAAACTGATCTGCATTTTCCAATATATTCACTGCTTATGTTTTGGGGGATTGAATGTGACATTCGAAGGTGGCTTTTCTGATGGGCAGTGAGTCAAAAGAGATTTTGGTGAATTGAAGACGGTGGGGACATTGCAAGATTCATTGCTGGATCACAGCCGTACAGACGAGGTTTAGAAAGCAACAAGCTGAATATTGAAGCACGACAATCAAGCTTTGAGCAGCGTCTCGGAGAGGAATTGAATTGAGAGTGGACATTATGACATGTTGGAATGTGGCTGGCCGTGACCAATGGACGTGTTCCCGGGATAAGAGCACCACCTCCGGGCAAAAAATGTCAAGTGACTGTATTCCGTATGAAATGATCTCGACAGACCTTGTTTGACATTAAGTTGTTTATTTCACATCTAGACTTCCCTCAAGAATCTCTGTCTGAATCTTTGTCACCTGAAAGGATAATATTCATAGTTGTCCACCAAATCTGGTCACCTTGGAGCCTGTTGAAGGTCAGTCACCTTCTCAACTGTTGGTGAAGAGGCTCAGCAAGCACTGATGTCCACCTCAAAATTTTCAGAAAGTCAAAAGCAAGGATTTTGTGATCTGCGTTGTCATTCATTTAGAATTTCTCAAGATTGGAGAATGCTGCTGGTAAAAATTCAGACAAGTGCTGCACGTCGAGATTCAGAAACAACTTTCTTTCTGCAGAACAAGCATTGGGATCCACTCAGACTGTTCTAGTTTTCCTTTTTTCAGGTGACAAATTGCAATTCGTGCAGGTGGCGTTGAAAATTTATACGTTTTAAGGGGTGGCCACACAGGCCACGCGTCAATTATTGACGCGCGTCAATTTTTGACGTGTCCAAACATCTAGCACTATTTCAAATGTAGGTGGCCACACAGGACGCATTAATT
>JAAUXT010064843.1_pt1 | contig 22461 bp, 28 predicted proteins | sample 7278171 | NCBI WGS metagenome assembly JAAUXT01 (sample SAMN14350112, study PRJNA611818) | marine sediment metagenome | isolation source: surface marine sediment (1.8m) | place: French Polynesia: Moorea | collected 2018-08 | reverse complement strand
GGCTAATTACAGAATGTAAGGAAACATGCAGAATGATTTGTAAATGATCTCAGAGTTTCACCCCCCCCCTACTGAGAATACAAACTGACTGACAACATGCGCATACATCAGAAAAGCATTATCACCCAACATCGCGGCTGATAATCAAGAAAAAGAAAAGACAGTGTCGTGAAATCTCACCTTCCTTCTTCGTTTTCTTCGCTCTGGATTTCTTTGGGCTCCTTTTCCGTTTGGCCCCAGTCTTGGCACCTTTTCTCTCCCCCACAACCTCCGGAGAAGCGCTCGTGTCGTCATCACCAACTTTGAAAGTCACTTTTTCGACGCTGCTTTCAGATGATATTGGAATCGGCGCAGGGTCCATCGCCACTACGTCGTCGGAATCCGAGAGCTTGACAACAGACACGTCAGCAGCTTTGGCACCAGCAACGTTTTCGTCTCCATTTTCTTCCTCTGAGTTGGACGGAACGACAGTCACGATCTCCTGTCCATCATCGATGGAATCATCATCTGCAACGGACGTGAATCCACAATCAGCACCAGACATGGCGGAATGGCACTCCGTGTCAGAGAAAAATCTCACTGCCGTTTCAAAACGTAGCTTCTCAAATCAATCGCACAAAACAAGAGGTCCAGTTCAGAGTTGCCACGGCTTTGTGAAAAGCAAAATCAGTCAGAAGCTGCGAGACGTAATTCCACCCGATTTGTCTTGTTTTATTCGTGTCACTCGTTGGTCAGACTTGTTGCGTGAAACAAACAACTTAACTTTTTCAGACAACTGTTGGGGTTATTTTTAGAGTGTCGGCCTTGAACCGGCCGCCCACTTGGCTTCACCGCAAAAACACTTGTTTTTTTTTTTTTGTGAGCAAGTCACCGAAATGAACTCCACCAACTGATCAACGCAATTCTCAAGAAAGTCGCAATTCTTGCCTTCGCTGTCGTCTTCGGAGGAAACTGTGACGCAGCCATCACTGTCGTCGGAGCTTTCATCCCCCGGATCCTCTCTGATTGAGCCGGAGGAGGAGGAGGAGGCGTCATCATCATCATCCGCACCTGCTCCGTTCCGATCCGGATTTTCTCCAGGTAAATCCAAGTCACCGGATTGCGGGCGAGAGAGAGGCTTTTCTGCTGAACCTTCGGAAGACAAAACTGAGATCAGCACCAGAAAAAACAGGTGAAAAAACAACAACACTGCTTTATCTTGAATTTGAAAAACTTTCTTGAACAACTACAACACAACACTGAGCAAACTCTGCCCCCCCCCCACTTTTTTGCTGCAACAGGACCAACCTTGTTTTGATCTACTGTCCGCTTCAGTCAGAAACGTTGTCAAAGCGTTTTGCTCATCTTCCTTGGGGTCGGGCTGGCCCATGTCGAAGTCCATGCTCGTCAAGTCGTACTCGCTATCGAAAGACAACGTCGCCGGAACTGTCTCCATCGCTATGATTGTGGCGCCACCTGCCCCCTGTGATCATGCCTGCGCAGAAAGGGTTGCCGATGACGAAAAGTGTGTGTTTCGTCGAAACAATAAAGCCACTCTGTTTTTTTGCCTGAATCAGAAACTGGAGCGAGTTCACGGAAGAGCGTCTCCTGATCTTTCCCACGTCTTGTTTTCTGACAATTTCCAGATCCAGACGCGTTCGTTTTTTTCCGGGGGCGAATTGAGTGTTCGAAAGACGAGGTTCACGCACCGGGAACCTCAATTCTGAACAAGAACACCAAGTGTGAAGACGCGCAGACTGTCAACATCAAGGCTAACGCGGTGTCGGTGCCAGTACTGAAACGTTTTCGGGTGAGAACGTTTCAGGGGCCACCGACTTGCGTGTTTCACGGCTCGGTGTGACCAAAACATCGAAAATCCCAAAGTTCGGGAAGCCTGTTCACAAACCGGTTTCGTCAACAGAAGCGTCAACTCGCATGGGAGAAGGAATGATGTTGTGCCCTGATGGCGCAAAATTAAGGGCGAGGGGCCAACCTCATGTTTCAAACAAAACCAATTGTTCTCCAGTCGCAGGACAAGGAAGATTCTATTACAATCAAAGAAAATCCCACGAACAGGTATAAACGGGTTATGTAACTGTCATTCGGTGCAAACCAATACATTACAAATTCGATTGACCTACTATCCAATTCAGCACAGCCTCACATCAGTGCAATGAGCTTCCGATAGATCCACGCGTCAGACCGAATTTTGAGACAATCCACGATCGGAACTGACGAGGAAGAAACTGCGCGTGTCGAACTGAATCTTTCTTGAACGTGACAAAGCGTCGCTTCCTAAAGAACACGTCTTCGCACGTTCTTCGTCTCCTGGCCTTCCAGCACGTCACATCTTCCACAAAATCAGCTGGTAGATTCTTAAACGTACAAATATTGAACTTACCTCGTTTCTTTGACCAGAAATTGATTTGAACACTCGTGAATTGAGATTTTTCAAGTTGTTTTGGAAAATCCCGGAGGTCAATTCTTCTATGTGAGAGGGCACCACTCTTAACAACCCGTCGCAACTTTTCTTCCTCTCACGAGAAAGACCGTCCTGCGAAGCTGAATTGAAATTAAATTGCAATTCAGTGGACTGGCAGAATTATGCAACGAAACATGCACCTTATGCGCTTGTAAGTATCACAATTTTCAATGAATATCAGGTTTCACAAGATAACCATGAAAACCGGGCACCTGCCGGAAGCGGCAACTGATGCATTGTGGGAAGGGAGGAACCCCGCATACTTTTGAAGTAAACATCAAATTTCTACCTGAATATCAAGGAGCAAATCCATTCACCACAAAATGCGAGCTATTCCTTCGTGGGTGGACAAGGTTCATGACAGAGACAAGGTAGAACAATGGTAAGTGCTCGGATGAAGCCGCAGCATTGTGTTGAACCTGTGTTGCTGCAGAAGCTGTCTGCTTGGCAACAAGCACAGATTATTGCAATTTCCTCGATTTCTTTCCGACGCAGTCGGTGCTTGGCCAATGTCAACATTTCCTTCACCATTGCTTTGCTGTTGAACAATCGGGTCCACACGTCAACGACCTTTCACTGCCCAGTCCTATTCGGGACACTCTACAATTGGTACCAGATGCCCTCGAGGTCTTTTCTTGTTGCAGCATATGGGACCTATGCTGGCGGCCTGACGGCACACAGCTCATCGTCGCGTCCGGAAACCGCGTTCTGGTCTACGATCCCAATGACGGCACTCTTGTACAAGCACTGAAAGGTTACTGTTCTTCCAACATTCAATGTTTCTTTTTGGCACTTGAAGCTTCTCGGCAATTTTCTGTCTTCATTTGTGACGTCACGGCACATTTTGTAACTTGCAGGCCACAAGGAAACTGTGTACTGCGTGGCGTACGCTAAGGACGGGAAGAGGTTCGCATCAGGAGCTGCCGACAAATCGGTCATCATTTGGACGAATAAATTGGAAGGAATTCTGAAGTACACGTGAGTGGTTCACGCCGAACAGGAGTCACAAACACGTGGGTTCAGACTGTTCATCTGATTCCACTATTTCTGGTGAATTTCCGTGTCTTGCAGGCATAACGACCCAATACAGTGTCTCTCCTACAACCCTGTGACGCACCAATTGGCTTCATGTGCCGTAACAGACTTTGGTGAGTAGATTTTGATCTGCCGCGAGATCTTGACGAAAATCTTTGGAATTGGCCCGATGTTTTGCGATCTCTTTGTTTTCGTGAAATGTCAACCAACCTGAAGATTAGAATCCAGTCACCTGAACTTGATATTTCAGGGATACTCAACCATGTGCTTCCGGTTCACCGTCACGGTTGTGAATGATTACCGAGTTGAAAGTTGAAAGTTGATGACCCTGTTTATCGTTGTGTTGTTTCTGTGTTGAGTCACTGACACAAACCTGCAGAAATCGAGATGTGCTCGGCTCAACTGGAGAACACGGAGACTTTGAAGAATTGCTGCAGTGTGTTTTCTGCAAAAGCGAGACGAAAGTGACACGGATTTGGGTCACATCCCACGCAAAGATCTCGTTCCGGACCGTCAACTGGATCAATGCTTGTCTCGATTCGCGCAGGCCTGTGGTCCCCGGAGCAGAAGTCGGTGTCGAAGCACAAGGTGAACAGCCGCGTGACGGCCTGCAGCTGGACGAACGACGGACAGTACCTGGCGCTGGGCCTCTTCAACGGGCTCATCACAATCAGAAACAAGGTGTGCGTTCTGGAAACAAACTTTTCACACACACGCGCGCACACACTACTTACAAGTGTCTGGTCAAGAGAAAAAGTCATCAGTCTTGTTGTGCAAATGCTTTTGTCTGCAAGTTGTTTGGCAAAATGTTTGTTGCAGGCTGGAGATGAGAAGGTGAAGATAGAGCGGACAGGAGGCATCCATTCGCCTGTCTGGTCTCTCGAGTGGAATCCGTCCAGGTACTTTTCTCGTCATCCTGGATTTGTGTTAATCACCAAATGGTATCGTGCTGCGAAGTTCGTCACATTTCAGCCAAAGGCATCAGTCATTTGTCAAACTTATTTGTTTCACTTGGTGTGGAATGACATCGAACATACTTTCCTTTTCACACTCAACTCGACGTGGTAAGAGATGCGTAAATATTTTTCATTCAGTTTGGTCGATGCTGCTTCAGCAACAACCCAGTTTGAAGTTCTTCCCTGCTTGCAAATTCACTTCCCAAACATTTTTTCAGTGCTTGAAAGTTCAAGTTTGCATGTGTTCCGGTTTTGTTGCGTTGTTTTCACATTTGGGTCACACTTTCCACGAAACAACCTGAGTCTTTTCGCTTGACTCTGCATTTTCAGCATTGAAGTGGAAGCAGCTCGTTGTTTGGTTTGCTGTGAGGTTAACTTCTCAAGAACTGCGACATCTTTTCATTGAGCGCAAGACGTGGCGAATGATTTGTCATTGCACGCAGTTTCTTGGATCTGATCCTGAAATCATTGGAGGCTATTTTTACAGAGATGAAGCGTACGACATCCTCGCTGTGGCTGACTGGGGCCAGAAACTTTCCTTCTATCAACTCTCCGGAAAACAGGTGAACGCTCAAATTTCAAATTCTTTGCGCATGCGTGCAATGCTACAAGAAAACTGTATCCTGCGTCACCTGCTTTGTTTGCATTCAAAATGGTCTGAACACAACTTGGTGACTCACACTTCTTTGTGGTAACATTTCAACAGATCGGAAAGGACCGCAATCTGGGGTTTGACCCGAACTGTATCAGCTGGTTCAGCCGAGGCGAGTACGTCGTGGTCGGGGGATCGGACAAACAGGCGACGCTGCACACCAAGGAGGGCGTCAAACTGGGCGTCATCGGCGACACCCAGAACTCGTGGGTGTGGGCGTGTCGCGTCCGACCGGACTCCAACTTTGTCGTGAGTACACTTCCCAGGATCAAAATTGCAAGAAATGTCTCCCACATTCAGCTAATTTTGATGTTCCACTGTTGGCAGGCGCTGGGCTGTCAGGACGGGACGATCGCTCTGTACCAGCTCATCTTCAGCACCGTCCACGGGCTGTACAAGGATCGCTACGCGTTCCGCGACAACATGACTGACGTCATCATCCAGCACCTCATCACGGACCAGAAAGGCGAGTCACGTGTCCGGAGTGACGTCTTTTGTTGATGTTCTGCAGTGTTAGTGGTCTGGAACAACGAGACAGCACGTTTCTTTGCCAAGACTGCAGCTGTAACTGCTCCCCCGAAAACATTTACATTTCGTTTTGCAGTGAGGATAAAGTGTCGAGACATGGTGAAGAAGATCGCGATTTACAGAAACAGACTTGCGGTCAGTTTTCTCACTTCATGGCTGATCAACTGAGTATCTTCTGCTCGTGATGTCTTGGTATCGTGAGCGGCAAAGTTCAGTCCGTCGTGCGTCTGTCTCGCAGGTTCAGCTGCCGGACAAGATCGTCGTGTACGAGTTGTTCTCGGACGACTCGACCGACATGCACTACAAGGTCAAGGAGAAGATCCACCGCAAGTTCGACTGCAATCTGCTCGTTGTGTGCGCCAACAACATCATTCTCTGTCAGGTAAATGTTACCCTGCAAACCACGAACTTTGGGCTGCTTTGAAAGCCCAGAGATGCAAATCATGAGGCGTTCTTGGAGTCTGCTGTTGATGTCAACGTTATTTGGCGCATTGATTGCAGGAGAAACGCCTGCAGTGCCTGTCGTTTCAAGGCGTGAAGGAGCGAGAGTGGGTGATGGAGTCACTCATCCGGTACATCAAGGTGGTGGGAGGCCCGTCCGGCCGGGAGGGGCTGCTCGTCGGGCTGAAGAATGGACAGGTAACGACATCACGTGTACTGAGCGACAACACCAACAGAATTCATTCTGTTGTTCTGGAACTTGCAAAATTCATTCAGGATATTGTCTGCAAGTTTGAAACTTGAATTGACCGTGTGGCTGTGTTTGTGTTTCAGATTTTGAAGATTTTCCTGGACAACCCGTTCCCGATTCTTCTGCTGAAGCAGAACACGTCTGTGCGCTGCCTCGACATGAGCTCGAGTCGCCTCAAACTGGCCGTAGTGGACGAGCACAACACGTGTCTCGTGTACGACGTCAACAGCAAGGAGCTCCTCTTCCAGGTCAGGATCAGTCAGGCACGGAGAAAGGGACACTGTGGCTGCAACCCATTTCCTGAACTCGCAATGTCCGGATATGTTGATGAAGAAAGACCATTCTTGAAGAAAAAGTTGCCGAGCAAATCCATGCCACACCAGATGGCGTTTCAGCGCTGTTTTCGCTGTAGGAGCCGAACGCGAACAGCGTGGCGTGGAACACGAGTTACGAGGACATGCTATGCTTCAGCGGGGGCGGCCTCCTCAACATCAAGGCCAGCAACTTTCCCGTGCACCAGCAGAAGCTCCAGGTCAGTCGCGTCTCTCTGCTCTCTCAAGATCTGCGCTGTTGGTCTCATTGTTGGCGTAGTTGAAGACAAAAAACCCGTCTTGTGTTTGTTTTGTACCGTGACTCAGTTTTCTCGTCTTGTTTCTACTGTAACTCACTTTGGAGTAAGTTTGATGTTCATTGAAGTGGCTGAGCTTTTGTCGGCTGCACCCACCACAAAGTCGCTGTTGAATGTGTGTTCCACTGCGGGCTGAAAATACCTTGTGTTTGCTGTGTTTGTAAAGCCTTTGAATACGACCGTGCTCAACAGACAGCGATGTCTCGGAGGCCGTCCCCCAGACGATGTTTGGGGGCCAGAGGCAATGCTTCCGCCGTATTCTGTGTTCTTGTTTTCATGGTTACCACGTTGTGTTTTGTAACATTCTCTTTGCTGTTCCATTAGGGTCAGGTAAGAAAGTATCAAGAGGTTCCAAGGTGGCGCCACCAAGCTTTTCCCCTTTTTGCTCGTCATAAGTGTAGTGACTAAGGATGAAATCCACGGAACGTGGAAGACAAGCAAAAGTATGCCGATTGTTGTTGACCGCCTTGGCGTTGCGGTCTCAGTTCGGAAGGTTATTTTAGAACTGTGGTGCACAAAGAGAAATATTTCGTCATGCGTTCCGATTCAGTCAGTCGCTTTCCATTCCTCTTTTTCTGTTCACAAAGTGAGAAAAACACCTCGACACCTGCCCTCCGATCAAGACCAAAAGGTGTCTCAGAGAGGAAGTCTTTCAGACGCGCAATGATGGAACATCTTCTCGAAGGCCGTGATCGTCATTTTCAGGGCTTCGTCGTTGGGTTCAGCGGCTCCAAGATCTTCTGTCTGCACGTGTACGCCATGTCGTCAGTCGAGGTGCCCCAGTCCGCCTCCATGTACCAGTATCTGGAGAAGAAGCAGTTCAAGTGAGTCATTTGATCTGGCTGTATGAAAATCAACCTGACAGCAATTAGGTTTGCACCGGTCGAATGAAATACGAGACCCGGCATTTTCAAGACCCGGGGTCTGCTCATTTCAGGGTGTGGGTTGAAATGGCCAGACCCCAGAAACCAGGAGACCCCAGGTCTGGCTATTTCCAGTCGGGTTGAAATGGCTGGACTCCAGGTCACATCTCTGAGTGCAATCAGTTAAGGCTCCAAGTGACAGGTGCCAAATGATCTCAATGTGCTGTACCCACACTGACCAGACACTGGGGCAATTTCATTACACCGACACGAACTGCAGAAGGACGAAGCATATTGCAGCGTCGATGTTTGACAACACGACAATTTCAGGGACGCGTACGCGGTGGCGTGCCTGGGAGTGACGGACAGCGACTGGGACTACCTGGCGCACGAAGCGATGGACGGACTCGACTTCGACACGGCCAAGAAAGCGTTCATCCGGACTCGCGACCTGCGCTACCTGGAGCTGCTGCAGAGCATCGAGGTGAATCCAACGTCCCGTCTCTTGTTCACACGGCGAAGCTCGTTCGTCCAATTTTGCGGTGGACACGTGGCCTGTCACGACTTCAATTGAACCGTCTGTATCTGTGTCATTTTGGTTCGGACGTCATGACCTGTCGTTCGTTTCTGCATTCTCCCCCAAAATTGCGCAGTTTTTGCATTGTAATTGGCACAAAAAAAGGAGTGCTGCTGTTTGAAAGGGACCTTTTCACAACGCAAAATGAGGGCAAACTTGGCCTGCGCATACCTCACGGAACGTTTCCTATTTTTCGTTGACGCCAGGAGCGGAAGAAACGCGGGCAGCACGACAACGACGTGTTCCTCGGCGACGTGTGCGCGTACCAGGGCAAGTTCGGCGACGCCGCCAAGCTGTACAAGAGCGCGGGGGAGGAGCAGCGCGCCATGAACATGTACACCGATCTGCGCATGTTCGAGGCCGCCAAGGTGCGCATGCGCAGACACACAGTTGAAGCGGTGGCGCTGTTCTATTTGCATTCGAGCAATCCGAGGCTTTTTGAACTATTTCTCGGTCTTTGACGGCAACGCAGCTGTTCTCCAAGAATCCAAGAAAGCCCAAATCCCGGACGGAACAGAATGGGCTAATTAGTTGTTTGAAGTTTTTCTCCATGACCCAAGTCTTGCCCTTCCAGTCGGCATCAGTGAATGTCCACCTTCAGTTATGCTCGTCTACATCACTGGCAGGAGTTCCTGGGGTCCGGGGACGGCACGGAGAAGAAGAGTCTGATCACGAAGCAGGCCGACTGGGCGCGCAACATCAACGAGCCCAAGGCCGCCGCAGAGATGTACATGTCGGCCGGGGAGTGGGTCAAGGCCATCGAGATCATGGGCGACCACGGCTGGGCCGACATGTGAGTACATCGCGCCCCATGCCCTGTGCCCCACACCCCATGCCCTGCACCCCATGTCCCTGCCCCATGCCCTGCACCCCATGCCCCACACCCCCCATGCCCCATGTCCTGCACCCCCTGCACTCCATGCCCCACACACCCTGCACCCCATGCCCCACACCCCCTACACCCCATGCCTTGCACCTCTGCACCCCATGCCCACACCCCCGACACCCCACACCCCAAGGCCCGCACCCCACACCCCATGCCCAGCACCCCACACCCCGCACACCACACCGCGCTGAGTCTTGGACTCGAGAAACCAGAGACGATGACTGTGTCTGATGGTTCTTGTGTTGGGTGTCCAAAGAATTCAAACGCCAAGTCAGATCTCACAACCACCACTCCCACAGAACTTCGTCAGAACGTTTTGGTTACCTTGTAGAAAACTGAACAGCAAACCCGAGTATTTCAAGGAAAACAGCGATTGCACGCTTTGAACAGTGTTCCCTTTCGTCACGTGTCTTCTGTGTTTGGAACACGACTGAACATGTGTGGCGTAATGCCGACTGCATTGTCACGCAGGCTGATCAACCTGGCGCGGAAGCTGGACAAGGCGGAGCGGGAGGCGCTGGGCCGCTGCGCCGCGCACCTCAAGCGTCTCGAGCAGTTCCCGTACGCCGCCGAGACGCTCACCAAGATGGGCGACACCAAGGGGCTCGTGCAGCTCCACATCGACGCGCGTCACTGGGAAGACGTGAGTCGCGAGACGCGCCGTTCTGACGTCAGAGCAGCAAGAAATTCACCCCATCATTCGTGGCCTGTCGCCATGACCCCTGTGGTGTTGGAACTGAAGAAATTGTGATTTTTTGCACTGTCGCATCGTGTGCAGCATCAGCTTTGCATGATGCAGGAAAATGTCATTGGAGAGAAGTTTGAACTCAGCTTCAACGTCCAAATTTTTTTTTGCAGGCATTTGCACTGGCAGAAAAGCACCCCGAGTTCAAGAACGACGTGTACGTCCCGTACGCGCAATGGCTGGCGGAGAACGATCGTTTCGAGGAAGCACAGCAAGGTCAGAATAAAAACGGGACCAAACTTTTCTGAGCAAAGCAATCAAGATAATGTCATCCTGAGAACAGTTCACTTTGCTGACTCGCGACAACAAGAATGTCTGACGTTGCGTCCCGTTTCGCAGCGTTCCACAAGGCGGGTCTGCAGGACGAGGCGGTCCGCGTCCTCGAGCAGCTGACGCACAACGCCGTTTGCGAGAGTCGCTTCAACGACGCCGGCTACTACTACTGGAAGCTGTCCATGCAGTGCCTCGATCTCGCGTCCGGTGAGTGCCGCCCAAGGGGTGTGTGTGTGTGTGTGTGTGTGAGTGTGTGAGTGCCGCTCGAGAACTGTGGGCATTTGGTGAGTGCCACCCAAAAGTGTGGGCGTTTGGTGTGTGCCACTCAAGAGCTGTGCGCTCGTTTGGTGAGTGCTGTCATGGAGCTGTGTGCGCAAGTGTTTTTCTTTGCAGGCTTGACAAAAACACCAGATCACAAAGATTGGGTATGTTCGCTTCCACCGGGTCATTTCCTGTTCGTTCCTTTCCTCTCGACAGAAAACTCGGAGAAAGCTCAGGAGATGCTGCAGAAGTTCCACGACTTTCAGCGCAAGGCGGAGATGTACTACGTGTACCACTCCATCCAGAGATACACGGTCCGTGCAGCCCTGTGTTGCAAAACACAGATCATAAAGTGAAAAAACAATCAGCATCTGTCCACTGAGATCAGCTTTGAAGGGTCAAGGACAGTGTGACCACATTCAGTTTGTTGAAATGAAGAGAACGCACAGCATCTGTGAAAAACGACGTTTGTTTTCAGAACGAGCCTTTCACATCTCACCTCCCGGAGGCGCTCTTCAACATGGCGCGCTTCCTGCTGCACGCCATGATCATGGTCGGCGACGTGCCCAACGGCATCTCCAAGGTAACGACGACGTCGCGTTGTCGCGAACCTCTGCGCTCGCTGCGGACGCTAGTGGCAGTGGATTTTCCTGTTCTTTGTCGAACCGTCATTCTCCTTTGTTTGAGGGCGAAAATGCGAGAACTTGGAGTGATTTGACGTGTGACGTTTCTCCGGTAGGTTTCGACGCTGTACGCGATGGCGCGACAGGCCAAGAACCTGCAGGGCTTCAAGTTGGCGCGCTACGCGTACGAGAAGCTGCAGGCGCTGCGCGTGCCGCCGCGCTTCCAGGAGAACGTGGACCTGGGCAGCGTCACGATCCGCTCCAAGCCGTTCCACGACTCCGAGGTCAGTCAGCCCAGACGCCGCACCCTGTCGCGCTCTGGTGGAAATTGGTTGGGGGTTTTGGGTTGGGCATCTCCCATCCCAGGCGCCGCACCCTGTCGCGCTCTGGTGGAGATTGGTTGGGGGTTTTGGGTTGGGCATCTCCCAACCCAGGCTCTGCACCCTGTTGCGTTCTGGTGGAAATTGGTTGTGGGTTTTGGGTTGGGTGTCTCCCAGCCCAGGCTCTGCACCCTGTCGCGTTCTGGCGGAGATTGGACGTGGGTTTTGGGTTGGGCATCTCCGATTTGGGTTGCTGATGTCAACAGAAACCGACGCCAGTCAGTCCAAGCTCTTCACCCTGTCGTGCTGAAGCATTCTCGTGGAGATTGGTTGTGGGGTTTGGGTTGGGCGTCTGCCATTCGGATGACTGCCGTCAACAGAATCCACCACGGACTGGGTAGATTCGTGTTGAGCTGAGGTCCAGAGCCTCAACACTAGTGTTGATGCGTTTGCGAAAAATTGTTTTGGGCTTCTGGAAGAGCTTCACCCATCTTCTCTGAAACCGAAGTGGTGTTGTGTGGCTGTTGTAGGACCTTCTGCCGATGTGTTACCGTTGTTCAACGACGAACCCGCTACTGAACAACCAGGGCAGTTTCTGCATCAACTGTCGCCAACCGTTCGTCTACTCCTTCGTCTCGTTTGGTGAGTGAGGGGGGGGGGCAGACCGAGTTTCCCTCATTCGTAATCTGTCGCCTTGACTCTTCGCTTTCGGACCGGCGTTGACTGACTCCGAAGTCCACGGCTGACCACACAATCTCCCAAATGCTTTTCACTGAAACGAAGTTGGTGTGTGTCGTGTTCACCCGTGCAGAAGTTGTTTGTTTCAGCCGCACCCCGTGTTTTGCCTCAATTTCTGGTGCCACGACCGTATTGAAGCTTTGGTGAAAACAATGATAAAGACAAGTCCAAGCACAATGCACACCCTTCCTTTTGATGTTCATTGTCGGGGCTAAAAGATGCGTCTTTCCTGGTTGAACACGACAGAATGGTTTGACATCGAAAGTGCACGTTGTTGCGGTGTGCTGTTGCAGAGGTGCTCCCCCTGGTGGAGTTCTACGTGGAAGACGACATCTCTGACGAGGAGGCGCTGCAGCTGCTCGAGTCGGAGCCGCCGCGGCGGAAGCAGCGCGACGAGCCGGGCGGGGGACGCGGCGGCGGCGGCGGGGGCGGGGCCGGGCGCCGTATCCTAGCAACACTGAGGAACAGGGCAGATCCAGAATCTGGTCCAGAAGCCCGACCCTCATTGTAGGGGGACGGCACACTTCGACGTTGAAAATTTTCTACGTGAAATGAAATTTTGGCGGGGCGCCGTATCCTAGCAACACTGAGGAAAATGGCGGAACCAGAATCTGGTCAAGAAGCCCTGGACCTCCTTGGGCAGGGAGAGGGTGCTTCAACGTTGAAAATGTTTTTCACACGAAATGAAATTTTGACACGTTCGAAATTACAAGGGGTGAATCAATTTTTCTGGGGTCAGGGGTGAGGGGGCTTGGGTTCCAGCTCCCCCAACTGGATCCGCTCATGCACGAGTGAAGATGGGGTGAGAGATTAATAGTGATGAACGTGGAATGCTTCTGGGATCTGGTGGTGAAAGTTCACTCACTGTGCGTGAAAGACACGCGCTTGTGCGCGTGCGCGTTGGCGAACGTGCACCAATCTTTGACTGCCTTTCTTCTGTCATCGAGTTTTCTTGACCTGTGACGTCAGAATCAGACTCGCTGCGATTGGACGACGACTCTGCGTTGATGGGCGAATCGGATGACGATCCCTTCTCCTCCAAACTCATGAGCTTCGAGGTACGTTCGATTCGTCTTGTGGGTTCGTTCGGTGACGTGAGTCCAGCTGTGGTGAAGAAACAAAATTTCAGTGCATGTGATGTCAACTTCATTGCTTCGAGACATGTTTTAGACAAGCCTCTACTGTGTAGTCTGAAATTCTTCAGGCATGATTGGCATGACGTGGGTGTGATTGCAACCAATGTGCATGAAGTAATGCATTCTTCGAGTCAAGTTCAATTGTTTTCCCCTCCCAGTTATCTCAATTTTACCAAACGTTGTGTGAACCACGCGCCACTCAAGAATGGCGCGTGATGGAGAGTCACGCTTTGGTGTCGGCGGGTCAGAACACGGTCCTGTATGACACACTTCTCGTCCCCATTCCCACAGTTTTGACAGAGATTGTTGACCTGAAACTCACAAGTCAAGTCAAGTGTGACATCGACCCCCCTCCCTCCGCTCAGACAGAAAATCTTTAGAATTCCTTGAATGTCTCAAAACTTCAAAGCGTGGCAAACCGCACCTCGGCCGAAGATCGAAAACCTCTTCCCAGGGCCTGGTGCGCATTTGCGTTCGGGTGACTGAAGCGTGTGTCCACACTGATTGGTGTTCTTGTTTGTTGCTCCCTGTTCTTGTCAGGTGTATTTTGTTCGTATCTCGTGCACTTTACAGTATGAAATGGCGTTGCATGTCTTTTTAGCCTGGAGACGATGTTTCAGCAATTTTCACGCAGAAGCAGGTTCGGTTTCAAAAACCTAGAAATGTTGTCTTTTCCTGTCGTGTGAGTCTCACACAGTGAAAATAACTCGCGTAGTTGTGTGGCTGGTCACTTGTGGTTCTTTCAGTTCCGGTGGGTTGTTCGTTGCATTGAACTTGGTCCGTGTACAGGGTCATGTGATCGTGTACAAAACTGCGTTCGATAGATGTACTTTGCTTTCAATCCAACTTTGGTGACATCAACAGCAGCCATTCGAGCTTGTCTCTCGAGATATGGTGTCCTTGTAGACGCCTCTACTCAACATACGTTTTTCTTTCACCTGAGGCGTGCCTCACAACAAAGTTCAGGCTGTTTCCATCATACCTGCTCTTTTCCCTTTCCTCACTGGTCGCACATCTGTACAAACAAACTTTCTCACACACGACGTGATCACTCGACCTTTTTGCACTTGTTGCTTCTCCATTGCCTCCCATAAAGCAGCTGAAGGGCTGGTGGGCGGAATCTGGTGTTTTGACGCAAAACCGTGCGCGCATGCACTCTGTCTTTGACCTCTGGCGATCTGTGTGTTTTTGTGCTCGAATGGTAAAGAAAATGGGAAGTGCCACCATATTTTTGTCCGTCCTTTCATTCCTCCCTTCATTCCTCCGGTGCTTCACTTGAGTTCAGCGGATGAACGCTGTGTGTTGTTTTTGCGCACGCGCAGGGAGGCACCGACTTCCAGCCGGTCGTCGTGAACCGCGTGATGCTCAAGTCGCTATCGCGTCACGAGGTGATCGTGTGCGCGTGGAAACAGCCGCTGCGCAACCAGTACTTCAAGATGATCATGCCGGACGTGTCCATCACCAAGTGCTCCTCCTGCAACAAGGCAAGTAGAGCAGTCTGCTGCCAGGGAAAAATCCCACCCAATTTGGCGCTACGAAAGTCGCAGGTTTCTTCATTTGAAAGCACGGTTGGTCCGTTGGGGAGGGGAGGGCGTGAGCAGCTACTGATACCCACACTCCTGCGCGCGTGGACAGCATTTCAGCGGAGGCTGTCAAAAGTTGAGGTCGCCCTCTCCCCCCCCCCCCAGTCGGGGCTCCCTTGACCAGGCCCTGTATCCACGCTTGGCTGCTCCGAGGCTTCAGCAAAGCACAGAAATGACATGCGTCAGGCAGATTAGTGGAAAGCATTCTTGTGTTTTCCAGGTGTTTCACACAGACGACTACGAAGTTCTGGTGCTGCAGCGTGGTCACTGTCCCTACTGCAGAAAACAGGTCGAGGAATAAACACTGCCCTGGGCACCGGCCGCTCGGAGCGGAAGTCGCGTCAGCAGCGCCATCTGCTGTGGTTCGAACACAGATCCCGTCCAGCGTTCTGCGATACACAGTTCGCCAGTGAACTTTTTGTGTTGAATCTCTGACCGTTTGAGGAATAATTCGATGTGCTTTTCGTTTCCACTGCTTGTCAGTTTCTATCACTGAAAGGCAGTTTTTGTCGCCCGCGAAATTTTTTTTTTTTCCGCGGAAAATTTCCTTGTTCACATGTGTTTGGCGTGTTGTGCAGCTGTGCTTGTTCGTTCGATCCGTCCTTTTCGCAACACGGCGCTCGTTTTGCCGCCGCGATTCTCACAACTGGAGCAGCTTGTCTGTGCAACGGCCCGCACTAAAAGTGTTGTCGAATTGTTCACTGTGATAAAATCGAAGATAAAAATAAATCTGCCAGCTTGAAAGACGAGTTTGTGATTCAAAAGGCGAATGGCAATTTGTGCTCCACATGATCGAGAGCCGTCAAAACAAACCGGTGACGCGACTCACGCCGGGATTCCTGTGGCTCTCTGCCAACGTTCAACACGATCGCCAAAGAATCGAAAGCGACAGCAATTTTTATGCAATAATAATTTATTGACACATTAGCATCGGCGGCAAAGAACTGCGTTCTTACACCCACTACAGGATTAATGTTCCGTGTTATTAACTATGTACAGGTCCAAACAACGCGCACAGGACAGAAATCTAAAGTCTCGAATATGCTGCTGAAACCTGCCAAAAGAAACAAAACGTGTACAACATAATAAGAAAAAAATTGTTTTTCTTTCAAATAAAAGTTAACAGGACATCAACAAAGCTGCACACACAGCCGTGTGTGGAGATAACAAATTATCGCTCAAGGCGCTCGAAACGCAGACAGTTGTTTTCCCTGGACTCGGGAGAGATCCACAGGATGGTTCATCACTGTTCCTCGCTTGAGTGCATATTGTGTACAAAAGGCACTGCTAGCACGCGCGTAGTTTGTCTTCATTCTCCCATCGCGAGGGAAGTGAGTCACAAGGGAGTTGTGCTGTGTTTGCCCCGGAGACCACAGAAGGACGCAAGTCCGAGCGAGTCACTCAGTTGCTGCTCCAGGTGTGAAGACGACAGTGGGTCAACTACAAGTCCGTGGCGTTTCTACCGAGATGCAATGCAAAGCTGACGAAACACGAACCATCGCGATCGCAAAGTTCATGTCAACGTGAAAACAGGGAAACAAGAATTGCGTAGCGCGTTCACAACGTGACAACAAACGCAAACGCAAACAAACACAGGAACTGCCACGTCAGCGGGCATATCCAACAAGATTGGAAAAGAAATTTCATGACCGCAACAATTTAGTGAAAAAAATGATTCGAAAACGCCAACGTCACCGTTTTACTTCAATTCAAGATGTCTCGTCACTACCCTGATTGCAATGTTCAGTGAAGTACAGTAAAGATTTTTGTGCTACATGCCTATGTAAAAAACACTGAGCTTTTCGTATGTCAACGTTTTCAGTTCGTAGTGTTTGAATAACAAGTTCCATTGAGTTACACACGTGTTACATCGTTCCATTGGGAGAGAAAAAACGGACTGCAATGTGCGGGACGAAAACTTCTCCTTCGTACAAAACCGCGTTGATCATTCACCCTCAGACGGACAAGGCTGCCGGTTGTTGGATCAGAACGCTGCCGGTTGTTGGATCAGAACGCTGCCGGTTGTCGGATCAGAAAGAACACAATGCTCGAAACAATCCGGCGGTAGGCACAAACAATGCCACAAAAGGGAAAACGTGAACGTGGAAAAAAACAACTTTGGGCTCCTTTTCTCAGGGGGGTGGGGCACTGAACAGAAAATGGTTCTGGAGACCTGCATGAGATTGCTGTGTGGATCTAACGTTGGGGCTCGGAAGAAAACCAGTCGAGGTTCCTTTCTCACTCACACACTGCAACAAAATTAGGGTCACGGTACCATGACCAACACACAAGGAAATCACATTCGTACATGTACTTCTCATACGCTCGGTGTCCCACCAAAACCGTTGGACAAAAACCACAACAGAAAGAATTATTCAAAATTCAACAATTGTTCAGCGCAGAAATCGTTTGCAAGTTGAGTGAAAAAGTTTTTGCTCGTGGAACCGGGTTATCTTGTGATTTCAAACTCAGGGCACAAATTTCAGCAACCCTGGATCATCGGGAAAAGGGGGAAAAACACAAACCCGTTCCCAAAAATCTGATCTGGACCGCGCGTTGCGATGAATTTTGTCAACGAAGCTGCGACAAAAGGAATTTGACATCAGACAACAGACCAGAACAAGGTAAATGATAACAGAAACAATGCACGCCAGAGGGTAACAGAGAGCTTTTTGATTCAGAAACACAACAAACCGCCCCACCCACACACCACTCAACCAAGAAACCGATTCAGGTGGACACGGCTCAACGACAACAGGGGGAGGGCAGCAATAGAATTCGAAAAATTCTTTCCTGAATGTTTTTACCCTGACATAAACTTGTCATTTTTGATTTCATCATCAACACCCATTGAAACATTGATCGTCAAATCACACAGTTTACGAAGAAAACGCGAGATGTGCAAAATTTCCCCTGACGACAATTCGGTTGCCTGGGGTGACAGAAAGTTTGTACATTCGTCCCGCCTCCCGCGTCTCTCGTCTTTTGTCGCGCACTGTCGCTCCATTGAACGAGAGTTCGCCAGACCTGAAACTTGCCGACAGGAAGTCGCTTGGTATCCAGGACAACGGGTCGAACGCACCACTTTCCATCACCCACTCGGCAACAAACCACGAACATTGAAATACGCGTTAACAAATTACAAAATCATCAACCACCGGTGAGAAATGGGACAAACGTTTTTTTTAAGGCTCGCTCAAGCTGAGGAAGAAGTAGATCTACGAAACGTACATGACCCGCCATTCCATTCACACTTTTTGACTAATCCCTCACCACCCAGATACTAATACTGAAAACGCTTCCGAGACAATCTGTGGTTTCTTCTTTGCACAAGACGAGTCGCAACTCTGACCGGAGACTCTGGGACTACATGTTGTTCGTCTTCACACAGTGAAACAACCGGCGGCACCAGCGAAACAACCGGCGGCACCAGCGAAACAACCGGCGGCACCAGTGAAACAACCGGCGGCACCAGTGAAACAACCGGCTGGCACCAGTTTCACGTCCTTCACTCGGGAATCAATCACCAAAGCTATTTTCCCCCCGTCACGTACCGGTAGACGCTCGCGCACACACACCCACACACACGCACGCACGCACGCACACTCCGTGTCACATTTTTTCTACGCTGTGTAGTCGGTTTCGTGAACATGTGTGCGTGTTATTGAACTCGAACTGCTGGTCTCGACCAACTCACACAGAACAAGACCTTTAACACGTGACTTTTTCTCTCGAGGAAGAGTCGACACAGACACAAACAAAATAACGGCCTTTGGTGGCCAGCCAGGAGACACAAAACTCAAAAAGCAACAAAACGAAGAAAGCTGAAAGTCGCTCACAGTTGGAACCTGCGCCCGGAAATGCATCGTACAATTGGTTGCTCCTATTTACACAACAATGAATCCACACAGTATTCAAGTTAGTATCATCATCATATACCCCTTAGGCTACAAAAGTCTAAGCTATGGATTAAATACCTTATGCGCTCACACACATTTGCGAGGAGATCGATTCAATACAAAATAGTATACTCTTCAACACACGTTTTGTTTCAACGGCAGCTTAGATCTAGAAAAAGTCTTGTGTAGCGAGGAGAACAGAATATTTATAAAGGGCGGGGGGGGGGGAGGGGTTGAATACAAAACGCTCACGTCCAACGGTCAAACGTGTTTTTAACTAATGAGCGGCCGAGAGCTCTTGCTTTCGCGCACTTTTGCGACCAGCTACAACGAATAGCCAGTCTGATCACAGCTTTTCTGCTTGCAAACCCTTTCACAATACTGCGTCACCAACATCTCTCTCTTCCACTGTCGTCACTTTCTGCTGTGCTCGAAGAACGTGCAGTCTCCGAGACGGCCAAGTCTGTTCGGGTCACGTGCTCTCACGTTCTCACGTCTTCACTGGGAATCGGAATCAGTCACACAACTCAAGTCTGGACACAGTACACGATGGATGGACAGAGCCCAACAGTCAATCAGGATTCGAAAAAGAGTGAGAAATACATCATTGAATATTGATTCAAAATCTCAAACTTCATGCACAGTTTGCATCTTCAATGAATCAAGTATGTTCCATTTGGCGGGGGGCGGGGCGCCTTGATTCGCGAGGTTTCCCGCCGTACGGGGGCGCCACCGCCAACACCCGCAAACTACATCATAGATAGATAGCACTCCCATTATTTTGTGCATGTCCTCTGAGTTTCGGATGGAAATCACGGTACCCTTTTGTTACGTGCTGTGTACATGTGCAGTTTAGTTATCGTGACAAACACATTTAAGTACTCAATATTCACACAAGAAAGCTGGCGCCTCCAAACACGTCCAGTTAGTTACACGCGCAGCGATTGGTCCTCAAGATCACGGCAAAGTCTGCGCATGCGCACGGTTTGTTGTATCACTCTTCACTCACGCCATCGCGTGCGAATGCTGTTCCCCCAATACTGACGCCGTCGTAATGCCTGTCGCTTCGCCGTGGCTACCCCGTCCCGAGGCGTGTCTCTCGATGTGTGGCACTCAAATCTTCCCAGGGGTCTGTCATGGCTGGTTCATTGAGACGGATCCCGGACAGGTTGCCGCTGGTTTTTGCTGGATGATTCTGTGGACTCTGCAGACCTAATCTGCTGGTCTCGGGATATTGTTTGTGTCCAGAAAGACATAAAATACGTCTCATCGTGTTCAAAACTCGGTTCATACGAGCCGGTTGGTCTCTGGATACGATGACGCGACACGTGCGGTCCATTCGTTGAACATCCAGCAATGCGTTTATCACTTGGACACCAAACTCCGCTCCCACTCCTGCACCCGACATTCCACAGAGACGCGGGAACGCCACATTGAACAAGCAAAACCTTCCTTCTGCCCGGCACGTGTTCAGGGTGGTGCAATGCACTTGACCGTGCGTGTTTGTGAGGGCGTGGTGCCCGGAGCGGGGGGGGGGGGGGAGTTGCCACCCCTATGAGCCAAACACCTCAGCGTGCAGGTCTGGGAACGGCGGCAAACTGGAGGGGTTCTCGACGCGCAGCTCGTTGAGGAACTTGAAGTGCTCCTTGTTGATCTCCTGGAGATGCGGTAACAGGTGGATCGTTTGCTTGAACTTGTTGTCGAAATCATCGAACGCTGTTGAAATATCAAGAGAAAACGGTGAAGATCAATCACCATCACCAACCGCGACAGATACTGTTTGTTCTCGGGAACTACATATTGACACGTCTGGCAGATCATGTTTCGGATTGGGGGGGGGGGAACCTCAGTTCTGACTGGAGTGCGATGACACTTCACAAATTTGGAGTCGAAAGGGGGGCATCAGGAGACCAGTACCATTTGGGCCTGAGGTGCAAAATTCGGGGAGAAATATTTGTCAGGGTTCGGGGGGGGGGGGACGAACTACTGCAAAAACTTTCGCAGATAAACCTGGCTGTACGTACGTGGAGTGCGAATCTTCATGTAGTGGTAGAGCGATTGCAGAAAAAGGCCTTGCAGTTTCGCAACAGCTCGCCTGTTTTTGACGCCATCTCGGTCTGAAAACAAACACCACGTGTCTTCTTCAATCAAGCGCGAATTGTGAACGTTAGGGTTTCCACATTCTTTGACATGTGCGAGTTTCTACTCGCACCACGCATTTTGTGAGAAGGTCGACGATCTTTTTGGGGTCACGAGCAACAGATCGAGATGTGAAACATCAAGATCTGTTGTGAGTAACCTCAAAAAGATCGGAGACCTTCAAACAAAATAGTTGTTGCAAGGAGAAACAAGCACATGTTAAAATGTGGAAATGCACCTCTTCCACACAGGCATGCTCACAGTGATCGACGGTTGAGAGTTCCCACTCGCAACACCGTCTCGCACAGCCGGAGATCGCTGCGAGCATGCCTGTGTGGTAGAGATAAGGCTCCACCGGTCACACGTGCCACTTCAACAAAACACCTTGCTCTCGTCTCATCTTCTCACACACCAACATCGCACACCAGCACGCGCACGCACACCACCACCACACAGTAATGCCATGTAGACGCGCACACACAACACACGCACGCGTGTAAATATGTTTCAGCATCAGCCCACCACCACACAAAGCCACGCAGAAGTTTATGTCGTACACACACGCACACGCCCACCCACACAGGAGTACACCACACACAAACAACACACAAGCGCGCACATACACGCACACAGATGCACACACACAACACACATGCACACGCGCGCGCACACACACACACGTGTGTGCGCACACATGCACACACACGCCCACCCACACAGGCACACACCGCACACGAACACGCACACACACGCACACGTACATACACGCACGCACACCACCTCGCGCCACGGCGGCGCTCACCCACCCGGGTTCATGATGCGGATGGCGGTGAATATAGCGATCTCGGCGTCGTTCAGCTGCAGCGGGTTGAACATTTCCGCGAAGTCGAACTGCCGCTGCAGGAACCACCCCTCGGGCATGTTCGCGATCATCGTCCTGCAACCACGAGCTCGAGCGTCAAGTCGCGTCCATATAGGCAATTGAACTTTGTCCAATTCAACTGGCGTCCCTCCATCTTTGCACATTCAGCTCTTGAATTCGCCTTTCAAAGGCAGCGTTGGGATCGCAGCCGCCGTATCAACCCAGCCTTTTCATCCCTCCACCCTCATCCCTCACGTCCCTGCCCCCAACCTCTCACCCCTCCCTCCTACTTACCTCGAGCCCCCTTCCCCATCCCTCACTGCCCCGCACTTCGCGTCTGCTCTTCCTCCTGTCTCAACCTGCCCCGTACCCTCACATTTCTCCCTCCCCCCACCCATGCCATCCCTCCCCAAACCCTCCCACCCCTCCTTCCCCACCCTACACGATGCTGGGTCTGCTCCCCTGAGGGGTGGGTCTGCTCCCCTGAGGGCTGAGTCTGCTCCCCTGAGGGCTGAGTCTGCTCCCCTGAGGGGTGGGTCTGCTCCCCTGAGGGGTGGGTCTGCTCCCCTGAGGGCTGGGTCTGCTCGCCTGAGGGCTGGGTCTGC
>JAAUXT010147603.1_pt1 | contig 22465 bp, 17 predicted proteins | sample 7278171 | NCBI WGS metagenome assembly JAAUXT01 (sample SAMN14350112, study PRJNA611818) | marine sediment metagenome | isolation source: surface marine sediment (1.8m) | place: French Polynesia: Moorea | collected 2018-08 | reverse complement strand
CTTGTGACACCATAGAGGAAGGTAGCCTAAACCACTGAGCTCCAACTCATACTCTACAATAAACTATACTACAACATCACTACTGGGGCTTCACTCATATATACAACAGCTGACTGGCCCGGTCTGTCTGTATTGCTTTTCCAATCTACAAAGTAGGCTGTGTCAGGGGAAAACACTTCATGAAATAACCAAACACAATTGACAAATATGGAACTCACTTGAACCCTGGTATAATATATAAATTGTCAACTTGCTTGCTCACTCACTCTCACACTCACTCACTCACTCAGTCACTCACTCACTCACTCACCCACCCACTCTCTCACTCATTCACTCACTCACCCACCCACCCACTGACCCACTCAGTCAGTCAGTCAGTCAGTCAGTCAGTCAGTCAGTCAGTCAGTCAGTCAGTCAATCAGTCACTCACTCACTCACTCACTCGCTCACTCACTCACTCACTCACTCACTCACTCACACACCATACTTGCCTCACCTTTCCACTGGCTGACAGGATGGCTCCATTTTCCAATAAAATTCCTGTATCTGTGTCCAAGGGAAAGTACATAACAGGGGCTGCAACGCCAGTCCAGTCTACAAATGAAAGGCAACAGGAGCTATTCAAAGTTCTTTGGGGTTCAACAGCAAAAGCTATCGGCACAAACACTGGTCAGTTTTGATCACCATTCACAACATTATCAGTTGTTTGTATTGTGTAAATGGTTCTCATTGCTGCAGTGTGATGTCCTTGTCCACTTGTGTTGGCAGAAATTAAGCCACAGTTTTCAGAGTGAAGTGGATCAAACTGGTAACTTGTGCAGTCTCTGTTTGATGAACACCTGGACAAAGCAAAGTTTGCTTGTGGTGAAATTTTTCTCAATTGAAAACAAACATTTTGTGAAAACAAGACAATTTTTGTTGTGTGGCTGGCACACACCTTCTGGAACATTCAACAACAGTTTCAACTTTGATTGATTTGATCAAATTTCCAACCACTGCCTCTTGTCCCACTGACACAGACAGTATTTTGGACTGCCTCTCACTGTTTACTTTCTGTACCAGTAGCATCAACAAGAGACAAAGCAAAGACAGCATCATCCTTGTCATTTTGCAGTGAATTGTTGTCCTGTTCCCAACAAACCAGATTCTGTATTCTCCACCTGAGACTAAATGTCTGAAACAATAACTCCAAACAGGTGAATATCAAGGAAAATCAAGTCAGATTTCAGGGATTCTCTAAAGCAATTTTGTGTGTCTCAGTTTGCATAAAAACCAGCCTCCCAAATCTCATTCTGGCCAAATTGTTTTGGTCACACTGAACCTGTTTCCTTGTTGTTGCAGTAGCCACTGTCAGTGTTTCTGCATTCAAACAAAGTTTGTACAGAGAATTTGAAGGTTGTGAACAATGTGTTTCATGAGTGAACTTCCTCCAGAAGTACTGATGTGTGGTGACATTTGTGAAGGCAAGCCAAAGTTGGTTGAAGTTGTATTTGAGATCAATGTGTGTGAACTTTACACACAGGCCCTGGCATTTTGGGCAAAGACACTGCACACCAGAGCAACTTTGGACATTCAATCAATGGTACAGTTCACTGCACCAGAGCTGTTGCTGGCAATGGTATGGTATTTCCCTTTGTAGAGACCAGACAATGGTGAGTGACAGGTTGATGGGACCATGTGCCTCAATCGTCTTCGTGGGATATTGTTCGCCCTCCTCCCCATCTGCCCTGCCCTGAGGTTTGTCATACACTGCCACAGTGAATGGAAGCAGCCTGGAACTCACATGGATAAACGCGTCCTCTTACAGCATGCATGTGAACTCCTACAGGATCCAATACCTTGCCATACTGCAGAAAACCAAGAATTCTGTGCATGAACAGGCCCCGAGTAGCACACTGCTTTGGGGAGAACCTAGAAATGGGCATGACCTTCCTGAGGGTTAGATTGCAGAAACCTGGGATGACCCAAAAGACAGTGAATTTGAGACTGTGATACCAATGGGCTGGGGCACTTCAAACCAGGAGGCAACAGGTGTGTGATCCTTCGCACAGGTGCTATTGCCTCATAAAACCCCGCTGAATACCTCTGATCCCGAAGGCAAACATTTCTAAAGGGGTTTCCTGGGTGCCGTATTTCCTCATTGAATACTCCTTGGGGTGCGGCACCCTCTGGTTCTCCTGCCCCATCAGGCGTCCAGTTTTCATCAAAAGATTTGCCGCGCTGTGCTGCCTTACATTTTCGGTGCACAAAAATGCACAGAAATGTGCCTGACCCAACATTGCCAGAGCTATCAGCAGAGACATTGCATTGCTTTTACTGTCTGTTTGGCAGCCAAGCTTCTTCAACATGACAACAATTGATTTGAATTCATTTTTGGAAACGCATAAGCTTCTCACTTCTCCCAGATTGTGAGTTTGAATGTTTTGTCTTGTCATTTACTATTGTGTGGGCCCGTGAGTTGCAGTTTGCCACACTGATGATGTCCTCCTCCCTATTGTCTTTCAGAAACCCACCAAACAAAATTTTCCCCACAATAAGTGGTGACAAGTTTTCAAAGCCGAGTGGTCTGGGTGCTGTTCAAAATTTTGTACAATTGTCTTGGCTGCAAATACTTCTCCATTTATTTTTTTTCTTCCCAAAAGTGGATTTCCATACAGCAAATGAAGCAGCATTGCCTTTGTCGCCTTTTTGTTTCCCAAAATGTCTGAAAAAACCTCAAATGGTTGTCACCTCACCATGGCTGCAAAGAAAAGCTAATTCATTTGTTTCACCCACATCTTATGCAGAAAATAAAATGTTTCAAGAAAAAGTATGTACAAGACCAAAATGATCACAAGTATTCTGTCAAGCCTGTTCACCAGAAACAAGAGTTGCTCAGTTGGTGTGTTTGGTTCTACAATCAGCCCCAATTGAGAAAATACAGATTTTATGCCATTTGTAATACAAGCCACACACAGCAGTGAGAGGGACAATGTTTCTGCTCTGTTGCTTTTTACATTTGCAAAAGGTTGTGCTGAGTTGTGATGGACCAGTGTGACCACACAGAAAATAGTACAATATAGAAGTCTGTAAATGTTGTTTGACACAAGATAGAAACTGCAAAATATCAATTTTCTCAGTTCAATCACACCTTCCCAGAAAGAATATTTGGCTTTGTAGGGACTTTGGTAGGTATTTAACAATACTTGAGCCTCTTGGGAAATGTGACAAGTTGTCTTGCTTTTTGAGTGACTTAATTCTGTCCTGAACTGTTGTGGTGGTGGCCAGACCTGCCTTTTGCTCAGAACTGGGAGCAAAATATACCTAAAACCCCAAAAAGCAATGACAGGAAGAGGAAACATACATGCAAACATAACCTGAATGTGGCCAACAGTGCCTGATCTCAGTAGCTTGCCTGCAATGGGAGAAACAAAAACAAATGGAATTGTGTACAGGGCTGCAAACAGCATCACCATGTGTTGAAGTGTTGAATAACATTCTATTTCTGCATCATATTTCCAGAAAGACTTGTCACTGATGTGGATGCAAGTCAGGAGAACAAATGTTGCTCCTGCAAATCCAGTGTAACCATATTTTGCAGTTTCCACAAACCCTTCCAAAAGTTTGTACCTAAACTGTGAGAGTATCTTCCTCAACATTGCCAATTTACAAAATAACTTGAAATGGACAATATACAGTACAAGAATTGTTATGGCAAACAGTGCACACCAAGTCAGAAAAACTGAAAAAGTGAAAAGAGGTCTTGAGAAAGCCTTCATTGTAACATCAATCCCTGCAAGGGGACAAAGTTCAAAATTGAAAATTTGTTGTACATCAACATTCAAATACTTCACAAAATGTTTCTCAATCTCCATCAGTATTCCTGCTTGTTTGTCAGAGGTTTCAAACTGAACTTGGACATGCAGAAGACTGACAATGTTGCCAAAATAGACAAGAATGTCAAAGTAAGCATTTTCAGCATGATCAGATGCTTGTTTAGACAAGATATCTCCAGCATCACCAGAAGCATCTGCAGCACAAACTTTGGTTATTCTGAAAATACTCTGACAGAAAACAGAAATGTTGCCTCTGAACATGTACCACATGAGGTAACCAAATGCCAGGACAAAAACTAGTGGCCAAATCCACCAGTCATCACATGTTTTATCTTCAATACAAACCGTGGACATGAGGGATTCTGTGAAACCTTCTTCACATTTACCACACAGTTGACCTGTCCTGTGGGGAGCACAGGTATCAAATGCATCACATGGTACATCAATGCCATTGCAACAGTACTGAGGTGGGCATGACAAAAAGAAAATGAGTTGTTCTTTTTTGTATCCCCAGTAGTTTGGAAGGGCTTTTACTTGACCATTTGAACAAACTCCACCAAAAGGACAAGGCTGACATGGGCCATGTAGAAGAACATTGTGCTGAAACAGTAAGCTTGTTTTCCTGTCAGATTGTTCAAAATGTTGCAGGTTAATCTCTAGGCTGCCATTACCTGCTGCGAATGGCTTCACAGAACATTTTGCACAATATGCGGAAAGAGAATATAATGTGTCATCACTGTAAATTCCAGACAAATATGCAATATCCTCCTTGGAAATTTTGACAGAGTTCATAGACAGTAGAATGTCAGCACTGTGGCAAGAAAGAGAAACATTGTGCAGTACATATGGCCCTTCAAATTTTAGAAATATACCAAAAGTGGAAATATCTGCTTGCTGAAATGTGTGAAAAAACTGTGTGTTCTTAAGCTCTGAGGAAATCATGACAGAAATGAAATTTGCTTCCAAGTCTTTGCAGCAGAAAAATATTGTGTTTTCAATTGTCAATTCTGTTTCAAATGTCTTTTGAGAAGTTTGAAATATTGATCCACCATCTGCAGCCACATTGTGCTCAAAAATACATTCATCTATTTCTATCTTTCCCTTCTCACCAACTTCATCCACCTTCTGAACATGTAAGTAGCAGGCGCCGCCATTGCTGGTGACTCCAGCAGCACTGTTGGAAATAAATTTGGATTCCCCTATGAAAACAATGGAAGATTCATAAATACTCAGAGCCAGTGCACCACCATAAGTGCTTGAAGTATTGTTCTCCCATGTACATTTTGTGATGAGAACTATGGTTCTACTTGGAGAGATTCCTGTTGACAGCAGCAAAGCTCCTCCACTCTGATCAAAACCTTCTTCTGGCACAACATTGTGGCTGATGTTTGTGTTGTTTACAATAATGATTGCAGCAGCAGTCTCATTCAAAGTGCACTCCACCAGAACTTCTGTTGCTGATCCACCATGAGAAGCAGTATTACCTACAAATTCTGAAGACAAAACATGCAGAAAAGCTGTTGCTTGTATCAAAGAACAGTAGCTTTCCACAGCAAGGGCCCCTCCATATTCTCCTCTGTTGTTAGAAAAGCTGCTTTCAGTCACACTGAAGTGAATATAAGAATCATGTGCCACAATTTGAACAGCCCCTGCACTTCCCGTGTTTTCAGAAAAATCACCATGAGTCAGACTCATAGTAAGAGAGGAGGAGCTCAATGCAACAACATGCAACACCCCTGTTTGTCTTCCTGTGTTTCCAAAAAATTCATTGCTGATGACACTGGTGTTGACAGTGCAGTCACGAAAAGCCACAATGTAAATGGATCCTGTGTGTCTTCCAATGTTGTTGTGGAAAACACAGTTGCTGACACCAATATGCACAGATGAATCATCCCCATAAACCCTCACAGAACCTGATCCTCCCATGTTTTCACAGAACTTGTTGTTCTCCACCCTTACCATGAAGGAAGATTTTTCCCCATAAATGTTCAAGGCCCCAGCAGACCTGGGAGGATCAGATGTTTCAGACCCAGTGTTTTCATAAAATTCACAAGTGGTCACAGAGATGGAGAGAGAAGAACCCTCACCAATACTGACATAAACAGAACCTGTCCTTTCTCCAGTATTGCCTTGAAACTGGTTGTTGCTCACAGTTATGAGCAGAGAAGAGTCCACCCCAGCACTGATACATATGGAGCCTGTATACCACCCTGTATCTTCATCAAATTCACTGCCAGTCACATTCATGTCAAGAGAAAATTCAAACCCTCCATCAATCAAAATGGATCCTGCTGATGAAGAAGTACTTGTGCCCATATTTTCATTGAAATGACTGTTGGTAACATTGATATGGAGGGAGGAGCTAAACCCATCAATGTAAAAAGACCCAGCATCTTCCCCTGTATTTTTGTGAAACTCACTGTGGAACACACTGAAGAACAGACAAGATGCACCTCGAGGGGAGTCTGGATTATGCTGTGCAGAAATGCGAACAGATCCTGCAGATGTCCATGCATATCCTGTGTTTGTGCTGAACTCACTGTTGTCCATTCTAAAGTCAAAGGTGGAGCCAAACCCAGCAATGTACACAGACCCTGAAGCTCCCCCAAGATTTTCAAAGAACTGTGTGCTGCTGACCCAAAGGATAAGATAAGAGTCTGACCCCACATCAATGTGGACAGACCCTGCAGACAACATTCCATCTGCCATATTATTTTGAAACTTGCTGTTGCTTATGGTCATGGCAAGGGAGCATTCTGTTCCTGCAAAGTAAATACAACCTGCAGATTTCCCCATGTTTTCAAAGTCATCACTGTCTATTGATGACCCAGACACTTCAACATCAGTGGAACTTCCAGATGTTGCTATGTTTTCCATGAAAAGACTGTTAGTCACAAGCAGCAATGTGTCCACACCTTCCAGGCTGATGACCCCTGCTTTCCCTCCCATATTGTTGAGAAAGGTACAATTTGTGATAGCCATTTTCTCAATTTGCAGCAATTTGCTCCCAAAACAATGCAAAAAAAAGACAGGTGACAGATACACTCTATTTCCTTCAAACAGAGTGTGATCTAGGAATACTTGCATGAAAGCACCAGCATTGTGGAAACAGGATGATTCAATTGCCAACAAAGCACTGGACCCAGTATTGTTTGTCATGGAGCAATTGTGAATTTCAATCACTGAGTGAGAAAAGTTGCCAGCCTGGCCTGGATTCAAGATCTTCACAAAACTGGTGCCTCTTGCATGAGAGAACAAGGAATTTTGAAGTACAAAAGTCACGCACTGACAATGAGACAGCCCAATCTGTGACCCATCCAAAGTTCTGCTGGACATATCTGAGCTGGTGGAGAAGGAACAAAATTTGCAGTCAAAAGAGCAAGGTAGTTTTAAGGAGCCATTTACTGAGAACTGAAAGTCAACAAAGTCAACATTTTCTGCAGAGAAATCTGCTTGACCATGAACAACAAGCAAAAGATGAAGAACAACAAGATTGACAAATTTCAAGTTGTTGCCCTGCTGCATAAGATGTTGGAAAATATTGCACATGTCGCTTTGGTTGTTGCCAGCCAATGCTATTTGAGATTTTTGTGAACTCTGACTCCCTGAAACTGTCACAAAACAATCATATTTCCTTTCCTTTGTCCTTTGAGCACAAGGCTCATTGTGAATAAAGATTTCCTGATATTTTATGTCAAGAGCTATTTCTTGATGAGAGTCACATGCATTGTCTATGATGTATTCCATTGTTTTGCAGCTGCTATTGGCATCATGTAAGCACTGAAGATTGTCAGTCCCATCCACGGCTACTGTGTACCTAGTGATGGCTTGATTTTGCACCATGCCTGTTCAGTTTGAAAGAACAAAACAACAGATCCACAAAATTAGAAAGAATTTGGTTCATTGTTGGAACCTTCAGATAACATTAAAATCCAATCTCTTTTCATGCACTTACCTTTCACAGTGCAACACAGTGCAAATACAAGTAAAATATTATGCTGTGCAGACTCCATGATTTGAGAACACTCTGCTCTGACGTCATTCAGGTTTCCTGCTGACAATTTTTACAGTCACCTTCCTGTTGCATTTGAAGCACAAGATTTCTCTCAGTTACCAGCAATGAGGTAACCTACTGATGGTTTGTTCTTCAATTGCATTGAAGAAAATGGACCTTGTTGCTGTGAGCCTGCCTTGTGCAGTCAACAGTGCAAAAAAACATGGGCATGACCGCTATGTTTGACAAACTGGTTGCAGGAGCATTGGCTTACACATGGCCCTTGTGGTAACCAGGTTCTTTTGCATAGCAACCATTGATTGACAGGTTGATTCTGGTGTGTATCTGTCTCTGGCACTTGTTGGATTTTGTGAGGGTGAATTTTGTAAACTTGGAGAGAATCAATGTTTTGGTGTTGGTTGGTGTTGTTGAAACTTGCGCAAAACACAAATGGTTGTAACAATAGCAACAGCGTATCAAAAGGCGAAGTCACGGTTGAGTTGTTTGCTTCGTTCTGTTGTAAAGACACACAGCCTGATTGGGACACTTTCTGGAGGTTGTCAGTGGGAATTCCTTGTTTGTGGTGATGAAGTGAACCTCGCATCTGCAGAAAACCCGCGTTCATCAGACTTGGTCAGCCTCAACCTGGTGGGACGTGGGACAATCAAGCATAATGCCAAATTCACTTCTCGAACAAATTCTTATTTCATTCTGAAAATCAATGTTTGTTTGATAAAATTAGCTGTTGGAAAGCTGCAATGGGTGGGAAGGTCATGGCCCAGGACCACCTGACCCTGGTATCTCTGCTCTCGTCGCGTGGTGCCTCCATGTGGCCTACTCCGCTTGCGCCAAGCTGTGTTCACCTCAGATTAGATTTCATACTTCAAGAGTCATGGGGGGGGGGGGGCACCAAAATGTGGGTGTTCACACTGTGGGTGTTCACACTGTGGGTGTTCACACTGGGGTGTTCACACTGGGTGTTCACACTGGGGTGTTCACACTGGGGTGGTCACACTGGGGTGTTCACACTGGGGTGTTCACACTGTTGTGTTCACACTGTTGTGTTCACACTGGGGTGTTCCCACTGGGGTGTCCACACTGGGGTGTTCACACTGTTGTGTTCACACTGTTTTGTTCACACTGGGGTGTTCACACTGTTGTGTTCACACTGGCAGAGGTCAGAACTATCCACTGCATTTCTCGAACAGTAATTCAAGAATACTCAGATGCATAAAATCACCAAACTAATTTGGACAGTTGGTTCTCTATGAATGTACTTGAGCAGGGATTTCAGAAGTTATTGATGGTTCAGAAAATGGTCAGTGTCCTTTGTTTCTGTGTCCAAGGTTGTGTTACTGTATCTGTCTCCTACGTGTGAATCACCTCAGAGACAGAGGAAAAGGACAATTACATTGTGTCATCTCATCAATAAAATGCAATAAATCCCTCAGATGGAGTGCTGGCTTTCAGGTAGTTGAAGGTACAATCAGCTTGATGCCATTTGGAATTTCAAAAGCTTCTTTCTGTTCAAAGTGAAAACTGTTCAAGTTGCCTCTGATACTGATAGTTTTCTGTCAGAAAAATACATTTTGCTTTCTTTCAAGTGTCTTCTGGCAAAAAGCCCAAGAAAAGAAGCAGGGAAAACCAAGGCTTTTGTCGGCAGACAGAGCACCGCTGTCCACAACAGTACCTTCTGTGAATAGTGTGCAAGAAGATAAACAGTTATGCAGACAATGTTGGCTGAAAGCCAACTCAAAAAATCAGACAAAGTGAGAGCAAATAATTGAACTTTTATCATGGTGTTGGACTCTTGATTTGGTCTGTACTTCTGTATGTTCAGTTGAGACTTTTCCAGTTCAGTTATTACACCAATGTGAAGAACAATGATACAAAGAGAGACAAAGGTTTGAGCAAAAGAATTGACCCAAGTCATTATGTGCAGAACCAAGACAGTTTCAGACGGATCCACAAAGGGATGACACAATGCAAAAGGCAATTTCTTTTCCAAAATCATCATCAATGCTGTCATAGACAAGCTGATGCTCACTGAAGTGAGTGTCAAAATTACCAGACAGTTCTTCACAAAAGATGATTTCTTACAATTTGTGGAAATTGGATGTTTTATCACCATAAATCTGGATACAGATAAAAACAATGATGTAGGCTGAGACAAAATGGTGTATTGCAGTAGAACACAAAATGCAAAGAAACAAGCAATGCTTGATTTCCACTTTTCTTCAAGCACCAGGAAGTCAGCATCAAGAACAACATCAGTGACCCAGAGAACATACAGATAAAGGGCACAAAGTATGTCAGTTATATTGAGACAAAAAACAATCATTGCAAATGATTTGTTTCGTTCCCTTGTTGCAAAATGCACTGTGGCAGATGCGATGTTGAAAATGAAAACAAAGCTTGAAATTAAAGCAAATAAAATTGTGTGTGTTTCTGTTGCCAACAGATGTGAGCAAGTGGTGTGCCTTGGAACTGCTGAAGTACAATATGATACGGGTGGGGAAATGCAACAGATGTGATAGTCAGTGGTGTCTATTGTGACTCCAGCTTTCAATGTGATGAAAGCATGTTTCTCCATGTCTTGAACAGAAATATTTCTCAGCTGAAGCAAGGCAACAGCCACAAATGCATTTTCAAACATTGATGGCAAACAAATCAGTGGATTACTGGACAAATTGAGAAAAGATAGATCTGTTAAATTTTGAAAACAGTCCTTCTGCACTGTTGTGACTTGATTGTCATTCACACTCAAGCTTTTCACTTGCTGAAAATTTCCCATGCATTTTCTCGCAATGTGAGCCAAAAGGTTTCCTTGAAGATCCAGCAAACTCAATCTTTGAGATATGGCAAGCAGACACAAATCAACTATGCTGCAGTACTTTGCTGTCAACATTTTAACTGACTGGAATCTAATGAACAAGTTTTGTAAATTGCCCAGTGATGAATGGATGAAATACACTGAGATGAATGGTAAAGGTGATGTGAAGCTGGGAATATTTGTGTTTGTGCAGGATATTGCCAGACTTAAACACTGGCATCCTGTGGAACACCTGCTGCTTTTTAAGTCACAGTGATACTCATCATCTCCCAACTGACAATCCAAAACATCATCACAAACATTTCCCAGGTGAATACAGATCTGGTGTGAATTTTTGCATTTGTACATGTGTACACATCTTGGCTTGAAGCCACAGATCTGAGATTCATCTTGGCCCTTTGCACAGTCCCATTTCCCATTGCAAACATAAGCCCAGGGAATACAATAAGAAGATAAACATTTGAACATTGCATTGCAGTGAAACTCTTTGCAGTTTTGCAAATGACCACCATTTCTGCAAGGTATTAAATGGCTGCATATGTTCAACTTGTAGACACAGATGCTAGAAATGTTGTAACATGTGTCATGTCCTCTTGAACATCGCAGTTCTGTTTTGCTTGAACATGAGGTGTCTGTCCTGGTGTTCGCAAATATCTGGACAGAACAAATTCCTTTGTTGTTAAATTTCATTCTCGTGGTCCTTCTTTCTTTTATTTTCAACATAATATCCCAAATACTCACAAATGGTTCACATGAGGCAAAGTAAGTGGAGAAATGTAGCTGGGAACATTGTGCTTCCCTTGTGATGAGTGTGGTGCAATACTTGTGGGTTTTCCTCTCAAAGCCACTGCAGGTGCAAACTTTCTCATCTGAATTGTCGTTGGGACAATCTGTCACACCATCACACACATGAATGTCAGATACGAACCCTCCAGTTTCACAAGCAAAGAGAATGGAATCAAGTACATACTGATGCTTGTCATTGATACAGACCAGGAATCCTTCTGCTCTTTGGAATGATGTGTGATCACTCCTGTATTGAAAAGTGTTCAGGTGTCTGACATATGAAAAAACAGTCCCTCTTTGAGGATTGTCTGCACTTTGTGACAGAAAAGGTGGAAAAATTGTAGACACTGCCTCAAACAGGAACTTGTAGGGAGCAATACTTGTGAAGTGCAAACCCTTTGAATCAGAATGTTGGTGTCTACATTGCCCCACAACTGGATCTGCAGTGGCACCTTCAGGTTTCCACAGGAACAGGTGACATGAGTTGCGGATTTCAAACTGCATTAAAAGACAGTTGCTCCTTCCAGTTTTAATTGTGTTGGTTGTGTCTGCAGACAATGATACATTTTGTGTGTTGTGGACACACAGTACGTGGGACAACAAACTCTCATTGCATGGAATTGAAGACCACTCAAGCTCTGCTAGATTGAGCAGAAGCAACATGTAGCATGTTGTCCTGTTTGGAAACATCTCAGAGGAAATAAACCTTTGAATTTCCTTGATATTTGTGCATTTTGTGGATGTGGATAATTGTATTTCCTTGTATATTCTTCTCTTTCTCATGACATCTTGACACTGAACTTGGGTTGTTTTTATTGCAGAGTTCATGTGTTGTTCAATGTAAAAGGACACTGGGTCTTTGTTCTCCCAACTTAAGCCCTGCAAGTACAAACATGATTGGAGACACAAAACCAGAAACCAGCCAAATGCACACAAACATGTGTGGTCCTAATCTCACCAAGCTTACATGAAAATCTCCTTCATGTTTCAGGCCAATGTAAAATCCTTGCATTGGGGGAGTATCTTCAGAAAGCTTGAGAAGAGCAACAAGTTCTTCCACTTCATCTTTGCTTGAAAAGTGTGGCAAGTATGCACTGTAGTCCCTGCACAAGTTAGAAGCCTCCTCCCATGTACTGACCCATCTGCATTTTGTGAATTTTTTCTGGGACAAAAGTCTGTGCTTGAAGAGAAACTGACTGCAAATCCTCTTTTTACCCCAATAAAAAAGTGAATAGGCTTTGGTATTAATTTTGCTGAAGTTAGTAGGAAGGTACATGCATTTGAAGGGGCCAACATTAAATTTTACTTTGCAGGTGTCTGTCCTTATTTTTGAAAAATATGAGAATTTGTTGTAATTGTCATCAATCCAAAAGATTTCAAAAGACAAGCTTTGCACTTGGTTTCTAACTGCATTTTTTGTAACTCTCAGTGACACATCGTATAGTTTTCCTTGAAGTGAGATGTATTTTGTTGGGAATAATTGAGTAAATGTGGCATTTGTCACCCATTTCATGGTGGTATTTACCTGGAATGAAACTGACCCTTATTTAATTGTCATTCACAATCAAATGGGTGAGAATTTTGCCATTGTGTCCCATCTTGTACAAAATGAAAAGGCTGTGGAGGATTCACTCAAAATTTTGCTCTGATTAACAAACACAATGACAGGGAAAATAGACAAAAGCACTTTACTGACACACAATTCCTTACCCATCTTGGTGCCAGCTGAAAATACAGTGGCCACAACATATGTGGATTGTAAGGATACAAATGGTCTTTATTTGAAGACTCATGACTGTTCTTACTGTAAAGTAAGGTGTAATTTTTGAAATCTCTCATGAGTTCCTCAGCAAAATTTTCGTGGTAAAAGTATTCGCTTTCCAGGCCATATGTCCCTGGTGCAACTTTTTCTACAGCTGGCAGGCCAGTGTCACGAACATGTTTGCAAAATGGACTGCCTTGGTCTGATTTTATCTCAATGTTAACATTTGAGTGCTTACTTAGATTAACTGTATTGTTCTTGTGAGAAACAATTGCTTTCAACGCCAGCACGTACTTCCTCTCCATGTTTACAGGGGAAATATTTTCAGGCTCCAAAACATTTCCAAATGTTATAATTTGAGGTTGTGTCTGCTTTTGGTCTTTTATCCCTTTGTGTTTGGAAAGAATTATGTCCACAAATCCTGCACTGTTGCCATGAAGCCTGATGTATATCTTTGTGGAAGATGTGCCTGGTTTTCTGAATGACACATGGAAGGTGCCATTCATACAGTTTGTCAAAATGTGAGGTTTATCAGAGTGAAATTTATCAAAATCTTCTGGATTGAAAGTACCTCCAAAGATATCAATGCAGTCATTTGAAGTGTTTCTCACTTTTCTGGGGAAGCTAGTCAGCTCCCCTTTGATCTCATAGTCAGTGGGTATCATTTCATATCTGTCTGAGAGGTTTTCAGCATTTCCAACAAAAGAAACAGAACATGTGTGATATATCAGAGAGTCAGCTGTTTGCATTTCAGTTTGAATGGTCTTTCTTGGAGAAACTCTCAAGATAGCACATTGCATGTCTTTCAAAGAAACTTCCAGGTCTTGATTGCCTGCATGATCTTTTCTCTCAAAACTGATGCCAGAATACTGAGTTGCTTTTTCCAAAAAGCTTGAACAGGTATGGAACTTCCATCTCAAAACACAAGCCCTTTGGTAGGTGCAAGGATCTAAGAACACTGGTTTGCATCTGGTTGCACTGAAAGACAGTGAGACATTGATTGTACTGTAAGGCACATACCAATACAGCATGACATTTAGTGATGAGTTTGTTGAATATAAATTTTTTCCTTTCAATTGAGAAACATTGAATGATGAACAAACAGGTTCATTTGTCTCAAACCAAACGTCAGCCAGAATCTCATTGGCCATAATGCCCCCATATTGGCAAGTGTCACTTGAGGGGCCAACAAAACTGAGACTGAAGAGAGTGGCATTCACCTGAAAGCCAAAAGTGGCTGAAATTTGGAGAAAACACCAAAATTGAGAACAAAAGGAATTTGGTAAGGTATATTTTGATGTATCAGTCTCAGAAACAATTTGGAGCAGAGATGGCTTGATGCTAGTTGTTTGGAACTGACATATCTGACCCCAAATGGGTTTCCATGTGTGTAGTAGAAACTGAAAAGTTGCAGTTTTATAAAATCTGTTGCCTTTGTTGTTGCCCACTGTTGTTTTGGGAGACAGGACTCCAGGTCCATCATAGAAAATGTATTTTCCAATCAAGTCTTTTGAAAATAACAAAAAGAAACAATAATTTTTCCTGGTTTGGAAATAAAATGACTTGAAAATCATTTCTATTGATCTGATGTCTTCTATTTGGGACTGTAGGAAAATTTCAGTGGCATATTTTGTTGATCTGTGCTGCACCTGGATGTCCTCAAATTGAGTTCTCAAGACCTGGTTGTCCATCACTGAGAAATACCCATGAACCTCAATGTTTGATTTGACTGCTTTTCTGACAAGAACAGAAATATTTCTCAGGATGAAGAATAAACTAAACATGGAATACCTCTTACAGAAGAGATATTGATTCATTGGGAAATCAAAAACAACCACTCCAGCGTTGTAGCAAATTTTACCAAACACACCATTGAAAAATATCCCCACGAATGTCAGGTTTACCCTGAGAAACGGGTCTACTTTGAAGAGTATTTGATGTGTCAGCTGGTCCACGTTATGTGCTTGCTGAATATAGAGAAGTTTACCAGAGGCAGCTTTTACAAACTTGTATCCATATTCTCTTGAAACATTTCTGAGAGGCAAGCACAATATGTCCGGCAGAGGAAATGGCAAAATCAACTCCAGAATATTCTGGGGATCTTTGCATTTTACAAAATCATCTGATTCCATGGAATCATTCCAAAATTTTGTTTTTGTTTCCACCAGCAGAGTTTTGTGCCCAAAATTGATGAACTGTCTTGACGAATGAGACAGCATAGAGAAAATTGTAATGATGCCATTTTGTGATGAATGCATTTTGTTTTGATTGTGTATGAATTGTACCACATCATGATGCCAGTGCTTGGGTCTTCCATTGAAAATATTGGCTTGAGATATGACTGGCATGAAGTTTGAATTGGCAGAGAAATGAAGAAGTCTCATTGAAAGAAAAAGCTGCAGCACCAAATGTTTCATTACAAAATGTTGTGAGGGAATTGTGTGAAAAGGTGTTGCCAAACCCAGTCACTTATTTTCAAATTATTTTGCACAAAGAGTTTCATTCAGTTGAAAAAGGTGTCAAGAACCCAAACAATAGGAACAATTAGAAGGCAGTTGTTTTGTGATCCCAAACTGATTGGAACAAGTAGAAGATATTTGGAAATACAACTGTTATTAGACCTGGTATGAAGAGATGATGATGAACAGAGCTTGTCATATTGAAACCACCTGTTAAACTTTTTGAAAACCAGGGGTTGTGCAAATCCTCTGTGGAAGTTTTGTTCTTGTGCTCTTGTGCGAGAACAAAAATGTTGTAATGAAACCCCAGAATTTGCTGCTTTTTGTCATGTTTTGCAGCCCTATGAAGCACATTGAATTCAGCCACTGGTCATTTGTCGGGGGTTCAGCAAGTGAGGTGGTCTGTGTTAAAGTTCAGATTCACCTCTTCATACCCACTGCACTAATGACAGGTGTCATGATCTGGGTTCTGAACCAGCTGACAATGTGTTCAAAGGGAGCACATCCCGAAGGGTAGGTGTGTCTGGTCTGCCTTGTTTAACCATTGGCTGCTTGGCAAACCTTTCAGAATCAGCCTCATTTACCATTTTCTGGGGAGAAATGAAGTGGTCTGTTGTAGTTGTTGTTGCTATTGTTGTTGTTGTTGTTGTTGTTGTTGTTGTTGTTGTTGACCCTCTTCTCCACACTAGCAATGACAATCAGTGTGATGTTTTTGATGAGGTGAAAATGAGTTGCAGGGTAACAAGTGACAAAGGGTGATCATGTCTGGTTTGTGTTCGACCAGGCTACCTGGCAAACCTGTTTGACGTCAGGGTGCAACAAAAGGAATTGATGGCCTGGGCCACAAATGCCTGTGAATCCGTGTTCACCAGGAACTGGCAAATAATCTTTACAAATTGGCTGCTTGCCAATCCAGAGTAAGTGCCACCTGTCTGGACAAGAAGGGAGCAGAACTGGAACTTTGTCCTCACCAACTGACAGGCATCCACACAGCTTCGTGTGTGTAAAACAACCTGAGTTTGAGGCTTCTCTCTACAGAATTTTCAGGTCGTCGATTGACCAGGTCAGAAAATTCATCAGGTGTGGAACATCCACGAGGAAAGCTACAGCAGAACCAAAGTTTGACTAAGACGTACTTGTTAACTGGACTATTTCACATCAATGAAAAAATCATGTCAGAAGCAGTAAGGTGGGTTCCAGTGCCCTGCTATGAACCAGAGTTTTCTCTCAGTTTCAATGGTGCAAAGTGTTCACGTGAGCCAGTGTATTATTGAAACAAATCTACAGACACACTCATCCTTGGCCACCTGTACCTTCATCAGCCACAGTTTGTCATGCTTTTTCCACGGTGGCAGTCTTCTAAACCAGCCATGCATCCCAACCCAACACGCGACACAACCCCAACTCCACACAGACAACCACAACCTTCACAACCCAGTCCCAAACACACAACCCAAAAAAGCCCCTTTCCACAACCCCTCCCATGTCTGGCCCAACACACCCCTCCCACATCACCCTCTGCTCTGCCCCATGCACCCATTCACAGCAGTTCTGACACCACATTACTCGCCCCTTCATGATATTCTTCCACCTGAGCCCCTTCTCAACCCGGTCATGCAGTGTTTTCCTGCTTCTATGATGCAATTCAGAACACCATCACACGATGAGCATAAAGTGCATTCTTTTGTTTGTCTCTGGCTCTTGCTTTGTCTTCATCCTGGCTTCATCTCGCTGGACTCTAGCTCAGTTGACCTTCTCTTTCCCCTCCACTTTCTCCTTGGCTCTCTCCTTCTCTTTCTCCTCCTCCTCCTGACTCTCCTCCTTCTTCTCGTCCTTGTCAGGGAAACACCTGCAACAAAGCAAACAGCTTCTCTGGAAATATCAAATTTTCTAATATTTCCCAGTTTTGGAAGCTGCTGGATTCAAAGCGCACTGGTGGTTATTGTGCCCCTGACAAAGTTACAGCGAAGCTGGGATAAGTGTGGCATTTTCAGAAACTTTAGAAAACACACTGGCGGAACTTGCCACCAAACACCAGAATGTTACTCCATGTGAACATTTCCCAAGGGACAGCTGACTTGGAACAGGTGGTTTGTTTGTTTGTTTGTTTGTGCTTTCCAGTGTGACCCAGCCAACAGTGTTTTGAATGGAGACTATATGCAGGAGCTGACACAGCTGACTGGAGCTGGGTTGTTCCCACACCCTGACCATGGATGCACCTACCAGTCCATGATCTTCAGCAGGAGATGGACAGCGAGGATCGCAGCAGGTACACAGCCAACCACCATGATCACTATGGGCAACACACTCTCTCCTGCATGGAAAAAAACATTATCACAAGCAGACTCCAGTTGAGGAATGTGAATGATGGGAAATTCTTTTTTTTGTTGCCAGTTAAATTCTCAGCACTGCCAGAATTTTTTGTACATGAAAAGACCAAAATTTGGCACATACTTTGTGAAATGGACCAACCTAAATCAGTCTTCCCTGCTATTGGGATGAAGAGACACAACTGAGTTTCATTGGATATAGAGACACAGGTTTTTTCTCTGGGTTCAGGATGCCTTGTTTTACCTGGTTCAGAGCAATCCAGATCCTCCCAGTTGTCCACCTCAGAACATTTGGGGTTGTAGATTTTTCCAGACCAAGTAAAGTTGCCTGCTGCACCAGCTGCCTGTAACCAACACAAACTGCTGCAATTCCAGATGTTGTCAGTGTCAGTCAGATTCTTGAAACCAAGTCTCAGATTCCTGAGCTTTCTCATGTTGGTAAACACTTTGGGATCCAGAGTGGTAAGGTTGTTTCCATACAGAGACAGCCACTTCAGGGTTTTGACTTGGTCAAAGTCTCTAGGTTTGATCTCATTCAGAGAGTTGTTGTGCAGCAGCAGAACACTGAGGCTGTCCAGCCCCTGGAACATGTTCTCACTGAGACTGGTCAGCTTGTTGTCTCTGAGGGAGAGTTCCTTGAGTTTGCCCATCCCCCTGAAGCCCCTCTCCTCAATAGTTGAGATGCTATTGTTGTGAAGCCACAAAATGACACAGTTGACAAGATCCCTGAAGGCATTGGCTGCAATCTTGGTGATTTGGTTGTCTGTCAGCCACAACTCTTCCAGACTGTCCAGACCATGGAAAGCCCCTTCTTCAATGGAGGTCAGTAAGTTGTTCTGAAGATACAGTTCTGTCACACTGGTCAAACCAAAGAAAGCTCCTCTGTCTATTTCTGTCATCAGGTTGTTGTGCAGCCACAATGCAGTGACACTGTCCAGGGTTGAGAACACATTGGGTGCAATGATACTGATCTTGTTGTCAGACAAAGAGAGATAAGTGAGTTTGTCCAAATTATTGAAGGCTCCACTTGCCATCCAAGAGATGTCATTCTTCTCCAGCCTCAACTCAATCAGATTCTTGGTGTGCATGAAAGTCCCAACTGGAATTTTACTAATTTTGTTTCCAGACACATCCAGTTTTTCCACAACCTGAAGACCTTTGAAACTTGAGGATTTTATTCTGTAAATACTGTTTCTGCTCAAACTCATCAAAGTACATTTTCCTAAATTGGAGAATATTTTGTCAGGTATCTTGGAAATATTGTTGGAGTCCAGTGTCACTGTACTGGCATCAGAGGGTATGTCAGTGGGAATCTCCTGCAGGCCCTGATCTACCATGGAGAATGGACTTGGGGACTTCTTCCTTGTGTAGCCTCCACCATCTGCAGTTGTCAGGCACAGCAGGAGACAAACTGCAAAATAAGGTGGATTTTGCGTGAACAGTCATGCACAAGCACACACGCGAAGTTCTCTCAACCGCGTGACTTGGTTGCTCAGCACTTGGTGAGCTTGATGGAAACAGAAGATGCAATTGTGTCGTAAAATGAAACTTCACCCTCTTTGCTCAGTGGTTTTTTCTGTGTCTGGTGAACAATTTTAAAGCTGAAATGTCCCTGATGCATCCCAAACTTTACCCGGAACAACCAAAGCTCAACACTTACCAGTGAGTTTCAGCACTGAAGACATTACTTTGCTTCAAGTTTCTTTACTTCTTGGCACCTGAACTTTGTTCAAAATCCTGCTCCTCTGTCTCTGACCCAGATAAAAGTTTTTGAGAAAACCAAGGTACGCATAAAGTTTTGAAATGGATTTTTTGAGGCTTTGCATCATGTGGTACACTGCTGCTGCGCGTCTCTGCGCATGTCTCTACACACGCCACGTGGCATCGCTGCTGCTGGCTGCAGAAACCTGCGGATCCAGGGGCCGGTTGGCCAGGGTCCCATTACGACGGGGGGGGGGGGGAATCCAATTCGGTTTATTCGTGTCCTGCTGTGGAAATGCTGATTGGATAAATTAGCGTTTTCATTGTGATCAGCAAGGGCCCGGGACTGACCCCTGGATCCGCTCTGCAGGTTGTCATGGCAACAGCGTGTTGTGAATGAGAAGGACGCCGCATGAACAAACATGGTGTGGTCAGGAAGACGCTACCATGACAACCAAGTATCATATTGCAGTTATGGTCGTGACCATTTCAAATTAGCGGGCACAGGTGGATCCAGGGTCTGTTCAGCATGTCCAGCCACGCCAGAGGCTGATCAGACAGTTTGCATGGAGTGTATGGTCAGGGACAGGATTGGCCTTTTGGTGGGGGGGGGGGAGAAATTCGGTGGGGTGCAGGTCTGGGCCGGTGGCATCTTGCAGGCAGGTGGAACCAAATCCTGTCAACTTTTGCAGCGGAATATCTGGTCATGGCAACAGCGCACACAGTGCAACCGAAAACTTCAGACTCCTGCCGGATTTGAGACTCCTGGAGGAAGACAACATTGTGCGTTGATTCCAAAACTTTTCACAAAAGAATTAGCCCAGTGGAGTGTTGGTGCAGGGTGTATAGGCAGCCTCATGCAGACTCGAAGGGAGTGGGCATCGGGGGGGGGCAGGCTCTCAGCACAGGTGTGACCCACTAGAAACACAAAGTTTTCAGACTTATACAGATACAACGTCACACATTTGTTCCCTGGATGTTGAGACCCAGGATTTGGTCCCGTGAAGCAAACCGTGAGGAACTGAAACTCAACTTCAATTTTCAGATTTGACAGACATCCCACAAGACTTCATGTGGCATGGAATATTCAAAGGAGGGCAACTGCTCTTGGGAGACAGCCCCCTCCTCCTGCCGATATATGTTGCCGCAAAATAATTTGTTTTGCTCGATGAATTTTGGCCCGTGGCAAACTGAACATTTTTGTGCAATCGGCACGGACAGGGTTGATTCTCCACCAGTTTGTGGTGCCGGCCGAGAATTCAAGCAAGCGATGACGAGATTGATTGTGTGTTGATGGAGACGAACTGACAGCCAGTCAAACTTGATGAGAGACGAGGAGCTTTGACCTGTAGGAGTGGATCCATGAAACCAAGAACCAGGTGTTGACTGGTGTGTCCAAGGTAGGTGATGTCCAATTGTGAACAGGCGCACCTGATTTTCCAGCGTGAGGTGTCATTTTTGATGGAAGCGTATTTTGTGTCAGGCAACAGTTTTCACTGTCAAAACCTGCGGTTTTCGAATCTCCACTCCACCTACACCTCCATTCCCACGGATCAACCACCCATCAACCGCCCACCTTTCTGAACTCACTTCACCCCACACAGTGTGCCCAGCTGCCCACGCCCAGTTCACGCTGCTTTGAACTCCCTGCCCTCCCCACTCCTGCCCCCAGCTTCCTCCCACCCCTACCACCCCTACGCCACATCACCCAGGGCTACCGACCTGCACCCCTGCACACTAACACCCATGCACCCCTGCACCCCTGCACACTAACACCCCTGCACCCCTGCACCCCCCCCCCCCCCCAAACGTGTGACGCCTCCCCTGCAAAGGAACACCGCGGACTATATTTGGAGACATCACCTCATCCATGATGACATTTCTGTTACAAACGGAGGAATGCCACTCACTATGATTATACTACAGGAGTGTCTCTGTGGGCACCTCACCTCATTGAGGTGCGTCGCCTTCAGAATACAGTCAGAACTGACCAACGAGAACTGTTCACCGCAGATCACACTCAAGCCGCCCACGTCAAAACTTTGACGTCAACATCAAAATTTACCCTCTTGATGGGCATCAGAAAATGGTCCAGGCTATTTTGTCATCAAGAAAGAAAAGTTGTGGTTGACGTCAGAAAAAGCTGACGCCATCATCAGTTGACGTGAAAACCCCTTTTCGTGTACGTTATTTTTTTTTTTTGGGGGGGGGGTTACATAAACTGACCCGAGAGCATCGGACTCCCTTTTCTGTGCATGTTGTAAAGGTGAGCAGGACGATTCGTGCGAACTGATCGCGGTCGCGAAGTGACCGAGTGCGCGTTAACTGGGTTAGACTCTCCTCAATCAGTTTGTTGATTTCGCGTGGTGAACAAGTGCAGAGTCCAAACGCGAACGTATTGTCGTGACACGACGAATCTTTCATACGTGGATACGTTTCGTCGGAAAGTTTTATTGGAGGATTTGACAATTCAACCGAGTTTTGAGGTTTGGATTTTGAGGATTTATTGGTGTATTGTGGATGGTACGTACAGGGGTGGATCCAACGAATGTGTGCATGGGTGAATTGAGGGCAGGTGGGTTGTGGGGTGGGACCCCCCCCCCCCCCCTTGTTTCATGGGAAGTTTTCGACGCCACTGTGTCAAACCCAGGAGCGACACCTGCGAAAGGACAAACAAAAAAACGTGACCCCAACAAAATTTGCACACTGCTCCTCACCCCACCCCACCCCGCCCTGTTACCACACCCTATCTTGCCCTGCTCCTCACCCCACCCCACCCCGCCCT
>JAAUXT010134886.1_pt1 | contig 22475 bp, 30 predicted proteins | sample 7278171 | NCBI WGS metagenome assembly JAAUXT01 (sample SAMN14350112, study PRJNA611818) | marine sediment metagenome | isolation source: surface marine sediment (1.8m) | place: French Polynesia: Moorea | collected 2018-08 | reverse complement strand
TACCATCATGCGTGAATCTATGTAGGACACTTTTTACAATGTCAGCTGGTTACTCCTCAACTGTTTCCCACCATGTTTGAACAGGGATTCGCGGCGCGACACAGATCAAATTTTAGTATCCTTTTCAAGCACCGTTTTCCACCACTTCTAACCCATAGATTTTAACATTTGAAAAGCCCAGTTGAGGGGAAACACTAGTATTTCAACTACCAACCTTTTGTTTTTCCTCTGACCCCATGTTACTCCTGTATTCTTGCTACGTAGCAGAGAAATGCAATTTTTTGAATTTCCACATTGAAACGCAATGCAATTTCTCCTGCTAATGAGATTCATGACGTCACAGGGGGTGAAGCCCGAAAAGTTGCGTTTGCGTTTACGTTTGCGTTTCGCGCCGTGCTAAAAGTCTCTATTGTGCAGCTGGAAACATTATTTGTGGCGCAGTGCTGCGCCCATTGGTCCGTGAAATGTGGTCTTTGGTGCCAAAGCGAGTCCTGATGTCTTGGTGGGCGCTCAAGTTCGAAGTGTTTCTGAGAATCGGAGCACAGCACAGTATATTTGGTACTTTACGTGTGCACCGTGACATTTGTCAACCATTGTAATGGAAAAGCATACACTCAAGCATATTCTCATCACAGATAGCAGTTCCCCATGTAAATCAAAACAGAGACATTTGCAAGGACTGGCATGATGCCATGTGTGTTTGCACACTGTGTCGGGAATCTGTGGTTTTTGGGCAAAACTTTTTCCAACAAGTCCACGCCCTCTCTAAGGGCTTCAGTGCTTGCTGGAAATCGTTCCCTTTGTTGAGAACTTTCGTTTTTTATCTTTCGTATCGGAATGATCGGATGACATTGATTTTGTTTCCTTGTTGATTTGCAGACAAGTTCAAGAGAACCAACCCAGCCGTGTTCCAACTGGCCAAAGGTTCCGTGGAGGAGGTCAAGTTCAAAGGGCACGACTACTGTCTGAAAGTAACGTCGACCCTACAGGGAGAAAAGATCATCTTTCTCTCTTTCCAAGAACCCTCTGAACACGACAGATGGTTCAAAAAATGCAAAAAGGTAAGCATCAACGAGCCAGTAACAGTTTTGCAACAACATGTGCAGTTTTGTTAAATGTTGGCAAGGTTCTGATCCAACGTGACAGACTTTACCCCAGACCTGTTCCTTGGCCATGGCATATTTGGCAATGACAAAGTGAATTTTCCAGCTGACGTCGAACTTGCAGTGACCCAGTGTTCGCTGTTCGTTGTATCCGACACATATCCACTGACCCACGCAGAGACAAGTGCCCAAGTTAAGGTCCAGCGTCACCTCTCCAAAAAAATTGAGTTGGGAGGCCGGATTGCCAAGTGCTGATTTAGACTTTTCAAAGAAAAGTAAAACAGCAAACGATCAAGATATGACGACCCAAAACGGAGTGTAAAATGAAAACGTGCGAGGCCTGTCTCGACCTGTCTCGACCGCTGCGTTTTCAAACACGATAAATTTTTGCTGGTGCCTTATTGCAAAGAACACAATCGAGATTTCGTCAGTTCAATCGTGAGAGAAACAGACTGACAGGCAGAGAGACTATCAGGCACAAAAGGCATCTGTCTTGTTGCACTGTAGTTATGTCTTTGCATCTTTCGTCACAGTACGTCTCTTTCAGTGGAGTTTCCCACATAAATCACAAAGCGTGTCGTGGCCTGGCGTTTTGGTTGGCTGTACTTGGAAGCACCTGTAAATTTCTATGATCCTCAACTTTTGAGACAACGTCAAAATGTTCTTGGACGAAAGTGTCGTTTGAATGACAATAGTGCGAATACTTGAGTTCGAGAGTGATTGAAAAACAATGGCGGCAGCAATGCCTGCAGGTGAATCAGTCAAGCTCGTTCCACCTTTCCTTGACAGAGCTGAAGAAAAACCCAACTGTGTTGTCCGATGACTTCAGGGAATTTCTTTCTGACAGGCAACGGACAAGTTGCCGTCGTCCGCGGACCTGTCCAACTGCCACCTGGAGTTCCTGCCGGAGACGATCTTCATCAACGACCAACTCGCGATGCTCAACCTGCGCCACAATGTTCTCAAGGAGCGGCCCATCGAGGAGGACATCTACACCATCGGCTGGATCGACGACCTGCCCAGGTCCTGAGCTCACTCGCCTTGATCAGTGTGCTCTGTTAGAATCTGTGCAGCAGTCCCCCACCATGCACCATGTTGTCTCAACAAAGCCGGAAAAGATGTAAAAAGATGCAAAAAGATACAAGACCTGAACGCTCAGAGAGGACCATTTTTTTGCACACGCAAAATGCCGTAAATTCTCGTGTGTTCTTTCAACTTTGTTTGGTTGGAAACAAACAGCTCAGGCATTTTGGTCGTTTTTGGAACTTTTCCCTGTCTTTCTTGCAGATTTCAGAGCCTGAGAAGTCTGAATCTGGCGAACAACAACTTGGTGCAGTTCCCACTGTCGCTCTGCTTTATCAAGACGCTGGTCGAACTGAACATCGCGAGCAACAAGCTGGAGGATATTCCGCCAGAGATCGCCGAACTTGTCAAGTGAGTCCGATTAAAGTTACAGCAACTACAGCCTCAAGTGCAGACAGAGGTGCTGACAGAAAACGATTTGCGCGCACTGAGACGTCACTGTAAAGTGTCCAGTGCGTGTCATTCGGATAATTCCGAGTGGAGAATAGTTTCGACTTTAACTTGGCGTTGAGATCTGGTGTCCCTTCGTCCGAAAGCAAAGCGTTTGTCAACAGCGGTGTTCTTGCATCGGATTCGAACGGGTGTTTTTCATCATGCAGTCTGCAAGCACTGCATGTGCACAACAATCACCTGCGTGACCTGCCGGACGAGCTGGTTGGGCTCCGCAAACTCTTCATCCTCGTTCTCGCCTTCAACCGCTTCGAGCGCGTGCCGCCGGTGGCGGCGCAGATGACCGACGTGCGCATCTCGGACGTCGAGAACATCATCATGGCGGGAAATCGCATCAGCGTGCTGCCGCCCGAGCTCGTCACCAAGATGAAGTACGCCAAGAAGGTAAGTGTTTGGCTTGGACTTTCTGAACTTTGTTTGTGTGTGTTTGTGGTATTTATGTATGTTTGTGTGTGTGTGTGTGTGTGTGTGTGTGTGTGTGTGTGTGTGTGTGTGTGCTGTTCATTTGGAAGACGGACTCGCAACTGGAGACCAAACTGCGTGTCGTGTGCAGTCGCATTTGGTGAAAAATGATTTCCTGGCAGACAACTGTTTTTCCTTTTTCGTTTTCAAAAATTGACACTCCACTTCCACGCACCACCCCTGCAGTTGCACCTGATCTTCAGTATTTTGCTGACGAAGCCGAATTCTTTGTTGTCCTTTGTGTTCTTGCAAAACGTTTCCTTCCACAATGACGAAGACACCGTCCAAACATTTTGTCAATGACATTGAGTGTTGTACAGGTCAGAATCCAAGTCCGATTCTGAGTGTTTTTCAAACACTCTGCATGGTGGTGAGGATTTTTGTCCCATTGACTGCACGGAGTGACAGGCGTCTTGATCTTTTTGTGGAAGGCAGAAATTGAAGATGACAGTTCAACTTGTTCCTTTCACTTTATCTGCAAAAGGTGACACCTTCTGTCGGTTTCAGGTGGATTTCAGAATGAACAATTTGGTGCTAACTCCCGAGGAGACAAACAAGTTCACTCTTTTGGAGCATTTAACTCACCTCGACATCCGAGACAACAAAGTGGGTGACATTGACCTCAAAGCACTGAAGACACTTGAATATCTCAACTGTGGTCGCAATGAAATCTCCAGTATTGAAATCAACGGGCTTTCACTCAAGAATCTCTTCACCCCTCACAACTGTAAGTACTCCATTCATCTCACTGCATCCATGCATAAATGCATCGTTTTTGCTTTTCATTGCAACGCCACAGCAAAAAGTGTGCAGATCTTATCGTCGCGTCTTTTGATGTGCTCACAAATCGACAACATTGTCTGCAACAAATTTATCTCAAGTTCATTCTGTTGTTGCAACAGGCTTAGAAAAGCTCACAGTCAGTCCCAAACCAGAGTGGCTCTTGCAGGTCGACGTGTCACAGTGAGCATCAATTCTCTTTCATGTTATCAACACAGAATGTGGGAGAATACTATTGAACAAAATTGCCATAGTATCCGATGGGACTTCAGTTCTTGACGTTTTGTTGTCATCTTTTCCACAGCAATCAGCTGCGAAGGCTGCCTGAATGGTTGAGTGACTGTTTCTTTCTGCAAAAGGTCAATGCTAGTCACAACCAACTGGTGGAAATTCCTCCCAGGTAAAGGAAATACCTCACACTCGCAGAGACGTGGCCCTTTGAAAGTGTATCATATTGTCACAGCAAAAAAAGTGACTCCCTTCTGAGGCAAACACGTCCAACGCACTGTTTGCGTTGTCATTGACATTTGTGTTCAATTGAATATACTTCAGCATGCATGGAAACCTGGTTGATGCTGTGGGTCGTTGCAGGTTACTGCAAGATGCCAAGAAGTTGAAATCCCTTCGAGTCAACCACAACAGATTGGAGTCCCTCCCGCCTCACGTGGACAGCAACTTTGTTGAGGAAATGTACTTCCAGCACAACGTTCTCACCAGGCTTCCAGCAGACTTGTTGGCCAAGTCCAACAAGTAAGTTCACCGTTGCTTCTTGTGATTGGTTTTGTTAAGCTTGACTGTCAAATAATCTGTTTAGAATTTTGTCCTTCTTTCTCACGGCAAATTTTTCGACGAGAACCATAGGCACACAAGTTTAACATTTCCACAGATGCAAATGAAACTGGGCTTCACAGAGAACACGCTCTTGTTTGAACAGACTGCGAGTGCTGAACTGCACCAAGAACAGATTGACACAGCTGCCTCAGCTGAACGACAACCCGGACCTGAACAAGGTGCAGGAGCTGCACCTGACGAGCAACAGTTTGGGCGACTCTGCGATGCACGTCATTGCGGGCTACGCGCGACTCAAGGTCCTGCATATCGCCTACAACGAAATCCACGAGATCCACGGAGAGTGAGTGTTTATTTGTTTTTTTGTCCCACAAACGGGGCACATGAAAGCGCACTTTTGTTTGTGTTGCTTCGTTTTTAAACTCGCTGAACGTCTGGCGTTTCAGGGACTTGACGAAGCTGGAGTTACTTCAAGAGCTGAACATATCAGGGAATCAGCTGAAGTCCCTTCCAGAGGTTCTGGGCAGACTGAACAAACTGGTTGTCCTGCGAGCTCATTCCAATTACCTGACCTGCCTGCCCGACTTCAAGAAGGCCACCGCTCTCAGGGTCAGTCGTGTTGGTTTTCGTTGTCCGATTTTGTTCAGGGTGACTGACACACCGACCGATCTCATGATTGCCATGGGTGACTTCAACGGCACACACACGTGTGCTGATGATGACTCTCCACTTGCCAATGCAGGTACTGGACGTCGGTCACAACCATTTGATGAACGTGTCGGTGACGAACCTGATGGCGTCGCAGATTAACCTGCTCGACATGTCGCTCAACGCAGGGCTCAAGGTGGACCCGCGCGAGCTGAAAACCATCAGGTGCGCTGCGTGTCGTGTTGTTGGAATCTGCGCGGCCAATTCCCTGGTATTGGTGGTTGACCAAAGACGTGAAGTCTAACACCTTTGAGCTGAACTGAAAATACAGAAATTTTAAATGTATGAGCTTGTCGTAATGGCCTTGGAAATGAAACAACAGTGTTCGGTTGGACACGATTCGCGGCTCTGAGAATCAAAACGTTTCACCCTTCGGGTAACTAGTCTGTTGTCAGCCAGACTGAAACCTAGTTTGACCTCACACACCCAATCTACCTGCACAGAAACAAGAAGTCGGTTTGTCTCGTGGATCTGACGGGTCAGAACCGGAAGTTACCCGGACTGGCGCCCCCTCGCGACGTGCCGGACACGTCCGAGTCCGAGCGCGACGAGAGCGACATGGACGAGTCGACGCCCTGGAAGGCCGGCTTCTCAGAGACGTCCGGAAACAGGAACAAGTAAAGCAGTTTCTGAGCCGATATGAGCATTTTGGAGTCGTGCAGCGAATTTTGCAGACTGTTCAGGGTAGTGTTTCCATGAAACACTGCTGTGGTGTGTGTCAATCGTTGTCGTGACGCTTGTCTCCTTAACGCGCAGGTTGTGCGTAGCGACACTGAAGCTGCTGCAGTTCCAGTCGGAGGACGAGGCGGTGTTCGCCATGTTCGACGGCGGCCACAACGCAGACGTGCCGCGGCGCCTGCTCGGCATCGTGCCGGAGATACTGCGCGACGAGCTGCGCCACCACCGCACCGGCGACAAGTACATGAAGTACACCATGCTGTCTGCGCACAGGTGCGAGACGACACAAGCGCACGCACGCACACACCACAGAGTGTGACTGTTCTTGCATTGAACCATCTCTTTTGAGTTTGGTCATTGTGGCCTGAAGTTCTGCCAAACAAATAAATGACCTGCACTGACCTTGCTTTGACAGGAGGCTGGGCAGCCACGGGCAGCGGCTGGGTGCTTCTGCGGTGCTGTGTCACATCCGGCGCATGTCGACCAACCAGATGAACACGTACACGTTGCAGCTCGCCAACGTGGGAGACGTGGAGACCGTGTTGTGTCGGCGCGGCAGCGCGGTCCTGCTCACGCAGAAGTTCTCCACGTCTGTCAACAGAGACGAGTGTGATCGCATCCAGCGCGCAGACGGAATCATCACCGAGGTTTGTCAGTCAGGCCAGCAAGAAACAGATCGAAATTTTCAGGGTAGTTGTGGTCGAGCATTGGTTGTCAGACAGAACAAAGCGATTGCGCCAAGAAACCACAGTGCTTTGAGATAGTCTCGTGCCAGATCACAGCGTCCACAGACTTCACAAGTAGAATTCACTCTGAACGCAAGCACGCACTCTTTGGCCCACAGGACAACAAAGTTGGAGGGACGACGAAGAACACGCGGCAGCTGGGCTGCGCCTATCTCTACCCGCACGTCATTCCTGACCCCTACACCACGACTGTTGCGCTGCGCAACGATGACGAGTTTCTCATCATCGGCAATCGAGGACTGTGGAAGTTCCTCGCCTACGACGAGGCCGTCGAGGAGGTACGGTTCTCGTTTCATTAGATCTACATCAGGTGTTTTGACGCGCGGAGCATTCGCAACAACAGATCACGAGACACAGTGATGGATTCAGTACGATATGTTTCTCTCTTCTCATTGTTTTTGCTTGCAGTTTCGCTTCCATGACAAAGGAGTCCACTTCAATTTTCGCATGAAGCACTGTGAGAAATCGACTTGCTCTTTGCAGGTGTACGAGATCGGGAACCCCGTCGTGGCTGCGAAACACCTGCAGGACCTGGCGCAGAGCTACGGCAGCAAAGAGAACGTCGCGGTTCTCGTTATCAGGTGAGAAATGTCTTCCTTTCAGTGTGGCAACACGCAAATAAATGCGAATTTCCAATTGTATTGAATCCTCCAGAGCCAGCCAGCCATTGTATCCAGCATGAGCCAGTCCTCCTTGTTCTCTGATCGTGCTAAATGTTTCTCTAGAACCCACGTTTCGTGGAGTTGTTCAAGTAACAACGTGGCACGAACCTTTTCAGGTTAAACACGGAGACCAAGCCTTCACTCGGGCGGCTGAAGCAAAGGAACCGGTCCATGTCGATCGACGATGTGGAGGCGGCGGCGGAGCATCAGGCGAAGCAGCGGAGCGACGCAGCGCCGACCACGCCTCCAGCAGCACATGCGCGCAGTGGAAGCACCGGAAACGCACAACGCGGAGCCCGCGTCCAGCACGCCACCGAACCACAACAGGCGCCACCATCTCCACGAAACGACATCAATCCGGAAAGGGAAGAGGAGACCGAGGAGCTCGACGGAGCAGAAGAGCCGAGGGAAGAGACCCAGGAAGGAACGGTCATTTTCACCACGGAGACAGCCGACCTGGACGTGCCCGCATCGCCGCCGCACCCAGAGCAGAGGTCGCGGCGGCGTCGCTCGCCGCCGCCGCCACCGCGCGAACTGAAGCCGCTGCCGAATCAGAGGTTCCGGAAAAAGAATGCGGCGACGGAGTGGGAGGCAGTCCTGCAAAAACGGTTGACAGGGGAGGTGAAGGAGAGAGAACTGGAGATCCTTGCGACGTCCGTATCGAATGAAGATGTTGCAAGAAAAGGACACCTGATTCCTGTCGAGATCGGCGCCATCGACAGTGCGGTGGACGAAACTGGTGGGATGACCAACGCCACGTCAGAAGAAAGCTGGAGCTCAGTGCAGAGGAAGCGCAGCGTGGAGTTTCTCAATGAAAAGAGCAAGGTCGGCAGTGTGCGAATGCGCACCACAACCCCTGCCTGGCTGGACGCGGTGGAGGGAAGTGTGAGCACGGCCAACCCGGCGTACTCGTACGCGGCGGAGGTGGATGACAGTGCGGTCATCAGCATGACCGCTGCAGCGAGTGGCAAAGACCGTAGGCAGCCCAAAGTTCGCAAGACTATTGCCATGTTTGAGAACATCAACCGAGACCACATTATCCCGGAGCAGGGATACGCGAAGCGAGGGGCGTCGCCTGGCCGCGCCATCTCCCCTGGCCGCGGAACGTCGCCGGGCCGAGGTATTTCTCCCACTCGTGCGGTGTCTCCAGGCCGTCATGCCGGCGCCTCCTCTCCGGGGCGTGGGTTGTCCCCAACAGGCCGCCAGACGTCTCCTGTTCGCAGCCCGTCGCCGAGCAGCCGCGTGATCCAGGCTGGAATCCGGATTGCCGGCTCGGGAAGCCTCGTCCCACAGTCCAGAAGCTCCGCGAGCCCCGCTTCGCAGCGCCGTGTTACCCGCCGGGACCTGACGCCAACGCGCCGCGACCTGACACCGCACGGCTCCCGGTCTGATGTCGTCTCCAGTCACAGCACCATCGTGAAAGTTGACTCCGGAGACACGTCGATAAAGAACGATACTGAAGTCTACACCATCGTCAACAAGATTGGCAACGAGTCTTATCTGAACAGCGCTGATGACGAACCGAGCGTTACTGTGGTGGAGATCGCCCGATTGTAACGGGGCTTCTGTAAAACCTGCGGTGCGGGATTTTTATCGAAACGACCACCACCAAACACTTCAGGTTTCGGCAACTTCACAGAATGAAATATAGTCCAGGAAGCCAAAAACACTGTTGTGAGAAATTCCTGTGCGAGAAAGCCGATCAGTGGCTTTACCTTGCAACGAGAGGTGCGTTTGTAGTCTTTCAAATGGTATCGGCACTCAGTTGTGCTTTGGCCTTTGGAACTGCACTGAACAAAAACTGTTGAGAAACGTCGCACTGCGGATCCATATATTTTCTATATGTACCTGTACATGTATTGTGCCTTGAGGTCCTGTTGTATCTTGTACTCCCAAGGCCAAAATAAAAAGTGACACTGCAGATTGCACTTCATTGAGAAGCTTTGCACTTTTTAGAATGAACACCTTGCTTCGCTGCTACCGCTCTTTCGTGCGTGTTGAACAAGAGTTCAGCAGACAACAACATGAAGAATACAATGGGATTTTCACTTTATTGCAGTGAATCAAAACAACAGTCATTCAGCGGCCAATCCAGGAAGGGGCCCGCCCTGACTCCTGACTCAAATTTACCCCAGCGGTAGTTCGTCACCGGTCGCATAAGTTTGCAATTTCCCTTTCAATTTCATTTGCAACATTTTCCTTTGGCACATGACCGATCCGTCCGTGCCTCTTGTGCAATCATTTTCTGCGTCCGTAATTTTTTTTGTTTTCGTTCGGATTCCTGGCCCTCTTGTCGCGGTGCTTGGCGCGGATCCCCAGTTGCGCCGACCTGCTGTAGATGTCGTTGGGTGCGAACGGCGACGTGTTGGCGAGATAGTCCGGGTCCAGGACGTCGTACTTGAGTCTGCTCGCCTTGGAGCCGCGCTGCTGCGCCTCGCGCTGGTCCTCGCACAGGATCGGGTTGTTCGCGTGCTTCCCACCGCGCGGCATCGGCAGCGAAAACTGCAAACGCAGGCAAGGCCAGTGAAGATACAAAACGCGTCACTTTTAATCGAACACAGGACTGTGATCTGAATTGATCAGGGTGCCGTTTGTCAAATACCAAATTTACGCTGACCTCTTTTCACACTCGGCGGAGCGGTGTATTGCTTTGGCGCTTTCTCCTTTGATTTCAATGTCAGGCGACACAGTGTCTCCCATACCAAATGTCATGCAGCCTGGGATGCATGTATTTTGTGACTGGTGGCAGGGGTCACCGATATTTGAAAATGAATGCACGGACCTTTAGTCCTCGCGTGGAGACGGCTTTTCTTCTCGAGAGACAGCACCGGATGCTGCCGTCATCGTCCACCGTCATGGACACTTTCTGCAGCGTTTTGTTTCCACAGCACGGGCAGAACTCCTTCATCATGTTTGTAGTTATCCTGCACAACAACGTGAAGAGTTGTACAAACCAGAAATGGCAGAGATCGGTTTGACGTTTCGCAGACAGAAAGCTTCTGTGAGCCAAGGCTCTTTGCCTGGGATCTCAATGTTCTTTTGTTTGGACACGTACCGGGTTTTTATTATTGCCGGTATTTTTCCTTCAATTTCACACATACATATTTTTGTCACCCAACCCCAGCAATGATGACTCACTTGAAGCACGCGTGACAACGAAGCACGTAACTCTTCGCTCGTTTGATGAGCATGCCTTCCACAGACACGACGTTCAGTCCCATCTGTATCAACACGTTCTGCGAACCAGAAAATTTGAGGTTTAGTGTTTCTATCTCTTGATGTTTCGCGCATGAAACTTCGAACTATACTTCAGATTGTTTTGTCACGAAGAAAATATCTGGACATAGTGCAAAAAAGAACATGTGAGAAACAGAAAAAGAAAAGACAAGAAAATCACTCGCAAAAGAAACGGGAACACTACGAAAACTTCCGTTGACACAAAAATTCCCGATCTCACTTCCCACGTATACAAGGCAAGCAAAGCTTGAACTTGGGAAAGATTTGCAAGATTCCTGTCCGGCCAAATTTTCCAGCAGGCTGTTGTTTTTTTCTGTTGCTGGTGTGAAAGGGTTGGTGGTGGACTTGAGGGTCAAAAGATTTTTGGAAGTTATCATCCTTTTCAGTGCTGGAAAGCCAATTTCACAAGCTAAGTGAGCAACCTGAGCAAGCAACCCAAATTCACGAGTTCAAATGACCGTAAAGCCCAGAGGCCTATTTTCCAAAGTCTGTTTTTCTCTCGTGCATCAACTGCCAAGGCGTTGATGCTCGTCTTGTTTTGATGCTTTGAAAACCACCGAACCCCCAAAACTGACCCTCCCCCACCCAAAGAGAATGCAAGGGGTGCTCCTATGCTGCTGTTGCAATTGGTTATGCTGAAACGAGCAGCATTCTTGAAATGCACACAGCTGTACTTTATCATTTTGATGCAAAATAAACTGTAAAACATTCCAAATTGGTGCAAAAAGGTCACTTCCAAAACCCAGTTCTCAACAAAGTTTCTAAATCCCCAACCCCACCCCAAAAAAGGAACACAAAAATTTTTTAAGACCTCAGGCATTGTTCAATACTAATTTCCTTTCAACTCAAGCAAGTTTTCTCTTCATTTGTACACAACATAGCCACTGACACAATATGATTGAAAATCCCCTGAAATCAAATTTACTAGAGAGCCACCCAAAAGCCATTCAAAAAGAAATTTCATCGTGGAAACAAAATGGCTACTTTGCCTGAAAGCCTCTCCAATAGGATGAAAATCAACAACATGCACCCTTGATCAAATTGCTGACTTCCAAGATGCAACACAGAACAGAAACCAATGTCCACAAATTTTGAATCTGCCAAGAAATGAACATTTTCCCTTGTGTTCTGTTGATACCTTGTGCATTATTTGGGACCCAAAACACAACGAGAAAGTAAAGCTTGGGCTCTGGTTTTGTGGCATGTGGCCAACAGGTGACGCCATCATCCCGCCCAGAGGGGCGGGGGGTAAACCAAGCCAGGCCCCAAGTGGGATCTGCCCTGATGCTATCATCCTGACTCCCGCCCTCTGCACAGACACACGTACAATAGTAACTCGACCAAGCCCAGGGCGTGCGGCAGATTTTTGAACACAATGCCTCCAGGCGATTATTCAGCTCGCCTATTCGGGTTACTCTGTGGAGCAACCCGAAAATGCGAGCCGTTCAAATCACCTGAAAACTCTGCGAGCCCTTAGTGCGAGTACAAGGACAACGTCGGAGAGCGAGTCCACTCACCTGTATGGCGAAGTCTGTGGTGAGACAGGCGACCGGGACTCGGGCCCGCTCCGACTTGGGTTCGCCCATAGCCGCCTTCACTTCGGCAATGTTGTCCGGCGTGATCCAACCCTCGTCATCGTCATCGCTCGTCGACTCGCCGTCACTGCCGCTTTCCTCGTCGCTCTCCGCCTCCTGCAGCGCACTGGATGGCAACACAGCACCGTCCTTCACGGGTTGCCTCTTCGTCCATTCTTGACATGTCGTATCAGTGGGTACATCAGATTCTTCCGTCAGGTCATCCGCCGAAGAAGTTTTTGTGTTTTGTTCTGGTGCTCCGTCATCAGATATTTGTATCTCGCTCATGTGATGAGCAGTTTCTTGAACGCTGCTGTTCTGCGACTCAGATGCGCTTCTTGACGTGGACGACTTCTGGCAATATAATTACTTGGTCAATTATTCTCGAAGTTGTGGCCAGAATGACAACGCGAAAGATTACCCCTCTCCCATCCCGCCTCAATTTTGTGCCATAACCGCAAAGCAAGTCCGTCTTTGCCCCAACCCCTGAACTGAGTGTGGTTCCGCCCATTTTCTGTCATTTCTGCAAGTTCTGAAGCAGGCCAAATGTTTTGGGTCAAACATACTTCACAGAAGTCAAGTACAAAATCACCTTTTTGCTGAGATAGAATCCTGCAATGTCCGTCGGATTTTCTAGCGTTCCTTTTGTTGTTGTCCATGTTATCTGAAAACGAAAACAACCAGATTGAAAAGTTTCCTTGTTCAAAACCAAACTGAATGAACCACTATGTTCACATCAGGGTGACTGCAAATGCTTAGAACCACTGGTGGACGGCCAAAATTGTTTCACCAGGGGCTGCTAACTTCAGATCAGTGGCAGAGACTGCTCTGAAGTTTGATCAATACCAGGGGCAACACTGAACACAAGTCCTGCCCCCCCTCCCTCCCTGGAGATGCCACCACACAATAGCCTTCCGTGTACAAGCGAAATCGGCAACGCTTTGCTCAGGCAAAATATGTGCCCCCATCACAAGTCCACTCAGCCAAACCGAACTTACCGGCAGCTGGAAAAGTTCACCGGCTGACCTCGCGTCGCGTGCTGCATTTCTCACCTTCGAATCTGCTTGCGTCTTCAGATGGTCTGCGCCCACATGCTCCTTCTCAAGCTGATAGACCAAGGCCATCAACTTTAGATCCACAGCTGATAAACTTCTGTAGTCACCAGTTTTCTTCGCAAAATCCGAAACTGAAAACGTACACAAAATCCAACGTGTACCTCGTATTCCTGGGGTGAACAACACAATCGGGGTTTTTTGGAGTCTACTTTCACAAAGCCGAAGGCACTTTTTCTTGCAAAACATTTGTTGGCCTCGCGTCCTGTCGAACTCAACATTGACCGAAAGCAAACAAATGGTGGAATCATCTCCCATCAAGATTTACTCACCAATCTTCAAGGCTTCAGTTGGCGGCTCTTTTATCTTCAGATCGTACGGAAGCACTTGCAATCGCTCTCTTGTAGCTTTGTCCCTGATTTCTCGAATGACTTCCTCAACGGTGTAAATATTTTGTCCAATTTCCTGAAAGAAAAAGAACACGATTACGAGGGGGCTTTCCTTTCTGGCAGGAACATCATGATGACCGAGCGGTCTTAATGACTCTGTGGCAATCCAGATTGACTACCTTCGCACTGACTGCGACAAGGTCGAGTGTCTGCCAGTCTGACCTTCACTGTGAGAGTTGGAACACCTTTTGGAGATGAAGCGCTGTACCAGACTCACTCCACAGCTCATGCAGCGTGTCTGCATTTGGTTTGGGACCAAATTAGGATGGGATTTTGCCCAGACAAAAGTGGCCTTGTCAACCTGCTTTGGGAATGCTGTTCTCAGTGATTCAAGGGTGTACCATTGGATGGAGAAGTTCCGGAATGGACGCACCCAGATCATCGACCTCTACAGAAGACCAAAGGCAAGGAGTGGCCGCTCCAGAGTGAACATCAGGCGAGTTGAGAACCTTGTCACACATGACCGCAGAATCACTTTGCCACGCCTCACAGCTGCAACAGGCCTGTCAACCACAACAGTGTCCAGAATTCTGAGGAAGGACTTGCAGTTAAGGAAGCGCTGTGCCAAGTATGTTCCAAACTTACTGACACAACCTCAGCTTGTCCAACGTGTCACTGTGTGTGACTTTTGGACCAGATTAAGGCAGGGGGATCCGTGAGTCTTCAAGGTCGAGGTCACGATGGATGAGTCTTGGGTCTATTCCTATGACCCTGAGACCAAAGAGCAGTCAAGGGAGTGGCTGTGCAGCATGGAAGCCCGACCACAGAAACCCCGCAGAACCATTGGCACTGCCAAAGTAATGCTTGTCTCATTCTTTGACTCAAAAGGAATGATCTACAGAGAGTTTGTCCGGAGGCCTGTGACCATAAACCAGATCATGTTTTACCAAATCTTCACCCACTTTGACATTGCATTCCAAAACAGGAGAGGACCCAGGGGGCAGGTCAGGGGACACATGTTCATCCACATGGACAATGCCAGTGCCCACACAGCAAGACTGACCGGACAGCACATCAGAAACCTTGGATGGACTGCCCTCCCGCATCCGGCGTACTCCCCTGACCTTGCCCCCAGTGACTTTTGGATCTTCCCTCGGCTGAAGAAAGGTCTCAGAGGATGTCGCTTTGCCACCATTACCGACCTGGAGCAGGCTGTCGACGAGGAGATTGGGAGCATTGGATCAGAGTACAAAGACTGCATGCTTGTCAAGTGGCCTGCATGTTGGAGGAAGTGTGCCACCCTGCAGGGAAACTACTTTGAAGGCATCCATTGACAGTGACTCTGTTTTGACAGTGTGTTAATTTGTTGTTGTTATTGTTTGGCTCAGACACATTCCCATTAAAAGGGCAGACATGTCATCTATTGTCTGCGTGGAGTCCATCTCAGTATCTGTGTTAAATGCCTACTGACCGAGGTCAATGGTCATCATGCTGTTCCTGCCAGAAAGGAAAGCCCCCTCGTACTTTCCTGTTGCGGCTGATTTGATCTCAAGACAGCTAGACTTCCAGCCGTTCGTGTTTGGGGCATTCTCGGGTCTTGTAACAACTGTGACCGGAGGTGGGGGGGTAACTCAAAAAGTCAATTTCTCTGACAAAAGGTCAACTCAAAAAGTCCATTTCTCTGACAAGATGGGGGAAGAGGGAATCATTTGGAAATCCGGAAAAATGGGGGCACCTTGGATGGAAAATGGACAAAGACCAGAAAATAAAATAGTGGACCAGGGATGGGTGTAACTCGACAAAATTTACAACGTTTACTTTGTTCCTGATGAGGGTTGGGTCACTTGGAGAACAACATCACCACACTTCGCGGCCGACAAAAAATGCGTAGTGGTGCGGTGTCGACACAAGGTTGAACAACATCTTACAGATGTTCAATTTAGATTTAGACCGGTCCACCACGTCCAGATCCGGTGTTTTGGGGAGGTTTTTAGAGAGTGCAAGACAGCTTGCCTGAGAAATACCACTGAATAAAGTATCTTTGACTTGGTACGCTCTCTTGAACTTCGTACACACGAGTACGTACGTGTGTGGATTGCAGGTGTCTGGAGCCACCAGCTTTTGTGTCGAACTCTTGAACCAAACAAGCAAGAATGCTACGCATTGAACACAGACTCGTCGCCATGAGGTTCCGTCACCCCTGACAGTCAACTCATTGTCACAGTCAAGAAGAAAAAGACTGACCAACACTCTGAACGGTCACCCCTTGGATGAAAGTGATGGATGGTTCGTCAGAAATGTTCAAACGATGATCACCCCTGAAAGTCATAACCATCTGGGGCCACGGGGGGAGGGGGAGGGCGCAGACTGTGACCCATCAGGGGTGATCGCCAGGGTCAGTCATCAGTGATGGGTGTGGTCTGTTTACCGTCATTGACTGGGTCACCGTCAAACAAAACACAACCCGTGGGAAAACAAGTATTCTTCTTCCAGCAAAGTGTAAGAACAATCACAAATCATTTGAACAAAACAACACACGAAACATTCACTTTGTAGTGCTCCCTGGCGTAACCTCAAACGAAATTGCAAAAGTGTGTCCGACCATTTGTTGCAAAGGCACTTCTCATGAACAACACCCCAACCTTTCCTCCCAATCTTTTGAGGGCAAAACAGATTTACAAGATAATAAATGAAACAGAAATCATGTGTCATCACTGATGCAAAACACACATGTTCCTTAGCGTTTGCGTTTTGTGATTTCATTCCTTTTCTATGCGAAGTCTTTTTGTGTTGCCAGAATCAGAATAACCAAATGAATCAATGTGTTCAAGGCGAACCACCCAAACTAGAAGCAGCCATATGGCAGGAATCTGATGGTCGCGCAACTGTTGGCTGAGCAGTAGTGTGGGGTGACATGAACCGAAACCACTCGCCTATTGTTGAAAGTAGGCCAGGTGAATGCTCAAGGCGAGTCGGATAACCACGGTGCGGAGAGAATAGTTCCAAACAGGTGATCCAGCGCAGTAATACTGCACTACTGTGTCGATCACCTGACCACTCAGGGGCTGCAACCCTAACCTTTCAGACTCCCAGTAAATTCGCCTGACTATTTGCTGCTTCAAAAATGAGAAACATTCAATTTCAACAGCATCAGCCATGTTGGATTGTGCAAGAGAGAAGGAAAACCTCCAGGGGACCACCCCATGGGGGGAGGGATGCTGGGAAAACCCAGCAAAATAGTGATATTGTGCTATTATACATCTATTCTCTATCTAATTAATTATTATAAAAATATTCAGAATATTAAAAATTGTTGGGCAGTGCCAACACCCCCTACTGGGGGAGGAGTGTCATGTGACACACCAGCTGTGAATTTAGAACCACCACTCACCAGATGGCATAAAAAAATAAATATGGAGGTTCCCACCCTCGGGGACAGTCTCTCCTGAGATACCAACCAGTGTGTTTGTGATATCACTATATAGAGTGGGTTGGCAAATCAGGGAGGGGGGGGGGGCTGAGCAGGGATCGTTGGCTGGGAGGTCAGCTGAGGCAGGTTCGCTGCGGGGCGTGTTTGGCTGAGCAGCGGGGTTTGGCTGAGAAGGAGGTGTCAGCTGATCAGGGGAGAGGTGCACAATTGTGGTCGGGCACAGTACTGGTATTCAAGCCGTTTGCTTCACCTCAAATTGCATAGGGTGCCGCCAACTGAATCCGTGAAATATCACGATTGTAATGTGAGCACTCGTGCGTGCAATCGTAGCATTCAATGGCACAGTAGATTTACCCCCGCACTCGCCACCTGGGGAAGTGAGGAGAGGGACATGTGGCGGAATACGTAGATACGCCTGCGAGTTCACCTTCCACTGTGACAGAATTTGCATGTTGATGCAAGTTGGTCCCTGCTTATGTTGTTTGCTCGTGCCCGGACAAAAGGGTGTCATCTGTCAGAGGCTCATTTGGAGCATCATCGCGTCGAGACTTGAGATTCTGCCATTCGTACGTGTTGCCAGACAGGACTCAGAATGTCGCGACGACCCATTGATCAACAAGACAAGAGGGCGATAATGAAGAAACCACATGAATGTTCCTTCAATGGCCGAGTCCACACCACTACGATTGTCAGACATTGGTCAAAACATAACAACGACTCACAAAAGTGGCAAAATACTCACGGCAACAGGGGCATTCTTGATAAATCCCCCTGAATCCACAATCACGTGCGAAACTTTCTCGTTCATGTTGTTAGTTGTTGTCAATTGAGAGACTAATGAGCACGTCATAGCAGCTGTTCTGTTAGAACTGTGCTGCGAACACTTGGAATTTGTTCCAAAAATTTCAGAGTTGCAATATTTTGATGCAGTAGTCACTTATGTTTGACCGGTGAGGAGCAGTTACCATTGAAATCGGAAATACTGTTGACAAAAACACACAAACTTGCTGACAGTTTGACAAGACGTGCCATTTAGTCAGTATGCTGGAGACTTCTCTTTTTGCGCTTCTTCCTGAGAACTTTCAACGTCATCGAAGTCACGTGATAATGGCGGATCAACACTGGGAACCAACCCACTGACAGATTTGTTCTAGCACAAAAGTCTTCTTTTAATTGGACGTATCGCCTTCTCCTAACGGGTACAGTTGGTCATATTGAGTCAATGTACGAAATGTTGCAGACTGTTTCGTCACACGCTGCCGGTGGTGAAATTGTGAAAGCCAAATACTTTTGAGGGCTTTTCCAAAATGGCGAAGTGTAAAATGTTGACCTTTCGTTTTGGTTTTGAAAACCTGTCAGTGGCCAAATGTAGCCAGTACATGCCTTTAGTTCCATTCCATTGTGTAACTATCAGTTTATAGCACCAGTCTGCATTGTTGTAGGGGCCTCTGCAACTGCTGGATGTGCTGTTGAACTTTTGCAGAGACTGCACCACTCAAATTGTTTTCATTTCTTGTTGCCATTTGAAGAGATCTATCACCAGCATTCCTTGCAAGATGAGACATTCTAGAAAAAGCTGTCGATTCGAATTTTGCTGCTTCTGCTTCCTTGTCTGGTTGTGAAGAATCTTTGTAAATGCAGAGTTTTCGTCGTCCTAGGGAAAGTCTGAGGCCGCAGATCATTTGGCAAAATAGTTCATCTGAACTGCAAACGTTGGTGTGGGACAGAGAAAGTTATTCTTTGAACTACAGACAAGAGCCCGTCACTTTGATCAGATGGGACTGTCAAATTTCTAGGGGAAAGCAAGGTCATGTTTGCGTGATGAACGGCATTCGTGAAGCCCATTTTGCTGAACAAAGCCAAGTGTGGTTGGCCTGTCAGGCAAACGGAGAAACAGACGCTTGCTTTTCTGCTCACGAGTTCGATCCGCAGACAGACCATTTATTTTCCGAATGTTTGCTCCAAGAAACGGAACATTGTTGGTGTCATGAAACTTGGCACGAATGTGCAACTTCTGACGATTTCACAGGACGAACTTCCATTTGAAGCAGTTGCGCGTTTGAAATGTGACTTCTTTTCTGCTGCAGGCAGTGCTGAAGATGTAGGGCCAGAGAGAGTGAAGCATCCATTGGATTAGAAAATATTCAAAAGCAGCGTTTTTTGAGGTGAGCAGTGTCTACTTGTTGCCCACGATCAACGACAAAGTCACTCGAAGTTGAAAACAATGTTCTGTGATCCAAATTTCTTTGATAAGGACAGAGATCCACTGTTAAACGCCACATTCACCGTTGAGTATCTCGTTTGTACTGCCGGTGGTCAGAGCTCTTGATAAGATAAGAATTATGAGTCTGAATTCAGTGTTTTGGTCCGTCAAGCCAACAAAATTTGGTTTCAAAAAACAAAACAAACCACCACACCACCCCCTTCCCCCTCCCCCAAAATACCGGTAACACATTGTTTCAAACATCTGCGAAGCTACAAAAGTATGCCACGAGTGCGAAGCACTTCAGGTTCGTTGATCTTCCACTCGAAGTGAGATTTATCGATCTGTAGCATGACTGTTGAACAACATTTGTCGTATTCACCCGTCGTTCGCTGTTGTTGGACTTGCGAAACTTTTTCAAGAAGTGAAAGATTGCGTTGGTTGTGTCGAGCACTTGCGGTCGTGCGCGCCGACAGCACTCTTGAAACATGTTGGTGTCCCATCACCTGGGCACGTCGTGTTTTCGGGTGTCTCTGATTTGCCGGACATTTCTCATTTCAGACAGTCGTTCACGGAGTCAATCATGTCAGAAGGCACTGCAAGTGGCAGCAGTAACAGCCCGCAGTATTCTCAAGTTCAAGTTACCAGTGAGTATTTGAGAAATGGTTTTGTTGCTCGTGCGCGTTCGGTTTGTGATTGTGTTTGCTGGAGCAGAAAATGTGACCCTTTTGGCAACACAAATAGTGTCTGAACAACCAGTTCTTCTGGAACCGCAGTGTGACCGAAAGATGACAAAGTCTGCAGTTTTCACTTGAAATATTGATCATCTCTGTTGTGTCAGTGTCAACTTGCAAAGCAGCTTCCTTCAGTGTTGCTTGTGAAGGTGTCTGATCAATTGAAAGTGTGTCATCTTCTCACCAGTTGCCTCGGCGAAGCTGCACAGCAGCGGCGGGCTCTTCAGCTCCAAGGCTGATCCCTACCTGGAGCTCAGCGTCGACGGACAACCTCCCAGGAAGACGGAAGTTGTCAGAAAATCGTGGACGCCAACCTGGAACGAACACTTCACCGTGTAAGTTGACTGTTTTCAATTGCGGATTTGCCTGGGGCGTTTCCACGCGACAGTTGTTGTGTGCGGGTGCGTTCGCACAGTCTGCCCTGTTTTCCTGTTGGAATCTGATATTTCCTCTTTCGTTCAGTTGGAGAAGCTGTTTCGTGTGGATGATAGTGCATTGCTGTTGCGTTGTGATGATCTTGAGAGGCATTTGTAGACTGTTTGGGCCGTTGTATTTTGGTTTGTCGATACCGTCTGATACAACAAATCGGCCTGTCGACTGATTTTGTGTTTCGAAGTGAGTGTTTCGCCGCCAGGCGTCTTGTCTGGTGCAACCGTCATTGGCGCTTGGCTGACTTACCCTTTCACCCCGAAAAGTGTGCGCTCAAAGTTTGACATCGAATATTTTCCAGCAAAAAGTTCTGGGTTTCCGGTACATATGAGGGGGGGGGCGGGTTTCACCCAAAGAATTTTCTGCTCAAAATTTTATAAAGTTCCTATTCTTGCATAAATATCGGAGGGATTTAACCACCCCCACTTCACCCCGTGCAAAGTCACTTGGTTGGTTCAGCAAGTTACCCCAACAGAAGCCAAAATCTGCAGGTTTCCTGTGGGCCAAGTTGGCTGCGCACAGTGCCAACCCCGTGCGTGGAACCGCGCGCTTTTTTGGGCGTCGGCCTCTTGTTGTGTCTGAAGTGTTTTTGTACGAGGAGGGGGTCATTCATGGCGTGCGTCGCTGAAACGGCTGAACAGAGACGACAGTAACTTTTTGTCCGACATCTTCACGTCGCGATCATCACCTTTCATCACTGTCATCCATCATCACCACCCATCATCTTGTTGAAGAATGTGCTCCTGTGAGGAGAGGGTCTCACACTCATCTGAACGGATGGGTTTCGCACCAAACTTGTTCACATGAATGACCAAACACAGCCAGACACATTTGGGTCTGCCCCGGTTGGTGTCATTCCCTTCTGAAATCAGCCTCTCAGCAACCCTTGGCGAGTTCTGCCTCACTTGTCTCCCTGGACCACGCTCCCTCTGGACGGACATTCATACCAAAGAATTGTCAGCGGCACGAGAGCCTGAGCCGTTCTGCGTGTTGGTGCAGGATGATAACCTCGTTTGAGTATCGAGAAAATCACACAAGGTCTCAGATAGCAGTGATCGATTCATCCTGGATCATTTGTTGCTGCAAGGCTCGCAACCTTCAGTGCAGTGGTGAAGCGCTTGATGTGTTGGTATGTTGTCAGTTCAGTCAGTCACCTGGGATTGCTTTAGATCAAGATTCTTCAAGAAGTTGGAGAAATTTGTCGTCCCCGAACAAATTGTCGGTGTTTGAAAAGTTCACTCGCCCCGTTTCTTCGCCTCACTTTGTAATCGTTGTCGTTCCCTGACTTCCGCAAAACATTGTGTCAACAGAGACAGGCAATGTTGCGAACTCGATAATGTCACCAGCAATACCTCCGCGAAACGGTCGAAATGTTCATGACTATTGGGTGATTTGAATGGCACAAAATTAGGTTTTGCTCTTCAGAACAAACCCGAGTTTGAAAGCCGAAAAATCACCTGTGGGTAGGGTATTCAAATTTCTGGCGTGAGAGCTAGTCATATTTTCGGAACAGAGATGTGGTTCAGTGGTCTATTTATTATCACCCTCGATAATGGTTATCAGCCGCGGTAGCGGTCTGATATTGGTTTGCCCCTGTATCCGCATCCGTCCATCTTGGGCGGATAAAACCTCCGTTTTACCCCTGTTCCAGTGATCACAGACTGGAATCACTGTGGGTGCAGACACCCTTTGGGGTGCTTTACATATTGCATATGGTATCATTTTGTTCTTCTGCTCTGATGATGAAAAAATGACATATGAAATTACAACAGAAATGTTATAGATTGTCCAGGTTAAGGGTATCCCGGACAATGTCCGAGTTACCCTTAACCTGGACAATCTATAACATGTCTGTTGTAATTTCATATGTCATTTTTTCATCATCAGAGCAGAATAACAAAATGATACCATATGCAATATGTAAAGCACCCCAAAGGGTGTCTGCACCCACAGTGATTCCAGTCTG
>JAAUXT010007360.1_pt1 | contig 22477 bp, 18 predicted proteins | sample 7278171 | NCBI WGS metagenome assembly JAAUXT01 (sample SAMN14350112, study PRJNA611818) | marine sediment metagenome | isolation source: surface marine sediment (1.8m) | place: French Polynesia: Moorea | collected 2018-08 | reverse complement strand
CACCACTTACCAGGAGGGAGATCCCCATCAGAGATGGCATCATTGGTGACATCATCCTCTGATTGATTGGCCCAGTGCGCATGGAGATTCCCAAAAATTTTCACAAGGTGTTGTTTTCACCTCCATCAGTTTCTGGATTTTGTGTGTGTGTCCTTTTTCTTGTCTGCACTCTGAGGCCATGACCACACAACGCTGTACCAAGGGAACATGCAAGCTAAATGGGTCCTGTTTTCACGCACCTGTTTGCCTGGCACACGGCATTTGGCTGGTGATGCTCCCATTGTGGTTGAACTTGAGCCTCATTCCCACAGCAGCCGAGGCGTGACACTTGACGACGAACATCCAGCTGAGCGCACACAGCGAACTGCAGGGAAAATGTACAGTGAAAACACAAGAACCAAAGTGATGTTCTGTGCTTTTGGTCGTCCACTGACACCAAGGCCGCCACCACCTGAGGGGATGTTTGACCACACTCACCCACGTGTGCGAGTTTGGGGTGGGTAATGAAGGTCCCCCACAAAAAAAAAAAAAACCCACTGTTGTGTGCTGTCAGACCTGTTCACTGGAAACACACAAGCCCGGGTTGCCCTTTCAACGTCTTCATGCGTCGAGCTCTGCTTTTCCACAGTAAATTGTGACAAATTGCTTGCCGAAGAAATCTCAAAAAATCGCGTGGAATTTGTTCTCTTTCACAAACAGTGAACGAGGATATTCCTTTACTTGATCAAACTTGATGCAGTTCGTGAATGAAGTTGTTTCCTGTCAACTGGGTTTGTGGCAATAAACTTGTCGATGCCTTTTTGCACAGGTTTCCATGTTTGTTATCACAGTTTTGATGGCATTCGGCTGCTCTACGTGGACGAATTCTGGTGCTCCACTGCTGTTTCCGTGTTGCATACACTGAGTGACCCTTAATTTTCAGGAGAGTGTCACATTCTACAATTCTGTAAAGCATCTGTGCATTCTCTTTGGGGCAAAGACGAAGTGATGGCCGAACAATGATGATGCATTGCATCAACAGGAGAATCAACAACACTTGTTTTTCCCACTCCTCCTATTGTGCGGTAAATTCAGCCAGAAAGGAGGAGTAATCCTGACGAAGCAGGCACATTATGTGAGCCAATGATTGTCAGCTTGGTGAACCAGGCAGCACACCACAACTGTCTGGAACCATTCGCGGGAAAATGAGCCTGAACTTCAGGTTGTCCTGGGATCACATAGTTCTCTGTTGAATTCTGCATCTCAACAAAAAGTTGCAAGACTCATGTACAGACAACAGAAATCCCACTTCCGAGAGCTGCTCTATCGAGTAACTGATTTGCCCATTTGGTAGTGATCTCTTCATTTCATTTAGATGAAGAAACTGACACACTTTTGACCATGACACAGACAACACGGGCAACCTGAGAGAGTGCCACCACATTTTTGATGAAGCACCGACTTTGTGCCATGACAACAAACACTACACGGTGGCCCCACCTTGTTTTCAACATTTTCCTTTTTGCGCTCAACAATGGTAGAACCCAATTTGGTTGTCACTGAGATACAATCAGTGCTTGGGCACTTTCTGAAGAAATGGGGAATGGGGAATGAAACAGGCATTTGGGGAGACAGAGCGCACGGAACCACGCGCATCAGCACTTTGTGTAAAAGAAATATCTCATCCATATTTCAGTTTTGTCAACAATTTGTTTTTTGCAGCAGAAGAAGCCGCAAAAAAGGAAGAGATCATGTTGGTTGGAGTCGAGCGATCAAAGGGCAGGTGCACCCCAAGCAGTGAAATTGTGACTGTAGCCTGTAGTGACTGGCTTGTGTGTTCGGTGCGTTTTGAGGGCATGAAGATTATTTTTTGTAGTCAGCCGCTGGCATGGCTGCATACGGACAAAGTTCTCGCACCACTCACGAGTTGAGCGGAGCACATATCTGAACGGCTCGAGCATCTCGAGCCGTTCATGTGCTCCAATCAACGAGTCAGTGTGTGAGAACTGTCATCTAGGATGACAATGGTTTCTGCTCTGACCTACATTTGTGTCGATGTGACCTTGATTGTCTCAGTGTGTGTGTGACTGTCGGTGAGGAAGGATGTGTTTGCTCGTGTCTCGCTTCTCTTGTCAGTTTATGTTTGTGTGTCCTGCTTGAACATGGACGGAGACGACCCTTTTGCTCCTGCTCCAGTCTTTATTCTGGACTCTGATAGTAAGACAGAACTGCAGTTCGATGCGCAGCCTTCTCAACATGACCAGATGATGCAAGCCATCTTTTTCGACCTGGAAACAGAGTGAGTTTCTTTTGCAAATTATTTTTTGCTTTGTAGCCTTGTTGTATAATTTATTGCGTGCACTTTTGTTTTTTTTCTGTGGTCTCAAAATGTTTCTTTCTCCATGCAGTTTGATGGGCACATCGATGCAGGCTCCATGCTAGACATCTTTCATCATGCCAGACCTCCTGGAGAACACTTGTGACCCCCCCCCCCCGCCTCTACAAACTCTTCTGCCGTCATTCCTGAAAATTTTCAAGCACCTCCAGCTGCATGTACCAGAGGGGGAGATGTTGAGGAAGAGTCCCACTTTCACCCACCGACTTTGGACAAGGTCATCCAGCAGCTAAGTACAAAGACATTTGCGCACAACACGGAATGGAAGGTGCAGTGGGCAGTTGCCCTTTTTGACTCTTGGCATCAGAACCGGTTGAAGCAACCTACTTGTCCACATGAGATCATGTTTTGTAATATGCATGATCCTTCCCACCTCAACAAGGGACACTTGGGGAAGGTTTTGGCTTTTTTCATCACTGAGATCCGCAGGAAGGACAGGGGGAGTATGAAGGCAGTACATTGTATGACATCGTCATTTGCCTCCAGTTCCATCTGGAGAAGGTGGGCCTTTTCTGGCATTTGATCGATGACAAAGAGTTTCCAATTTTGAAGTGGATGCTCGACAACATGATGAAGGCTCGATGCAGTTCACGTCTGGGTACTGTTGGTTCTGCCAAGCCGATTTCATTCAAGGATGACACAAAAATGTGGTTGTCTGGTGCGCTGGGTGAGGACTCTCCAGACAAGCTCAGGAACACTGTCATGTTCTTAATTGGCCTGTCCTGTGCTTTGCGCAGCGGTGACGAGCATCGCCATCTCAGATGTCCTCCCCATGACCCTCAAATTGTCTTGAAGAAAGATCTCAACAGAAAGCCATACCTAATTTACACTGAAGATGACAAGAGCAAGACCTTCCAGGGGGGTCTCAAGTCAAGACCAAAAAAGCGCAAAGTTGTCCCCATCCACAGCAATCTGGTACATCCTGAGCATGATCTGGTGAGGCTCCACCAAAAGTATGTCTCTTTATTGCCACCAAATGGAAAGTGTGTAGCTCTATACAAATACAGTCTATCTATGAACAGACTTACCCCAGGCACATGGTATTCAGACAAGCCCATGGGGGTTAATGCCTTGAAGGGCATAGTCAAGAACATCGCAAAACAGGCTGGGGTAGATAGAAAGTTCAGCAACCACAGCCTTTGGGCAACAACCGCAACTTGTCTGTACCAATGTGGTGTGGATGAACAAATCATCAAAGAAGTTATGGGCCACAAGAGCGATGCAGTGTGCATACATGTATAAATAACACTCAAATACTCAGATTTTGTGCAAGGCTTCCTCCAAGATTGTTACAAATGAAAATTTGAAGGAGGAGCCAACAGAGTCTCCGTTTGACTTGGATGACAAAGATTACTGTGATGAGGTTTTGAATTCTGGCCACCCAGAAAAGATCAAGCAGGTTGTCATACCGGGTGAGAACAAAGCTCACAAAGCTCACTGTCACACATCATCCGGAGGGTGTACAAAAATTATTCCATCTTGGAAAAGATCGACCAAAAACAGGCTGAGTGCAAACTGAAAAAAATCAAGTTGAGCCTCAAGTACAGAAAGAGCTAAATTCATCTCTGTTCAGTTTTCAACTGTTTGCACTGTCTTCATTTGTGTTGTGTTTGAGCATGAGAGTTCAAAATGTGTGCAATAAATAGTCAAAAGTTTGATGGTGTTGGGTATTTGAGCGGAGAGAATATCGCACCGCAAATGAATGGAAAATTCGCAGCAGAAACCGTCGTCGTACTAGATACTTGGGTATCTCGATTTCACTTACACGCGCGCCCAACTACAAGAGACACAAAGACACAAAGAAGCCCTGACTCAGAACCCAATTGGTATCCTGTCATCTTGTGCAACCATGAAAAAGTAATCTCAACCTTTTTTCTAAACTGTGACAGAAACCTGTGAATCGCTGGGTCTTCTGAACTGCGAAGAGAAAAGGTGGTTGGGTGGCGGGTGCATCCAGCGGTTCGTCAGTTGCATCTTTAACGTATTGAGGTTTGGGCTTGCATGTCAAGATACAGATTTTGGGTTGCCATTGTCTGGCCGTCCAGACAGAGCTTGGTCCCTCACCCACTTGAATGTCGGGGCAGTAACACTCTGGGACATCACACCTGCAGTTGCCCTGTGCACTGCTTTTTGTTATGGTCGGCATTGTCATTCACCACAGCAGTCTCTTCGTTGCCCAATCCAAGATATCCTATCACAAAGCCAGCACCACTTTCAAAGCTACTTCTGTGATCACCGTTGTCATCATTCAGAAGCAAATTCTGTAGACTTTCAGCAGGTTCCTACAGGTCAACTTAGCTTCCTGTGTTTTGTGCTCGTTTGCTTGGTTCTCACAATGGGAGACATTCACAGTCCAGTTTGTCCTTTTTGTAACCAATTCCTGGATCAAGCCCGTGGCTTCGTTAATTCACTTTTGACAGCAATCTGCGTTGCAGAGGTTTCTTGGTTGAACGAACGATTGTGTGCTTTATCTCGCGTGCGATTGCAATATTCTTCCATTTCACAGAAATCGTTGGACTTTCTTTTCTGGTCTCAGACCAGAAGCCGCAGCTCCATGCAGCGGCAGCGGGGGGTGGTGGTGCTGACCCAAAGAACCCGAAAAAAAACCTGGACAAACTTTCACCATGGGCGCTCGGGCTCCTTCCAACTTGTGCACGCCCGCCAGTGGGAAGTCGTTCACTTTTGATCGACTCCACAGCTTTCGGGCCGTCTTTTTCTCTTTTTGGCAAGCGTAAACCAGGAGATGGCAGCATTCTATTGAGCGCAAAAAAAATTGTCGCCTGGTTCTTGAAAAGGGCTGATTTTCCTTTCAGCTTGTCCCCTTTTCTTGGAACAGGAGGACCCAATAATTGAAGCATTTTTTGCCACTCAACATGTTTTCCATACTTGGTGACGAGAGTACCCTTGTGGGCCGGACGACCGCAAAATGTTTTGCAGCGAAACGGTGACACCAGGTTCCGCGGATCCGGAACACAAGTTCTTCGTTCTTTGTGTCGCCAGCAATCATTCTGCGTCAAATTCGGAGGAATAACGAACAACATTTATGCACCAAATTCATGTTTTATTGTCTACTGTTGAACACCTTGGCCAGACATCATCAGTGCAAAAATTTCACTCCACTATACAAAAATACATTGCAATATAATGATTATATGAAAATAGTTAATTAAGGTTGGCTCGATATTTGGAGATTGGAGACCAATGTAGGGTTGGTCACCAACTCCGCCTTATGCGAGCCGAGATGACTGCGAATCATAACGTTTGAAGCTCTTGTTACTCGATAGTCTGCTTGATTGTTGATTGTGAGAAAAATAACCGATTTTAATGCTTCAAAGAAAGTGTACCAAGGATAATCATAAGTAACTCGTTGTCTGGGAAACGTCAACAGCCAAGATATTAATAATTGAATTTAACACACTGACATACAAAGTACACAAGTTGTACTCCGACTACTTGTCAAAAACATGTAACACTGAGATTTGCTTGCACATTTTTCACTAGTTCAAAGACCACCGTGGATGATTGAGGCTTGTTCAAACTGAACAGCCAAGAATGACAATATCGAACATTGACTTGATTAGTTAGCAATCTCTACAATCCCTGATGACAATCATCGTGTTCAAGAATCCTTCTCTTCCAAAATCACTAGATCCTATTCGATTAAACTTTTAGAGATTTTCACTTTCGTTAATTAACTGGTATCACGAGAATGGGTCCATTCAATGCAAAACAACAGTTGAATAAATATGTGATACATGTTCACCATACAATAAGAATGACATGTGACGGCAAACTCTTATAATACATGTTTCTCTTGATTACAGAGCTGTTTGATAGTCTTTCAAATTTTCACCAAGTCTTGGCACTTTTCTACACTCTACTGTAAGCAAGCGAGGATTTAGTTTGCTCTACATACCCTATTTGTTCCACGCTTCGGATTTTACACTGGCAAACTTGATGTCTAAAACTACACACAAACGAATAAATAGCAACTTACTCGCATAAATTAGTAGGGTGAAGTACACAGACGGTGGGTGGTTGTCAGGGTAGTATCTTTTGTCAACACAATTGATTAAAACTTTGCTGTTTTACACATTTCAAACCGTGAAGGCAAAATTCACAGACCAAAGCAACAAACAACAGGGGAAACGTGTAATACCTTTGGTATTGCAGCAGTGCTACTTGCACGTCTGTGTTAAAAGCTTGAACCATCCTGAAAAATCTGACTTCAGTGATTCTCGTAAGAGACCGCCGTGAACGCGATCAAGTCTATCACACAGTTCTCAATAAAGCATTGATATGAGCTCTCGATGTGCGGGCAAAAATCCACTCGTTGCAATTTACAAAATCGTGTAAAGTAAGTAGAACCAATGGAAAGTTTAACATCGCACAAAAAACATCAATGTTATGTACAACAAACCAACATGAACAGTGTGACCTCATGCTCGAACGCACAAAAAAATTGGGGGAATACAGCTGTTCAGGTTTTGAAAACGTCAAACAAACAAAGGTGGTGTGCGAAAATTCGGACGCACCACCGACACCCCTGGACAAAGGAGAGGTGATCAGTTGAAACCTGTACTTTCCTGCTTTGGTTGGAACATTTTTGGTAAAGGTACCCAGAATAGTTCCTGATTATCATTTCAAGTATTGTTACAAAGCTTGTGGTCAAATGAAAAACTGAGAAGGGCGTTACCGGTACAAGCAGACGCGTGTGTCTTGTCTCACCCGAAGCGGACAAGCTTCCACCAGACAGAGCACCACCGAGCGACAATTTGAGGGATAGATTTTCTTGAGGAATCCACATAAGGGATTCCAAGCAAACCTGGTTTGTCCCAACAAGTCAACGGCCACGTGAAATATAATTCACAATTTTACAGACAGCAACAGACAAGCCAAATGTCGCTTTTACTTGATGATTCCATGTTGAATATGCTCTACATGTGTACCTTTCACAAATCAATCACGATACCCAGTGTCTTAGTTCACACACCAACCACAGCTTGTTCATTTTGAACAAGCAACTTCGTGGTGCATTTGGTTGATGGATTGTCTTCACAGAACACTTTCATTTTCTTCCAAATAGAACAAGTTGCAAAGAGCGCACGCTTCCCTGCATGATACAAGTAAAGCGAACACCAAGACATGCAGAAAATTACACAAATCAAGAAATTTTTGGTTGGAGTTAAAGCAATTCACTTCAGAGGTACGGTGACAGTTTCTGCTCCTGCAGCATTTGGCAAAGGTGGCTCATTTCCTTTTTCTCAGAAGTCTTTGGGCGTAAGCTTTCACCACTTGTGCATCAACTACAAAACGTTTCTACGAATACAGGCTCCATCTAACACCACAATCCAACACTTCATTCCAGTTACGCATCAACAATGTTTTGTCATCAATTTGCCAAGGAACACCAGAGGGACACACACTGTCACTATCTGGTTTCTTTGCTGCATTCGTTCCGGAGTTCCGGAGTAAGTTTCTACAGCACAACACTTCGTGTAGACTTCGCATAAAAGCCAAGAGTTCAGCCACAAAACAACATGCGATGTGCATTCACACGCAACCACTTTACCTCACTCTTGAAACAACAAAAGCTGCACATGTTTTGTACATTTCATGAATCACACAGAAATTGCGTACGCGAGAAACAGTCAACGAACAACGGGCCCGACAATCAAACCAGTTTCGTTTCACAAAAGCATCAGTGTGGAAGAAAAGGTTCTTCAGTTCAAATTGCAACTGAGGCTTCGGTATCATTTCTGTGGAGTTCGTTGCGTGAGTGAGTATGAAGAAAAACAAAACCGCGGCTTTGTGCAGCATTGATGGCATTGATACGAACAAAAGAACACTTGATGTGCCACTGCTCTTTCACACAGAAAAAGGAGAAACAAGTACAAATTAGGCCCAGAACAGGTTATTTCGCTCATGCATATGAAGTAAAGCGACTAGATATGGTTTGGCTTGAGTAAGTCTGACATAGACATATTGCACATTTTCCTTCTCAAGGTATTTTGACGTGGTTCCAATGGCGATTTTGATTGCTATCTCCGCAAGAAATAGGGCGGTTTGGTTTCGGCATGCATATAAAACAGTATAAAGCAAAAGTAGGAAAGGCAGCCAGATACAAATTCGCTATACAAATGAGAGATTCAGCTTGAAAGAATATGAGATGGACACTGGCCTTTTTCAAACATTCATCATGCCATAGCTAAGTCGTTTGGGCCATTCCCTAAAGGTGTGATGTGAATTGCAAACCTTCACCCTATCAGAACAGACATTGATCATGAAAACTGCCCATAGATGACCATAAATTAAGATTGTTATAACTGATATATACATTCGAGTAATCTGGCCGGCTTGCCCTTTACCTTAGACTCAAGTCAAGTTGCCATCTAAATGGCATTTAGCTCAGTCGAAATGGGCCCTTTCGTTTTTGCTCATTGTCTATAATATTGGTGGTGTGCGTCTGACGTTTTTCATGATATATCAACTGCAACAACTTTCATGAAAACAACATTTTTCTCCCAATTACATTCACAACAGTGCAATTCCTTAATTTAGCACATATCGACACAGAATACTTACAAGCTTCTCGTAGATTTGTAACTCACAGCAACACACGCATACAAAACACTAAAACAAGAAATGTTACTGCAAATTTGCTACATAAAACTTACATGTTTTGTGGCTTTGGTTCAAAGACAAATCACAGGCCTTTATTGGCATCAAACATAAACGCACTAACTACGATCGATTATAAACTGCACTATTTCATAAAAGCATTTCAACTAATGTCTCAGATCTCTTTGGTGCAAAAATAATGGCAAAGACTCTCACAATTCTCATCAAACCACACTTGAACAGACAGGACTTGGTTCTCAAAGATTTTTGCAGCTCTGCGTTCAGGTGTTGTGGTGGAATCACCCATGTGTGTGTGTATCATGTCTTGTCACCACGAAGCTTCCGATGCACACAAAATATCCAAAAGCAACGGCGAAATTGACAATCTGGGCTGTTAAAATACAGGCTTTGAACACTCCAGACAAGCTGTTCCGAGCAATGGCCAAGAAACACACAGAATGTGAAGGCTCAAAATGAATGTTGTCATGATTCTAATTGGAGAGAGTGCACAGGTCGGGCTAACATCACTTGCCCACTGAATTTCACCATCTGTTGGGGGAGGGGGGATATTATTTTTACTCCTGCAATGACAAACGGCGGAAAGCCACCAGGTATATCTCAACATGAAAACGGTGTAAAAAGTATCTCGAAACTAAATGAAGAACGCTGTTTGCTTCATTACTTAGAGGTGTTGCATGCCGGCTTTATTCAGAGATAATTTATACCAATAGGAAGAAAATAAGAGAAAATGGGTCTTGGTACTCTGGGCTAGATTATATAAATGCTGGGTAAAATACATTTTCTTTGGAGCTTTTAACAGACTAATAGTGCGGCAATTTGCATTTATATACAATATCCCCGTAATGTGTTTAAAAGCAACAATAACGCTGCCCATTACCCTCAGTAAACTTGTTGCTAATATTCAAAGCCTGAAATGGATTTCCTAAAAATTTGATAACAAGGTAGACATTGTGTCTACTTGGGAAAATAGAATGCATTTCATCCCACAAGAGAGAGGTTTGCAAATTCATGTCTGTTGTTACGGATTGTAAACTGTCGATCTTTTGGTGGATTTCCGCTGCAGTTGCGCTCAAGAGGCGCTTGAGCGAGATGAATGGTGTGGCAAATTTAACTCGTCTGAAAAATTCTTCAATTTTTTCATGGCGTCGGAAGCAAACCAACACAACAAGGCCAAACTGCGCTCATCAATATCTACAAAAGCTGTTTCGGGAACGCTGTTTAATTGAAGGCCTTCAAACTTTTGGGTACACTTTCCTTGACATCGTATCGCTTTTTCTTTTAAGTTTCTAGGTAAATTTATTTTACATTGAAGGATTCTCTGTGCAGTAATGATTAGTGATTTTTCTTTGCGTGAGGGGTTTTCTTTCTGAAAAAAGCCCGCGAGTAATCTTCAGTTTCCTTCGAAATTTCAAGGTCTAGCCATGTGCTGAGGAAAGCGCTCAGTTTGATCTTCTAGGGTGCTATCAGAGTGAAGAATTTGATTAATGACTTTGACTTAATTTTGGCTGCAAATCCAAACAGGATCGAAAGTAGTTTGGGGCGCAAATCCAGATGAAACGAAATGAACTTTTGCCTGGTGAGGGGTTGGATCCAATCTTAATTCCAGCAGATTATTTTGGTTCGCATGATTTTGTTTTGAAAACGGCACGGATGATCCTTGGGCCTGCTACACACACAACCTATTTTTAGGGGCTAATATTATCACTGAAATAAATAGCAAAGAGATAAATGTAATTGCTGCAGCTGCGTGAATCTGGGTTGGGGTTTTTCAATTCCAGGCATACCATTCAGATTTTCAAATGTGGAGGGGTCGATATTTCAAAGTCAAGAAACTGGCACAAATTTTTCGGAGGTTTTCAGCAGCTTGCTTTGCGCAGCCTAAATAAAGACACGCTTTTTTCGATTTCGTACAACCGCCTGACCCAGCAGGGTTCAAAGATACAGGCTCGCGTCTGTTTATGTATGTCTAAAATATTGGGTGATTCACACATTTCACAGGCGATCTTTGTTGTAAATTATTTCGTCCAACGTCTGAGAAAAGCTGCATTCCGGAATGTATCTGCAAGTTATGCATTTTGTTTGGTGACCCCAATTTCACCGCTGGGTCAAAACGAATGAAGATCCCACTTCACTTGTGAAATAGAATTATGCATATTTTCGGCTGTATTGGTCTCAGCAAGTAAATTTGATCTCTTCTCCAAATAAACTTTTCTGCATGGGAAACTAAACATGTCGGCTGCAGAAAATTATTTATCAGTGCAAACTACTAAGCATTCTTGCTGCTTTCCAAACTAACACACATTTGCAAATGGGCTGGAGCTGTGAGTGAACTAAACGATGTAATATAACTTGTGTATAAATAGTGCGAAAAAAAGAAAGGATCCGCACAGATAGTACAAGGTATTTTTCTCCAGCTGCAGGAATTTTGACAATACTGCGGAAAAAGAAAATGTATTCGTGGATATGAGTATTAGGGGCCACTTGAGCACTTATCTAAACACTATCATGTCCTGCCACATGCACAAAGTGTGCCCTGAAAAAACAAAGCCACGCAGCAGCACCACAGGCCATTTAATCCTGTCGGTAAATGAACCACCAAATGAACCACACAGTTTGACATCTTTTTTTACCAACATGTGTCTTTCACAGCTCCGAAGCCTGCACTCCTTTTTCTGCCCTCGAACCTATTAAATTGTCTACAGCCATTGCTCGGAACAACTTGAAATGAAAAGCACGATGTAATGGACTGAATCTGCTGAGGGGATGTACAGCACGTTCGTCAAAATGATTTACGCCTGGAAATTGAAATTTAAACCTCTTTGGCACAGACTGTTTGTGTTAGTAGATCCCAACAGACTAACTAAATTGAAGTTAATTTTACCTTTCAATGCTGTTGATTGTGACTAGAATTTCAAATATGGCATTTTACTTAAATCTGCGCTTTTTGTCGCATTGATAAAAGTGCATGGGATTTATTCTGCGAAGCGACAAAGACATGACTGAACTGCACACAATTCAATATTGTTCTGCCCGGCGTTTGACTGAAGTGAGAATCGGAACCGAACCACGGAGAAAATACACAAAGACAAATCCACCACTCTTGACAAACGAACAAAACTTTTGATTCCAGGGATGAAGTGTTAACAAATTGAAACCTTTGAGCAAACAAGTAGTGTACACAAATTTGTAATCAATAGAGAAGTATTGGCAACACCTAACAAACACCTGAGCAGGCATGTTTCGACAGAAAAACACTTTTTACGCACATGTAATGCACCACAAGTGAAACATGGTCTCGCAAATTTAGCCCACTTTATGATTTCTTGTATCTTCGACAGGTTTTCTGCAGCTGCACCAAACGCCACACAATACTCCTCTTTGCAGATCTACACGAGTAACAATAGAACTATAAATAGGCTGCGGATTACCTTGATATCAGTCGTTGTGCCGTGTGTAACTGCCTCCACCAATTTTGGAAGAAATCGGGGATCGGGTCTCGGTGCACCACCAGTTGTCGTTGTCGTTGGCTGCTCATTTCGAATCTGTCACTGCTCTGAGTTCGGGGTGAGGGAGAAGCTCACACTAACTGGTTGCGAGATCTTTTGAAGAACTGGCAAGTAAACCACAGAAGACGACGTGAAGGATGCTGGAGCTTTCGATGTTGCCTTTTCTTCGTTGCTTGTCGACGGGGCGTTGCGCTTTTCGTTGGCGTTCCTCACAGAACTGTCGTTGTTGTTGCTGCTGCTACTGCCTGAAGCAACAGCAGCGCGGCTCGCGTTGTTTGTCTTGTTGCGTTGCAGTGTAAATTGCTGCAATAACAAATCTTTGCCCGTTGTCTTGATCGCTGATTCATTCCTCGAGTCGCTGTTCTTCTTGCAGAGTTGCGCGTTGTGAAGCTGTGATTGCAGGTCCACTTTGGAGGTGTTGACACTTCTGCCACCGCACGCGTCGTCGCTGCTTCCGTTGCTGCGTTCCATCGACGCCCTCACGTGCGGGTGTTCGGAGCGGATGTGCGCCTGACAAAGCGTCTTCGAGAGGAATCGTTCTTGGCAGTGCGCGCAACGGTACTTCTTGCGTCTCTGATGGTTCGCCAGGTGATTCATGATGGCCGACTTCACCTTCTCGCCGATGGTGCCCACAGGAGCGCCCAGACGCCTCCAGCGCCGGCTTCTCAGCTTGCGCCGCTGGTATTTCTTGCGCAGAGTGATGCCGTAAGCGTTGGCCAAACTCGACCTGTTTGCCTCCGAGAAATTTGGACTGGGGCTGACTGCGATCTTGTGGTCCTGCATCTTGTGCAGCTGCAGCGTGACGGGCTCGCCGAAGAGCAGACCACAGATGTCGCACTTCCGGATGAACGGGTCGCCGTTCAGGAAACTGCGATCTGCGCTTTGATGTGCAACAGCAGCAGCAGCACTTACGCCGCCGCCGCCGCCGCGCTTGGTTCCCTCAGGAGTGGGGACAGATTTCTTCCCGTTGTTACCCAGTGGCCTGTACTCCTGAGGGACTTGCCATGTTTTGGCACTGACGATGGTCGTCAGTTCAGGCTTGGGTACCCCGTTTTTTGGCGGCGCTTCGCTTGCGATTGAAGGCTCCTTGTTTTCAAAGATTTTCGGGGATGACGTCGGCGTGTCAGCTGCGACGGCGCCCTTGTTGAGAGACAAGTCGGTCGCTTGTTCTTCTCCGTTGCAGTTGACCTGTGATTGAACCGGGGGCGTCTGCAGGAGTGGCTTGTTCATAGCTGAGGTGGGCGTCACTTTGCTAGAAGGAGCGGTGCTTGTTGTCGTGTTGGCCGGCCCAATGGGCTGCCCAGTCGACACGTCCCAGTGGATGCCGTGCTTGTTCAGCATGTGCGTCTTCAGGAAATACTTGTTGCAAAGTTCCTTGTTGCACAGGTCGCACATGACGCGGGTAGCGTTGACCGGCTCTTTCCACTTCCAGGTTCTCTGCTCGCCCAGGCCACCGGGCACACCCGGCGCCATCGTGGGCACCATGCTCGGCGTCAGCCCGTGCTTTTCCGGGGACGACATCAGTGGTGGCGCCACCGGCAGGAACGAGAACGCCGACGGCATCGGCGGTGGCGGCTTCGCGTGCGACAGGGGGCTGCTGGTGATGGTCGTCATGCTGGGAGTGAACGCTGAACTGCTGAACATTGAACCTGGAAGCGACGGCTTGGATCGTCCGTCTGGAATTGAATCCACCTTTATCCCGTGAATGTTCAGTTTGTGTGTCTTCAAGAAATACTTGCTGCAAAATTCCTTCTTGCAGATCTCACAGTATGCTTCTGGGTCGATTCCCATTTTCAAGAGCTCGCCTTCATTCGGTACCTTATGGTCGCTGGGAGGGGAATCGCTCATGTTGGATTTATTCGACAGGTCGGTGGGACCCTCCGCGAGTGGCTCCAGTTTCTTCAACGGCGTGCTCGGGTTGGAATTCTCATTTTCAAGTGAGGCAGGATCCACCCCGTGAACCTTCAACTTGTGAGTCTTCAGAAAATACTTGTTGCAGACTTCCTTGTTGCAGATATCGCAGACGACGCGGTCGGCGAGCTTAGCGGCGATCATGTTTCCGAACATACTGCTCGAGAAGGCCGCGGTCGGATCGAGCGGCATGCCGCCGTCGAACCCCGGAGGCAGCGGCAGGCCGGACGCCTGCGCCATCCGCATCATCTCCATCATCTCGTTCGACTTGGCCGCCGCCAACTTCAGCTCCTCGATGCTGCTCGTCGCGCCGAACATCTTGAAGTCAGGCTTCATGTCCATGATGCTCGCCATCTTCTGGTTCTCGCTCTTGTCCGATTTCTCGGAGCCGTTGGGCGTCGGGGCGTCTGACCTGCTGTCCCCGTCCTTTGACGAGGCGCCATCGGACTCCTGCCTGGCGGACTTGAGGTTCTCCGAATTCTTCATATTCTCTGGTATCTTCAGAGCATCTGGAAACTTGAGCCCTTCTGGGAGCTTCATGTTCTCCGGGAACTTCATCATGTCGGGATACTTCATTCCTTCGTGCATTTTCAGATTTTCAGGAAGCTTGAGACCTGTTTGTGAACAAGAAGAAACCATAACTTTCATGATCACCAGAACTGTCAAATTGAAACTCAAATGAGAAGACAAAGAAACAACACCAATACATCACAAAAAATAGAATCAACAAATACAAGTTTTGGAAAGAAGGAAGTCATTTGAATTCATTTTTCCTCGTGACTTCCTTGGGAAAGTTTGCACTGTACCTTCAGGCAGAGGGAAGTTGGGCATGAGGAGGCCGCCGGCTCCGGGCAGAGCGAGGTCCTCGTCGATGATGCCATGCTTGTTCGCCTTGTGGATCTGGAGGAAATACTTGTTGCAGAACTCCTTGCGGCAGAGTTCGCAATAGGCGTCGTTATTGAGAATACCCATGTTGCGCAGAGATTCGCTTGCTGAGGCACCAGTAGATGGAGGACTCGTGTCACTGGTGGAGGAAGTTGGAGTCTTGAGCCCCGGCTCGCTGGCCCCGTGCGCAGCGGCCGCAAGCCCCGGAGGCATCTGAAGTCCCGGGGGAAGCAGTCCGGCTGGGAAGAGGCCTCCCGGGAGCAGGCCCTGGCTCGGCTGCTGGCCCTGAAGCAGCGCTAGAGGCGGCGCGAAGGGATTCAGGAACATGAGATTCGGCATGCCATTCAGACCTGCTTGGCTGGGGCCGCTACCAGCGAGACCTGGGTGGGGGATGTTGAGAGGAGTCGGGAGGGAGGAAGGTGGGTTGTTCGCCGCCGCTGAAGACGCGTTGTTGTTTGATCGGCTGCGCTTCGTCGGAGGGGTGTCAGGGATGATCCCATGCACGTCCTGCTTGTGCTTCCTGAGATAATACTTGTTACAGAAATGCTTCTGACAGATCTCGCAATAGTCCTCCATATCAGGACCGGATGGTTTGCTCGACTTGTGTTCTGCAGGTTTAGGCGGAGGTCTCGGCGCTGTGATCACGGGCTGGGGCAGCGACAAAGCTGGAGGCGTCACCACTTTGGTGGGTGGAGGTGATGTCTTGTGGTGTCCAACGGACACTGTGGCTCCCATGACGCTCGTCGCCGTGAAACTGGATGAATTTGACAGAGGGATCATGTTCGAAAGCAACGATGATCCATTGGTGCTGTTGCTGTTGTTGATTGCACTGCTGTTTCCGTTGACTTGACTCGATCCGTTCGGAACTGGTGACCCGTCGTAGATCCCGTGCTTGTTGGCGAGGTGGGTCTTGAGAAAATACTTATTACAGAATTCGCGGTCGCATAAATCGCAGAAGGCGTCCTTATGAAAGATCCTTGACGTTGCTGACTTAGAACTGTTACTTTTTGGACTGGACTGGCCGTCCGAATTTCTGCTGTCTTCGTTGACTTGGGCTGGAGGAGAATACTGACGTTGTTCGGCGGGTGACGGTGGGAGCGGGTCGGGATCCTGGGGCTCGATGACGATCGTTTTCGCCGTTTCGTGCTCGAGGAACTGACTGCCGAGCATGTGGTACTTGGTGGGGAAGGCGACGGGCGGTGAGGATCGATCCCGACCCTCGGGCTGATTGCTGAGATTGTGAACGCTTTGGACGTGATCACTCAGGTCGCCTTGGTTGTCAAATCTATCATCGCACAAGTCACACTGCAGCGCCGACTGGATGTCATCCATGTCCAGACTGGCCATCTCGTGGTCGGCGTCATCCACCAGGGAGCTCTCCAGTCTCTCAGGGCGTGGCATGATCGGCACTGGAGCCACCTCCACAGTGTCCAGGTCAAAGTTCATGCGGATTGGCTTGGCCTGTTTGCGCTTGCGCCCACCGCCGCTTCCGGTGATTTTGGCGCCACCTGTGATTCCGGGCTCCATGCTGCTGCGCGTCGCCTGATGTGGAGTCTCGCTCTGGTCAGACGCAGAAACACTGTCCACAGATCCCACTTTCACCATACTACTTGTTATCTTCGCCAAGCTGTCACTCTGTTTCGTCACGTATGGTACCTCTTGAATAATATTTGGACGTCTTGGCATTGTTTGCTTCAATGTCTATCTTTGGTATCAATGTCTACCTCCAACCGGCAGTGCAGGGTAGACTACATGGCGTCGACAGAGCACCTGCAACGAAAGAAAAAATGTCGTTCTTTACACAAAGCCAAAGTTTTCCAAACCTTGCCACCTGTTTGAGTTGTGTTTTTTTTTTGTTTGAAAAATAGTGAAACAAAAACGGAAGTACCGGCAAAGACCAAAAATCCCAAACAAAGAAATCGATTTTTTCTCTAATTTCAACATTTGTAAATCAATAAGGAACCTAGATATGCAGCAACGAAACAAAATTTCAAATTGATTTTGTGATAATGTTGTTCAAACACCGCGTTTAAGATTGTCAGGAAAGATAGAAGAGCAAACGAAAAAGTTCAAATAGAAACCAATTTCAAACGTCAGTGCTCTGTTTGAAAAATGAAAAATTAAAGCGGTCTAAGCAAGACCACCAATAAATCAAATTCGCACTGCTAACACGCATTTCCACACAATGCTCAGTTCGCCCAAGTTGAAACTTGAAGGAAAATCATTTTGCTCAAAGAGAACCAGGTTTTCAGTTCAGATCCTATGTGGTCAATATTGAGTGCAAGCCTCAACAAATATCCATTAAAGCCATTTCTTCAATTTCACTTCCATTGAAAACGATGAATAAATCATGTTCGTATCGATTGAACTCACACTGGCCAGTTCTGCTATTTTTGATGCATTGAAAAAATTCAAATAAATTGTAAGGAAGGAGCGACAAGTAACCTGGCAAAAGGCTCCAAATCAAAGTCTACTTGGATCGCGCCAGGCTTTGCGCAATTACATATTATTAATATTGCAGCGGATGAAATCAATGCAACACACACCCAGAGCAAAATAGCCAGCGCTGTAAGATGCAAATAGCCAGCCGTTGGGTCCGGCTTGTATTTTACATTCAGTGAAATATCAGAGCTACAAATGAGCTGGAAATGTGATTTAATGTTCCATTTGTAAGGTGCTGTCAGTTCCAAATGTGAAGAGGCAGTGCTGTAAATTCCTTTCAACCTAGCCACATAGCACTTGAATTACCGGCGCTCCATATGGAAACACACTCATTTCAAACTCTCATATTTTTTTTCCAACTGGCCGCGAAAAAGCAGCTGAACAATCTCTCCGGGGCTAGCTTATCCGAAGAAAAGGTTAACAAGCGAATCAACTGGCCATCAAAGTTGCGCAGAGTGCAGCACAAAACTACACAAACAGATGATGATTAGTCAAATACACCGCTCCAGCCAGCTAAATTTAGAAATCTCAATATGGCTAAGAAAATAAGAGGCCCAAGGCCCCCATTATCCAGCTTCTGGACTTAATTTCATAATTTAGCAAGCTTGCTCTGCACCGCAGTGCCAATTTTATTCGAGCCATGTAATTTTAGGCCTCCCTGCAAAATGACCTTTCTCTTGGCATCCTCAGCCAATTTTCAATAATCTTCACTCTTGTTGTATTTCCACTTGCTTGAAATGTTTGCTCCTGCTTGGATATTATATCGGCTTTTGCAAATGGCAAAGCGAGTGTACCATTTGTCACTGATGTACAAGATCACACGAAGCTTGGTATCAGGCGCAAGGCACCATCTTCTAAGTATTGACACTCCACAACACAAAACCAATAAATCTACAGTAATTGCACTCACACTAGTCGTAATAAAGTCCAGTTGCATTTCAGCCCACCAAGAAAAAAAATCCACTTTGCTTCTTTTCCTACATTTCACATTTTTTGACGAAAAGAGAAGTCCTCCGTAAATAATTCATGATGCGACAGTATAATATTGCCAAAGGCCTTGTCCTCTGTACACGGCATAAAAATCCAGTAATACTGCTAACACGATAACATTGGATCAATATTAAAGAATCCTGTCCACTGCTGTCACGGAACTGCCATCAATCCCCTAATTACCAATACTCCTATTCCTCAACCCAGCTCCTCGTATTGAAATAGCCTGCATCTGTTTGTTCAAGAAGGTTCTCAAAATATTCAAGTCCTACCACAATATCGCACTGACACTGGTTCTGAACTCATTTCCCAGTTGCAGAGCCCTTCATGCAAAACTAAATTTGCACTACCAAGCACATGCGCCAATTTTCTCCCTCATTTGGTCATTCAGCAGGCGAAGGGAGGGGCTTCCCTCATTCACAAACTTCTGACAGATCATCTTACACGATCCACGCGCACAGCCCCCACCGCGGCGTGCGTGCTTCACATCATCGGCCCATCGATTTTTTTTATTCCTTTCCTTCAATCACAGCATCCCTAATTTCAATTTCTTCTCCTCCCTTTTCTCTCACCCCAAAGGCAGGACAAATGCTTCTCAGAATTTCTGAAAATTGTCTCTCGTATTTTTTTTTCGGAATCAGCACAGGAGATAAAGCCGCACCACTGCGCGCTCCTTCCTGGAGTGCCAGCTCAATCTTGCCGTCTAAAATGTTGTAATTTTGAGGTCCAGCTTTTTCCGTCTTTCCAAGAAACCGAAAACCATAAAATTATGCGCGCTATCATTTCCCCAAACAAAGTTCAATAATGTCCCTCCATCCTGTTCTGTGGACTCCATAAAAACGGCCTGGTTTGCATCAGTTCAATATCTGCGCACCTTATTGAATTAATTATATCACAAACAATTTGAAATGGACAGACAAGCCATAAATTTTTCAGCTGACCCACCCACTTTCTAAATTGACCCTGCAGTAGTATTGCTCACATATTGCTGAGATGCGAGAGCTACCCTTCTGCAAGTATTTAAAGTGGAAACAGAGCTCCGTAAAATCTTGGCCGAGCCTTGTTTCAAACGAGTTCAACTTGTTCTAGCTGAGTTAAGATCCAAACAAACCAGCCGCACAAATGCCGAAAACCTCACTTCGTACAATCCACGGAAATGGAATCCCAAAAGTATCACACAGGATCATGTTTTCTTCCACCATCTTTGCGATTTATGTGTCAAACTGACAAAGGACGAGAGATCTGTGCACTCCAATCTTCAGAGAAAAAGTGAAGAATTTTCATATCAAACCTGCTTTCTACCAACTCCTTTCTTCAGTCAAACAACGTGGAAAACATCCTCCCTTTAGCCTCAACATTCTGTTAAATCCAGCGCAATGAATGCGTATGATCCATGCATTGATTGCACCCGGGCTTCCCTGTCCACTACCGAGTTCAATTGAAATTGAAAATTTCAGGATGTTGCTGAAGCTGAATTTCATTCTTTGTTGGTCACTCCAAGTTATTCGCTGTTAACTCCTCGCCCGTGCATCACACTTCCACTAAACTTCACATATTTGTTCAAATGATATTCACAGACCAACTCACAGACTTACAACGCTTTTCCTGCCCGAGAAGCGCAGGAAAGTAAATTCTTTCAACCGACCTGACGTGATCCGTGCTCGGCCCACTACGCCATCTTTCTGCTTCTGCTTACCCAACATTCTGCGCGCGCGTCAAACTGACACTTGCCAGTTCGCGGAGAGGCAAAAATCCAATATGGCTGCGCCCATGAAGTGCAACCGGGTAAGTTGAAAAATTGACTCATTTCAGTTGCCTGAACTTAGAATGTTTCGAAACGGTCATATATTCTACTTTTTCGATGTAGCACTCGAAAGTCACTGCTTCCAGAACAAAATCCGTGACCTTTTCACTGTCTGACCTTGTTTGAGGGGATTTAAACTCTAGATCTGGATTTCGTTCAATTAAATTTTAATTTCTCAAAGCGAATTTGTCCGATTTGACGTCTGTCAAATTGTATGCATTCGTGTGTTAGTTTGTGCCATCCGAAGTTTGCAAGATTGCCCCCTTAGTGTCGGTGTTCTGACCCACCCACTTTCAAAGTGACAACCCTGAAGGGTTCTCACGTTCGTCATGAACCCTGGTCAACGTTTTCATACGCAGACAGTGGAAAGGGGCCTGTGAGGTGCAAACCGGACGGTTTCCGCTCAAGTGAGACAGTGCTATGAAGCGATTTGAAGGGTCTTTTTGCACTGCCTTGCACTATATGGTCACCACACAACCAGCCGTGTTCAAAACTAAACTTGGAAGTCAGGCCAGTGTGATGGGAAGTGAAGGGTGGGGGTTCCACGTCGAGGAGTGACAAGTGGAACGTTGTCGGGGAAAAGGGAACTTTCTGTTGACCAAGTTCCTCAGCGCAACAGTTCATACGTCAAAGTGTGACGTGACCATTGGTGTCGGATGCTGCCTGCCTTTTCGTTCGACGTGACACAGGTCAGGTTCCGAACACTTGCAGAGATCACTGCACAGACGAAGGAAGAGAAACCAAAAATGAAACAGGTTGTTATTTCACCAACAGATGACTATCTGTCGTTCATGTCTCGACAGAAAGAAGAAACAACGTGATCAAGCGCGCCTCGGAAGTTATGTTTGCCACTGGTGCGCTCTTGTTTTTTTTTTTCTGTCTTTCCTTTCTCCAAGTCTTGGTGCCCTGATTGAGACTTTGACTGAAACGATTTTGATCGACGTGCGTACGTACCTTGCTGACGCCGCACTTTGTGTTGCATCTCAGGTCGCATTCAGCTGTGCTGTGGTTCTGGTAAACATCGTGCGGATCAAATGGTGTGAAAACACACCAAAGGTTAATTTGGTGAATTAGTCATTGGTCAATTTGCAGCACGAAGTGAACGCAAATTTTTGGGAAAAAAAAGTGTGTGTCGAGTACAACGGAACTTTGAAGGGAAACCTGGTGTCATCAAAATCCTTTGTTTGACAGTCAAGCACTTGAAGTTGACATCGTAGTATTTGTGTAACACTTGTGTTTACTTATTTCATTTATGAGCGAGGAAGTTTACTTTAGCTTTGTCTTATGGCTCGAGTATTGTTTGGTTTCGGGATATTAACACGAGAATTGCTCTCAGGGCTCGACACTGCTGAAGATAAGTCATTTCCGGGGTGACCTACATTCAGGTCTATTTGCGGTTGGCTCAGCTTGAATCAAGGTTCAGTCTTTGGTGTGTCTAGTTTGAACAGCTCAATATGTCTCGTTCAATCGTGGATGGAAAATATTCCTCTTGCGAAACAAGGGGCGCGCCCTCACCGCCAGTACTCTCGAATTTGTAATTTGGGGCCACTTTCAAGGCCGCGGTGTTGCGCCGAGTCGCTTGCTCAGTTGAACAGTTATGTGTGCAGTGCGGTGTGTGTGTGTGTGTGTGTGTGTGTCTGTGCAGGGTTCCCACCGCACCTGGAAAACCTGGAAAAACAGGGCCAGACCTGGAAAACCTGGAAAAACAGGGGGGTTTTTGGCAAAAACCTAGAAAAATATTACAAAACCTGGAAACAATTTTAACCTTACCCCAAAAAAGCCCAAAGGCTTCAATAGTAAAAAACATCTGAAAAAATATCCAGCTTAAGCAAGAGGTCCCAGATTTTTCTTTGCGAGGTTTTATGCTGGGGCCGTGCAACTTGCAAATTTGGGTGCCTTGACTAGGATAATTTTGAGTGGTGT